>ERZ1673696.1961-NODE-1961-length-15538-cov-5.438610_pt1 | contig 15538 bp, 14 predicted proteins | sample MGYA00580226_ERZ1673696 | MGnify/ENA primary metagenome ERZ1673696 (study PRJEB41218, sample SAMN15661743) | gut metagenome | host: Homo sapiens | place: Canada: London | collected 2015-08-20/2019-03-30 | study: EMG produced TPA metagenomics assembly of... | reverse complement strand
GATTTTTGAGCGCCTTTCCGGCGCGTTTCTGCTCAACTGTGAGCTCTTTTTCTGGACACTGGTGTTCTCCCTGCCGCTGGGGCTGGTGGTGGCGTTTGGCTCCATGAGCCGCTGCGCCCCCCTGCGCGGCGCGGTCAAGACGTTCGTCTGGATCATCCGCGGTACCCCGCTGATGCTTCAGATCATCGTCATCTATTTAGGCCCGGGTCTGATGGGCTTCAATAACCCCTGGCCCTCCGGCTCCAATGGCCGTCTGGTGGCGGCGGTGGTGGCTTTTGCCATCAACTACGCCTGCTACTTCTCGGAGATCTACCGCGGCGGCATCGAGGCGGTGCCCAAGGGCCAGACTGAGGCCGGGCAGGTGCTGGGCATGACCAAGACCCAGATCTTCTTCAAGGTCACACTGCTGCAGGTGGTCAAACGTATCCTGCCTCCCATGGGCAATGAGGTCATTACCCTGGTCAAGGATACCTCGCTGGCCAACACCATTGCAAACAAAGAGATCATCATGATGGCAAAGGAATACAGCGCAAAGGGCCTCATCTGGCCGCTGTTTTCCACCGCGATCTTCTTCCTCGTTTTTGTGGGAGCCCTCACGCTCCTGCTCAACTGGGCCGAGAAGAAGATGGACTATTTCCGCTGCTGAGGAGGGCGAAACATTATGGCATTACTCGAAGCCTCCGGCATCGGGAAAAATTTTGAGGACACAAAGGTCCTCAGGGACATTTCACTGACTTTGGAAAAAGGCGAGGCGCTGGCGATCATTGGTTCCTCCGGTTCTGGCAAAACCACGCTGCTGCGCTGCCTCAACTTTCTGGAGCGGCCGGACACCGGCGTCATCAAGGTCAACGGTGAGACCATGTGGGATGCCGCCGACCCCGCCACCCAGCGGGAGAGCGAGATCCGCAAAAAGCGGCTCCACTTCGGCCTCGTGTTCCAGAACTTTAACCTCTTCCCGCAGTACACGGCCCTGCAGAATGTAATGCTGGCCGGGGAGCTGCTGGCAAAGGAGCGGCCGGATTATAAGGCCAACAAAAAGGCCATCCACGCCGAGCTGGAAGCACAGGCCAGAGAGCTGCTGGCCCAGATGGGCCTCTCGGAGCGGGCAAACCACTACCCGCACCAGCTCTCCGGCGGCCAGCAGCAGCGCGTGGCCATTGCCCGCGCGCTGGCTCTCCACCCGGACATCCTCTGTTTTGACGAGCCCACTTCCGCGCTGGACCCGGAGCTGACCGGCGAAGTCCTCCGGGTGCTGCGAGACCTGGCCGATCGGAAGACCACGATGATCATCGTCACCCACGAGATGCACTTTGCCCGCGACGTGGCAGACCGCATCCTCTTTATGGATGGCGGCGTGGTGGTGGAAGAGGGCCCTGCCAAAGAGCTCATCGACCATCCCAAGGAGGAGCGCACCAAACAGTTCCTGGCACACTATTCCGAATAAAACGCATCAGAAAAGCCCGTTCCGTGAAAGCTTCGCGGAACGGGCTTTTTGTGTCATAGGGGAGGAAAATCAGCGCTTGTGGTACTTGCGGTCCTCTTCCTCATAAACCGGCTCACAGGTCAGGTACATGCCAAGCCGTTTGATGGTATCGGTGTCCACACTGGACAGGATGACGGTCGAGTGCATGTCGCAGCCTTTCAGCATGGAGAGCTGGCGCAGGGCCTTGGCGGCAGTCTCGTTCTCGGCAGCCGAGCTGGAAAGGGCAATCAGGATCTCGTCGGTATGCAGGCGGGGGTTCTTGCTGCCCAGATAATTGGTTTTCAGGGTCTGGATGGGCTCAATGGCGCGGCAGGAGACGAGGTCTTCTTCCTGGTCGATGCCGGCCAGCTTCTTGAGGGCATTCAGCAGGGCAGAGGAAGCAGCACCCAGCAGAGGGCCGGTCTTGCCGGTGACAACGGTACCGTCCGGCAGCTGGATGGCGGCAGCGGGAGCACCGCCGGTCTTCTCAGAGACAGCGTGAGACTGCTGCTCTACCGGGCGGCTGCCCACGGTGAGGCCTGCCTGATTGAGGAGCAGTTCCAGCTTGAACAGCTCACTGCTGGCGTTTCCGCTGACTTTCTGGTCGCACAGGGCCTTGAAGTAGCGGCGGACGATCTCATTGCGGGAAGCCTCACGGCAGACAGCATCGTCCACAATGCAGTTGCCGGCCATGTTCACGCCCATGTCGGTGGGAGAGTGGTAGGGGCTCTTGCCCGCAATCAGCTCAAACATGGCGTTGACCACCGGGAAGATCTCAATGTCGCGGTTGTAGTTGACAGCGGTCTTGCCGTAGGCCTCCAGATGGAACGGGTCGATCATGTTCACATCGTTCAGGTCGGCGGTAGCGGCCTCGTAGGCCAGGTTGACCGGGTGTTTGAGGGGAATGTTCCAGATGGGGAACGTTTCAAACTTGGCGTAACCGGCCTTGACGCCTCGCTTGTACTCGTGGTACAGCTGGGACAGACAGGTGGCCATTTTGCCGCTGCCGGGGCCGGGGGCCGTGATGACCACCAGCGGGCGCTGGGTCTCGATGTACTCGTTCTTGCCGTAGCCCTCGTCGCTGACGATGCGGGCCACATCGTTGGGGTAGCCGGGGATCTTGTAGTGGCGGAACGTCCGGATGCCCAGCCCGTTGAGCCGCTGCTCAAACTGCTCCACCTCGGGGGCGGCGGTGTACATGGTGATGCAGACACTGCCCACAAACAGGCCAACGCCCTGGAACGCGTCGATGAGGCGGAGCACGTCCAGATCATAGGTGATGCCGTAATCACCGCGAACCTTGCTGCTGATGATGTCCTCGGCGCTGATGACGATGACGATCTCCGCCTGGTCTTTCAGCTGGAGCAGCATCTGCAGCTTGGAATCGGGCTGGAAGCCGGGCAGCACGCGGGAGGCGTGGTAGTCATCAAACAGCTTGCCGCCAAACTCCAGGTAGAGCTTGTTGTCAAACTGGGCAATGCGCTCCCGGATGTGCTGGGACTGCATGAGAAGATATTTATCGTTGTCAAAGCCTTTTTTCATTCGTTGACCCCTCTTCCTGTTTCAATAACACAATGTTAATAGTATACCACACCAATTACGGCTCTGCAATTGGATTCTGCGAGAAAATGACAAAAACCGCAGCCTGCCTGCATAAGATTGCAAGTGGACTGCGGTTTTGGAAATCGATCAGACGCGCGGTACGGGGGAGGGGATGTTCTCCCGCTCACAGACGGTCTGGATGAATGCCCGTACCTGGGGCAGCTCCGCTTCCCGTCTGCGGTAGAGCAGGTAGGTGGAGCGGGTGAGCGGCGTGCCATCCGCGAAGAAGAGCGGCTCGGCAATGCCGTCAAAGTAGGAGAGGCAGATCTCCGGCACGATGCTCCAGCCAAGACCTGCCTTGACCATGGCCACGCAGGTGGAAAGGCCCTCCACATTCAGGATGCTGGAGGGCTCCAGCTTGTGCTCCATCAGCCAGCGGGCTTTCATGCTCTGGTGCTCGGGATTCGCGTCCCGGTCAATGTACCGCAGCTCTTCCAGCGGCGTGTCCGCATTGGTCTTGTTCCGGATGAGACAGACGGATTCCCGCTCCAGCAGGAGTTTGCCCTCGTCCCACTCGCACTCGCCCCGCATGATGGCAATGTGGGGGCGGCCGGTCTGCATCTGCCGCACGCACTCCCGGCTGTGCTCACTGTAGATCTGCAGCTTGACCTCCGGGTAGTGGGTGGTGTACTGCGCCAGCACTTCCGGCAGGCGGTAGGTGGAGTAATCAATAGAAGTAGCGATGCGCAGCGTACCGCTGACGATGCTGCGGCCTTTCTGCAGCCGCTCCCGCAGGTCCTCAAAATCTTTGGTGGTATGCAGGAACGTCTCTCGTGCCGCCTCCCCGGCGGGTGTCAGGGTCACGCCGTGCTTGCTGCGCAGGAACAGGGTGGCACCCAGTTCGGACTCCAGGTTCTGTAGCCGCTTGCTCAGGGTAGGTTGTGCCAGATAGAGCTTCTCCGCCGTCCGGGTCAGGTTGCCCGTCTCGGCAAGGGTCAGGAAGATCTGCAGATCTTTTTCATCCATAGCATGTTCCGTCCTTTTTTCGGTCTTTTTTTCAGTATACTGTTTTGTGGACGGATGTGCAAGCCCATGCCGCTCCATCTTACTGGTTGTTGCGGTAGTAGTTGATGAGGCAGCCGTCGGCAATGATCTGGCGCTCAGGCTCGGTCAGGGCACCCGTGGAGACCGGGAACTCAGTGACCGTGCCGTCTGCCTTGACGACGTAAGCGGAGAAGCTGGCCTTATTTTCCAGTACAGCCTGCCGCAGACCGGGGATGAAGATGTAATCGCCCAGAGCAAAGACTTCCGGGTTTTCCACCAGGAACGGGGTCATGCCCCAGTTGATGCAGTTGGAGCGGTAACGCTTGGTGGCGTACTGCTTGGCAAAGTTGGCGGAAGCGCCCATCACGCGCTGGCAGGAGGCAGCCTGCTCACGGGCGGAACCGTCGCCGGGCATATTGGCGAAGATGGTGGAGCCGATGTCGGTGTTGGCAGGATCGTTCTTCACACCGGCTTTGGTCAGGGCAGCGTAAACATTGCGCACTTCCTCGGGCAGGGCCTTGCCAGCCTCACGGTCCCGCTCGATCTGGCGCACCTCTTTGCTGCGGGAGACGTACTGGGGGTCGCGGCGGCTCAGGGCGAACTCGGACAGGCGCTCGGGGTTGGAGCGGTAGGAAGAAGTCTCACCGGAGGGGATCAGCTCATCGGTGGTGGTGACGGGGTCGGTGATGTAGGAGCAGACCTTGACCAGCAGGTCGTCGGTCAGTGCAGGCATCTCAGGCCAGTCCTTGATGTTGGGGCCGAAACGCAGCTCGGTTTCCGGCTCGGCATGGCCCCAGCCGTTGTAAACACGCTTTGCGTAAAGGTTTGCGTTGTAGTGGTACTCGGGCTTGGTGTATTCGATGTCCAGATCGGTGGCAGCGGTCAGCTTGCCGCCGTTGGCAGCGGTAGCGGCGATGGAACGTGCATCCATCAGCGCCACGGCACTCATCTGGCCCTCGCCCGGCTTGGAACCCTCACGGTTGGGGAAGTTGCGGGTGGTGTGGCGGATGGAGAACTCGCCGTTGGCCGGGCAGTCGCCTGCGCCGAAGCAGGGACCGCAGAAGCACTCGCGCATGATGGCACCGGCGTCCACCAGGTCGGAGGCGCGGCCATTGCGGATGAGCTCGGCCAAAGCCGGCATGGAGCCCGGGTAGATGCTCAGGGTAAAGGCACCGTTGCCGCAGCTCTTGCCGCGCAGGATGTCGGCAGCGGCGCAGATGTTATCGAACGTGCCGCCGGCGCAGCCTGCGATCTCGCCCTGATCCACCCAGACAGCGCCATCGTGGTACTTGCTGTCCAGGTTCATCTTGGCACCCTTGATCTGCTTGTTGGCCTCTTCCTGTACCAGATGCAGGATGTCCTTGGCGTTGGCCTGCAGCTCGTGGATGGTGTAGGTGTTGGAGGGATGCATGGGCATGGCGATGGTGCTCTCCACGGTGGAAAGGTCAATGTAGACGCAGCCGTCATAGTAAGCGACCTCAGCGGGGTTCAGCTTCTTGTAGTCCTGCGGACGGCCATGCAGAGTGTAGTAGCGCTGGGTCTCCTCATCGGTCACCCAAATGGAAGACCAGCAGGTGGTCTCGGTGGTCATCACGTCAATGGCGTTGCGGTACTCGATGGGCAGGGAAGTCACGCCAGGGCCGACGAACTCCATGACCTTGTTCTTGACGTAGCCGTTCTTGTAGACTGCGCCGCAGATGCTCAGGGCCACATCGTGGGGGCCGATGCCGGCGCGGGGGGTGCCGGTCAGGTAGATGGCGATGACGCCGGGACGGGCGAAATCGTAAGTGCGGCAGAGCAGCTGCTTGGCCAGCTCGCCGCCGCCCTCACCCACGGCCATGGTGCCAAGAGCACCGTAGCGGGTGTGGGAGTCGGAGCCCAGGATCATCTTGCCGCCGGCAGCCATCGTCTCACGGTTGTAGCTGTGAATGTTGGCCATGTTGGTGGGCACATAGATGCCGCCGTACTTGTGAGCAGCGGAGAGGGCAAACTTGTGGTCATCCTCGTTGATGGTGCCGCCCACAGCGCACAGGCTGTTGTGGCAGTTGGTCAGGACATAGGGGATGGGAAACTGCTTCAGGCCGGAAGCGCGGGCCGTCTGGATGATGCCGACATAGGTGATGTCGTGGCTGGTCATGGAGTCGAACTTCAGGCGCAGGGCGTCGGGGTCATCGCTCTGGTTGTGAGCCTGCAGGATGCCGTAGGCCATGGTGCCCTTGGTGGCCTCCTCTTTGGTGGTAGCGCGGCCGGACTTCTGGGCCACTTCCTCGGGGCAGGAGCAGATCGTTTCGCCGTTGACCAGGTAGATGCCGTTCTCATACAGTTTGATCATAGCAGATATTTCCTTTCTAAAACCGGGTGGTACTGATACTCTCTTTCATCCCGTGGGGGATATTCTTTCTGACCATAGAATACCGCACTTTTATCATTCTGTAAAATAGCTGGTTTTTATCGTGAACCATTCTGTTTTTGGATGATTCAGCAAATGAAAACAGCCTCGGCAGGGGAGACTGCACGGGGCTGTTTTCACACCCGGTTTCTGTGGCAGCTCCCCGGAAGAATGGATGCAAAAAGGCCGCCCATCCCCCGGCGGAGGAAAAAAGCGGCCATTCGAAAAATAGATTCAGTTTTTGTGTTCCAGCGTATCGCGGAGAGCCTCGTGCTCCTCGTGCAGTTCCTCTTTCAGCAGGTGGTCGATCTCGCCTGCTTCCTGCCGGATCTCGGCAAGGTCCTGCTCAATGGCGGGGTTGTCCTCCAGATCTTCCCGAATGAACATCAGCGCGAAGCAGATGAGCAGCAGCAGGCAGGACCACCAGATGGCCCGGGTGGCAAAATGCTCCACGGCCACCCAGCCAAGGCCCGCACCCACGCCAAACAGGAAGATGATGCCAAAATAATGGAAAACTTTGCGCAGGGCTTTGGGGTCGTGCCTGACGATCCAGACAGCCAGAGCTTCCATGCCGCCGCGCATATTGCCGATGCACATGGTGCTGGCGTATGCATAGCCGTTCACCTTGCGGAACGTCTGTACCTGCATGGCGCAGGAGAACGAGACGACGGCGTTGGCCAGCAGGTTCAGCTCCTGCGGGAAAAATCCAACACTGAACAGGAGCAGGATCTCTGCCAGAACGATCATCTGCCGCCAGTGCAGGGCTTTCAGGCTCTGGAAGTGTTCCCGGAACAGTTCCGCCGCCAGAATGCCGGAAGCGAAAGCGACCAGCGGGATCAGGTAATGAAGCGCTGTGAGAAAATCTCCGGTAAACAGGTGCTGGCTCAGCAACACGATGTTGCCCGTCTGGGCATTGGCGTAAACCTTGCCGCGGAAAAAGTAGGTATATGCGTCCTGTAAGCCGCCTGAAAGGGACAAAAACATGGCCGTGACGAACGATTCCGACATCTGGCCGTGCAGCAGGCGCTTGGACGCCGAGCTGGTCTGCATGGAGTATTCCACCTCTCTTGAATTTCAAAGACTGCTGCCGCAAAAGGCAGCTCCTTTATTATAAGCACATTCGGCAAAAAGCACAAGATGGATTCCGGGGTATGGCTGACATGTGGAAATGATATGCCAGCCAAAGGCGGACTCTGCATTTTTGCATTCTGGAGCCGGATGTGCTAGAATAAGGCCACACCATTCTGAACAATGCCAAAGGAGAGCATCCTATGCCGAATATCATCGAGATCACCGATTTTCACGCCCCGGAGTTGGACCCCTACGCCCGGCTGACCCAGAACCAGCTGCGCAATCGTCTGGAGCCGGAGAAAGGCATCTTTATTGCCGAGAGCCCCAAAGTTATTTCCCGGGCGCTGGATGCAGGCTATCAGCCGCTCTCCCTTTTGATGGAGCGCAAACAGATCACCGGTCCGGCGGCAGAAATCCTGACCCGCTGCGGGGATGCTCCTGTTTACACGGCGGATCGAGAGCTGCTGGCGGCTCTGACGGGCTTTGAACTTACCCGGGGCGTGCTCTGCGCATTCCGCCGCCCGGCACCCCGTTCCGTGGAAGAACTCTGCAAAAATGCCCGGCGGGTGGCTGTTCTGGAGGGCATTGTGGATTCTACCAACGTGGGGGCCATCTTCCGCAGTGCAGCGGCCCTCAACATGGATGCCGTCCTCATCAACCCCTCCTGCTGTGACCCGCTCTGCCGCCGGGCGGTGCGGGTGAGCATGGGAACTGTCTTTCAGGTGCCCTGGGCGCAGATCGGCCAGACGCCCGCCGACTGGCCGGAAAAGGGAATGGAGCAGCTCCATGCGCTGGGCTTCAAAACGGCTGCCATGGCCCTGAGTGACCGTTCTGTCAGCATCGACGACGAACAGCTGGCCAAGGAACCCAAGCTTGCCATCGTGCTGGGCACCGAGGGCGACGGCCTGGCCCGCTCCACCATTGCCGCCTGCGATTACACGGTCAAGATCCCCATGTCCCACGGGGTGGATTCGCTCAATGTGGCGGCAGCCAGCGCCGTGGCGTTCTGGCAGCTGGGCAAACAGTAAAACGGGTTATTTTGCGCTCTTACCGGAAATTCTGGCTTTGAACCCCTCCCACAGGGGCACGACTTTTTCCCGGGGCAGGTAGTAGTTGACGGCCAGCGCCACGATCACGCCCACGGCTGTGTCAAAAATACTCATATCTAATAAGCATACCATAAAGCCTGCCCATTGTTAAGATTCTTAGCCAAAGTAGAAAAAATAACGAGGCTGTTTGGGGTAAGACAAAAAGCCCCCTGCACCCGTGTGGCCGCAAATGGCCGCTGGGGCAGGGGACGTTCTCTTTGTAAAAATTGCAAAAGGTCAGTTTTTTTCTTCGGTCAATTTGGTAATGAGCATCTGATAGATCTCATTGCCTTTCAGGATGAACTGCTTTTTGACCAGCTCGGCGCTCAGACGGTCCGGGGCGCCCAAATCCAGGCAGAACAGCTCCTGGTCCAGCGCTTTGACCGTGCAGCGGACGGAGCAGTGGCCGTCCGCTTTCTCGGTAATGCGGGCACTGTATTCCGCTTCCTTTCGGGCCCAGGTCTGGGCCCGAAAGACGGCAGCCACGGCCCGCTCCCGCACACTGCGGGGCAGGTCGTAGGCCAGCTCCTGCGCTACCTTGCGGCCTTTCTCCGTGATGGCGTAGCGGTCGTTCTGCAAAGTGACAAGGCTCTGCCGGGTAATATCGTCCAGACAGGAGCCGATCTCAAAGTAATTGACCAGCGCTTCCTCCATCAGGGCGTTTTCGATCTCCGTCCGGGTAATGGGCCCGGCATTCTTGACCAGATAGCACAGCAGCAGCCGGATCTCGGTGCTGTTCGTCAGCCCGCCGGGACGTACTCCGGCAGTAAAAGCATCGTTGGCGGCCATCGTTCACACATCTCCTCTGGTTTTATTTTCTATTCCACCCTAGTATAAAGGGTTTCAGGCCGGATTGCAAGCCGCAACCGCAAAATCCGTCTCGATCCGTTTGTGGCTCTCCGGGGTGGAGTAGAGCCAGTGATCCAGGTGCCCCTCCGTGATGAAATACCGCAGCTCAAACCGATGGCTCTGGCTCAGGCTGTGGTTGACGATGACCAGCTTGATCTTCATTTTGTCCGGGAGGATATTTTTGATGTAGACACTCACAGGCTGGCCGGGGTGCAGGTCGGGGCAGCTTTCCGCCAACCCGGCCAAGTTGGGCGCGATCTCAATAAAGGTGCCGTATTCCTCCACGCTCCGCACGATGCCCACGACCGTTTCCCCTACTGTAAAAGCGGCGGCGTTCTCGGCCCAGGTGCCCAGCAGCTCCCGGATGGTGAGCACGAACCGCCCCTGTACATCCCGGCTCTTGATGGCGCACAGAATCTGCTGCCCTACGCTGACCCGGTCAGCGGGGGAAGAAATGCGGCTGACGGACATGCAATCAATGGGCAAAAGGGCGCTGATGCCGCAGCCCACATCACAAAACGCGCCAAAGGGTTCAATATGGGTCACGGTGCACGGCAGGATATCGCCGGGCGTCAGGGTGTCGAGATACTCCGCCTTGCACATCCGCTGGGCCTCAGCCCGGGAGAGCCGGTAGAACGGCTGGCCGCTCTCATCGGTATCCAGAGATTCAATGATAAAACAGGTGGGGCGGCCCACCCGTGTCAGCACGGCAATATCCCGCACCGAGCCGTTTTCCGCTCCGTCGGCACACTGGGCAAAGGGCATCACCGCTTTGGTGCCGCCCAGCTCAAAGCGGAGCTGCCGCTGGGTATCAAAGGCGAGGGCGGTGCTCTGCAAAATCTCGCGGTTGGCCATGGCGGCCCGCAGCTCCGCGGGGGAGAGGCGGTTGGCACTGCGGTAGTTGCTTTCGGTTCTGAATGTTTGCATCATCTTTCATTCCTCTTTCTCTTGTGTTTTGCCTGCGGTCCGGCTGGTGGCACCAGGCTGGTACACCATATGCGCAGCCGGCAGCAGATATTTGCATTTTGCACGAGTTTGGTTTATACTATATCTGTATGCGTGGGGTTGTGCCCCGCCCATACGGCCTGTACCACTTTGTACAAGCAGGAGGGATACACTTATGGACATTGCAGTGGGAGATACCATCCTCACCCGCAAAAAGCACCCCTGCGGCGCTGCAAGCTTTGAGGTGCTGCGCGTGGGCATGGATTTCAGGATCCGCTGCACGGGCTGTGGCCGCGAGGTCATGCTGCCCCGCGCAAAAATTGAAAAGAACATCAAAAAAGTCATCAAACCGGGCACGGTGTAGCGCCTTGCAGCTGTCAGCACATTCGGAAATTGTTGTAAGGAGAACTGCCCAATATGCCAAAACTGTTTTCCCAAATGGAGGCGGTCAGCCACCGGTTTGAGGAGCTTTCCATCCGCCTGAACCAGCCGGAAACGGCTGCAGACCCGGCGTTGTTCCGCCGCCTGATGCAGGAGTACCACGAGCTGGAGCCTGTGGTGGACGCCTACCGGAAGCTGGCTACCGCCAAAGATCATCTGGAACAGGCCAAAGCCCTGCTGGAGGGGGAGACCCTCGACGCGGACTTTAAGGAAATGGTACAGCAGGAAGTCAGCGAAAAGAGTCAGGATGTGGCGGAGCTGGAAAATAATCTCAAAATTCTGCTGCTGCCCAAGGATGCAAATGACGAAAAAAGCGTGATTTTGGAGCTGCGCGGCGGAGCCGGCGGCGAGGAAGCGGCCCTGTTTGCCCACAGCCTGATGCGGATGTACAGCATGTATGTCCAGAGCCGGGGCTGGGAGTGGGAAGTGCTCAACCTCAACGAGACCGAGCTGGGCGGCGTGAAAGAGGCCATCATCGCGGTGAACGGGCGGGGCGCCTACAACCGCCTCAAATATGAGAGCGGTGTCCACCGAGTGCAGCGAGTGCCGGAAACGGAGACGCAGGGCCGCATCCACACCTCCACGGCAACGGTAGCCGTAATGCCCCAGGCCGAGGAAGTGGATTTTGCGCTGGACATGAAAGACCTCCGCATTGATACATTCCGCTCTTCGGGTGCCGGCGGCCAGCACATCAACAAGACTTCCAGCGCCATCCGTGTGACACATCTCCCCACCGGCATGGTGGTAGAATGCCAGAACGAGCGCAGCCAGTTCCAGAATAAAGATAAGGCCCTTGAAATTCTGCGCAGCCGCCTGCTGGCCCAGAAGCAGAAAGAGCAGCAGGACGCCATCAATGCCAACCGGCAGGGGCAGGTGGGTACCGGCGACCGGAGCGAAAAGATCCGCACCTACAACTTCCCGCAGGACCGCTGCACGGACCACCGCATTGGCCTGACGGTCCATAATCTGGACAAGATCATGGACGGCAATCTGGATGAGATCATCGATGCGCTTGCCATGCGCGAGCAGGCTGAAAAGCTGCGCCAGCTGGACACGCAAAGCGATAGATAATACGCACGAAACGGTGTAAAGAAACTATACTTTACAGTAGAAAAGAGCGATGATTTGTATGAAAATAAAAACGGAACTTCGCCCGGCGGATGCAGCAGGCATCGCCCGCGGCGCAGAGCTTCTGCGGCAGGGAGAGCTGGTGGCTCTCCCTACGGAAACGGTGTACGGCATTGCAGCCGACGCCCGCAACGGGGAAGCCGTCAAAAAAATCTTTGTGGCAAAGGGACGCCCGCAGGACAACCCCCTCATCGTCCACATTGCAGGCCCGGACATGCTGCCCGGCCTTGTCAGTGAGGTGCCGGAGCGTGCCCAGCTGCTGATGGCGGCGTTCTGCCCTGGCCCCCTGACCATTATCATGCCCCGCGGCCCGGAGGTGGCAGCGGAGTGCTGTGCCGGTCTGGATACCGTGGGCATCCGGATGCCCAGCCACCCGGTGGTGCAGGCCATCATCCGGCAGAGCGGCTGCGCCTTTGCAGCCCCCTCGGCCAACCTCTCCGGCAAGCCCAGTCCCACCAACGCGCAGGACGTCTTTACCGATATGGATGGCCGCCTGCCGCTGATCCTGGATGGCGGCGAGTGCGCGGTGGGCGTGGAATCCACCGTCATCTCGGTGGTGGGCGAGAAGCCCACCCTGTTCCGCCCCGGCCACATTACATTGGAAGAGCTGGAACGCGCCCTCGGCGAGGAAGTGGAAGTTTCCAAAGCCATCCTCGAAAAGCTGCCGGAGGGCGCTGTGGTCCGCAGCCCTGGCATGAAGTATAAACACTATGCCCCCAAGGCGGATGTGACCCTGCTGGAGGGCAGCTTTGAGCAGTTCAAGGCGTATGTGGACGCCCACGCCGACCAGAACCCCAGCTGCCTCTGCTTTACCGGCGAGGCCGAAAAGCTGGAAGTGCCCTGCGTGGAGTATGGCCGCGAGGGCGATGGTGCCGACCAGGCCAAGCACATCTTCCGGAGCCTGCGCGCACTGGATGAGCAGGGAGATTCCGTGGTCTATGCCCGCTGCCCCCGGAAAGACGGCCTCTCCATGGCTGTTTACAACCGCCTGATCCGGGCGGCGGCATTCCGGGTGATCAAGCTATGATCACGCTGGGCATCACGGGCCGCAGCGGCTGCGGCAAATCCACGGTCACGTCTATTTTTGCTGCACACGGTGTCCCGCTGGCCGATGCCGATCAGATGTCCCGGGAGATCTTGCTCCCGGGCTCGCCATTGCTGCCCCAGCTGGCGGAGCGGTTCGGGGACGATATCCTCCGGGCAGATGGCACGCTGAACCGCCGCCTGCTGGCAGACCGGGCCTTTGCAACGCCGGAGGGCAAGCGGGCGCTGGACGCGCTGACCCACCCGGAAATCCTCCGCCGCATCCGGGCAGCGAAACAGGCGGCGCAGGAAGCTGGAAACCGCCTCTTTGTGCTGGATGGGGCTGTCATTGTGGGCACGGAGGCGGAAGCGGAATGTGACCGGTTGGCGGTCGTGACTGCTCCCTTTGCTACCAGTGTGGCCCGCATTGCGGCCCGGGACGGCATTTCGCCGGAGATGGCTGCCCGCCGCCTGAATGCGCAGACACCCGAAGAAACACTGCGTGCCCATGCGGATTACGTCCTTTGCAACGACGGAGCGCTGGAGGCGCTGGAAGCTTCCGCCAATACACTGTGTGAGCAGCTGCTGGCTGAGGCGGCCGGGAAAGACGGGGTGGCGCGTCCATTTTGAAAAAATTGATGAAAGCCCTGGTGCTTCTGGCGCTGGTGGGGATGGTGGTGCTCTCGGTGCCGTCGGTCCGCGATCAGGTGGAGCAGCAGCTCTACCCCCGCAAATATCAGGCCCTTGTGGAGCAGTGGGCGCAGGTCTATCGGCTGGACCCGCTGCTGGTCTACTCGTTTATCCGCACGGAGAGCGGGTTTGACCCGGATGCCACCTCTACCGTAGAGGCCCGGGGCCTGATGCAGATGACGGAGGAAACATTCCTCTGGCTGCGGAGCAAGATCGCCCCGGACGAGAACCTGACATTCGGTGACCTCTACGACCCTGCCGTGAGCATCCGGTTTGGCTGCTACTACCTGCACCTGTGCATGGAACGCTACAGCAACGATGTAGCCACGGCAGCGGCTGCCTACCACAGCGGCTGGGGCACGGTGGACACCCTGCTGCAGATGGAGGAGCATTCCTCCGACGGGCAGACCCTGAAAGGCTTCCCGTACAACCAGATGCACCACTATGTGGAAAAGATCACCGCCTGCTACGGCGTGTACACCCGGCTTTACGGCACGCCGTGAGCCGGACAAAATTAGGTAAAACCGGCAGGGAAGACCCGCTGGTTTCAAATATTTAGGATAGAAAACAGAAAGGCAGGAGAAATTCTATGGCAGAAAAAACTCCGACCCAGCAGCTGGCCGAAAAGCTGCTCTATACCCCCGCTTACGCGGCGGACAAATCCGCAGATGTCAAAAAGGCAGCCGCCGATTTTGCAGAGGGCTACCGCAAGTTCCTCGATAACGGCAAGACCGAGCGCGAGGTGGCCGCTGAGAGCGAGCAGATGCTGAAAGACGCTGGCTACCAGCTGTTTGACCCCAAAAAGACTTACGCCCCCGGTGATAAGGTCTACTTCATCCAGCTGAACAAGGCTGTCGTGGCTTCCACCATCGGCACCCGTCCCTATGAGGAGGGCTTCCACCTGGTCATTGCCCACACCGACAGCCCCCGCCTGGATCTGCGCCCCAACCCGCTGTACGAGTCCGACCATTTCAGCTATTTCAAGACCCACTACTATGGCGGCATCCGCAAGTATCAGTGGGGCACCATGCCGCTGGCCATCCACGGCGTGTTCTCCCGTGCCGACGGCACCACCGTCAGCGTGAATGTGGGCGAGGACGAGTCTGATCCCGTCTTCTGCATCACCGACCTGCTGCCTCATCTGGGGGCTGAGCAGAACGAGCGGAAGCTGAGCGAGGGCATCAAGGCGGAGGAGCTCAACATTCTCATCGGCTCCGAGGCTGTGGAGGATGCCGACATCAAGGAGGCCGTCAAGCTCAACACGATGATCCTCCTCAACGAGAAGTACGGCATCACCGAGAAAGACTTCACCCGCGCTGAGATCGAGGTCGTGCCCGCTTACAAGTGCCGTGACGTCGGCTTTGACCGCGCCCTGCTGGGCGCCTACGGCCACGATGACCGGGTCGATGCTTACCCCGCTCTGATGGCGGAGATCGAGACCAAGAACCCCGCGTTCACCACCGTCTGCGTCCTGACCGATAAGGAAGAGATCGGCTCCGACGGCGTGACCGGTATGCAGAGCATGTACGTCTTCCACTTTATGCAGCAGCTCTGCCGCGCCGCCGGTCAGGATGACATCATTGCATTCCAGAACAGCGTCTGCCTCTCTGCCGACGTGACCGCCGCTTACGATCCGTCCTGGGCCAGCGCCTTTGAGCCCAAGAACGGCACCTACGCAGGCCGCGGCATCGCCCTGTTCAAGTACACTGGCAGCCGCGGCAAGAGCGCTGCCAACGACGCTTCCGCCGAGCTGGTGGGCTATGTTACCCGCATGATGGACGAGAACGACGTGGCATGGCAGATCGGTGAGCTGGGCCGTCTGGATCTGGGCGGCGGCGGCACCATTGCCAAGTATGTGGCAAACCG
>ERZ1673696.1951-NODE-1951-length-15595-cov-4.867568_pt1 | contig 15595 bp, 14 predicted proteins | sample MGYA00580226_ERZ1673696 | MGnify/ENA primary metagenome ERZ1673696 (study PRJEB41218, sample SAMN15661743) | gut metagenome | host: Homo sapiens | place: Canada: London | collected 2015-08-20/2019-03-30 | study: EMG produced TPA metagenomics assembly of... | reverse complement strand
CAGTAAACGGTGAAAAGGCTATTTGGTTTAAGAATAAAGGCTATACGCATCTTTTTGCTTATAGTCCAGAAGGTTGTTATTATATTCGCTGGAAAGGTTCTTTAGAGGAATTGATTCAAATGGCGGAATCCCTGGAGCCTATTGAGGAAAGTAGCATAAAATGAGGAAAGAAAAAATTTTTTGATTTTTTTTGTCCCCAAAAGGGAAACTCGTTTTGTGTATATTATGTGACGGGTGACAGTCACGATCATAAGAGAAAGGAGGAATCAAAAATGAAGAAACTATTGAAAGTAATGATTACTTTTGCACTGATGCTGTGTATTCTTTCTACAGGAGTCTTTGCTGCGGAAGACAGTTCCAGTACTGCTGAGGGTATCTCTTTCAGCCAGACATATTCTGATGACGGGATCATGCCGCTATATTTATATATATCGTATTTTCAGGGGACTGCTGATGTAGTGGGAGATGAGATAGTTTGCCGTACTTTAGTAGATGGATATGTAGGCATTACCACTCAAATCCGTATAGAGATGAGACTTCAGAAAAAAGGATTCTGGGGCTATAGCGATATAGTTACTTGGAGCGATGGTTTTGACGCCGCTTCGGCAGAAATGGTTAGAACGTATCCTTATGAGGACGGAGCCAAGTATAAATTGTATGTATACATTGAAGTATACCATGGCTCTGACTTTGAAAGCGATTCTTTTTTAAGTGATCCATTCCCAAAATAAATTTTAAACAAGCCTGGAACCGGAGGCTAAAAACAATGACCGGAAAGTAGAATGATGTAGTTTTATTAAATGTGAATCTGCGGAGTATTTCTGTTATATTGACCCTGCTGTCAATAAAAGGCACAGAACCACCAGTATATGCGGAAAGAATGCCATTTGGAAAATTGGGTTTTGTTAACGTTTTGCGTTATGTCACCGTAAGGCAAAACATTTATCAGTACTTGATTTGAGTATGAAAGCAAAAGAAGGCGAAAAATCTAACCATTATTTTACATAAGATAATATATAGATTTTGTCATGATTTGGTTTTAGAGCTTACTTAATAATGGAGATTTAAAATTCGGAAATTGTCTCAAAAAATAAAAGAGAAGGAGATATTTATTCTTTCGGTTATAGAATAAATATTGTGCAAAATTATGAGGTATGTTTATGAGGTGAATAAAGAAAAAAATTCACACATAGATATTGGCACATATAACTCTTATGGTATTAATGTGTATGTTCATGTAAATGATAGCAATATGTTTTTGATGAATGTACCGGATTTGTTTCTTGATGAGCATAAAGCACTGGAGTTTGCTGATTTGTGTAACGAACAACAGTTAGAATTGGTTCACTTAAGTGATGTGATTGAAGACATTCTCTCCGACCGTGAGATGCTTGCATAGTACATAAAAAGGAACCAATGAAGTATAAGATTTACCAAAGATGATTAGGATGAGGCGCCTTGCTTTTCTTTTGGGTGTTGCTCTTTTCCTGCAAAAAAAAAATAAAAATTGAATAAGGAAACATAACATCTGAGAAATTTATTATCTCAGCTCATTACCGAAAGAGGATTTGATGCTACACATCACAACCTTGCATCAAACGTTCGGACAAGCAGGAAAGAGTATCGCTATATCTGCGCATGAAAATGCGCAGATATTTTTTTTGCAGCGTTTGCGGTAACGTGTGCTGAAACAATAATATTCTTGCCTGCTGCTTCAGAGTGTGCTACAATGCTTCTGGTACGTTTTATATTGGTGTTTTTAAATAAATGCAGGGGGAACGGGGATATGATCTATTCGTTCTTGTTGATCGGTCAATCCAATATGGCCGGCCGGGGAGATTTGAAAGAGGTTTCGCCAATCAGCGATACACGGCTGCTTATGATGCGCAATGGCCGGTGGCAGCCTTTGCATGAGCCGGTAAGCAGTGACCGCCCGATGGCCGGAGCCAGCCTTGGCGTCAGCTTTGCCAAGCGGTTTATTGAGGAACATCCCGGCGACAGCGCAGCGCTGATTCCCTGTGCTGATGGCGGTACTACGCTGCAGGAGTGGCACAAGGGAGAACCGTTGTATGAGCATGCGGTGTTTTGTGCCAGACAGGCACAGCGGAACAGCCGGCTCACGGCGATTTTGTGGCATCAGGGGGAATCGGATACACTGCCGGAGCAGTATTCTTCTTATCGTATCCGTTTGGAAGAGATGATAACCGCGCTCAAGGAGGATATCGATGCGGATATTCCCGTGCTTATGGGCGCGCTGGGGGAATACCTGCCGTATATGATCTATGATGAAAAATATCAAAACTATGGTTTTGTAAATCAGCAGCTGATCGAATGTGCACAGAACAACCCCGATTATTACTATGTTTCGGCAAAAGGCCTTTCCTGTAACAGGGATATGCTGCACTTCTCAGCCAAAGCATTACGGGAATTCGGTTTGCGTTATTATACGGCTTTTTCGCAAAAGCGCAGTATTTTTGATGAAGAGATTACGGAATCTCTTCTTTTGCCCGCGGCGGAGGAATCCGGATTTTTAAAAAATATGGAAAGACTGTGTGCGGAATATAAGGCCGGCCGGCTTTCCCGGGAAACTTTTGAAACTGCCAAGGCGGAGCTGGTGCGCAATGCGTGAGGATATTTGGGGAAAGCTGCAGCGGTTGAATCGACCGTTAGTGCTCTACGGCATGGGCAATGGGGCAGAAGCAATGATTCGTCAGCTTGCAAAATACGGATTGGCGCCCTCCGGCTTTTTTGCCAGCGATGATTTTGTACGCGGGCAGAGCTTTTTGGGGTTCCCGGTTCTCACGTTTTCCCAAGCGAAGGAAAGGTTCCCGGATATGGTGGTACTGGTAGCCTTCGGCACCCAACGGCCGGAGGTGATACAAAATATTCTTTCGCTGGAAGCCGAGGTTTATGCGCCGGAGGTGCCGGTTGCCGGAAACGAAGTGTTTACCCTTGCTTTCGCCCGCGAAAACCGAAAAGCAATCGAGGCGGCCTATGCGCTGCTTGCAGACGACCGTTCCCGCCGGGTATTTGAGGAATTGATTGCCTATAAGCTGGATGGCGAGATTCGTCATTTGCTTGCCTGTGAAAGCGAAAGGGATGAGCTATATGCATTGCTTTCTTTTCATAACCGGGAAAGGTACCTTGACCTTGGTGCTTATAATGGCGATACCGTGCTGGAATTTATTCAGCAAAACCGGGAATGGGAAAGTATTACCGCAGTGGAACCGGATGCGAAAAATTTCAGAAAGCTGATGAAAAATACGGCCGGCATCGAAAATATAACCTGTATACAGGCGGTAGCCGGTGATGCCTGCGGTATCGCACATTTTTCCTCTTTCGGCGGCAGAAACTCGCGGCCCGGAAACGGCGGGCAGGTACCGGCGATAACGGTGGATTCCCTGAAGAAATCGTTCAGCTTTATTAAAATGGACGTAGAGGGCGGCGAAGCAGCGGTACTTCAAGGGGCGCGTGAAACGATTCGGAACGATCGGCCTAAAATGCTGGTGGCGGCATATCACCGAAGCGGGGATCTCTTTTCATTGCCTCTTACTGTGCATCGGTTGAATCCGAATTATAAAATCTATTTGCGGCATCAGCGATATATTCCTGCATGGGATACGAACTATTGCTTTATAGAAAAGTAAGAAAAGAAAGGCCGTCTTACGGCTTTTTCTTTTTATTCAAAAGATATCCCGTTCCCGGAAAAGCGGCGGCGCATATTGCTGCTTGCAAAAAAACAGTAAATGTAGTAGAATGAATTTGTTTTGATATGTAGATCAAAAAACTTTTTGAATATCAGGAGGAATACTCATGAAAGCAATACAGACAAGCCTTCCGGGAGTAGTCATCATTGAGCCGGATGTTTTTGGGGACCATCGGGGATGGTTTATGGAGACATGGTCAAAAAAGAAGCTGGAGGAGCTTGGCATTTTTGCAGACTTTGTGCAGGATAACCAGAGCTTTACCGCAAAAAAAGGAACGCTTAGGGGCTTGCATTTTCAGATGGACCCCATGGCACAGGCAAAGCTTGTTCGCGTAGTGGCCGGTGCGGTGCTGGATGTGGCGGTGGATATCCGCCAAAATTCCCCAACGTATTTAAAATGGGTCAGTGTGGAGCTTTCGGCGGAAAATAAACGTCAATTTTTTATTCCCCGCGGGTTTGCCCACGGCTTTGTAGCGTTGACGGATAACGTGGAGTTTGTGTATAAATGCGATAACTACTACAGCAAGGAATGTGACCGATCCATTAAATTTGACGATCCCGCTATCGGGGTGGATTGGGGCATTGAAAACCCCATCATTTCGGAAAAAGATGCAAACGCGCCTTTGCTCAAGGACAGCGACTGCAATTTTATAATGTAAAGGAGAATTTGCTTTGAATATTATTGTTACAGGCGGCGCCGGATTTATCGGCAGCAATTTTGTATATTTCCAGTTAAAAAACCACCCGGAGGATCGGATTATCTGTCTTGACGCGCTTACCTATGCAGGGAATTTAGCCACGCTGGAGGAGGCGATGAAAAACCCGAACTTCCGTTTTGTAAAGGGTGATATTGCCGATAGGGAATGTGTTTTTAAGCTGTTTGAAGAAGAAAAACCGGATATAGTAGTAAATTTTGCGGCGGAAAGCCATGTGGACCGCTCGATAGAGAATCCGGAAATCTTTTTGCGTACCAATATTTTGGGTACGCAGGTGCTGATGGATGCCTGCCGCAAATACGGCATTACGCGTTATCATCAGGTTTCTACCGACGAGGTTTACGGCGACCTTCCGCTGGATAGGCCGGAGCTGTTCTTTACGGAGGAAACGCCGATTCACACCTCCAGCCCGTATTCGGCCAGCAAGGCCTCGGCCGATTTGCTGGTGCTGGCGTATTACCGCACCTTTAAGCTGCCGGTTTCCATTACGCGCTGCTCCAATAACTACGGTCCGTATCATTTTCCGGAAAAGCTGATTCCCTTGATGATTTCACGCGCTTTAAACAACGAGAGCCTTCCTGTATACGGCAAGGGCGAAAATGTGCGGGATTGGCTGTATGTAGAGGATCACTGCTCGGCGATTGACCTGGTGATCCGTAAAGGCCGGGTGGGCGAAGTGTATAACATCGGCGGCCACAACGAGCGCACGAACTTGCAGGTGGTAAAGACGATTTTAAAGGAGCTGAATAAGCCGGAATCCTTAATTACCTATGTTACCGACCGTCCCGGCCATGATATGCGGTATGCGATTGACCCCACAAAAATTCATAATGAGCTGGGCTGGCTGCCGGAAACAAAGTTTGATGACGGTATTCACCAAACCGTACAGTGGTATTTAGATAATCGCGCCTGGTGGGAAAACATCTTAAAAGGGGACTATCAAAATTACTATGAAAGAATGTACAGTAAGAGGTAAAAGGGTATGAAGGTTTTGGTTACCGGCGTGAAAGGGCAGCTGGGTTATGATGTGGTAAAGCGCCTGCATGTGCTGGGCATTGAATGTAAAGGCGTGGATATTGAGGATTTTGATCTGACCGACGAGGCAGCCGTATTAAACGGCATTTGTGCGTATCAGCCGGATGCTGTGGTACACTGCGCAGCGTATACGGCGGTGGATAAGGCGGAGGAAAACCGTGACCTTTGCTACCGTGTAAATGTGCTGGGTACCCGGAATGTGGCGATGGCTTGCCGGGAAATCGAGGCCAAGATGATTTATATCAGCACGGATTATGTATTTAACGGCCAGGGCGAAGCGGCATTTGCGCCGGAGGATAAAAAAGAGCCCATCAATTATTACGGTGAAACAAAAGCGCTTGGGGAAGAGGAAGTTACACGCCTTTTAAACAAATATTTTATTGTGCGCATTTCCTGGGTTTTTGGTATAAACGGCGCCAATTTTGTAAAAACGATGCTTCGTTTAGGCAAGGAAAAGGAAGAATTAACAGTGGTGGGGGATCAGATTGGCTCGCCCACCTATACCTTTGATTTGGCAATCCTTTTGTGCGATATGCTGCAGACGGAAAAATACGGTATTTATCACGCTACCAACGAGGGGCTTTGTTCCTGGGCGGAATTTGCACAGGAAATTATGGCTCAGGCGCATTTAGGAATGAAGATCCGGCCGATTTTATCCAGTGAATATCCGGCAAAGGCAAAAAGACCCTATAATTCGCGTATGAATAAGGATAAATTGGTGCAGAATGGATTTTGCAGGCTTCCGGATTGGCAGGATGCTTTAAAAAGATATCTTCTGGAGCTTGAAAAAGCAGATTAAAGGGGAATTTTATGAGAAGAACATTGTCGTTTCTGGCAGTGATTTTAAGCGCAGTATTGCTTATCGCAGGTTGCGCTGTTTTTCAAAAAAATGAAATGGTACCCGGTGAGGCGGTGGGGCAGCAGATAACGTCGCCAATGCTGACGCCAACACCTACAGAGCCGGTCCGCCAAAGCTTGACGGGCGTTGTGTGCGCCTATAACGATGAAACGTTTTCACTGGCGTTATCCGATGGCTCGGTTGTTGTTTTTGCACGCCCGGCCAAGGAGGAGGAAAGCTGCATTTTTTTGGATAACACTGTTACGGTAGAATACAGCGGCCGTTTGGAGGAAGGCATAGTGCCGGCTGCGCTTTCCGGGGAAAAAAAGACGCGTGCGGCCATTCGGGCGGGAGAGATACTTCGGCAAATGACGCTGGAGGAGCAAGTAGGGCAGCTGTTTATTGCCCGCTGCCCGGCCGCGCAGGCGGCAGCAAAGGCGGCGGAATATTCGCTGGGCGGCTATATTCTGTTTAAAAGAGATTTTACGGATAAAAGCGCATCGAAGGTGCAGGCAGAGATACAAAGTTATCAGGCGGCGGCAAAGCTTCCCATGCTGATTGGTGTGGATGAAGAAGGCGGCACGGTAAACCGTGTCAGCAGTAATCCGCAACTGCGAAAAACGCCGTTTTTATCACCGCAGGAGCTGTACCGGCAGGGCGGATGGGAAGGTATTCAAAAGGATACTGTTGAAAAGTGTGATTTACTGCAATCGCTGGGTATCAATTTGAATTTAGCGCCGGTATGCGATGTTTCGGTGAATGAAAAAGATTATATGTATAAACGAAGCTTTGGCCAGGACGCACAGACGACGGCTTTTTATATAAAAACGGTGGTAGAGCAGATGCATTCCGCACGCATGGGTTCTGCCCTTAAGCATTTTCCCGGGTATGGGAATAATGCGGATACGCATACGGGTATGTCGATCGACAAGCGACCGTATGAAACCTTTGTACAGGAGGATTTTCTTCCTTTTTCTGCGGGGATTGAGGCTGGCGCCGGGGCGGTGCTGGTATCGCATAATATTGTGGAGTGTATGGATGCGTCAGCGCCGGCGTCTCTTTCAAAAAACGTGCACCGAATATTGCGGGAGGAGCTGGGTTTTGCGGGTGTTATTATGACCGATGACCTCTATATGGATGCTATAAAAAAGTATACCGGTGACCGGGAGGCAGCTGTGGCGGCTGTTTTAGCCGGCAATGATATGCTTTGCTGTACGGATTTTGAAAAGCAGATCCCTGCCGTACTGGAAGCGGTACAAGGGGGAATAATCGAACGTCGGCAGATTGCACAGGCAGCTGAGCGGGTACTGATATGGAAGATAGAACTGGGGATTTTGTCTTAAAAGCTTTATAGAATAGGGATGGATGAAAATGAAAAAATGTTTTGTGCTGCTGTGCTGTATGTGCCTGCTTTTGGGCGGGTGTCAAAACGGTGCTGAAGAAGCCGCGGCGCCTACATCAATTGAAGGAACGGCAGCACCGCAGCCGACGCCATCGCAAACAGAGCAGCCGGAAGAAGAATTTTTTTATTCACCGGAAGAAGAGGCGATAGCGGAGAGTATTTTTTTGCTGTATACACAGCGGGAGAATGCGGAGAACTGTGTCTCTTTTGAGGGGGCTTGGGAACGCACCAAGGTTGATTCCGGCCATATCGGTATTGTGAATATTACGGGGCAGGGGGCGGACGGATTTACCTTTCGGGGACAGTTTTATTATTATGGGCATTCCGGCTTTTTGGAAGGGGAAGCGTTCTTTATTGCTCCCGGTGTTGCTTGCTATGCACAAACGCCTGAAAAAATTATGCAAAATGAATATCTGCTGTTTTTTCTGCAGGACGAAACACTGCGATTGGTAGCTTCCCCCTCAATAGACAGGGGATTCGGTGCGGGCGTAAGCGCAGACGGCGAATATACAAAGGAACAGCCGCAGTATATCCGGGCTGTGCCGGAGGATTATTTTACGCAGGAGGAACTGAAAAAAATAAAGGACTTGATAGGGGAAGAGGCCTATTTGGAGTCCTTTGTCTACTGTATTACGCGGGGAAGCTTTGACAAGAGCCTATGCCTTTTAAAAAACGCGCGCTTGGCCGTTTGTTATAGGGGAAGGATTCCTACCCTGCTCGGAGAAGGATTTACGTTTATTCAGGATGGAGATACAATGTATTTTACCTTTGAAGATACAGAGTTTGCCTATGTTTCAAACGACAGCAGCGCCGCAGAGTTTCCGGATTATATTCTTGTTTGGTAATATGAAAAGGAGGCGGCCATGACAGAACTGTCAAAGGAGATATTTAAAAATTTTCAGGTGCGTAAAACGAAAAAGCAAAAAACACAGTTTATAGCGTTTTTATGCAGCTGCATAGAAGGGGTACGGGTAGAGCAGAATAAACTGTTTGCAAACAGAAATCTTGTAATTGGGAATATCAATAAGGCAAAAGTGATTTTGACAGCCCACTATGATACCTGTGCCGTACTGCCGTTTCCTAATTTTTTAACGCCGAAAAATATACCCATCTATCTTCTGTATAATTTTTTGATTGCGGCAGTGATGATAGGTGGGGCGGAAGCGGTATATAGCCTGGTTATATTGCTGACGGCAAATGGCCGGGTTGCATATTTTGCAATGCTGGTTACTTTACTTTTATTTGTTTTTCTGTTATTGGCCGGTCCGCCGAATCGGCATACGGCCAACGATAATACTTCCGGTGTAATTACACTTTGTGAGATTATGGCGGCGCTGTCTCCTGAACAAAGGGAAAAGACGGTCTTTGTATTCTTTGATAACGAGGAATCAGGCCTTATCGGTTCGGCGCTGTTTAAAAGAAAGCATAAAAACGAGCTGAAGGATAAGCTTGTGATGAATTTTGACTGCGTTTCCGACGGTGATTATTTTTTAATTATTCAAAACAAAAAAGCACGGAGAGAATTCGGCGGAATTGTAACCCAAGCTTTTGTAAGCAAAAGAAAAAATATGATTATTTCCGATGCCTCTACTACGCTGTATCCTTCCGATCAGCTTTGGTTTAACAAAAATATCGGTATTGCGGCCTTTAAAAGGAATAAGCTTTTCGGATTGTTTATTGATAAAATCCATACCCGGCGCGATACCGTATGGGATGCATTGAATATTGAAACGCTGAAGGAAAGCACAATACGTTTTTTAGATCTGCTGGAGGCATAGATTTATAAACGGCAGGCATGGCAATAGCCCGGCTTGCTTTTTTTACGGGAATTTTTGGCAGAAAGGAATGTGAAAGAACGCCGAAATTTTTATCAAAGCATTTTCGGTTGCTTTATTTTTTATGCAGCAGTATGATAATATAAAAATAGGAGTATTGTATAAACAAGCAAAACGGGAGTGAGTGCGTTGGCATATATAGAATTTAAAGACGTATGTAAATTTTATAAAAGCGGCGATCATACGATTGCCGCAGCAGATCATATTAATTTTGAGGCAGAAAAGGGAGAGTTTGTAGTTATTGTAGGCCCTTCCGGTGCGGGCAAGACTACGGTGCTGAATATGCTGGGCGGTATGGATACCTGCGATGCCGGCGATATTGTGCTTGACGGCAATCTGGTAAGCCGATATACCAATAAACAGCTTACCAAATACCGCCGGTATGAGGTGGGCTTTGTTTTTCAGTTTTATAATTTGGTACAAAATCTTACCGCATTGGAAAATGTGGAACTGGCCTCGGAAATTTGCCGTGAGCCGCTGGATGCGGCGGAAACATTGGAGTCGGTAGGATTAAAGGAGCGTATGGGAAATTTCCCCGCGCAGCTTTCCGGCGGGGAGCAGCAGCGTGTTTCCATTGCCCGGGCAATTGCCAAAAATCCCAAAATTTTGCTTTGCGATGAGCCTACGGGAGCACTGGATTACAACACCGGTAAGGCGATTTTGAAGCTGTTGTATGATACTTGTAAAAAAACAGGTAAGACCGTGATCGTTATTACCCATAACCAGGCGATTTGTGCTATGGCCGATAGGGTAATCAGAATAAAGAATGGAAGTGTCTCGGATATGCAGATGAATCCGGAACCGATAGACGCTGAAAGGATTGAATGGTAATGAAGAAAAACTATCGTAAAATAGTTTTAGGACAGATCCGCCATTCCTTCAGCCGGTTTTTGGCTATTTTGGCGATCACCGCATTGGGCGTGGGCTTTTTGGCAGGGCTGCAGTCTACCGGACCGGATATGTATGATTCCATGGATCGTTATTATGATGCGCATCACTTTTTTGATATTGATATCAAATCTACGATGGGACTTACCGAGGCGGATGCAGAAAGCCTGCGTGCACTTGACGGAATTCAAAAAGCGGCGGGCGTCTATACAGCGGATGTTTTGTTTCAAAACGGCGGAGGCGAAACCGGTGTTTTGCGGATATCTACGGCGGATTTTACAGATAACGAGCTTATTAACGGCATGACCCTGCTGGAGGGCAGATTTCCGCAGAACAGCGGGGAATGTGTGGCTTTGGCGTCTATTGGGTTTGGAAATTCTTTTCAAGTGGGGGATGAGATCCTTCTTGCACAGGAGAGTGAGGACCTTGCCGGTACCTGCTTTACGGTTACCGGTATTGCAGATTCCCCGGCATATATGTCTATTGAGCAGGAGCCCAGTACGGTGGGAAAGGGCTACATTGACGCCGTGATTTATGTCACTGCTGATGCGGTAACGGCAGAGTACTATACTGATATATATCTGCTGGCAGAAAACGCGCAAGCATTGAATACGTTTTATGATGCATATGATGCGTGCATAGCGGAAGTGAAAAATAAAATTGATACGATAAAAATGGATTGTACGCAGCGGCGGCTGGCGGAAATTCGCCGGGATTATGAGGTTGACCTTGCTGACGGAAGAAAAGAATATGAGCAGGCGAAAGCCGAAGCTGAACAAAAATTTGCTGAAACCGAGGCTGAACTCAATAAGGCGGAAGCCGAACTGAATGAGGCGGAGGCCACCCTGATGCGTACCAGAGAGCAGCTGGAGACCGCAAAGGAGCAGTTGGATGCTGGCAAGCAGGAGCTTGCGGATGCAAGAGTGCAATATGATGCGGGCTTAACCGCGTATGAGACAGGGGTTCAGGAACTGCAAAGTGGTGAACTGCTGTTACAGGAGAAGGAACAGCAGCTTTTGGGATTAAAGACTGCCGCAGAAATGCTTTCCGGCAGCAGCGAACAAAAGCTGCAGGCGCTTAGGATACTGGAGCCATTTGATGAAACCGGCGTGGTGACCTCTCTGATTGCTTTGGCTCAAGTGCGGCCCTTGACGGAAGAGGATGTATTGCCGTTAACGGCAATACTTTCGCAGAAAATTTCTGAGGCAGAGGAAGCGCTTGTTCAGGGAAAAAGAGAGCTTGCGGAAGTTAAGGAGGAGCTTGCAGCAGCCAAAACGGAGTTAGATGGTGCGTTGGCACAGATAGAAGAAAATGAAGCATTGCTGCAGGTGTCACAGCAGGAGTACGAAGCGGGGAAAAAGCAGGCTGACCAGGGATTTTTGGAGTATGAAGAGGGAAAGGCAGAATTCATACGGGGAAAAGAGGAGTATGCTGCCTCAAAGGCTGATGCGGAAAAAGAGCTTGCCGATGCGGAAGAAGAACTGAAACAGGCTGAAAAAGAATTGAATGAGTTGAATGCCCCTTCCTGGTATGTGCTGGATAGAAATACAAATCCCAGCTATGTGAGCTTTTCTTCTAATGCTGAAAAAATCGTGGCAATTGCGCGTGTGTTTCCGATTTTCTTCTTTTTAGTGGCGGCACTGGTCGCTTTAACGACAATGACGCGTATGGTAGATGAAGAGCGTGTGCTGATCGGAACATTAAAGGCGATTGGTTACAGCAATCGAAGGATTGTTTTTAAATATGTGGCTTATTCCTTTGCCGCTGGTGTTTTGGGCAGCGGAGTAGGTCTTGCCGGAGGTCTTACGGTATTGCCTGTAGTCATATGGAATGCTTACAGCATGCTCTACAGATTTCCGCAATTGATTCTTTCGTTTAATCCCGGAATCTCTTTGTTTTCAGCGGCAGCACTGATCTTATGTGTAACGTTGGCTACGTTGTGGGCTTGTGCGGAAAGTTTAAAAGAGGTACCGGCACGGCTGATGCTTCCGCGTGCACCGAAAGCGGGAAAGCGGGTGTTCTTGGAACGCATTAAGCCGATATGGAACCATATGAAATTTACCCATAAGGTGACAGCCCGAAATATTTTGCGGTATAAGAAGCGTTTTTTTATGACGGTGATCGGTGTTGCCGGCTGTACGGCACTTTTGCTTACCGGTTTTGGCTTAAAGGATGCTATCGGCGATATTGTCAATGTACAGTACGGAGAAATACAAAAATATGATCTTACCGTCAATACTGCTGAACCTGAGCCGGCTATTGAATATTTAAAAGAGGTGGGAGCAGACGCGTTTGCAGTAATAAGCAGCCGGGAAATGACGGCACAGGGAGAAAAACCGCAGGAAATTAAAGTTTGGACAGCGCCAGGCAGTGAAGATCTTTTGGAAGTTATAAACCTGCGCAGCCGAAGGAGCGGACAAAAAATTGCATTTGATGATCAAAGCGTTGTTCTTACTGAAAAAGCCGCTAAAAATTTAGGGATATCTGTCGGTGACGAAATTACGCTGGAGGATGAAGACGGTAGGGAATACCGCGTGACGATTACTGCGATCTGTGAAGGATATATCGATCATTATCTCTACCTGACGCAGACGAAATATGAACAGCTTTTTGAGGAAACACCTGAATACAACACGCTTTTAGCATCGGTGCACGCGCAAAACGAAGATGATGTTATGCGCGGACTGCTTGCTCTTGATGCGGTGGATTCAGCGTCATTTTCCAGCGTTGTAGTCAACAGCTTTGCCAATATGATTGATAAGATCAACTATGTAGTATATGTTTTAATCATTGCTGCCGGTATGCTGGCGTTTATCGTACTGTACAATCTTACCAATATTAATATCGGTGAACGGCAAAAAGAGATTGCTACCATTAAGGTGCTTGGCTTTTATGACGGGGAAGTTTCTGCTTATATTTGCCGGGAAACGATTATTCTTAGCTTGATTGGTACGGCCGCAGGGTTGCTTTTGGGCATTTTGCTGTGCCGGTATGTGGTAGTAACAGCTGAAATGGAGGATATCATGTTCGGCCGAAATATTAAGGTATGGAGCTACGTGCTTTCGGCAGTGATTACTATGATTTTTTCTACATTGGTAAACCTAATTATGTATAAAAAACTGCAGAAGATCGATATGGTAGAATCCCTGAAATCGGTTGATTGAGAAAAGAAAAAATGGTATACTAATAAAAACGCATTGTGAGGATTGTTTTATGGGATGCACACATCATTGCTCCGACTGTACGTCTAATTGCAGCGGAAACGGTAAAAATGAAAAAGAAAGTTTTGTGGAAGAAGCAAATAAACTCAGCCATATCAAAAAGGTGATCGGCGTTATCAGCGGTAAAGGGGGCGTGGGAAAATCTTTTGTAACGTCTCTTTTGACCTGTGATATGACCCGTCGGGGGTATCAGTGCGCCGTTTTGGATGCGGATATTACCGGTCCCTCTATTCCTAAAGGATTTGGTATTTCGGAAAAAGCATCAGGCAGTGAGGATGGAATCCTTCCGGCTAAAAGTGATACCGGTATTGAGGTGATGTCTGTTAACCTGATGCTGGAGAATGAAAGCGACCCGGTTATTTGGCGCGGCCCGGTAATTGCCGGCGCAGTAAAACAGTTTTGGACCGACGTTATATGGGATAATGTTGATTTTATGTTTGTAGATATGCCGCCCGGAACGGGGGATGTACCGCTTACCGTGTTTCAGTCGCTTCCGGTAGACGGCGTGGTTATTGTTACATCTCCGCAGGAGCTTGTTTCTATGATTGTGGAGAAAGCAGTAAAAATGGCCGAACAGATGGAAATTCCGATTCTCGGTCTCGTGGAAAATATGGCTTATTTTACCTGTCCTGCGTGCGGAGAGCGGCATTACATTTACGGGCGGACAAAAGCAGAGGATATTGCGGGAAAATTTGAGATTCCGTCTTGGGCAGAACTGCCTTTGGTACCGGAAAATTCGGCGTTGGTAGATCAGGGGCGTATTGAGGAAATTGATACCGCTGCCTTGAAGACTGTGGCCGATGTTGTGGAAAAACTTTTATGAATGTCGGGATATCTGAATCGCTTCTGCTCAAAAAAATAGAATTTTTTACTATTGATACCGTTCTGTTGCATGGCAGGACGGTTTTTTGTTATGGGGGGGAATCTTAAAAGAAAAGATACAGATAGAGCGATTTTCTTGTGTATTTGCATCTGTGTGAAAATATAGGAGGAGAGAGATAGAAATGGCTCCATTGTCACCTAAATTATATATAATAGTTGACAATATGTGCTGTTTAGGGTATGCTATAACAAAAAAGGAGCGATAGTTTTGTCAGTTACAGATGAGGTTCTTGAAATTCTGGCACGGGATCCGCAAAAAACGCTTTCGGGTGAAATGATTGCGCAGCAGTTGCAAATCAGTCGGAATGCTGTGTGGAAGGCAGTAAATACCTTAAAAAAACAGGGCTTTCATATCACTGCTTCTACAAACAGCGGTTATTGCTTTTGCGATGATGTTGTGACCCGGCGGGGAATGCAGGCGTGCCTGCCTGATTTAGAAGTAAGGATACTCAATTCGGTGAGCTCTACCAACAGTTATTTAAAAGCAGAAGCGGAAACAAACAGGGAAGGGCTTGTGATTGTGGCGCGCCGTCAGACCGGGGGACGGGGCAGAATGGGCAGAAGTTTTTCTTCGCCGCCGAATACAGGCTTGTATATGAGCCTTTTTTTAAGACCTGCAATGCAGGCAGAAGAAGCAGTGAGAATTACGACGATGGCGGCAGTTGCCGTATGCCGTGCTATTGAAGCTTTTACGGAGCAAAAGGCAGAAATAAAATGGGTTAATGATGTTTTTCTTGCGGGGAAAAAAGTGTGCGGCATTCTTACGGAAGCGTCGGTAAATGTTGAAAACGGGCGAATAGAATATGCAATTTTGGGTATCGGCGTCAATCTCTATGAGCCGGAAGGGGGCTTTGCGGCGGAAATTAAAGGTGTAGCGGGCGCAGTTTTTGGAGAAAAAACGGGACATTATGCCGACCGGTTTGCCTGCGAGATTCTTCGGCAGTTTTTTTCATTTTATCACGGTCAGCCGTATATAGAAGAATATAGGGCGAGGTCACTGTTAACTGGCAGGGAAATTGTGTACAGCATGCAGGGGGAGGAAAGGCGTGCCACAGTAGTAGGGGTTGACGAC
>ERZ1673696.1947-NODE-1947-length-15608-cov-467.575902_pt1 | contig 15608 bp, 23 predicted proteins | sample MGYA00580226_ERZ1673696 | MGnify/ENA primary metagenome ERZ1673696 (study PRJEB41218, sample SAMN15661743) | gut metagenome | host: Homo sapiens | place: Canada: London | collected 2015-08-20/2019-03-30 | study: EMG produced TPA metagenomics assembly of... | reverse complement strand
AAAACGGTTCCCCTGTTTCTTTGTAATAAAGCATTCCATCTTTAACTTCTAAAGGAGCACCTGTTTCTGATTTGATGCCCTTACCGCCTCCAAACTTAGGAAGCTTAAGTTTCTTTCTAAGCTACTTCTCAGCTATATGCTAATCTTCTTCAGCCTATACTTTTCTTCTACGTTTGATCTTACGAAAGAGTTTATGACGCTAATAGTCATTCCTCTTCTGCATCTTTCGCTTAGGACTTTCCATATGTGTCATAATTTCATCAGTTTAAGATTATTGCCTCTTCTCCACCAGAACTTCTATCCATAAGAGTCTTTGCCAAAGTTATTAGACGGAAGCAAGTTTAGTATATCCGGAAGTGAAGGCTATGTTATCCTATCGTACATCTACTGTTTGTACTTATTAAGGTCACGCTATAGCTGAGCCTTTATCTCTTCCTAAGTTGGGCCAAGTAAAGTTGTTGGAACATCTGCCCTAATAGTACTAGGCTATCTTGTAGATGGAGAATTAATAATTATAGGACTAGCATTCTTAGCATCTTCATAATCCTACTCAAGGTCATTTAGCTATACATTATAATTATAAGCATCCTTATGCACATTTCTGTGATTACGAGCGGCTCTAACAAGGCTATTCATGCCATTAAGGTTTCTTAAGTAATTCTAAAGAGAATCTTCATAATAACCCTTCTATTTAAGAGCTCTAGCATAATCCTATGTAGATTTAGCTCTAAGTGCTGCTTCATATCTTGTATGCATAAGCCTTACATAATCCTTAACAAAATCTGCATCGCTCTTATATGTATTGTAAGTCTTACCATTCCAGCCTACTCCACCATAATTGTGTTGTCTTCTAGCAACTCTAGATCTACCATAATTAGATTCGTATGCAAGCTAACGCATTACATTGTAAAACGCATCATCACCATAACCATATCTGTTCAGCTATTGTCCTACAAGAGGGCCCATTCTGTTAACAAAAGTATTAATAGAATCATCTTTTCCACCTTTATATTTATGAAGTATAGGATGCTCTTCATTTAATGGAGTGTCAAAAGGTAATGGCTTAATAATGTCTTCAGATATATTAACATCCTTTCCTTCATTATAAGCATTAAGTATAGACTATACATTCTGATCCATCTACAGCTACTCTTCTGGACTAGGTTCCTCAGCCTGGGTGTTTCCACCCAAGTTGATTCCTCTAATATCCTTCCAGTAATCAGCGCCATTCTTCCACGCCTCATACTTCTACTAAAATGTCTTGTTGTCAAACTTCATTACTTCTCGCCAGATGTTTTATTCTTAAGGGCCGTGCGAGCCTTAAGTTTCTCGCGTTCATAAGCAGCATCATCCTTAGCCTTCTGCAGCTCTGTCTCATGCTTCATCTTATCCTTCTCAAGCTAAATCTTCTGATCTTCTATCTCACGCTTCTACTTAGCTTCGTAACGCCTATTATAAGCCTCTTGATTAATCTTCTGCTATTCGATAGCTTGCTTGCCGATTTCGATTGGGTCTGGAATTCCGTTTTGATCTTGATCTAACTCTTCTGTTCCACGATAAGCATTAATCTGAGCTACAGCTATCTTAGTCTGATTATCTTGATCAATCTGATATCTCTGAAGATCCATCTGAGCTTCCTGTAACATAAGCTCTTGCTGCTTAGCTTCATTCTGCATCTGCTGTAACTGCTGTTGCTGCTGAGCTTCTGCCTCCTGCTGCTGCTGCTATATCTGCTCCTGCCTTGTCTACATATCCTTAAGCTTCTACTTAATGATATTGAAGTTATCATTTGTAAGAATCTCTGCGGCTTCAAGCAAGCTAGCACCATTCTGCATAGCTGGCTGTATAAGCTGCTGGAGCTTCTGTATGTTCTCAAGATCTTTAGATGTATCACTTACGAATACATCCATATCCTCATAGTAGAACTTAGGAGTAATATCCAAGAATGCTCTTTCTCCATTATCAAAGATATACTGGAGCTTTTGTTTGCCAGTCTCTTCCCAAGCACCCTTAGCTGTATTAAGGAGCATATTAAGCACTCTTCGCTTGCACTGGTTATGAACCCAGAATAATGGTTCAGTAATATGCGAGCTCTGTACTACAGATCTTTCTACATTACCTACCGTCTCTGATGTGCTTACAGCTCCTTCACGCTGCTATGTAATACCAGAGATCGTTCCAGCCAGTTCTTCTATCTTATCCATCAGCTGTATATATTCAGCTATGACGTTAGACATTGTAAGATCCAATGCTGTAATCTGATTGAACTGAGCAGGCTTACCACCCTCTCTTCCTGGGATATTCCAACCTTCTTCATATGGGTTAATAAAGTTAACACCAACACTAGACAAGTAATGCATCCATTTAGCTGGGCTAATATTCATAGACTTAGGAATCTATGTAATATCCATGTTTACAACCTTACCTTTATCTCTGGCGATAGCTAGCTCAAGTCTGTACCACAATACAATGTACATATACTGTAATGGCTTAAGAATACTAACCAATGATCTAGGCTTACTATTTGTGTTACTATAAATAGCGCCACAATAAGGAAGCTTCTGGCTATTAGGGTTATCAATACTTACGTGCTAATACTCGATAGGCTGTATACCAAAGTATAAGTCACTACCAGCTCTGTATCCTTCCCATACCTCTATAATCCAATCTGGTTCTACACTAACCTCATTACCAACAGGCTGATATGTTTCATCAACTATATTTATCTAAGGCTGTCCTGCGTCATCTGTAGTTGTTACGTAAAAGATCTTCTTAAAAGACTTCCAGCAACAATGCCATACATTTACAAGCGATTTACCAGACCCTTCAAATATCGGGTTATCATATATACGTAACTATATGCCCATATCAACAGGACTTCTGTCTCCAAGGTTTCTGCCAGGAGTAGAACCAATCATTTCTTCAAGCCTATCAAGATCCTTCTCTTCAAGCTTGTCGTAATATCTATCGTATACTTCAGTTATAGGCATACGCATCTTTCTGCAACACCATGATCCATCCTCAATAAAATCAAGGTCTGGGCTTTTATCATAAGAGAAACATATTGGATTAACTCTTTCTACATATGGCTCTGCATTAAGTACGCCAACGTAATAAATTTCTCTACCTGAGATCAATCCGTCCTTCCAGCCTTTGATAAACTCGTTGTCAAGATCAAGCTTCTCTCTCAGATAAGTAAGAGAATGATACGCAGTATTTTCTACAATATCTTTGTAGTCTTTGTCCATATACTTAGCTATCTACTCTGGAGGTATAATCTCTCCAGACTGTAGCTATTCCTGGAACTACTGAGCTTCTTCTGGGCTCATTTTAGCTGTGATAGCTGCTTCTATATATTGTAGAATCATCTATTTCTCTTTCTCCTGCATTTCAGATGTAGCCTCCTATGAAGTTCTGATAACTCTGAAGTTAAGAGGTCTTTTTGTTTCCTCACCTATAAGCAAATCTACTTTAGGTCTTATAATATTAAAGTCGTGAGGAGTAGCAGGAAAACCATCCTCGACCTTGAATGGGTTTGTAATTGATTTAAAATCCTTCTCGTCGAAGATGCTGTTATATAAATTATAATAGGTCTACAGCTCTCCGTAATATGATGTACTATTTCCTCCAGATGTTACGTTACCTTCACCTATAATATAGTTAACGCAATCTTCCTGCCATTTCTTTCCTTTCTTTGAAAGAGGGAGCTTTTGTCTGGGGAAAGCTGAATTGTATAAGTTATCTTCCATGTATTAAAATGTGAATATCGGCATACCGTCTTCACTTGTGCTGTTATCTTCTTCAAACCATTGTTTGCTAAATAACGGCATCTCGAAGAGTTCAACCTATTTGTTTTGTTCTTTTGCAGACGACACCTTTAGCTAATAGAGCTCCTCTCTGTATATCATTACCATACACAAAGCTATAACTCGGTCTACATTTCGTACACCATCATTCTCTATAAGCTCTTCTATTAGAGGTTCGCTGTATACTCTTTCTACATTAGGGTGGCCTTCTTCAAACTCATCTAACAGCCACTCTAATATTAATCCTTCGCCATACGCCCTAATTTGCTTGGTCATGTGGCATCCTTTTCTTCTTTGCACTTTGCTGTCTTTAAAGACTTCAGATATGATTTTATCTGGCTAATCAGCCAAGAGGTAATCGCAGTGTTTATTCGTAAAGTAAGGGTAGATTCCTTTTCTTTCATTCTCAAATAATAATCTAGCGTTATAAAACGTAAGAAGCTTGCGCACATTCTCATAGTATTCTTCTGCTGTATCTGGCCTTCCGGAATACTCTGCTACTATTACATCTGTCCATGCTTCCCCAGCTCTTACGCGTTTAAATATAAATGTAGAACCAAGAGAGTTTGTAAAACTATCATCATGGTCATCAATTTGTTATCGTTAAGTTTTTTATCTTAACTTCTACATGTCCCCATGTAGTTCAGCATATATTATCACCAAATTGGCGTCGAGCACTCGTGGGAGAATTATATTTATTCATCTCCTATGCGTTACACTGTTTTATAGCCTTTCGTAATCTATAAGATTAGCACGGTGTTTTCTGTTCTAGACTTTCACCGTTTTTGCTCGATTGTACCCCGCTGATATGTTAACGGGTCGCAATTGTGCGTAAGAATATTTCTGCACATAAACGTATGTGTTTCACATTCAAAATTATACACAATTCCAGTATATGACGATTCTTCTATTTTCTCTATTTTTAGTAATACTTTATTACCAGCTTCTTCATCATTAATAAATTTAATCTTCATCTTTGATGTAGGTGGTATCTCTGCTTGTTTTAGAAGCTTTATTTTTCTACTCTCAAACACAGGTGTGTTCTATAGCTAATATTGATCAGCTCTACTTATATTTATTCTATACGATTGTTCTGAATGAATGCCCTGTCTGCTTACGCATTCTTTCTAATGAATAACTATGCTATTTGCTATCTTCATTCCAAATAACATATCCTGCACGTCTTCCAGGAGCTATAAGTTTACACTAGTGAAATTTACTCGAACCTTTCCGTTATCATAGAATACCGATCCATCCGAATCTAAATAACCCTATATAAATGATCTTTTATACGCATTTGGTAACCGCTTTATAAATTCTGGAACCCTTTTGTTATAAGTGTTCGAACCAAACATAGACTTAAGTTTTAAAAATAGATTTTTATTCGTAAATCTTCTTGTCTATTCTTTATCTTTATGAACGTGTATACATTTTCTATCAAATAGTTCAAGTACTAAAGAATCGTAGAACTATGCTAAATCTTCTTCATCTTTTCCTATTGATAAATAAATATCATAAGAATTTCCGTTTTTGTTACAAAATCCATCACCCAACCAAAGCCCATAAAAATAATAAAGTTTAGAAAGTTTTTCGTCAATATCTACATAATTATTATTTACGTATATATTTGGGATTTCTAACCAATCTTCTTTTTTCAGATCTTTAGCTTTAACAAATCCTTTATCGTAAACCCATATTGGGTGTTCTCCTGTAAACGTGGTTGTTCTGAATGACCCATATGGTTTTACTTTAAATATTGGTTCGTCTTTTTTTTCGTATCTCTAAAGATTCTTTATCTCTACAAACTTGCCGTTTTTGTTTAAAAGCTTATCATCAAATGTAACATCTTCTACATTTACCAAACCGCGCTATGTGCAAACCTTTTCTCCTGGTGTTAAACATCCTCCTATATATAAACCAAGCGGAGGATCCTTTACAGGATATTCCCATATAACTACTGATCCATGGGGCTTATCCCCCTTCTTAAGAGGGTAGTTAGTTATATCACCACTAGGCTTTTCTGTAGCCTTTACCTGACCATTTCCATCCCATTCTAGATCAACTATATGCTTCATGCTTTGTAGCTTCTTGTTGGTCCTTATTCTGGTCAACTGGTCCATTAATAACTTTCTAGGGAATATATTCTTACCAAGCTCCAATACAGCCTCTGCTGGCCTCATAGGACGCTCTGATATAAAACGGTCTATTGACTGCTAACTAGCACCTCCATCTTTTACCTTGTTTCTCTAATCTATAAGGTTCTCTATAGCTTTCTCTTTATAGCTATTTCCATCCCTATCCATGTAAACCTAATTACCGTCATCATCAAATGACTCTAGGTTTGAATATGCTGGAACAAAGAATGCACATTCAGTATTCTCTCTGCCTTCATCCCATATATTAGGGAAGCTGAGAACATTATAAGACTTAGGTTTATAGAACAATTCTTTCAATCCTTCGAAGCTAGCTCCTTCGGTACCACCGGTACCAAATGCTATCATCAATCCGAACGCTTTACCATCGTCTGTTTCTACTGAAGGCTGTTCTATACGCCATGCGTCAAGAAGGCTAGGGAATTTACCACCTTCCTCCCATAGTACAAGCTTAGCACGTGTACCACGCACACGTTCTGGATCGTTCTTAAGGGTTATTCCTGTTATACTAGACAGGTATCCTTGTTCGGTTTGTTTACCAAACTCATCGGTGATTTTATAACCGGATGTTCTTTCCATACGTGTAGACACAAGTCTTTGCTTAGCCCATGCTGTATGCTTATCAAGGAAGTCCATTATCTGCCAGGCTTTAGTTAACAAACCATCACCTATAAGGAATTTCTGTTCTGATGCTATAGCAAAGTTCTTCGAACCTGGTATAAGCATATAGTTTCTAACTAGCATAGATCCACCCTTAAATGAATATCCTCTCTGTCTGCATTTGAGCACAGCCATATGCTTTCCTTCCAACTCTGCTTGTTCTATAGCGCAAAAATAATAGTAATCATAGTCCCAAAAGCTAGGGAATTCAAGTATACGTTGTCTCCTCTTTCTGAGGTTACCATCTCTATCTGTATACTCTTCTTCCTTAAGTCGCATGATTGGACTATAATTTAGATAGAAGTAATTGTATCCAGTTATACCTTCTCCATCTGGAGCTGTATAACCATTAATGCATCTATCTGTCTCCTGCTCCCAATATTTGTTATAATCAGTAGTACCTCTAGGAGCTAAGGTATAGCATCCATGCTGTTGAAAGAAGATAGCTGCCTATCTAAACTTATCAGTATCATGGAGTCTCTAATTAAAGTCTATCATAATTATTCGTACATACCAATAATGCCACCACCCTTGACTCTACCGGTTTCTGCTTGTTCTGCTTTTGCCTACTTCATAGCCATGTCTAACGACTTGATTATTCCGCTAACATCTTTCAATATAGCTGAAAGCTTCTTAGCTGTATCTATATCAAGCTCTTCTTCTGCATAGCTATCCATCGTGTTCATAATGCCCTCTGCTGCGCTCTTAGAAGATTTAAGCAGCCTGGTAGCAGGAGTCTCTTGGAACTCCTGGAACCTTTTTGTTAATTCTTTTACAACGTCATCAGGTTTATAATTCTCATCATTAAGTACATCTTTAGCTACTCTCCATGTGCGTTCTTTCTCTGGATATGCCTCATATGGGCTATTCCATTTATATCTCCACACTATGAATTCAATCTTCTTTAACGCATCTTGTTTATCTTTAGCATTGTTGTAGAAGTCTTTAAATGGTGGTATAGCTAAATCTTCTGTGCTTAATTGTATTTTATTCTATATGATGTCAAACATTACTTAAATAGTCTTTTAAGCCAACTATAATGTTTTCTTGTTTTTAAATAATCTAAATTGTACTAGTTACTGTAAGCTTCTCTCTCAAAGGAAAGGTTTCTATACGCATTTCCTTTACAGAACAGTTTAACTAACCATTCTACTCCATACCATAAATAAAATGGTACATATAGCATTTCTTTCATCTATTCTGTATGTATCTGTTCATGGTTGATTGTAATATCAGTTATCTTAGCATTTGGCCTACAGAATAGATATCCAAATAAATTAATCGCCAGAAATCCTTTTGGAGGAAGTATGTTCTATCTAATTATTTTCATGACCCAAATCATCTACTAGATACTTTTAGTGTTCTATCGGAATCCACCCATAAAGCTCCTTCAATTTTTGGATCGCTTGTAGGCAGACCATCTAATATATACAATATATCATCCGATGACGCATTATTAATTCTCTTTAAATGAAGCCCTTTATTATTATAACTATTTGTTAATGTTACAAAATCATCACCTGCAACATCGTGGCCGCTAATATCTATATATGGTCTACCGTTACCATCATACAATCTTATACTTTGTTCAGTAATACTAGAACAATCAAAACCCTTGTTATTATTTTTGTTACTATAGACAGAAATTTCTCTATCAAGTGGATCAATAATTATTTTTCCAGAGCTTTTCATAATTAATCTAATTGCAGAAGAAAGTGAATCTGGATCTATAGTATATTCAAAATTAGCTAATTCTATCCTTTCGTCGCTAGATGGGAGATATGTTCCATCTATATATGAGTCATCTGTAATACTAACTGGCCCGATTATTTTAAAAGAACACTACTGCGGATTGAGTTTAATGCTTTTACCCTGTTGTATATTTTGCATAACAATTGACCCATTTGAATCTATTGTGGTATACGCCGTTGTTAAGTCTCCAGTTGTCTGCATTTTCCCGGCCCATATACGAACACCACCCTTATTCGTGACCTTTCCATTAAGATCAGATTTACTATCAATAGCCTTACTGGAAGTCATACCTGCTACGATTGCATCACCGTCCATTATAACAACTTCTTCTGATGACAACTCTTTAACGTAAGCCTAATTTGCTATTATCTTATCAGTTACAAAATTTTCTGTAACGGCGAACTTCTGCCAATATGTAGCAACATCAGGAGTCATTGCCCAATGGTCGGATTCTCCGGAATCTGTATTTACGCAAACATAATACATGTTTTCATAAAGTACGACATCTTGATAGAATATACCGTTTTCTGCATCTATCTTTCCATCATAGTACTTTTTGCCACTTGTCCATGCACCAACAATTCTTAAAGGTGAACCTTTGAATGTTTGTCCAATAGATTCGTCTCCAGATGACGATACAGGAATAGTCATAGATGTAAGATGTGCTCCATTTTTATTCTCTGCATATATAGTAATAGTGCTAGACTTGGATTGCACAGTTGTATTTACTGTAACTGTCCAATGATCTGAATCATACTGCAAACTTGCTCTACTATTCGAATTTAATTGCATATATAAATTCGCCTCAGTATCATTTATACTAGTTCCATTTTTATACAGATTAACATTACAGCTCATCTATAAGTTATAGTCCTAATCTGCTGGAGCGTATGACAATGATATGTTTGAAAGCTGTAATGAATAAGTTATTCCATTAAGTCCATTTATACCAGACCTAACGATCGGAACGTATTCAGTTAATGTTATTGTTCCATTTGTAGCTTTAAACAACATTTCGTTATCACCTTCTGTTTGAATCTAATCAGATGATATTGCGGTCCATGTATCTCCACCATTAATACTATACGAGAATGACCAAATAGAACTATTTGATGGTGTAATATTTGTAATCTGCGAACCATCGCTTTTTGCAACATATACACTAATAAGATCTGGGTACATTGTACCATCTTGGTAATTAATAGTACTCGTAGACGTTTTAATATCGTATGATACGGCGTTTTCTCCAGCAGTTCCGGTTAAGCATATTGGATTTGTATATTCTCCATACTACCCATTACCATTTATGAACACCTATGTCATCCATATATAATATCCTGGTCTGTAATTTGGAGTAGTTTCTATCCATCCAGAACCATCCTGCGGAGGTTTATTTGCACTTGGCTTACTAGGTGCTGCTGAATTGCTTGGTTGTTCTTTGAAATAAGATTTATTATATCCAAATTTATTATAATCTATATTTGGGCCAGCACTGCTAGTAGGTATTTTTATTGGACTCCCACTTTCAAGAGAGTACACCTTATCATTTATTAACAATGTTGATAATGTGTTCTTTTTAATATAATTTAAAAGCTACTGCTATACATAATCGGTATCTAATCCTCCATCAGATCCATTTCCAGATAAAGCAACTCTAAACTAACCACCATTCTTCTATGTAAGAATAAGCTCATTGTGTTCCAATGTAAAGCTCTCTAAAGGATAATCTTTCCCTATAGTAGAGTCTTCGATTATCTTCTATATCTAAGCTATAGTATAATAGTTAGTGGGATCAAATTTTATATAGTCGGCCTTGTTTAAATACGTAGAATCGGCATTCTCTTTTGTAACATACTAATCAAAGTCAATATTACTAACAGCGTCATCAACATATTTCTTTTTAGCATACTCTTCAATATTTAAATCAGTAATAGCACCTGCTATCTGCCTAGACACTTCTATCAATATCTCTTTCTTTATAGAGTTATCTCCGTCTCCAGCTATTTCGTTTAACTGATTTTGAAGATCTAGTAAAGCAGAATTGCTAGCCTTTCCATTCCATTCATCTCTTTCTTCCTAAGATATATGTGAGACAGAATCATTTTCATGGCAGCACAATCTAGAATATATTGACGAATAACACTTGTCTATTTTAAAATCTAATTCTCCGACTGGATTTTTGCGACAAGGTTTTTTTGGTTCTACGCAAAAATTAATCATATTAATTCGTTTAAATTGTTAACAATTATTGTACTGTGGTGTCATCGAAGACCACGTCTAAAACGCCACAGTTAAAGATTATTTGAATTTATCCCAATCTATATTTTCCTTCTTTCCTACAACGTCTGCCACCCATCTACAAAACTGAATTCCTGTATATCCATCTTTATCATTAGCTACAGCTGCAGCATATTTTATACACTGGTGCTCATTAAGTAGTTCTGGATAAAAATCAGTATAAGCCATATTCGCAGTATAAGTTACATCTTCTATTGTAGAAGTATTTGGAATTTTAAGATTAAGTACATTACATACATTTTGAACCTACTCAGAAGTCCATGTATGTTCCTAATTATTTGAATTAACCATCTATTTACTAGCGTACTCCTGTAAAGCTTTTGTAAAGTGTAAGCCATGTTTACTAACATAGTCATTATACCCATCTTCCTTTACAACTCCAACACTAGCTGAATAGCTGCCATCTTTGTTTTTCTAAAGATTTGCAACATATTTAGAATTCTAGTTATCATCATCACTGTGCCGTATTACTATTACCTTGTGCATGGTTAAAAGAATTAATAAAGTTATTAACAGTTGATTCCATTCTACTTATAGATTCCTCTATCTTTGAGAATCTCTATTCAGTCTCCTTTTTCTCCTTATAGACAGGATTAAGCTCAGACAACAATACAGTCGTCTTATCTACCACTTCCTTCTGTTTAGGAACTGACTCAAGTATCTTTTCAGCAGTATTCTTCATCTGCTCTACTTCAGCCATAAGGCCCTACTTATCTGTAGACAATACTACATCTCCTGCATATGTAACAGATAAGTTCTCTGGGATTGAGTATGTTGCCGTCTTTGAGTTAGCCTCTATAGTTACATCTACAACCATTTGTGACTAACCCATTGCAGGCTTTGTGCTTAAGTCTAAATGTGGAAATCCAACTGATATAACCTTGCCATCGGTAATGGTTATATCCTGTTTATTCAGTATATATACTGAATAGTTTTGTTTTACATCTTTAAATGCCATAAGCCTTATCTTTATATGTAAAGGCTCCCGAAGGAGCCCTCACATAAATTAAACTTATTAAGCTGCAGCAATAGTAAAACAATATGGAACTAGGACTGGAATAATCCTAGTCCCGTTTAATCTAAAAGCGTATTACTACGCGAGTCCTAGTATATTCCACCTAGGAGATAATAAAGTTACGCTGGTCACATTTAAAATGTGTCGTAACTATGCGTATCAAAGAAATGGTACGGATTGTGCTAGGCGGGGTAGCGAACCCCGTCATGCTTTCATTAAGACCTAGCTTTATTCAAGATTTGAATTTTTTCTAATTAGACCACTTGTACTAAGTGCATTTATAAGATTTATTACAATAGTTCTTAGTTTTGTGATATCAGCTGTTTCTATATCTGTAACATCAACACTATTAACTGTGATTTTATCCTATTTTTTCGACACGCCTACTCTCAAACTGGAAATGCTATCATTCACAGTATTAAGACTATTTGCAAGCGCAGACGCATCAGCCTTTTCTGTAATAGCCTGATTTAATGCTGTATACAAGTCATCGTTACCAGCAAGTTTGTCAGCAATCTCTTTAAGCGTATCAAGGTCTTCTGGGGCAGCAGCAATCACGTCGGCAATAGCTTTTCTAAATGATCCTTCTGTGTTTGAATCACCATCAACTATTGCAAGCTTATCTGATATTTCTTTTTCTTTACCTTCTGCTCTAGTCTGCTCTGCCTTAATCTTAGCATTTAAATCTTCATCACTCTTTGTACGAGCGCTTGTTTCAGCTTCAAGTAAATCCTTTGTAACATAATTACCACCATTTGTAATGCTATTGTCTATAGCATCTTTTACAGACTGATCAATAAGTTTATTTGTAGAGTTTGCATCCAGTATATTTCCATGCATAAATTCACCACCTTCAAGATCAACCAATATTTCTGGATTTCTAACCTACTTCCCAGGTGCTGTTACGAGTGCATTCTTTACTGGAACTCTATATAAAAAATCTTTTTCCTAAATCATAATTAATGCATTAATGTGTTTAAACAGTAAAAGGGAACTACCTTTCGGTAATCCCCTTTATGTAAGCGAATTAGGCCTATCCTTCGCTTACCTCAGCACCTTCTTGTGCCGCCGCTGTCTCTGGTACGGACTCAACCTGTTCCTTAAGCTGTGACTGAGTTCCCGCAGATGCGCTAAATTCGTTTTCATGTCCTGTGCCAGTAGAACCAAATCCGCCATCGCCTCTCTCTGTTAACGAAAGCTCAGAAACCTCTGTGATTGTATACTCTGGTATAGGAACGATGACTAACTGACAGAAGCGTTCTCCCTGCTTGTAAACAGCAGGAACTGTATCTGTTGTAGCCTTCATAAACGCTACAATCTCTCCTCTATAATCACTGTCGATAACACCGACATTATCAGTAAGCCATAATGATTTCTTCCAAACACTAGAGCGTGGTATAAGTAAACCAACATATCCGGCAGGAATTTCAACTGCCAATCCTGTATGGTAAACCAACATTAGCTGATTTGCTTCATTAAGAGCTGTTTCAATCTTAGTGCAAGTCAAATCAATTCCTGCAGCACCTTTTGTGCTACGAATAGGGAGGATAGCGTTATCCTCAAGTCTCTTAAATTTCAACTCCATAGTATTCAAATATTATTTTTATTGTTACCCCACTAGGATTCGAACCCAGACTAAAAGTTTTAGAGACTTCTGTGCTAGCCATTACACCATAGGGCAATAAGCACGTAACTTTTATCTGGAGTTACGCAGAACCAGTATTGGGTCCATGTGTCAGCTTTCCATGGTAGCTTTTTATTTATAGTGTACACACATGGATGCCACTCATATTATCAATCTTATAAATTATTAAGTATGAAAATAAAAATGAATGGAGTCTATGCAGGAGTCGAACCTGCTAACTATTCCCTTTGTATCGGGTCGTCTTTACCGTTTGACTAATAGACTCTAAAGGTGATTACTTAGTACGAGTAATCCAATTCCATAAACGTTTATACCAAGGCTTCTTGACCTTCTCTTCGGCTCTGAATGCCTTACATCTTCTATAAACTCCGCCATCATTTACTACGGCTGAGAGGTTCTCTGGAAAAAGCTCATCGAGCAAAGCATCTGTAAGGATTGATATAACTGTATAATAGTCACAATCAGTCACTCTCATACCTGCCGAAATTTTCTTGCTAATGAAGTATGCTGTAACATCGTTTACATTATCAACATCCAGCATAGAGATTACATACTTGGGTCTCTTTACCTTAACTGTCTTTTTAATAGCTTTCTTCATAACTTAAATATTAACATTATCCACAATAGTCTCCACAATCTTCGCAAGCAGCATTCACATGTGCGCTCTACTTCTGCTTTGCTGCCCACTCTTCTTTTCGTTTTTGATCAGCAGTTTTAGCGTTATTGAGAGCCTTTAACCAATCTTCAGACTTAATTATTACAAAGTCTGTGCCAAGATCTTTGTCGTAGAATGTGATAAGAATATCATCTTTCTTTACATCTGCGAAGATAGTTTTGTTAGGGAAAAACTTTGATGTCCACTCAATATTAGCATCTTCTGGAATAACGTAAACATCATCGATACCTCTTGCAGATCTATTAATCGCCTAAACCTCAGCTGCATCTGTATCAACAATAATAGGCTTGCGATCAATGTTTATTATCTTTTTCATATGGGCTTAATGGTTTATTTTTATTATCTTTAAATCTATTTTTAAGTTTGAATCTAAATAGTTTGTTTATTAATACGTCTCTAGTATCATCTTGATCTTTCATAACATCAACTACGAACTAAAACTAGTGCATAACTATTTGTTTTACTAGCTCTGGGTCATCGTTCAATGTACGTCCAATCTATTTACAAACTTTATCTATATTCATCACTTCTCTACTATTTCAGTTGCTACAATATCGTAAAGCGATACAAGTTGAGAGTCCTTAAGCAAATCGAAATACATAGCACCTCTAGATGATCTATATATAACGATATCACCAACCTTGATAGGCATCTGCTGTATTTTCTCATCATCATATGGGTGTGTGTACTCATATGGCAACTTAAGTACTACAGCTCTAGAGAAATCTGAATCAACTTCCTTTATCTCTGTCTTTACCTCATCATAATCAACTGCCTCGATCCCATCCTTATCCTTCTTAGGCTTAGTGTCCTTAACCACAGGTTCGGAGATCTTCTTCTTAACCTTAACAGGCTCAAGCGGCTTTACCAAGAACATCTGTCTGAACTCATACTTTATTTTTGAGCTCAAGTCCTCTGCCAACTGGGTCTGATCTATCATCTTCTCATCCATATTACTTCTTCAATCCTTTAAGGTACTCAAGTAATTTAATCATGTTTCTCAATACTGTCTCCTTCTCAACAAGCAAACACTGAGGTGTGTTCTCATCAGCTTTTGACTTAAGAGCATAAAGCTCATTGTTGTATTCTGAGAGCTTATTGTTGATCTCGTCAAAGATATTTACGAATCTCTTTTTATCATCAACTTCCTCAACGTATCCATTATCAAGAAGCATCTTTGCATATTCCTTTGAGATTCTATAAACAGAATTGTAAGAAGAAACAACCGTTGAATTATCTTCGTTTGAGCTATTATGCTCTTCGTTATATACACTTTCGTACTGATCTGTATCAGCGTTGTACTCAAATGTATCACCATTCTCCATTACGAAGAAAGGCTTAATAACCTTTAAAATCTTTGTCATATCCAATTGCTTTTTATTGTTTTACGCTGCCATAACGAAATAATTTTCAAAAAGGTTGCAAATATGGTATAAATTTTGTAAAAATAGCATTTTTCTTGCAAATATGCAACTTTTTTAGCTTTTTTACGTTAGGGGGATAGTAGGGGGTTAGTCAGCTAGAACCCTTTCTCTTATATATTCTCTTTAGGAGATCTACTTTAGTAGTACAGCTATTACAGTATGTAAGACTATACAACTAT
>ERZ1673696.1934-NODE-1934-length-15689-cov-6.974607_pt1 | contig 15689 bp, 13 predicted proteins | sample MGYA00580226_ERZ1673696 | MGnify/ENA primary metagenome ERZ1673696 (study PRJEB41218, sample SAMN15661743) | gut metagenome | host: Homo sapiens | place: Canada: London | collected 2015-08-20/2019-03-30 | study: EMG produced TPA metagenomics assembly of... | reverse complement strand
TAAACACATTTAACCATATTAAGCAATATATTTAGTTACTTATAAATTCCTCCTGCAAAAACAAGACCATTTATAATATCAGCAAACACATCATTATGATCCTCCAGTATTTTCTCTGTAATGTCCTTTTCTCCCATAAGCTTCTCCTTTTTGTTTTTCTGCACATTAGAAGCAGCATGGAAATTTTGATGTAAAACTGATATCTGTAAAATACAAGTCATATCATTTATCATACCGCTTCGTGCAGGTCTTCTATTTTGTTGGATTTTCCTGCCGAATGGCATTGGATGTGAATAAAGAATAATATCGAATCTTCGTTTATCTCAAATTTTGTTTCTGTTTTGTGATTATTATAACAGTTTATGTGATGCATGTCAATCTTTTTGTTTCTTCTTTTTCCGTATCCAATCAACCACATGAAACATATACTGTAACCGTCTTTTATGTCTTTTCCTTCTGCCCGATATTACTTTCCGGTATCATGAAAAAGAACCTGCGAAAAATAGCGAACTTTTCCATCTTTTCCCCAGCAGATCATCCCTACTGCATCTGCCATTTCCTGAGCATCCACACAATATGCTGACATACAGGAATGATGCCTGTACGGACCGGCAGTCATGATCAAAAGATCACTTTTTCCGTCTTTTTTCATCTCTTCTGCCAGAGATTCTGTCAGCCTGTTGTGGACAAGTTTTGCTTTTTTATAATCCATATCATTGCTTTGCGTTGTCTGTAAGACAAGTGTTTTGTTGTAGGATAATGCTTTTTCTTTCATTTCTTCCACGCTTCCGCTTTCCGGTGGACAGGCAGGATTCCGATCATAATTTCCGCATCGATTCTCCTCGCAGAAAACGCGGTACTCCGGTTTGAAAACCAGATTTTTCGTGTCCATAACAGCTGCAGCTGAAAAACCGAGCTGTTTTGCTCTTTCTGTATAATTCATAGTTGTACATCCTTTCGCAAATTTATCCTGTAATCGTTGCTATATTCCCATGCAGCAAAATCCTCAACAGAATCCACTTTTCTTAACTGTCGTTTCTGGATTCTTTCCTTCTGAAATATTCACTCTCTGTTTCATACAACGGTACAGCCTTTTGGGAATTTCTGTTTTTCTGTTATCACAGTCGAAAATTATTTTTCTTCCTCCGGATAGGTAAATCCCCAGGATTTTCGAAACTCTGTCATCATATCCATAACATCTTTTGTATAATCCAGATGCATACAGGATGGATCACCGTTTATTGCTTTTTCCATATCTGCCAGCTCGTATGCAAGTGCGTCTGCATTTTCACCGGCTTTGATCAGCTCTGTTTTTCCGCTGTCGGTATAAGTGATTTTTGCCTCCCAGGCTCTTGGATATTCCATCACCTCTATGTAGCCTTTCTCGCAGGAAACCATGCCACGTTTCGGCTGTTTCGAATGAAGAGAAAGCATAACGGCTGCCATCTGACCTTCCGCATTCGTCAATAATAATCCCGCCTGCTCATCCACTTTGGTCGGTGCCTGTTTCACCTGCGACAATAACTGATCCGGTTTCGAATCCATAAACCAGCGGATAAAAGAAAGTGCATAAACACCAATATCAAGCATCGCACCGCCGGCAAGATTGCGGTTGAAAAAGCGGTTGCTCATATTGTACTCTTTAAAACTGCCGAAATTCATCGTGATCAGATTCACTTTTCCAAGTGCCCCACTCTCCAGAATTTTTCTGAGCTTTTTATAAATCGGCATATGGAAAATCGTCATTGCCTCCCCGACAATAACACCTTTTTCTTCTGCAAGTGCCAATGCTTCATTCAGTTCGTCGCTGTTGAGCGTGATTGATTTTTCCACCAGAATATGTTTGCCGTTTTCAATGGCCTTTTTCATAAAATTAAGATGCGTATTGTGCGGTGTTGTAATATAAATCACATCAACATCCGGGTCGGTGAACATTTCATTGTAATCCGCATAGACTTTGCCGATGCCATATTTTTCAGCAAAAATAACTGCTTTTTCATGGGTTCGATTGCCGACTGCATAAATATTCTTTCCATTCTTTTTCAGAGCAACTGCCATTTCATTTGCAATAACACCTGTACCAAGTACAGCCCAGTTTATGTTCTTCATAGATACCTCCTTTATTCACAGTTCAAACAACGGATATACGTTTACCAGATCCCTCGGTGCAATATATGGAATATGTGCCTGAATTACATAGCTTGGAAATTCAGACTGGCGGATCTGTCCTTTTTCCAGATCCGTACATATGCGGTTTACCGATTTTTCTGTATACGGCGGAAAATACTGAATCGGCGGCATAAGGAACTGAAAATCGTTGAGATCGATCAACAATGGATTAACATAACCTTTAAACTCCAACTCCATAACCACGAACTCTTCCTGATCTAACTGATTCCAGAATCCCCGCAGCACCATTTTTCTGTTTCTCATAAATGCCTGAAATTCTTCATAACTTTTTATTTCCTGAATGGAATGTCCATCTGACCGTAAGAATGTGAATACAAGTCCCTTGATTGATGGCAGATGATCATTATTTTTCTCAAATGCTTTCTGAACAAAGCTATATAAAGATGTCAGAGCCGGATTTTCTTTCAGGTAACGGCTTTTTCCAAAATCTGGTACAAAAATATTTTTTGCCTGTACATACTCTGCGATACTTTTTCTCTGGATTGTCCATAATTTCATTGTCGCTTCCTCCTGTAATTTATCTGCCTGTTCCATCACTATACTATCATACTTTTCACAAAAGAAAAACAGCCATAACATTCAGAAACTGTTTTTCTGTATGCTATGGCATGCTTTTTACTGTGTTCTGCTAAAAACGAACGGTTATTTTTTTCTTGTAGGTGATCTTTACAGAAGGTGCTGCTGTTTTCATGCGATTCTGTAATTTTTTCACCTGACTTTTTTTCATACTGCCCGCAACCTGCACATTTGCTTTTTTCTTGATACCTTTAAATGCTGCCTTGCCAATAGTCGGTGCTTTCTTTCCTTTGAATGTGACAGAAGAAAGTTTTCTGCATTTTTCAAATGCCTGTTTTCCGATTTTTTTCACATTGGATCCGATGACAACACTTTTCAGATTTTTGTCATTTCGAAAAGCTTTCTCTGCGATCGCTGTTACTTTAAAGGTAATGCCCTGAACCGTAATTGTGGACGGAATTGTTACTTTTCCTGATTTTTTCTGAATTCCGATCACTTCTGCGGTGCCGTTTTTGGCTGCCATTTTTGTGATCCGATATTTCAGGATACCTTTTGCGTCCTGACAGATACTGCCCTTTGTCAGCGTTACCGTATTTTGATCTTTGCTCGAATCCGGTTTCGGACTTGGTGTTGGATTCGGGGTCTGATCCGGTGTTGGGGTCGGATCTGGAGTCGGCGTTGGAGTCGGATTTGGATCTGGTTTCGGGTTTGGGTCCGGGTCCGGTGTTGGAGTCGGCGTTGGATCCGGGTCTGGATCTGGTTTCGGGTCTGGTTTCGGGTCTGGTTTCGGATCGGTACCCGTTTCCCGTGTGAACTGCAGCCAGTTCAGATTCATGCCGCTTTCTTCAAAGTAGATGGCAAATGAATGTTCTCCGGCTTCCAGTGTGATCTCCTGGGCATCTGTAGTTGTCCAAACCTGCCATCCGCCTGTATTGACTGCACGGTATGTTGCAATTTTCTGATTATCGACATAAATGCTGAATGCTCCTGTTCCGTCATTCGAAGCAACACGTGCCGTAACGTTATAAGTACCGGCTGTCGTTACATTGATTTTATATTCTGTTAAACTGCCCTGGTTGCAATAGCCAAGGTTCTCTCCTCCGCCTTCATCTGATGTATCTTCTGCCCTGACATCTCCGGAGGAATTTAAAATATTTTTTGCTGCATAAAATCTGGTATCATCTTCTATGACGGTTACTTTCTGCGATGTATCCGGATCTGTTCCTGTACTTTCCCCGCCCAGGTTACGGTTCAGGAAATCGCATCTTTTCGTCATAAAATTTCTCAGATATTCAATATTATCATCATAAGTAAGACCGGTATTTACAAAACTTTCACTGCTGTGATTCCATGGATTCTCCATCAGGTCACGCCACTGGATAAAGTTCATCGCTGCGGATGCACTTACTTCTGCTTTGTATGCATCCAGTGTTTTTATCTTTGTTGCTGTGTAGGCGGTGGACTCTCCCAGTATGTACTTGATCGCCGGCATGAATTCACTCTGCCATAATTCTTTTACTTTATTCCACACTTCTTCGTGCTGCACAGCCTGTGCCATGACATTATATTTACTGCTGTTGTCGTACATTCTGGAAATTTTTGCCCACCACTGTATCGGGTCAGTAAAGTCTGTGCCATTTCGGGAGGTGTAATTTCCAAGTGCCACATCAAAATCCCATACCGGTGCGGCATGAAGCTTTCCATCACCGGTCAGATCAGAGTCTTTATAGAGATAAAAGCTTGTGATACCGGAATCCAGGTTCATGGAAAATTCCTGGAGCAGGTACATACGTGCCAGTGATTCGATATCAATATAATCAGAAAGAGCATGACGCTCCCCTTTGCTGTCCGTTGTATAGCCATCTTTGGAATAAAGAGCATTTTCCATATTCTGATAAAATTCACTGATGTATTTGATCTGATTTTCCGATACACATTCCGGGCATTTCATAGTGACTGCCTGTCCGCCTGTTGTCACAAAACCACTTGTTTCATCTTTGTAACGCTCTCCAAGCTCAAGTTCAAGCAGATATCCGCCCGTGATATCTTCCGGATCGTTTGGAATATCTACCCATTTCTGTGTGCCTGCTTTATAATCATTTGTTCCTTTCTGCTCATATGTTTCCAGATCTGCATTATCATTTGCCTTACTTGTGGCCTCTTCCAGATCCGTAATGTTGACTCTCGTTTTTCCGATTTCGATTTTTTCTGTGATAAGATAAGATCCCATGTAATCGCCATTGATATAAAGATCGATGTTTCGGCTGTCCATGGTGAATGGAATCCCGGTCTCTTCTGCCAGATTGTACACGATCCGATTTCGAAGAAGAGAACGATCCGCATAATTAGCAAGCAGACACCAGCCTTTTCCCTTGCCCATTCCAAGCAGATCTGACGAATTTTCCAGTTTGATATTATATGGTTTTTTCGCAAATCCCCAGGTGGAATTTCCACGGCCTTTGATCTGCTTTAAGTTTCCGTCAAAATCTACGCTGCGGTCTGCTTTGACAAGTGCCATTGTACCTTTTTCTTTATTGTCTTTGCTTGCATGAACCTTATCGAGCGTACCGGATGCTGTCTGGATAAACATTGCCGGAATCTCTGCCGATTTTACAATATTTACGCTAACACTTTTGCCTCCGGCGAGTGAGATCTGCAATTTGCTTGTTCCTGAGAGATTTGTAGAATCTCCGCAGTTTATTTTTTGTCCGCCGATCATAACATAACTGTCGGCATTTTCATTTCCGTCACTGTTTTCTGTGAAATGAAGCTGTACATTGCTTAAATCTGCTCCGGAAGGCATACACAGATAATACCCCTTATCTGCATACTGCCAGTTGACTTTCTGCTGCGGCAGTGTTTCGCTGCCATAAATTCCCGTTACATACAGTTTTGTGATCTCAGAAAGCTGCTGCTCTGCTGCATAAGACCGGACCGGCATCAGACAGAAAAACAGTATCAGGCACAAACCTGCAAGCAACTTGCCCGGGGTTTTTGCTGCACTTTTCATAATTGTTCTTCTCCTTTAGAATATTGTATTCATCGACCTGGTTACTTTTTCATTATACGCTCTGATTTTTTGGCAGTCAAACAAAAACAGCGGGAGTTTATCAGACTCCCGCTGCTTTTTTATTTTCAGAATCGCTCATTGCGTAAAGCGGACATTCGCAATCCGCTTCGCTACTTGCTCATGAACGCAGTCGCTTCGCGACCTGTCAGTGGGAGCTTTCAACTCCCACTGACATAAGCATCCCCCTCACCCACCGCTTAGTGCTCTGCACACTTGAAGCGGGGGAATACTTCTCTGCGTTCAAAAAATCAGAATCCACTGACTGCTTCGGATGCGTACTGAAGAACCAGCACTGCATCAGCGGTATCTGCCGCACCATCACCGTTTACATCTGCACTTGCTGCATCTTCTGCAGAAAGTGTGGCAATCTCAGCTGCCGCACGCAGGATTTCCACGGTATCATTTGTTGTGATCTGACCGTCACCGTCTACATCACCCAGAAGTCTTGCTTCTGCAATCTTGAAAGTGAGGCTCTTAACAGCTTCATTGACTTCACTCTGCAGTGCCTGATTGTTTTCATAAACTGCTTTTGCTGCTGCAAGTTCTTCATCCAGACCTTCGATCGTAGCCGCTACATATCTGCTGTTTTCCGCCAGAATGCTTTCTGCTTTTTTGATCATTGCTTCCAGAGCTGCCTTGTTGCCTTTCATCTTAAGTCCGACAATAGCATCCATGATCTGATTGTAAGCTTCATTGATCTCTGCATCGGATTTTCCGTCTTTACCCAGGATTTCTTCTGCATGGGCAACTGCATCCTGCAATGCTTTTGCAGTGTCATCGGTATACTTGCCGCTGTTCTTTTCCAGAAGCTCGTTTGCTGCATCTGTCAGTTCTCTTAAGGAACGGATATCTGCTCTTTCCATCAGTGCCTGCATGCTGTCTGCGATCGCATTTGCTGCTGCATTTGCTTCTTCCTGAGTTGCATCTGCTTTTGCCAGAATTTCTTTTCCGGCTTTTACTGCTGCTTCCAGTGCGGAAACATCTGCATAATCTCCCGGATTTGCCAGAGTCTTTTCTGCTACTTCAATGATCGCTTCCAGATGTACCTTGTTTGTGCCGTATTCCATAGCATTGATCGCCTGTGTCATCTGAATGATGGCTGCCTGGATCTCAGAATCCGTCGCATTTTCTTTATCCAGAACTGCTTTTGCTGTTGCAAGGGCTGTTCTCATAGTTTCTGCACTTTCTGCTGTGTATTCAGAAAGATCCTGACTTGCCCATGCCTTGTACAGTTTTTCCAGATTTTCAATGTATTCAGACTGTCTTACAAAATGCAGCCAGTTCAGGTTGGAACCGCTCTCTGTGAACTCGATACGGAGTGTATGAACTCCTGCTTCCAGTTTGATCTGCTGTGCTTCCAGTGTGGTCCATTTCTGCCATCCGCCGGTGTTGACTGCCTTGAAACTTGCAATCTTTGTGCCGTCTGCCAGAATATCAAATGCTCCGCCGCCTGCATTGGATGCAGAACGTGCAGACAGGCTGTAAGTTCCGCTCTTGGCAACGTTGATCTGATACTGTGTCCATGCTCCTGCATCACAGTAACCGAGGTCTTTTCCGCCATCTTCGTCAGATGTATTTTCGCCCCTTGCCGTCTGTGACCAGAGAATATTTTCTGCTGCTTTAAAGTATGTGTCATCACCGATGTCTACTGTCACCGGATTGAGGATCTTTTCTTTAAAGATGTTCACTTTCATGATCATCTTCACAAGACGTTCTGCACAGTCTTCCAGATCAGAACGTTTCAGGATGCCTTTCTTCAGGGCCGCTTTTAAAGTTTCCGGAGAACCGCTTGGCATTTTGACATCGTTTCCTGCCAGGACTTCTCTTGCATGATTGGAGTTGTTGCCCCAGTCTGTCATAAAGATTCCTTCATATCCCCATTCACCGCGGGTGATGTTTGTCAGGAGATCTTTATTTTCAGATGTTTCGATTCCGTTTAAGAAGTTATAAGAAGTCATAATGCTCCAAGGCTGTGCTTCTTTGACTGCAATTTCAAAACCTTTCAGGTAGATTTCACGCAGTGCACGTTCACTGACTCTGGAATCGCTGCTGTTTCGGTTTGTCTCTTTGTTGTTTGTTGTAAAATGCTTCAGTGTAATGGAAACGCCTTTTGACTGGCAGCCTTCTGTGATCGCAGCAGCCATTTTTCCGGTAATCAGAGGATCTTCGGAATAGTACTCAAAGTTACGTCCGCAAAGCGGATCTCTGTGGATATTCATACCAGGTGCAAGCCAGATATCAATACCATTGTTATGTGCTTCCACTGCTGCTGCTTTTCCTACCTGCTTCACCAGATCTACATCCCAGGTACTTGCAAGAAGTGTGGAGATCGGCCATGCAGTACAGGTTGTACCGATACGGATACCCTGCGGACCGTCTGCTGTCATCGCATTTGGAATACCGTATTCCATCAGATTTCCCATACCGCCGGTATTTGCAACACCGGTATTTGTCTGACCACCCATCAGTCCGCAGAGCTGGTCATCACTTAACTGTGCCAGGAAATCATCCATAAGTTCCGGATTATTATAAACATCCACCAGCATGATCTTGCCGCTGTCTGCCGGTTCAGAAGCTGGTGTATCTTCGGCTGTACGGGCTTTTTTTGCTGCCGCACTCTTCAGGCTCTGTGTTGCTGTCTGTTTCTTTTCTACCAGAATATAATCGATATTCGGGTATTTATCTTTTTCGGATGCCCTCAGTGTGAGGATGCTGTGTCCTTTCGGAAGGGTTACGGTAACCGGTTCCAGATTTTCGAAATTGTACCATTCACTCTTTCCGCTTCCGTCACCTGTCTGTTTTGCATTGATCGTTACCGGGAATTTCGTTCCGTCTACTTCCATACCTGGATCAAAATCGAATGCCGCACGGCCATTTGCCACATTTAATATCACATTATAATCTCCGGCTTCTTCAACATTCAGATAGTAGCTCACATAGTTTCCGACATAATTCATATAAGCCAGGCAAGTCCCTGTGTAATCATCTTTTGTAAAGTTTTCGGTGCGTACTGCGTTGTTGCCTGTCGTACCGGCTGCATCGTATTTTTCTGCCTCAATCTTGTTCGCACCTTCTGCTTTGATGACTTTATTGTACAGTTCCTCCTGATCGCCAACACGTCTGAACAGTATATAATCATAGTTTGGATTATTTTTATTTGCCGTGAAACGAACCAGGTTCACGCCCTTGTCAAGATTGATGTAAAATGGTTCACATTCTTCAAAATTATACCACTCGGAAGCACCATTTCCATCACCGGTCTGCTGTGCATTAAATGAAATACCCGGCTGCTGCTGACCGTTTACTGCAACGGTAAAACAGTTTTGGATCTCTGTATAGCCATTTGCCATACACATGATCACTTCATATTTGCCGGCCTCTTCTGCGGTCAGCTCATATTCCATGTATCTGCCTGCTTCATTTAAATATGCCAGACATTTTTTCATCTGCAGATTATCATCATAAAATGTTTCCACACTCAGGTTTCCGGAAGAATTCAGGAAGTTCTCTGCTTCTACTTTTGTCGTTCCTTCTGCCGGAACCGTGTAATGCGGATTCATTTCATCTGAATTCGTCTTGAGATCTTCGTATGTGTGGTCTGCCAGAAGTCTCTTCTTCAGCTGAACCGGTGCACACTGCTGTGAAAGCTGCTCGGTAACTTCAGTATCTTCTACTTTATAGGTATAACGTACGCCATGTTCTCCGGCATCTTTGATAGAATTGCCGACGTAGATCTTGTAATCTCCGGCTTCCATAATGTATGCGGATTTCTGAACTTTTCCGGTGTCATCGTAACTTGACATATCACTGATCGCATACGTCATTGTCAGCTCCTGCGATTCGCCCGGCTGCAGCAGTTTTGTCTTTGCAAACGCTGCCAGCTCTTTTCCAGGTTTGCCCAGCTCTCCCTGCGGGGCTGAGAAATAAACCTGCACGACCTGTTTGCCGGCTACCTTTCCGGTATTCGTAACAGTCGCTGTCGTAACCATATTTTCTCCGTCTACTTTGACGTTTACATTGTCTGTTTTAAAAGTTGTGTAGGATAATCCATATCCAAAATCGTAATTCACTTTCGTATACTCTGGATCAAAAGTTTCAAAAAAACGATATCCGACAAACACATCTTCTTCATAATTTACATAAGAATTTGATTCATAAAATGTATTGGAACTTGGATAATCCTTATAATCTTTCGCAAATGTATCCACAAATTTACCCGATGGGTTTACATCTCCAACCAGCACGTCTGCTGTGGCAAGTCCACCTTCCATACCTGCCTGCCATGCCATCAGCACAGAATCGATACCCGGAATGTCTTTGATCCATTCCGTATCCAGAACGGCACCGACATTCAATACAACAACGGTCTTTTTAAATTTCGCTGCCACTCGTGTCAGAAGCTCTGTCTCTGCATCTGACAGATAGTAGTCACCTTTTGATGCACTGCGGTCGCTTCCCTCCGAAGAATAACGTCCGATCGTCACAATTGCGGTGTCTGCATTTTCTGCCGCAGCATTTAACATATCATCGGTAACCGTAATATTTGCATCGTTTTTAATGCCTTTTTCACTGACCTGTTCCGTATAAAAATCTACCAGCGGCTGATAGAGGGTGACCTTTCCTTCTTCTTCCTTGATCTGCATCCCCTGGAGAATGTTGTGCGTATAATCCACATTCGTTGCACCGCTTCCTCCGCCGCCTCGTACATAATCAATCATTGCACGCCCAAACATGGCAACTTTTTCGCCCTGTGCCAATGGCAGTGCACCATCATTTTCCATCAGAACCATACCTTCACCTGCCACCTGTCTGGACAGATCAATATGCTCCTGCGGCGATTTCGCCTGTACATTCAGAATACCGGCTGCCGGTATCGCTGCAGCAACCATTGCTGTCGAAAGAATGGCTGCCATAATCTTTCTAAATCTCATCTTCATATGATTTCTCTCCCTTCTGCCAGAATTTCGCTCCTTCTGGATTCAATCAGGTTCATGCTTTCCACAGGCAATTCTTTTCTCTTCCCTCCTTCTCACTTTTGTACTCGACAGTGCCTTTCTGTCTGATTTTCGTTCTCAATGTTTATACATTTTACCATGTTTGATTTATTTTTTCTATGTAATTTTATACGATTTACCACTATTTTTTTATTTTTTGTTTTAAATTCTTATATATTTTGTACAAAATTGTTTTCTGTTTTTCATGTTCCAAAACGTATGCGAACGCAAAAAAAAGGGGGGGCTCCCCCCCTTGACGTTTACTGATTGATGACAGCCTGGATCTGTTCCATCAGCTGATCGTAATTTGCCTGATCATCGATTCCTCCCATCAGAGGCTCGCCTACGATATTTCCGTCTTTATCTACAAGAACTGTTGTAGGAAATGCCATAATGCTGCTGGCATATTTTCCAATTGCTGAATCTGAAGCAACCGTCAGGTTTTTGTAGGAAGCACCCTGTGCTTTTAAAATTTCCTGTGCTTCTTTGATCCCGTCCTCATTGTTATCTAACGTGTCTGTATTGATGCCGACAACTTCTCCGCCCATTGTCTTAAGTGTTTCATTTAATTCATTCAGTTTGGAAAGTTCTTCAACGCATGGCTTACAACCGCTGAACCAGAAGTTTACAACGGTGACCTTGTTATTCTTGAAAACGCTTTCATCGACATCATTTCCATCCAGATCTTTTCCCGTGAAATCCTGGAATAAGCTGATAGATTCATCTGATTCTGAGGATCCACCATTGGCAGAATCCGCTTCTGCAATCTCTTTTTCAATTGCTGCAATCTCTTCTTCAATGCCGCGGATCGTCTCAATGTCTTTGCACAGCGTATCATATTCTTCTTCCGTGAAAGAATCTTTATTAGATTCAACGATGCCTGCAAGGACATCTGCATAGTTTTCACTCAGGCTCTCACCGGCACTGTTCTTGTTCATAAGACCAAATACCTTGTCCCAGGCATCTTTGTGGTCAGCAAAAATCTGATTTTCCTGCTGATAAAGGTCATCTCTTTTTTTGCTTTGTTCATCCATGCTTGCGGTATCTGCCGTGGAAGCAGATTCCTGTTTTTTATTGTCTGCTGACGGAGCCTGATTGTTGCCACAGCCTGTAAAAGCAAGAAGTACGGATACTGCAAGTGATGCAGCGATTACTTTTTTGAATTTGTTTTTCATGATTTTAAATCTCCTTTTCCATTTGATTTTTCTTATTGATCGTCAGCCTGTTTTTTCTTTGAAAATCCGTAATGATAGCATACTGCATCCACCGGACAGGCTTTCATACATTCTCCGCAGCGGATACACTCCGGATGGTTCGGTGTTTCTGTTACTTTGACGTCCATTTTGCAGGCCCGGATGCATTTCCGGCAGCCTATGCATTTTTCGTGGTCCACCTGGATTTTAAGAAAGGATACTCTGTTGAACAGAGAGTAGATGGCACCAAGCGGACAGATCCATTTACAGAATGGACGGTAAAACAGAATACTCAGGACAATGAAAAGCACAAGGATCGTAAACTTGAATGTAAAAAGGTGTCCAAGTGCAGAACGGATTCCTGAATTTGCAAGGGCGAGCGGAAGTGCACCTTCAAGGACGCCCTGCGGGCATATGTACTTACAGAAAAATGGGTCTCCCATGCCAAGTGAATTGGTTACAAATGCCGGAAGCAGTATAACAAAGACAACCAGGATCACGTATTTCAGATACCGCAGAGGTTTCATCTTTGCAGTGGAAAACTTTTTGCCCGGAATCTTATGCAGCAAATCCTGAAACCATCCGAACGGGCAGAGAAAGCCACAGATAAACCGTCCCAGCAGAACTCCCAGCAAGATAAAAAAGCCTGTGATGTAATAGGTGAACTTAAACTTTGAAGAACCGACTACAGCCTGAAAAGCTCCGATCGGACAGGCACCTGTGGCGGCCGGACATGAGTAACAGTTCAGCCCCGGCACACACATTGTCTTTGCTTTTCCCTGATAAATTTTCCCTTTAAACAGATTCGGGATGTGAATGTTTGTAAGCAGCACTGCAGCTGCCTGGATCCATCCGCGGAAGCGGGCTGGAATGTTTTTGGCTGATTTTATTTTTTTATCCAATTCCGACACACTCCATACATATTTTTATTGCCTTACTAAGTACAACTGCAGATTCCCCGCGGAAAATTCCGGCAAGAAAAAACAGCATACCTGCTGCAAGCAAAAGAATCTGTGTTGCTTTTTCTGATTTCATCAAGACACTCCTTTCCTTATTTACAGTCCTTTTATTGACCTTTCGATGATTGCATTATACAATAACAGGTGTAAAATTCCTGTTAAGAAAAGAGAGAAAAAATTGAGATTATTAGTTGTTGAAGATGAAAAAAAATTATGTGATATGATTGCAAAAAGCCTGCATCAGGCCGGTTATGAAGTGGATACGTGCAATGACGGAGAAGAGGCACTTGAGATGATCTGTGCGGAAATGTACGATCTGATCGTACTTGACCTTAACCTTCCGGGAATGGACGGAATGGATATCCTCAGAGAACTTCGCAAAGAAAATGAAGAGACAAAGGTACTGATCCTTTCTGCAAGAAGTCAGATCGCAGATAAAGTTGAAGGGCTGGATGCCGGAGCAAATGACTATATGGAAAAACCATTTCATCTGCTGGAACTGGAAGCTCGTGTCAGAAGTCTGACCAGAAGAAAATTTGTACAGAAAAATGTCTGTCTGGAATGCGGTGCTCTTCGTTTCAACACAAGAGAACGAACAGCGTATGCAAAAGAGACCCCTGTTGCACTGACAAGAAAAGAGAATGGGATCCTGGAATATCTTCTTCTGAACCAGGGGCGGCCGGTCAGTCAGGAAGAACTGATCGAACATGTCTGGGATTCTTCTGTGGACAGTTTCAGTGGTTCGATCCGGGTCCATATGTCTTCTCTCCGGAAAAAGCTGAAGGCAGAACTTGGTTACGATCCGGTCGTAAATAAGATCGGAGAGGGTTATAAAATAGGAGGAAATGACAAAACATGAGAAAAATATCACTCCAGTGGAGACTGACGATCCTTACTACGGTGCTGATCACGGTATTGTGCGGATGTCTTACGTTTTTCCTGTATAAGAACGGAGTTTATTATTTTAACACGCTTCAGGAAACCGTAACGGATCAGAATGGGACACCCGATGCGATCTACATTGATATTCCGGATGATGAATGGGATGATTTTGCAGCACAGTTTTCCATGAAAGTCTATCATTCAAAATCCGCTTACAGAAATCAAAGCCTTTTGATCACTGCTCTTGTAGCACTGTTTGGCGGAGCCGTGACGTATTTTGTCAGCGGCCGGGCACTGAAGCCGCTCAGAGAATTCTCAGAAACCGTAGAAAAAGTTCAGGCACAGAATCTGACGGATTGTACGATCGGAGAAAATAAGATTACAGAACTGGACAGACTCCGCAGTTCTTATAACAAAATGCTTCTGCGGCTTTCGGAATCATTCGAGACGCAGCGTCAGTTCACCGGAAATGCAGCACATGAGCTGCGGACTCCTCTGGCATTAATCCAGGCACAGCTAGATCTCTATCACACAACAAGCCATCCTGAGTGTGACGCTGCAGCACAAGAGACGATCCAGATGGTAACAGAACAGAACGAGCGTCTTACCCGGCTGGTCCGGACACTTCTTGACATGAGCGAGCTGCAGAGCGTGGCACGTAATGACAAGATCGAACTTCACAGTCTGATTGAGGAAGTACTGACTGATCTGGAACCTCTGGCACAGGAAAAAAACGTTGAACTGATTCAAAAAACCCAGAACCTGAGGGATGAAAAAGCAGAAAACAAAACTGCTGATCTGATCCTGACAGGAAGTGATATCCTGATCTACCGGATGCTTTATAATCTTGTGGAGAATGCGATCAAATATAATCACACCAATGGAAACGTTACCGTATCAGCAGTCCACATGAAGAATACCGTTGTTCTTACTGTCGCAGATACGGGAAACGGAATTGAGGAATCGTTCCGGGAACAGATCTTTGAACCGTTCTTCCGAATAGACAAATCAAGAAGCCGGGAACTTGGCGGTGTAGGTCTCGGGCTTGCACTGGTACGTGAGATTGTCCGGGTGCATGACGGAACGATCGAAGTTCATGGAAATGAGCAGGGCGGAACGACATTTGAAATAACGATGGGTTTGTAAGAAAAATAGAACAGGCAGCATGGAACAAAAGTCAAAAATGGTATGAATACACCAAAAGTATTTCATATATCCGAGGAGGTAAAACATGGACGAAAGATTACAGAAACAACTGGATTTTGCACTGGAAATTGATAAGGAGAAAAATATTTTCCGACAGACACATCTGTCTGGTCACGGACGCAATGAAAACGATGCGGAACATGCATGGCATATGGCGATCATGGCATATTTGCTACGGGAATATGCAAATGAAAGGGTAAATATTGAACGGGTAATGATCATGTGCCTGATCCATGATATTGTGGAAATTGATGCAGGAGACACGTATGCGTATGATGCCGAAGGACTCAAAACACAGAAAGCCCGGGAGGAAGCCGCAAAAGAACGGATCTTTTCTCTTCTTCCTGATGATCAGAAAAAAGAGCTTTCCGCACTGTTTGATGAATTTGAGGCAAATGAAACGCCGGAATCAAGATTTGCACATGCGATGGACAATCTGCAGCCTCTGATGCTCAATAACAGCAATGGCGGAGGCGACTGGAGAGAACACGGTGTCAGTGCCAAGCAGGTTTATGCAAGACAGAACAAAACAAAAGACGGATCCCTGGAACTTTTTGAAGTGATCGATGAAATTTTGCAGAAACATATCCGGCTTGGGAATCTCAAATAAAAATTGACCGTTGGTTTCCCGGCAGGTGTAAAGAACTGAAATGCCGCACATTTTAAAATAGTGTTTGCA
>ERZ1673696.1933-NODE-1933-length-15691-cov-7.662765_pt1 | contig 15691 bp, 18 predicted proteins | sample MGYA00580226_ERZ1673696 | MGnify/ENA primary metagenome ERZ1673696 (study PRJEB41218, sample SAMN15661743) | gut metagenome | host: Homo sapiens | place: Canada: London | collected 2015-08-20/2019-03-30 | study: EMG produced TPA metagenomics assembly of... | reverse complement strand
AAGGGCTTCAGAGCTATGAGCGGCAGCCCGAAGGAGGACATCGACGCCAACAACGCGACCCTCCGACAGCGTGCCCGTATGCTCTATATGGCGGCCCCGATCGCCACCTCAGCCATCAAGACCAACCGCACCAACGTCATCGGCGTCGGCCTGAAGCTCCAGAGCCGGATCGACCGCGAGGCCCTCGGCATGGATCAGGAGGCGGCTGACCTGTGGCAGGCAAAGACGGAGCGGGAGTTCGCCCTGTGGGCCAACCGCAAGGCAGCCTGCGACGCCACTGGCGTGAACAACTTCTACGCCATGCAGCAGCTCGCGCTCGCTTCGTGGCTGGTGAGCGGCGACGTGTTCGCCGTCATCAAGCAGTACGACCCCACGCCGACCATGCCCTACTCGCTCAGGATCCACCTCGTCGAGGCTGACCGAGTGGCAACCCCGACAGCCGCCGGCATCATGACCCCGCTGCTGGCGACTACCGGCAAGGCAGCCAACGGCAACACCATCTACGACGGCGTCGAGGTCAACCCCAACGGCATGATCGAGGCATACCACATCCGCAGCACCTACCCCCTCGAGCTCGGCACGGCGTCGACCAAGTGGACGCGCGTCAAGGCATACGGAGACCGCACCGGCCTCCCGAACATCTTGCAGGTCATGGACTCGGAGCGGCCTGACCAGTACAGAGGCGTCAGCTATCTGGCGCAGGTGATCGAGCCGCTACTTCAGCTTCGCAGGTACACCGAGAGCGAGCTGACAGCCGCGATCGTCGAGAGCTTTTTCACCGCCTTCGTGAAAACGGAGGCCGGGGCGTCCGACAACCCATTCAACGAAGTGGGGAGCAGCCTGCCAGAGGTGAGCCGCGATCCCAATGAGTACGAGATGGGCCCGGGCCAGATCAACATCATGGAGCCCGGCGAGGACGTCGTATTCGCCGACCCGAAGCGGCCGGCCAGCGGCTTCGACTCGTTCCTGCGAGCCATCTGCGAACAGGTGGGCGCTGCGCTCGAGATCCCGGCCGACCTGCTGCTGAAGTCCTTCAACAGCTCGTACAGCGCCAGCCGTGCGGCCCTGCTGGAGGCGTGGAAAGCCTTCAAAATGCGCCGCGAGTGGTTTGTCGCTGACTTCTGCGCCCCGATCTACGAGGTCTGGATGGCCGAAGCCGTCGCCCGTGGCCGCATTGACGCCCCGGGCTTTTTCGCGGATCCGGCGATCCGCGCCGCCTATCTCGGCGCCGAATGGATCGGCCCGTCTCAGGGCCAGCTCGACCCGGTCAAGGAGATCACGGCCGAGATCCTCGCAGTCGGCGAAGGCTTCAGCACCCGCGAGCAGAGCACGATCCGGCTCAACGGCGGCCAGTGGGACGCCAACGTCGACCAGCTCGCACGCGAAAACGCCAAGCTCGCCGAAGCAAACGCGCCCCTTCAGGGCAGCAGCTCCTCCGGCACCGGCGGCGCATCAGGCGCAACCGAGCCCGGCGTGGTGGCTGCGCTGCGGAACGAAATCATCAAAGCACTCAAGGAGGACGAACACCATGAAAGCAAATAACCCGCCCCGCTGCATCGCGGGGCCTGCCCCTGCGCCTCCTACTGGCGGCAAGCTCCAGAAGTTCTGGAACATCGCCAGCACCGGCGACGACACGGGCGAGATCCTGCTCTACGGCGACGTCATGAGCAGCCAGCCGATCGACTGGTGGACGGGCGAGCCTGAGCCCGGCCTCTACATCACCCCCGAGGGCTTCCTCGAGGATCTGGCTGCCGTGAAGGACAAGAGCAACATCACCATCAAGATCAATAGCTGCGGCGGCGACCTCTACACCGGCATCGCCATCCACAACGCGATCAAGGGCCTGAGCGGCACCAAGACCGTCATCGTGGAGGGCATCGCTGCCAGCGCGGCCAGCGTCATCATGTGCGCCGGCGACGAGGTGCAGGTCTACCCCGGCAGCATGGTCATGATCCACGGCGTCAGCGGGCTCCTGTGGGACTACTACAACCTGCAAGACCTGAAGAAGCTCCAGAAGGACTTCGACGCCAGCGAGCGGGCCATCGCGGAGATCTACCACGCCAAGACCGGCATCGAGGTCGACCAGCTCCGCAGCATGATGACCCGCGAGACATGGATGGTCGGTCAGGAGGCGGTCGACAACGGCTTCGCCAACACCCTGCTCGACGACGCGGGCCCGTCTGCCGCCCTGAGCGCAGACAAGAAGGTGCTCCTCGTGGCTGGCATCAGGCACGACGTCAGCAACTTCAGACACATCCCCGGGGCGATCCCGGTCAACAACAGCATCCACGCCGCTGCTGCGGCTGGAAATAAGCCGGAGACCCCGGCCATCAAAAACGAAGGAGGAAACAAACCCATGACCCTCGAAGAAATGAGAGCGCAGTACCCCGACCTCGTGGCTCAGATCGAGCAGCAGGCCGCGGCAACTGCAAGAACGGAGGCAATCACGCAGGAGCGCGAGCGCCTTCAGGCCATCGAGAGCATCGAGGCCAGCGTGGGCGACGCGCAGCTCGTCCATGACGCCAAGTACGGCGAAAACCCCTGCACCGCTGAGCAGCTCGCTTTTCAGGCTATGAAAAAGCAGGCGGCCCTCGGGATCAAGCACCTGAAGGACAGCGCGGCCGACAATGCCGACTCTGGCGCTGGCGACGTCGGTGCTGCTCCTAACGGCGGCGAGGAAGGCAGCGAGACCGACGACAAGGCCAAGGTGGACGCCATCGTCGGCATCTACAATTCCACCAAGAACAGCAAGGGAGGTAAAAACTAATGAGCAAGAGACTCGACGAGAACATCGGCGCCGTGGAATACGACGGCCTGATCGTCAACAACGTGCCCGTCGCTGACGTTTTCAGCGTGACCATCCGCAAGGAGACAGCCGCCACCGTTCTGAAGCGCGGCACTGTGCTGGCCCTGTCCGGCAGCGGCACCGCTGCTGACGGCTGCATGGTGATCCTCGGCACTACCGCCGCATCCAACGAAGTCCTGAGCGCCAACTGCGTGCTCGCCGACGACGTGGAGGTCGGCACCAACGCCAACGTGACTGCGCTGGCATACCGCACCGGCCATTTTGCCCGCAATAAGCTGATCGTCAAGAATGACTACACCATGACCGCAACCGACGAGGAGGAGCTGCGCAAGGCCGGCATCCTGCTCTCCGACGCCATCGAATACTAAGAGAAGGAGGACAACAAAATGCCTTTTAACTTCTATGAGACCCACACGCTGCTCATGGCCGTGCAGCAGCTCACCCCTGCCACGACCTTCCTGCGTGACCGCTATTTCCCGACCAACGACGCGAGCGACGTTTTCGCCACTGACGACGTGCTGGTCGAGTACAGAGACGGCAGCAAAAAGCTGGCGCCCTTCGTCGCTCCTCGCAAGGGCGGCGTGACCATCCTGCGCAACGGCTACCACATGGAGAGATACACTCCTCCTTTTGTGGCTCCCAAGCGCTCCCTCTCCGCTGACGACCTGAAGAAGCGCGGCTTCGGCGAGGCCCTCTACACGCAGCTCACTCCTGAGCAGCGCCAGCAGACCCTCATCCTGAAGGACGCCGACGAGCTGGGCGAGTTTATCACCCGCCGCGAGGAGGCTATGGCCGCTGAGACCATGCTGACCAACGGCTGCATCATGAAGCACATCGCCGACGACGCTGACGAGAGCGACGAGATGGAGATCCGCTTCTACTCCGAAGGCAGCAACCCCGCAACCTACGCGCCTACGACCAAGTGGGACGCCGCCGGCGCGAAGATCCTCGCCGACCTCGGCGTGATGGCTCGTATGCTGACCAGCAAGGGCCTCCGCGCGACCGACCTGATCTGCTCCCCTGACGTGGCCGACACCATCGTCAACAACGAGGTCATCCAGAAGCTGCTCGACAACAAGCGCTACGAGCTCGGCATGGTCGAGCCCGAGGTGCTGCCTGCCGGCGCTGCTGTCATGGCTCGCCTGAACGTCAACGGCCGCATCATCAGCGTGATCTCCTACGACGAGACCTACACCGACGACACTGGCAAGGATCAGCTTTATATCCCTTCCGGCAAGTGCATCCTGACCGCGCCTGCCTGCGGCCGCACTCTGTACGGCGCCGTCACTCAGGTGGAGCAGGCCGACGGCGAGTTCCACACCTACGCCGGCCGCCGCGTGCCGAAGTATCTGTCCAACGCTGAGGGCAACACCCGCAGCCTGACGATCTCCAGCCGCCCGCTGCTGATCCCCAACAACAAGAACCCGTTCATCGTTGCGGACGTCCTGACTCAGGGCTAAGCGCAGCAGAAAGGAGCAGACCATGATCCAGATCATCGCGGGCACCTTCGGCTACTATAACGGCCGCAAGGTAGTCCCCATCACCAATCAGGACGGCCCCAAGAAGTTCGACCCCGAGCTGGAGGCCCGTCTGGTGAAGGAAGGCGTCGCCAAGTACGTCGGCGCAGCACCCGCTCAGGCCGAGGATCCCAACACGCCCGACCCGGCCGGCGCCAATGCGCCGCAGGATCCCGGCCAGCCCGGGGGAGGCACCGAGCCCCCTTCGGACGGCCTACCTGAGTACAACGAGGACATGAAGCTCGACGAGCTGAAGGACATCGCCGCTGCCTACGGCGTCGACGCCTCTGCCATGCGCAAGAAGGCCGACGTCATCGCTGCCATCGAGGCGGCCAAGGCCGGCCAGACTGACGACGACGGCACCGACGACGAGGAGCCCCCTCAGTTCGGCGCTGCTGATCCCGTCTGATGGCCTTCAGCTTCAAGGAGATGGTCGCCAACGACCGGCGCCGCGTTTTCCTCGATCTCTCTGAGTTCGGGGAGGAGCACAGAGTCGAAGGCAAGACCATCGCGGCTGTACTCGATGACAATGCCCTGCGAGAACGCCAAGGGGGGCAAGAGCTGAGCGTGGCAGAGTCCTCTCTGCTGCTTTATGCAGCAGTCGAGGATCTGCCCGCCCGGCGCCCGGCGGGCGAGGGCCTGAACGTCGACGGCCGCGAGTACATCGTCAACGACTGGAGCGAGGACATGGGGATCGCAACCGTGGCTCTCGGCCAGACCGTGACCATGTAGGAGGTGCTGCACCGTGTCCATCGTCAATAGCATCGAGACCGTCCGGGGCTGGCTGAATACTGAGGTATGCCCTCTGGTAAAGCTGAAGCTCCCCGACGACAACGCCACAGACGCCTCCTACCCCTACAAGCTGGTGAACCCGGCCGCCTTTTCCCTGTTCGTCCCGTCCAAGGACAGGACGCCCCCAAAGGTCGCGGCGCCGATCCCCTCGGTCTGCGTCCAGCTCACTCAGGGGGAGGATGACCTGATCGAACACACCCGCGGCATCAAGATCCGGCTCTGCTTTTCTGCATGGGATCCCGGCTACCACGGGCCCGACATCTATATACCGCAGGGCAACGGCAGCGGCACTTATATCCAGCAATACAACAGCGAGGCGGCCGACTTCTTCCAGAAGAACGGCGAGGGCTGGCGTGACGCATGGAATTTTGTGGACACGGCGCTCAGACTGATCGAAAACGCCGAGTACATCGGAGACCTGCGCGTCATCAAAGAGCTCGGCATCACCTTCGGCCCCGTCGCTGAGCAGGACGCTGTACCTGACTTTTATCCCTACTGGTTTGCGTGGGCTGAGTTCTCCGTCGAGGAGACCCTCACCCGGCACGCCAAAAACTACGACCATCTGCTTTAAGGCAGCCGAGTCCTCGGCTGTCTAATTTTATGCAAAGGAGGACAAGCACATGGCAAACGAGTACCTCTACGGCGCCTACGGCCACATCGGCGAGACCGTGGCACAGAGCGCCGTGCAGGCGGGCACCACGCCGATCTATATCGGCACCGCGCCCGTCAACCTCGTGCGCGGCTTCGACAAGGCCGGCGTCATCAACGAGCCCGTGAAGATCAGCAACCTGATCGACGCGCAGAAAAAGCTCGGGTATGCAGCCGACTGGGGCACCTTCACCCTCTGCGAAGTCATGAACGCGCACTTCAACAACACCATCGGCAACATCGGCCCCATCTACGTCATCAACGTGCTGGATCCCGCTGCCGGCAAGCACAGAAAGGAGGCGCAGACGACCGCGCCCCTGAGCTTCGCAGGCGGCCGCGCCGAGTTCGCCAGCTCCACCATCATCCTCGACACCCTGACCATCGCCAAGGCCGGCGACGACGCCGGCAACTACGTCGAGGGCGAGGACTACGCCGTGGACTACAACTTCACCAAGGGCACGGTCATCATCACCAGCCTGAAACAGGACGCGCAGCTCACCGGCAACCTGACGGCCAGCTTCTACGAGATCGACGACTCTCTGGTAGAGGACGCCGACATCATCGGCGGCGTCACCGCCTCCGGCGAGTATAGCGGCCTCAGCTCCATCGCCCTGCTCTATCCTGAGCAGTACGCGGTCGTCAACCTGATCGTCGCGCCCGGCTGGAGCCACAGCCCTGCGGTCTACAACGCTATGATCGCGGCCAGCCAGAAGATCAACGGCCACTGGGACGCCTTCGTCCTCGCCGACCTGCCTCTGGTAGACGGCAACGCGCAGGCCGTCGACACCATCGAGAAGGCGATCGCATGGAAGAAGAACAACGCCTTCACCAGCGAGCGCTCGAAGGTATTCTGGCCGCAGGCCACCGACAACCTCGGCAACAACTACCACCTCAGCACGCTGGCAGCGGTCGAGCTCATGCGTGCCGACTTCAGCCACAACAGCGTCCCGATGGAGACCTGCGGCAACAAGGCCGTGCCGGTCATCAAGCAGTATTTTGGAGCCAACGCCAAGAACCGCGGCTTCGACCAGCAGACCGGCAAGGAGCTCACGCAGAAGGGCATCAGCACCGTCGTGGCGTGGGCTGGTGAGTGGGTGCTGTGGGGCGACCACACCGCTGCATACACCTACGGCGCCGAAGTAGACCCCCGCGCCATCTTCGACGTCTCCATGCGTATGCTCATGCACATCACCAACAGTTTCCAGCGCGAATGGAGCCCGAAGATCGACGAGCCCATGACCAGAGCGCTGAAGGATCAGATCATCAACCGCGAGCAGGAGAAGCTCGACGGCTATGTCAGCATGGGCGCCCTGATCGGCGAGCCGAAGATCCTGTTCCTCGAGAGCGAGAACAGCACCACCGACATCATGAACGGCGACTTCAGGTGGGACATCAACGTCACCCCGACGCCTCCGCTCAAGAGCGCCAGCGTCTACGTCGCATACACCGACGCCGGCTTCTCCGTCTACTACGAAGGAGGTGAGGAGTAATGGCATGGATCGACCTCAACGGCCCCGTACTGGCTGACACTGTGTACGACGCCGGCAAACTGGTCGCCAAGGACGTGACCATCACGCTGCCGGCCATCAATCTCCTGACTGCTGACTTCAAGGCGATGGGCACCCTGACGCTGCCGATCATCGGCCAGATCGAGGCTATGGAGGCGACCGTCAACAAGGTCGGCACCGACATGGGCCTGCGCTCTATGGCCTCTCTCGACAGCAGAACGCTCGAGTTCCGCTGGGTGCAGGACGTCAAGAAAGCAGACGGATCCACCAAGACCGTCGGCTGCAAGGCGTTTCTCCGCGTCGTGACCAAGACGATCCCCGGCCTGTCCGTGGATCCCGGCAGCCAGAGCGAGAACGAGCTGGGCTACGCGGTCAGCCGCTACCAGCTTTTCGTCGACGGGACGGAATACTGGCTGATCGACCAGCTCAACCAGATCCTCCGCGTCGGCGGCAAGGACTACTACAAGCAGATCCGCAGCCTGCTGTAACAGACAGGGCCGCCCCTCTCCGGGGCGGCTCTTATTTTCGGAAAGGAGTACCCCATGAAGAACAAGATCACACTCAGCAACCCGCTGACCATCAACAACAAGAAGCGCACGGAGCTGACCTATGACGCGAATGAGATCACCGCGCAAATGTTCGCGGAGGCCGACTCCCGCAAGCTGACCGCCAGCGGATCCAAGAACGGCAACGCGGCCGGCGCGGCCGAGCTGGACTATGGTCTGCACCTCTACCTCGGCTTCGAGGCCATCATCGCCGTCAACCCCGAGATCGACATGAGCGACCTCGAGCGCGTCCACGGCTATGACGTCATGCAGATCATGAGGATCGGCCGGGATTTTATTTCCGGGAGGTCGGAGGAACCCTCCAGCCAAAACAGCTCCGGCGAGCAATCCGAGACTACGCCCGAGCCTTCCACACCTCAGTCCGAGACATCGGAGAGCGAAGGCTGACCGACTTCCTGACGGAATACGGCGAGGCCGTGGAAGAAGCCAAGCAACAGGCGAAGCGCCACCCGGCGCCGACCATTAAAAAGCCGCACATCAGGAGGAGGTGACACACATGGCAGGAAAAGGGAAAGAGCTTCAGGCGGTCGTCAATCTGGCCGGCAGCATCGACCCCTCACTCGGGAAGGCGATCGAGTCCGCACAGAAAAAGATCAGCGGCCTGAACGTGAAAGCTCTCGCCGTGGGTGCCGCCGTCGGCGGCATCGCGGTCGCCACTGGCAAAGCCGTGGTGGAGGCCGGCAAGTACCTGAAGGATCTCGGCAGCCAGTTCGACGAAGCAGCCGACGCCATCCGCATCGGCACCGGCGCGACCGGCGACGCTCTCGATGGGCTGCTCGATGACTTCGACGAGGTCTACAAGAGCGTGCCGACCACTATGGAGGACGCCAGCAAAGCCATCGCGGACTACAACACCCGGCTCGGCCTGACCGGCCCGCAGCTTCAGGAGATCTCCAAGCAGGCGCTCCAAGTGAGCGATATGCTGGGGGACGACCTCGGCGGCGTGATCGAGGAGTCGAGCCAAGCCTTCCAACAGTGGAACATCGACGCCGACAATATGGGCGGCGCGATGGACTACATCTTCAAGGTCAGCCAGAGCACCGGCATGGGCTTCACTGACCTTATGAGCAATATGCAGAAGTTCGGCCCACAGCTTCAGGAGATGGGCTATTCCTTCGAGACAGCGAGCGCCCTCATGGGTCAGCTCGACAAGGCCGGCGTCAACACTGAGGAAGTCCTCAGCGCCATGAAAAAGAGCGTCGGCGCACTGGCGAAGGAAGGCATCAGCGCGAGCGATGGGCTGGCTATGTACTACGAGCAGATCAAGAACGCAGGCACGGCCGCAGAGGCCGCAAGCATCGCGTCGGAGATCTTCGGCACCAAGGCCGGATCCACAATGGCCGCAGCGATCAGAGACGGCACTCTCGCCGTCGGAGATCTGACGGAAAGCCTGCTGGAGAACGGCGAAACCATCGCCGGCGCGGCCGAGGACACCTACGACTTCGCCGAGCGGCTCCAGATCATGAAGCAGGGCCTCGAGGTCGCCCTGAAGCCGATGGCAAACACCGTGTTCGACGGCCTCAACAAGTTCATGCCCGTGCTGCAAAAGCTCATGGAGCAGATCGTCCCGGTCATCAGCGACGCGGTCGAGGCTGCGGCGCCTTTTGTCGAGGAGTTCCTCATGGGAGCGGCTGACGCTCTCGAGGACGTGCTGCCGCTGATCTCTCAGCTCGCGGCTGATCTGCTGCCAATCCTGACGCAGCTCATGAGCACCCTGCTCCCGCCGCTGCTCAGTTTGGTGCAGACTCTACTCCCGCCACTGATGCAGATCGTCGGGGCAATTTTGCCGCCGATCGCCAGCCTTCTGAGCACGATCCTCCCCATGATAACGCAGATCGTGAGTGCTGTGCTGCCGGTACTGGTGCAGATCATTTCCGCGCTGCTGCCGGTCATCACCCCGCTGCTGGAGGTCGCGCTTCAGATCGTCAACGACGTCATCATGCCGCTGCTGCCGCCTCTGATGCAGATCGTCCAAGCGCTGCTGCCGCCTCTCGTGTCTCTGCTCAACCTCGTTATGCCGATCCTGAGCCCTCTGCTGGCCCTGCTTCAGCCGATCGCCTCCGTGCTGGGGACGATCGCCGACGTCATCGCCAAGATCGTGAGCTTCGGCTCCGGCGTCATCAGCAAGATCGCCGGCCTGTTCGGCGGCGGGGGTGGCGGCGGGGGCGTCTCCGGCTTCGCAACCGGCGGCTTCACGAGCGGCCCGTCCATCGCGGGCGAGGATCCGCGATACCCTACCGAGGCTGTCATCAGCTTCAACCCTGCATACCGCAGCGAAAACCTCGAATACTGGGCCAAGGCCGGGCAAATGCTCGGCGCGTCCAACGAGAGCGACTACGAGCTGCTGAGCGGAGGCTCGAGCACGTCCGTGGTCTACGACCTGAGCGGGCTCTCCTTCTCTCCGCAGATCAAGATCGAAGGCGACACCGACGAGGACGCCCTGATCCGCAAGCTGCGCGAGCTGGAGCCCGAGTTCATTGACTTCGTTCTCGAAGCACTAAGCAGAAGGGAGGGCGGCGCTTATGTCACAGCAGACAGTCGGCTTTATTGAGTACACCGCACAGGGCGGCGACACTTTTGACAGCATCGCGCTGGCTGCCTATAACGAGGAGCGCATGGCGAGCACCATCATCACCGCCAACCCCGACCTCTGCGACGTCCTGATCTTCGAGGGCGGCGAGCTGGTACGGATCCCGATCGTCGAGACCGTAACCACACCCGACACGCTGCCCCCGTGGAGGAGGTGATCCGTGTGAAAATCTTATACCAAGGCGTCGACATCTACCCCGACATCAGCGTCCACCGCTGCTATCACGATATGTACGCCGAGAAGCAGAGCGACGAGCTGCTGCTGAAACTGAACGACACCCGCCAACTGTGGGACACATGGAACCCCAAGAAGGGCGACATCATCGCCATCGAGGACGGAGCAGCCAAAACCGGCAAAATGTTCGTCGAGAGCGTCGTGCCCGAGTCCGGCGTCGTGACCCTGCGGGCCTATTCCATGCCGCAATCCGTGAAAGACAAGCGGAGCAAGGCGTGGGAGAAGGTCAAGTTCCTGCAACTGGCGCAGGAGATCGCCGGCCGGCACAGCCTGACGCTCCAGACCTTCGGCATCACTGACCAGACCTATGACTACGTCGAGCAGAACAACCTCCCCGACTTCGCCTTCTTCCAGCAGCGCTGCACCCTCGAGGGTGCGGCGTTTCTGGTCTATGACGGCAAGCTGGTGGTCTACGACGAGGCATACATGGAAAGCCAGACACCGAGCGACACCATCACCATCACACCCGCCAGCGACTTCCAGTACCGGGACGAAGGCGCCAACGCCTACGGCTCGGCCGAAGTAGTCAACGGAGGACTGACCGGCACCTTCTCGGCGCCGGCTGGCGGCGACAAAGTGCTCCACAAGGTCATCCCGATCCGAATGAGCGACCAGTCAGAGGCCGACCGCTTCGCCCGCGGGCTCCTGCGGGACGCCAACAAAGCGGCGACGGTCGGCACCCTCTGGACGGGCTCGCTGCTGCGTAACTACGCAGCGGGCTCCGTGGTCACTCTGGCGACCGAGGGCGTGAAGTCATGGGACGGCGCGGCCTTCATCAGCCGGATCCGTCACGACTACGTCAAGACCCGGAGCAAGCTGTACCTCCGCAGACCACTGGAGGGCTACTAATGAACAGCAACAACCAAATGATCCAAAAGGGCAAGATCTCCACAGTGGAGGGAGCTGCTGACCGCAACGGCGACAAGACCACGGCCAGAGTGCTCCCCTGCACCGCTGACGGCATGGTCACGCGGCCGCTCACGATCCCGTGGTGGCTGCGGGGTAAGATGGGAAACCTGAAGCCCGGCGACGAGGTCGCATATGCCATGTTCGAGGACGGCACCGGCATCATCCTCTCCCGCATGGACGGGGAATGGGACGGCACTGTGCCCGGCAGCGTAAAGGTCGAAAAGGGCGACGTGACCGTGCCTGACGGCGACGTCACCGCCTCCGGCATCAGCCTCAAGACCCACACGCACGCCGGCGTCCACGGGGAGACCAGCGGCCCACATTAAGGAGGCGAGACGCACATGGCCATCATGGCGAAATGGGGCGGCAAGACGTGGGAAGTCTCCAGCCGAAAGATCGCAGCCCTGAACGGCATCTCGGCCGGCGTCGAGCTGGACACCGAGAACAGCGACGACAAGGCTGGATCCCCGGCCACCAAGACCAAGGCCCTGAAACTTCAGAGCCTCTCCTTCGACTTCGACGTCGCTATGGTAGCCGGCACCGACGTCCGCGGCGAGTATGAGTCATGGACTGAGCTCGTCGGCAACTACGCCCCGTTCTATCTGGCGGGCCGACGCTTCGGCCCTCCCAAGCTCCAGCTCACGGCCGTGAAGCTGAGCGACACCACGATCGACGACTTCGGCAGGATCCTGAAGGGCAAGATCTCCATCACCCTGACGGAATATGCCGAGGAGGCAAGCAGTAAGAAGGCGACCAGCTCCTCGAGCAGCTCGTCCGGCAGCAGCTCCTCCGGCACCAAAAAGGCCGCAGGAGTGGCAACCTACAAGGAGCTCGGCATCAGCTCCTCCGCTGCCTCGATCGGAGCGTCCAGCAGCGACAAGGCTGCGAGGAAACCCAACAACACACAACTGACCAAGTAAAGCGAGGTGATCCCATGAAAGCAAGCGGCAACGGCACGCCACAGACGTGCGTGCAGAACCTTCTCAAGACGACCCGCGGCGAGGTGCCCTATGAGCGCATCAAAGGGATCGACCGCTCGCTGATCGACCAACCGAGCGAAACGGCGGCCTCTGAGCTGGCTGCCGAGGTGGAGTTCGTAGTGGAAACCTACGAGCCCCGCGTGAAGCTCACCGACGTCGAGCTGGTAGCTCTGGCCGCTGAGGTGGGCGGCTTCGAGATCAACGCCAGCATCGACAACACCAACACATGAAGGAGGTGGACACCATGAGCGACGAGACCAACACCTACGGCGAGGACATCCACCTCACCACCATCGACTCAAGCACCATCTACACCGAGCTCATCACCGCTCTGGAAAAGGGCGCAGGTGAGCCACTGTACCCCGGCGACGAGCGCAGGATCTACGGGGAGGCCCTCGTGGCTGTGTTCGTCGCACTCTACAACAAACTCGACGACGTCGGCCGGCAGACCCTTCTCCGCTATGCACGCGGCGAAGTGCTGGACGCCATCGGCGAGCGGCTCGGCGTCAAGCGACTCGAGGGCGACACGGCCAAGACCGTCATGCGCTTCTCACTGAGCACGCCGAGAGAGACCAACATCATCATCCCGAAGTGGACGAAGGTCACGCCCGACGGCGAAAACTACTTCGCCACCGACGAGATCGCAGTCCTTCAGGCCGGCACCTACTCCGTGGAGATCCCCACGTCGGCGGTCGGCAACGGCGTCAAGTTCAACGGCTACGCAGCCGGCACGATCACGACGCTGGTCGACCTGATCCCGTACATCGAGAGCGTGACCAACCTGACCGAGACCGCAGGAGGCGACGACGGCGAGCCCTACACCGAGGCTGGCGACAACCGGCTGCGCGAGCGGATCAGGCTGGCCCCGGCCAAGAGATCCACGGCCGGCCCTGAGCTGGCCTACATCTACTGGGCCATGACAGCCGACAGCTCCATCATCGACGTCAAAGCGGTCAGCGAGACCGAGACCATCAGCAGGACGCTGACGGTCTACAACGGCCACGCCTTCAAAGGCGGCGCCACGCTGCTGATCGACACCCTGATCGTCAGGGCCCACGGCGAAAGCGCCGCGGCCGTGAAGGACGTCGACTACGCGATCGACTACACGGACGACCTACTCACCATCGAAGTCAAGGGCAGCCTCGCCGCTGCCGAGAGCATCGACATCGAGATCACACAAACCCTCGAGGGCTGCGTGAAGATCGTGCCGCTGCTGAAGGGCGGCAAGACGCCGGACAGCGCCATGCTGAGCAAGGTGCTGGAGGCGGTCAACGCAAAGGACACGCGCCCCATGACCGACAAGGTGCGGGCTGTGGCTCCGACTACTGTGCCCTATGACATCGAGATCACCTACTACACCACGCCGGACACCGAGGCCGAGGTTGTGGCAAATGTGGAGGGATCTGACGGCGCGATCGTCCGCTTCAACGAGTGGCAGACCACAGCGCTCGGCCGCGACATCAACCCCGACAAGCTCAGGAGCCTGATCCTCTCCCCGAGGTGGGCCGAAGGACTCGAGGGCGCGATCCGCGTCGACGTGGTCAAGCCTGAGCACACCGCAGTCGCCGACACCGAGGTCGCAGCCTTCAGCGGCAGGCTGACGGTCAGCCACAAGAGCGTCACGGGGGTGGTCTGATGAAGCTGCAAGAAGCCGAGATCCTGAAACTGCTGCCAGCATGGATGAGGGACGACGGCAGCGTCAAGGGACTCGCTGAAGGCACCGACGAAGTCACCCGGGCTCTGGCTGCAAGGATCAAGCTCATGAGCAGGTGGAATCAGATCGACCAGCTCGACGAGCAGACCCTCGACGAGATGGCGTGGGAGCTGAACATCCAGTGGTATGACAGCACGGCCCCGATCGAGGCCAAGCGGGCCGTCATCCGCAACAGCGACCTCGTCTACTCCAAGCTCGGCACCCGCTACGCTGTGGAACAGATCGTCCGGGACTATTTTCGCACCGGCGAGGTGCGCGAGTGGTATGAGTACGGCGGCGAGCCCCACCATTTCAAAGTCCTGAGCGACAACCCCGAGCTCGTCAACAATAACCTCGAGCTTTTCCTGAAGCTGCTCGGCGTCGTGAAGCGCCGCAGCTCGTGGCTCGACGCGATCCTGATCTGCCTCACCGGCGAAATGTTTCTTTCCTCCGGCATGGCTGTCCGGGAGCACTCCCATGAGGAGCACGTCATGGGCTGCGACGAGATCTACCTCTACACCGGGGCAGTCGTCCACGACAACAACCGGGAGACCGTGACCATCGGCACCGGCGAGCTCATCGCAGAATAACGCAGAAAGGAGAAGCGCATGGCTGCATTTATCAACAACGACATCACGGCTGCCGGTCTGATCGTCCTCGCAAAGGGCGCAGCCGGCCAGAAAATCACCTACACCAAGATCGTCCTCGGCGACGGCTACCTCGAGGAGGGCCAGACGCCCCGCTCCCTCACCGGCGTGGTCAGCCCGAAGGCGGTCATTGACATCACCAAGCTGAAGGTCAACACCGACGGCACCGTGGCGGTCGGCGGCATCTTCACCAACGACCAGACGAGCGACGGCTTTTTCTACCGCGAGCTGGGCCTCTATGCAGAGGATCCCGACCCGGCCGTCGGTGAGGTGCTGTACTGCTACGGCAACTGCGGCGACCTCGCTGAGTGGATCCCGCCCACCGGCGGCGCCACCATCGTCGAGAAAACCATCGACATCGTCACCGCGATCGGCACAGCCACCAACGTCACCGCCTACATCCCGGCCGACGCCTACGCAACCAAGGAGGACTACGAGACCTACAAGGCCATCGTCCTCGCAGCGCAGGCCATCGCCAACGAGGCCATCGAGATCGCCCGGCAGGCCGTCCAGACGGCCAACGAAGCCAAGCAGGCCACGATCGACCTCAACAAGGCCGTGACGCAGAACACCAGCAAGATCCAAACCCTGTGGGACGCCGTTTTCAGCGAAATCACGAGCAACCCCTTCCAGATCACATTTGTGGATCTGTCTGGCATCACCCTGAGCTCCGGCATCTGGAACGCTACACTCCAGCGGCTCGAGTGCTAAGGCTGCCGGCAGAAATCACACGAAAGGAGGCTGCGAATGTATAGAGGCACCACACCAACCATCACCATCAACTGTGACATCGACGTCAGC
>ERZ1673696.1932-NODE-1932-length-15697-cov-4.591676_pt1 | contig 15697 bp, 16 predicted proteins | sample MGYA00580226_ERZ1673696 | MGnify/ENA primary metagenome ERZ1673696 (study PRJEB41218, sample SAMN15661743) | gut metagenome | host: Homo sapiens | place: Canada: London | collected 2015-08-20/2019-03-30 | study: EMG produced TPA metagenomics assembly of... | reverse complement strand
CGGCGGCGTCATCGGCATCATCGGCGTCTGCTTCAAAAGATGAGGCGACCAGACAGGCGTCAGCAGCGAGGGGCAGCGCCACGACGGCATCCACGAAGGCGACAGAGGCTGCTGGCAGTGCGGCAGCGGCAGCACAGAGCAAGAGTACGGCAGAATCCGCAGCAACGCGCGCCGAGACAGCAGCAAAACGGGCAGAGGATATTGCATACGCCGTGGCGCTTGAGGATGCGAGCACGACGAAAAAGGGGATAGTACAACTCAGCAGTGCGACAAACAGTACTTCCGAGTCACTGGCGGCAACCCCAAAAGCGGTCAAAGTGGTAATGGATGAGGCTCAGAGCAAATTATCAAAGGATGAATTTTTAAGAAGTATCAGTTCGCCGAAACCGGATATCGGCAGTGTGGTTATGGCAGCTTTTTTGGGAGTAGCGGAAGGTGGAGTTTTAATGCGCCTGAGTCGTGGACAACCATGCCCGGGAAAAGCACTTGCGCCAGTGGAAATAGTAGTGGGAGGCGTGACAGGAGCAGGCACAATGAAAGGGGAGGCAACGTTTGTCATTGGCAGAACGAATACATCGGCATTTCCCGGAGTGTATCAGTCTCTGGGGGGAGATGGTCTTTATACCACCAACGGAAAGGAAGCGTATATAGGATTATTTGTGCGGGTCGGGTGACAGAGTATGCAGATAAAAAATATAAGAAATGCCATGTTTCTGGAGGATGGTGCCGTATATTGTGAAGTGCTTTTGGAGGGGCAGGAGGTACATCTACCTTATACCGCTGTTGAGAATGATGTTGCGGAAATGGGTAAACAGGTCTGGCAGGAACTGCAAAGCGGGAAGTGGGGCGGAATAGCCCGGTTTACCGTTACGCCTGAACTTATTGCCGCAGAAAAAGAGGCTAAAGTGTGTGAGATCGAAGTATGGCGTCAGGAACAGGAGTCCATGTCGTTCATGCTGGAATGGAAAGGTCACAAATGGAATGCTGGTCCGGTTTCGCTGTCCCGCCTCTTACCAGTGGTAATGGCGGCGAAATCAGGAGCTGGCAGAGAAACAATTGTTTGGGGAGATGGAGAGAATACGCCAATCCTCCTGACGATGCAGGAACTGGAAGAACTTGCGGCAGTAATGGCACGGGCACAGGCCGATCGCAATGACGAGATTTATCGTCGTCAGCGGGAGATGAAGGAAGAGCTGAATAGTCTGAATGATTTACGCTCAATCAGAGATATGACGATTAGCAGTAATTAGTGGTCAATTCTGGACTTTTGGGGTGCACGCTTTTCGCCCAGAATTGCGCATCAATTAGCCCAGAAAAAAACGCGAAGTTACAAATGTCGACCATTTTCGAACATGGTGTGAGGTGTCACATCTTGGTAGTACGTTGCAATATTTCGTGGCGTATGGTGAGAAGATAAACCCGGTGAGTAAACGTCGTATGACGTAGAAGAACATGTGCGACATGGGATAAAATAGCCCATTAATAATCCACAGATAAACGGAGGTAGTAATGTGTGATGTAACGCATGATAACGGGTATAGCTTTGAGGAATGGCTGGATGAACTGAAAGCATGTGCATCTGCGCAAGGCGACACCGTTAATGCGCACAATAATGACTGGTTTGGCGATGCTGAATGGTACGATGACTACAATAAGGAGGTGTGTGCTTGTGAGGCGTATCATCATAAGTTTGGATAGTGCAGCATAATATTATACCCCGCGCTTGGTATGTTTAAGCGGGGGTATTGTCCTAACCCGAATAAATTATTGCTCAATTATGAGGGGAGGATTTGTAGCTTCCCCTTTCGTCTGAAATTGCCAGTTAGTTTGTCCAAAAAGTCATGAAGCAACACATACGAAATAATTTAAAGAGTTATTTGTCTAATGTTGGAAGCCGCAGCCACGTCGTATGCAAGAACGTGCTGCGGCTGGCTGGCGAACTTTCGATAGTGCAAGTATTGAATGATTTCCAGCCATTACCGATTTTACGACAAAAAATTAGCGCAAGAAGACAAAAATCACCTTGCGCTAATGCTCTGTCTCAGGTCACTAATACTATCTAAGTAGTTGATTCATAGTGACTGGATATGTTGTGTTTTGTAGTATTATGTAGTCTATTTTTTGGGCTAAATGTATTCTAATTCATTGATATTGATGGTTTTCACTGTTTCACGTTCAGCTTTTTTATACTAACTTGAGCGAAACGGGAAGGTAAAAAGACAAAAAGTTGTTTTTAATACCTTTAAGTGATACCAGATGGCATTGCGCCATCTGGCAGAGTGATTAACTAAACATCGCAGTAATCGAGGCGCTTGCCAGAGAGTGGAAATGAACGTTAAACCCGACCATCGCGCCGCTGGCACCTTCATCGACATCAATACGTTCTACATCCAGCGCGTGAACGGTAAAAATGTAGCGATGGGTTTCGCCTTTCGGCGGTGCTGCGCCATCGTATCCGGTTTTACCAAAATCGGTACGCGTCTGCAAAACGCCGTCTGGCATTGCTACCAGACCAGAGCCAAACCCTTGCGGTAATACGCGTGTATCAGCGGGTAAGTTAACAACTACCCAGTGCCACCAGCCGGAGCCGGTTGGCGCATCCGGGTCGTAGCAGGTGACAACAAAACTTTTCGTTCCCGCAGGAACTTCATCCCACGCCAGATGCGGTGAAATATTATCGCCATCGTAACCCATGCCGTTAAAGACATGACGATGCGGCAACTTATCGCCATCGCGCAGATCGTTACTGATGAGTTTCATGAACCCTCCTTTCTTGTTTGCAGAAAGTGTAGCCAGAAACCCTCACGCTGACTTCCCGTTATTGGCAAAAAAATGTTTCATCCTGTACCGCGCGGTTAACCGCTGCGGTCAGACGCTGCAACTGTTGCGGGAGAATAATATAGGGCGGCATCAGGTAAATCAGTTTGCCAAAAGGCCGGATCCAGACACCCTGTTCGACAAAGAATTTTTGCAGCGCCGCCATATTCACCGGACGAGTGGTTTCGACCACACCGATTGCCCCCAGTACGCGCACATCGGCAACCATTTCGGCATCACGGGCGGGGGCAAGTTGCTCGCGCAGCTGTACTTCAATAGCCGCCACCTGCTGCTGCCATTCGCCGGATTCGATAATCGCCAGGCTGGCGTTTGCTGCCGCGCAGGCCAGCGGATTGCCCATAAAAGTTGGCCCGTGCATAAAGCAACCGGCTTCGCCGTTACTGATGGTTTCCGCAACCTCGCGCGTGGTGAGCGTGGCGGAAAGGGTCATTGTGCCGCCGGTTAAGGCTTTACCGAGGCACAAAATGTCCGGCGCGATTTCTGCATATTCACAGGCAAACAGTTTGCCGGTACGACCAAATCCGGTGGCGATCTCGTCGGCAATCAGCAAGATACCTTCGCGATCGCACATTTTGCGGATTCGTTTTAACCATTCCGGATGGTACATGCGCATCCCGCCTGCGCCCTGGACAATCGGCTCAATGATCACCGCTGCGATTTCATGACGATGCGCCGCCATCAGGCGGGCAAAACCAACCATATCGCGCTCATCCCATTCACCATCCATGCGGCTTTGCGGGGCGGGAGCAAACAAGTTTTCTGGCAGATAGCCTTTCCACAGGCTGTGCATTGAGTTGTCCGGATCGCACACCGACATCGCGCCAAAGGTATCGCCATGATAACCATTGCGGAAGGTCAGAAAACGCTGGCGCGCTTCGCCTTTGGCTTGCCAGTACTGCAACGCCATTTTCATCGCCACTTCCACCGCTACGGAACCGGAGTCCGCGAGAAAAACGCACTCCAGTGGTTGCGGCGTCATCGCCACCAGTTTGCGGCACAGCTCAATGGCTGGCGCATGAGTGATACCGCCAAACATCACATGCGACGTGGCATCAATTTGCGTCTTCATCGCCGCATTAAGCTGCGGGTGATTGTAGCCGTGGATCGCCGCCCACCAGGACGACATACCGTCAACCAGGCGTCTGCCGTCAGACAAAATTAGCTCGCAACCTTCGGCGCTCGCCACCGGATAAACCGGCAGAGGGGAGGTCATGGATGTGTATGGGTGCCAGATATGGCGTTGGTCAAAGGCAATATCGTCCGTTGTCATAATCGACTTGTAAACCAAATTGAAAAGATTTAGGTTTACGAGTCTACACCGAATTAACAACAAAAAACACGTTTTGGAGAAGCCCCATGGCTCACCGCCCACGCTGGACATTGTCGCAAGTCACAGAATTATTTGAAAAACCGTTGCTGGATCTGCTGTTTGAAGCGCAGCAGGTGCATCGTCAGCATTTCGATCCTCGTCAGGTACAGGTCAGCACGTTGCTGTCGATTAAAACCGGAGCTTGTCCGGAAGATTGCAAATACTGCCCGCAAAGCTCGCGCTACAAAACCGGGCTGGAAGCCGAGCGGTTGATGGAAGTTGAACAGGTGCTGGAGTCGGCGCGCAAAGCGAAAGCGGCAGGATCGACGCGCTTCTGTATGGGCGCGGCGTGGAAGAATCCCCACGAACGCGATATGCCGTACCTGGAACAAATGGTGCAGGGGGTAAAAGCGATGGGGCTGGAGGCGTGTATGACGCTGGGCACGTTGAGTGAATCTCAGGCGCAGCGCCTCGCGAACGCCGGGCTGGATTACTACAACCACAACCTGGACACCTCGCCGGAGTTTTACGGCAATATCATCACCACCCGCACTTATCAGGAACGCCTCGATACGCTGGAAAAAGTGCGCGATGCCGGGATCAAAGTCTGTTCTGGCGGCATTGTGGGCTTAGGCGAAACGGTAAAAGATCGCGCCGGATTATTGCTGCAACTGGCAAACCTGCCGACGCCGCCGGAAAGCGTACCAATCAACATGCTGGTGAAGGTGAAAGGCACGCCGCTTGCCGATAACGATGATGTCGATGCCTTTGATTTTATTCGCACCATTGCGGTCGCGCGGATCATGATGCCAACCTCTTACGTGCGCCTTTCTGCCGGACGCGAGCAGATGAACGAACAGACTCAGGCGATGTGCTTTATGGCAGGCGCAAACTCGATTTTCTACGGTTGCAAACTGCTAACCACGCCGAATCCGGAAGAAGATAAAGACCTGCAACTGTTTCGCAAACTGGGGCTAAATCCGCAGCAAACTGCCGTGCTGGCAGGGGATAACGAACAACAGCAGCGTCTGGAGCAGGCACTGATGACCCCGGACACTGACGAATATTACAACGCGGCAGCACTATGAGCTGGCAGGAGAAAATCAACGCGGCGCTCGATGCGCGGCGTGCTGCCGATGCCCTGCGTCGCCGTTATCCAGTGGCGCAAGGAGCCGGACGCTGGCTGGTGGCGGATGATCGCCAGTATCTGAACTTTTCCAGTAACGATTATTTAGGTTTAAGCCATCATCCGCAAATTATCCGTGCCTGGCAGCAGGGTGCGGAGCAATTTGGCGTCGGTAGCGGCGGTTCCGGTCACGTCAGCGGTTATAGCGTTGCGCATCAGGCGCTGGAAGAAGAACTGGCCGAGTGGCTGGGCTATTCGCGGGCACTGCTATTTATCTCTGGTTTTGCCGCTAATCAGGCGGTCATTGCCGCGATGATGGCAAAAGAGGACCGCATTGTCGCTGACCGGCTTAGCCATGCCTCATTGCTGGAGGCTGCCAGTTTAAGCCCGTCGCAGCTTCGCCGTTTTGTTCATAACGATGTCACTCATCTGGCGCGACTGCTTGCTTCCCCCTGTCCGGGGCAGCAACTGGTGGTGACAGAAGGCGTGTTCAGCATGGACGGCGATATTGCGCCACTGGCGGAAATCCAGCAGGTAACGCAACAGCACAATGGCTGGTTGATGGTCGATGATGCCCACGGCACGGGCGTTATCGGGGAGCAGGGGCGCGGCAGCTGCTGGTTGCAAAAGGTAAAACCAGAATTGCTGGTGGTGACTTTTGGCAAAGGATTTGGCGTCAGTGGGGCTGCGGTGCTTTGCTCCAGTACGGTGGCGGATTATCTGCTGCAATTCGCCCGCCACCTTATCTACAGCACCAGTATGCCGCCCGCTCAGGCGCAGGCATTACGTGCGTCACTGGCGGTCATTCGCCGTGATGAGGGGGATGCACGGCGCGAAAAACTGGTGTCACTCATTGCGCGTTTTCGTGCCGGAGTACAGGATTTGCCGTTTACGCTGGCTGATTCATGCAGCGCCATCCAGCCATTGATCGTCGGTGATAACAGCCGTGCGTTACAACTGGCAGAAAAACTGCGCCAGCAAGGCTGCTGGGTCACGGCGATTCGCCCGCCAACCGTACCCGCTGGTACTGCGCGACTGCGCTTAACGCTAACCGCAGCGCATGAAATGCAGGATATCGACCGTCTGCTGGAGGTGCTGCATGGCAACGGTTAATAAACAAGCCATTGCAGCGGCATTTGGTCGGGCAGCCGCACTCTATGAGCAACACGCAGATCTACAGCGCCAGAGTGCTGACGTCTTACTGGCAATGCTCCCACAGCGTAAATACACCCACGTACTGGACGCGGGTTGTGGACCTGGCTGGATGAGCCGCCACTGGCGGGAACGTCACGCGCAGGTGACGGCCTTAGATCTCTCGCCGCCAATGCTTGTTCAGGCACGCCAGAAGGATGCCGCAGACCATTATCTGGCGGGAGATATCGAATCCCTGCCGTTAGCGACTGCGACGTTCGATCTTGCATGGAGCAATCTCGCAGTGCAGTGGTGCGGTAATTTATCCACGGCACTCCGCGAGCTGTATCGGGTGGTGCGCCCCGGAGGCGTGGTGGCGTTTACCACGCTGGTGCAGGGATCGTTACCCGAACTGCATCAGGCGTGGCAGGCGGTGGACGAGCGTCCGCATGCTAATCGCTTTTTACCGCCAGATGAAATCGAACAGTCGCTGAACGGCGTGCATTATCAACATCATATTCAGCCCATCACACTATGGTTTGATGATGCGCTCAGTGCCATGCGTTCGCTGAAAGGCATCGGTGCTACGCATCTTCATGAAGGGCGCGACCCGCGAATATTAACGCGTTCGCAATTGCAGCGATTGCAACTGGCCTGGCCGCAACAACAGGGGCGATATCCTCTGACGTATCATCTTTTTTTGGGAGTGATTGCTCGTGAGTAAACGTTATTTTGTCACCGGAACGGATACCGAAGTGGGGAAAACCGTCGCCAGTTGTGCACTTTTACAAGCCGCGAAGGCAGTAGGTTATCGGACGGCAGGTTATAAACCGGTCGCCTCTGGCAGCGAAAAGACCCCGGAAGGCTTACGTAATAGTGACGCGCTGGCGTTACAGCACAACAGCAGCCTGCAGCTGGATTACGCAACGGTAAATCCTTACACCTTCGCAGAACCCACCTCGCCGCACATCATCAGCGCGCAAGAGGGCAGGCCGATAGAATCATTGGTAATGAGCGCCGGATTACGCGCGCTTGAACAACAGGCTGACTGGGTGTTAGTGGAAGGTGCTGGCGGCTGGTTTACGCCGCTTTCTGACACTTTCACTTTTGCAGATTGGGTAACACAGGAACAACTGCCGGTGATACTGGTAGTTGGTGTGAAACTCGGCTGTATTAATCACGCGATGTTGACTGCGCAGGCAATACAACACGCCGGACTGACTCTGGCGGGTTGGGTGGCGAACGATGTTACGCCTCCGGGAAAACGTCACGCTGAATATATGACCACGCTCACCCGCATGATTCCCGCGCCGCTGCTGGGAGAGATCCCCTGGCTTGCAGAAAATCCAGAAAATGCGGCAACCGGAAAGTACATAAACCTTGCCTTGTTGTAGCTATCCTGTATTTGGTTAAATTGCGAGCGAGATCGCGTCTTCGATTGACTGCAATTTAACCAATTAAATTCTAAAATAATCACGAAAAAAATTTTACTTCCGCCTCATGCGGCGAATGTGGGAATTGCCCAGGCGGCGGGGGATAGGGGCTGGAGACAGTTATCCACTATTCCTGTGGATAACCTTGTGTATTAGAGTTAGAAAACACGAGGCAAGCGAGAGAATACGCGGCTTGCACGCGAATTGGCGTTAAAGACGGCTCAAAGAAATATCTTTTATTTTTTAACTGGTTAGATAAATGCAATGGCAGTCACTGAACAGGCATCTCTTGCCATAAAACTGTCATCACTCATCTTGACAAATGTTAAAAAAGCCGTTGCTTTGGGGATAACCCGGTAAGGCCGGAGTTTTATCTCGCCACAGAGTAAATTTTGCTCATGATTGACAGCGGAGTTTACGCTGTAACAGAAATATTATGGTGATGAACTGTTTTTTTATCCAGTATAATTTGTTGGCATAATTAAGTACGACGAGTAAAATTACATACCTGCCCGCCCAACTCCTTCAGGTAGCGACTCATGAGTAAACCGTTCAAACTGAATTCCGCTTTTAAACCTTCTGGCGATCAGCCAGAGGCGATTCGACGTCTCGAAGAGGGGCTGGAAGATGGCCTGGCGCACCAGACGTTACTTGGCGTGACTGGCTCCGGGAAAACATTCACCATTGCCAATGTCATTGCTGACCTTCAGCGCCCAACCATGGTACTTGCGCCCAACAAAACGCTGGCGGCCCAGCTGTATGGCGAAATGAAAGAGTTCTTCCCGGAAAACGCGGTGGAATATTTCGTTTCCTACTACGACTACTATCAGCCGGAAGCCTATGTACCGAGTTCCGACACTTTCATTGAGAAAGATGCCTCGGTTAACGAACATATTGAGCAGATGCGTTTGTCCGCCACCAAAGCGATGCTGGAGCGGCGTGATGTGGTTGTGGTGGCGTCTGTTTCCGCGATTTATGGTCTGGGCGATCCTGATTTATATCTCAAGATGATGCTCCATCTCACGGTCGGTATGATTATCGATCAGCGCGCGATTCTGCGCCGACTGGCGGAGCTGCAATACGCTCGTAATGATCAAGCATTCCAGCGTGGTACTTTCCGCGTTCGTGGCGAGGTGATAGATATCTTCCCGGCAGAATCGGATGACATTGCACTTCGCGTGGAACTGTTTGACGAGGAAGTGGAACGATTGTCGTTATTTGACCCGCTGACCGGGCAGATTGTTTCCACTATTCCACGTTTTACCATCTACCCGAAAACGCACTACGTCACACCGCGCGAGCGCATCGTACAGGCGATGGAGGAGATCAAAGAAGAGCTGGCCGCCAGACGCAAAGTGCTGTTGGAAAACAACAAACTGCTGGAAGAGCAGCGGCTGACCCAGCGTACCCAGTTTGATCTGGAGATGATGAACGAGCTGGGCTACTGTTCGGGGATTGAAAACTACTCGCGCTTCCTCTCCGGTCGTGGACCGGGTGAGCCACCGCCGACGCTGTTTGATTACCTCCCTGCTGATGGGCTGCTGGTGGTCGATGAATCTCACGTCACCATTCCACAAATTGGCGGCATGTATCGCGGTGACCGGGCGCGTAAAGAGACACTGGTGGAGTACGGCTTCCGCCTGCCATCAGCGCTGGATAACCGTCCGCTTAAGTTTGAAGAGTTCGAAGCATTAGCGCCGCAAACCATCTATGTTTCGGCGACGCCGGGTAATTACGAGCTGGAAAAATCCGGCGGCGATGTGGTGGATCAGGTGGTGCGTCCAACCGGATTGCTTGACCCGATTATCGAAGTGCGGCCGGTGGCGACACAGGTTGATGATCTTCTTTCGGAGATTCGTCAGCGAGCGGCAATTAACGAACGCGTACTGGTCACCACACTGACCAAGCGAATGGCGGAAGATCTTACCGAATATCTCGAAGAACACGGTGAGCGCGTGCGTTATCTTCACTCAGATATCGACACCGTCGAGCGTATGGAGATTATCCGCGACTTGCGTCTGGGTGAGTTCGACGTATTGGTAGGGATCAACTTACTGCGTGAAGGTCTGGATATGCCGGAAGTTTCGCTGGTGGCGATCCTCGACGCTGACAAAGAAGGCTTCCTGCGTTCCGAACGTTCGTTGATCCAGACCATTGGTCGTGCGGCACGTAACGTTAACGGTAAAGCGATTCTCTACGGCGATAAGATCACCCCATCAATGGCGAAAGCGATTGGCGAAACCGAACGTCGCCGCGAGAAACAGCAGAAGTACAACGAGGAACACGGCATTACGCCGCAAGGCTTGAACAAGAAAGTGGTCGATATCCTGGCGTTGGGGCAGAACATTGCTAAAACCAAAGCGAAGGGCAGAGGAAAATCGCGACCGATTGTTGAGCCGGATAATGTGCCGATGGATATGTCGCCTAAAGCGTTGCAGCAGAAAATCCATGAGCTGGAAGGGTTGATGATGCAACACGCGCAGAATCTGGAGTTCGAAGAAGCGGCGCAAATTCGTGACCAGTTGCATCAGCTGCGTGAGCTGTTTATCGCGGCATCGTAACAGGATAGCGAAGAAGACTGATGACAAACGGAAAACAGCCTGATGCGCTACGCTTATCAGGCCTACATTTTCTCCGCAATATATTGAATTTGCGCGGTTTGTAGGCCGGATAAGGCGTTCACGCCGCATCCGGCATAAACAACGCGCACTTTGTCTTCAATAGGAAGCCGGAATTTTCCTTCGGATTTCCGTTAACCTAAAGCCTGTAACGCCTTTTCCAGCGCGTTATGTAACAACTGGCGGTCATGACGATACGGAATATCGCTGGCCTCCAGTACCTCCTGGATCACAATCCGCTCTTTCACCGCCGAGACATCCACTTTTGGCCCGACGATGACCGCATCAATGACCTTTTTACCAACATACTGCTCCATAATTGCCAGCTTGCTTTCCAGCTTCAAATTAGCCGCAGGTAAACTCAACTCACGCCCCAGATTGCCGATATAAACCATCGGCGCTGGCGTGCGGCGTAATGCCTGGGCGATTTCCTTCAGCAGCAGAATTGGCATCAGGCTGGTATAAAAACTGCCAGGCCCAATAATGATGAGATCCGCTTCATTGATAGCGTGAACCGCCTCACGCGTTGCGGGTACATTAGGCGTTAACAATAACTCTTGAATCGGCGTAGTTAACTGGTCGATATTGACCTCGCCGTAAACTTCATGCCCCTGATCGTCAATCGCCATCAGATCGACGGGATGCTCTGACATTGGAATCAAATGCGTATCCACTTTCAGCAGATTACGAATTAAATTGATGGCTTCCAGAGGCCGCACGCTAAGGTGATCCAGCGCCTTTAACATCAAGTTTCCGAGATTATGACCGGAAAGTTCGCCATTGCCGCCAAAACGGTATTCAAACATCGCGGAGGCGACGCTCGGTTCCGTTATCAGCTGGTTGAGGCAGTTGCGCATATCGCCCCAGGCAATGCCGCCTTCTGAACGGCGAATACGCCCCGTCGAGCCACCATTATCGGTGGTGGTGACGATACCCGTTAAACGAGAACCCAAAGACGAAAGTGATGAGAGAACGCGTCCCAGTCCATGCCCTCCGCCGAGAGCAACGACACGATCAAGATCAGCCAGCGTACGATTGCGCATATAGTTTCCTGGAGTCAGATTATCCGCGCTACAGTAGCGCAAATTGCGGGGAAACAGCAATTAACCTGCCAATATTGAGGATACAAACTATTTTCTTCTACCTCTAAAGGACGATGCACGCTATGCCTCCCTGATGATGTATATCAAAGTAAAACCGCCATTTTCCCTTATTCTGTAGCGAAATAGCACGATCATGACGCTATATACATGATTACATAGCGAAAGTGTGGATGGTAAAAATCTCATTTACACGCTAGTATCGGCATAACCACTAAACACTCTAGCCTCTGCACCTGGGTCAACTGATACGGTGCTTTGGCCGTGACAATGCTCGTAAAGATTGCCACCAGGGCGAAGGAAGAAATGACTTCGCCTCCCGTATCTGGAAAGGTGTACATGGCTTCACAACTGACTGATGCATTTGCGCGTAAGTTTTACTACTTGCGCCTGTCGATTACCGATGTGTGTAACTTTCGTTGCACCTACTGCCTGCCGGATGGCTACAAACCGAGCGGCGTCACCAATAAAGGCTTTCTTACCGTCGATGAAATTCGCCGGGTTACGCGCGCCTTCGCCAGTCTGGGCACCGAAAAAGTGCGCCTGACAGGCGGTGAGCCGTCTTTACGCCGCGACTTTACCGATATCATCGCCGCTGTGCGGGAAAACGACGCTATCCGCCAGATTGCGGTCACCACCAATGGTTACCGTCTGGAACGCGATGTGGCGAACTGGCGCGATGCGGGACTTACTGGCATTAACGTCAGTGTCGACAGTCTGGACGCCCGCCAGTTTCACGCTATTACCGGGCAGGATAAATTCAACCAGGTCATGGCGGGGATTGATGCTGCATTTGAGGCCGGTTTTGAGAAGGTCAAAGTCAATACCGTGCTGATGCGTGATGTTAATCATCACCAGCTCGACACCTTTCTGAACTGGATCCAGCATCGCCCTATCCAGCTGCGTTTCATCGAACTGATGGAAACGGGCGAGGGCAGCGAGCTCTTCCGTAAGCATCACATCTCTGGTCAGGTTCTGCGTGACGAGCTACTGCGTCGCGGCTGGATCCACCAATTACGTCAACGCAGCGACGGTCCCGCGCAAGTCTTTTGCCATCCAGATTACGCCGGAGAGATTGGCCTTATCATGCCGTATGAAAAAGACTTCTGCGCCACTTGCAACCGCCTGCGCGTTTCCTCCATTGGTAAACTCCATCTCTGCCTGTTTGGTGAAGGCGGCGTTAACCTGCGCGATCTGCTGGAAGACGATACCCAGCAACAGGCGCTGGAAGCGCGTATTTCAGCGGCGCTGCGGGAGAAGAAACAGACCCATTTCCTGCATCAAAACAACACCGGTATTACGCAAAACTTATCGTACATTGGCGGCTAAAACGTCAAAAGGAGAGATCAGATGAGTCAGGTAAGCACTGAATTTATCCCGACCCGTATTGCTATTCTTACGGTTTCTAATCGTCGCGGTGAAGAAGACGATACCTCCGGTCACTATCTGCGCGATTCGGCGCAAGAAGCGGGCCATCACGTTGTCGATAAAGCCATTGTGAAAGAAAACCGCTACGCTATTCGCGCTCAGGTATCTGCGTGGATCGCCAGCGACGATGTACAAGTGGTATTGATTACGGGTGGTACTGGCCTGACGGAAGGTGATCAGGCTCCCGAAGCATTGCTGCCGTTGTTCGACCGTGAAGTTGAAGGTTTTGGTGAAGTGTTCCGGATGTTGTCTTTTGAAGAGATTGGCACTTCCACGTTGCAATCTCGTGCGGTAGCGGGCGTCGCCAACAAAACGCTGATTTTCGCCATGCCGGGTTCGACCAAAGCGTGCCGTACCGCATGGGAAAATATCATCGCGCCGCAGCTGGATGCCCGTACGCGTCCGTGTAATTTCCATCCACATTTGAAGAAATAAGTATGTCGCAACTGACCCATATCAACGCCGCTGGCGAAGCGCACATGGTGGATGTCTCCGCCAAAGCGGAAACCGTGCGTGAAGCGCGGGCGGAAGCCTTTGTCACCATGCGCAGCGAGACGCTGGCGATGATTATTGATGGTCGCCACCACAAAGGCGACGTATTTGCCACTGCGCGTATTGCCGGTATTCAGGCGGCAAAACGCACCTGGGATCTGATCCCGCTCTGTCATCCGCTGATGCTCAGCAAAGTTGAAGTCAATTTACAGGCCGAGCCGGAGCACAATCGGGTGCGTATAGAAACCTTATGCCGCCTGACCGGGAAAACCGGTGTCGAAATGGAAGCATTAACCGCGGCCTCCGTGGCGGCGCTGACCATTTATGACATGTGCAAAGCGGTGCAAAAAGATATGGTGATTGGTCCGGTACGTTTGCTGGCGAAGAGCGGCGGCAAGTCGGGTGACTTTAAGGTGGAAGCGGATGATTAAAGTTCTTTTTTTCGCCCAGGTGCGCGAGTTGGTGGGAACAGATGCAACCGAAGTGGCTGCGGATTTCCCAACTGTTGAAGCGTTACGCCAGCACATGGCTGCGCAGAGCGATCGCTGGGCGCTGGCGCTGGAAGATGGCAAATTACTGGCTGCCGTCAACCAGACGCTGGTGAGTTTTGACCATCCGCTGACTGACGGCGACGAAGTAGCTTTCTTCCCGCCGGTAACCGGAGGTTAAGATGGCAGAAACCAAAATTGTTGTTGGTCCGCAGCCGTTCAGCGTAGGAGAAGAGTACCCGTGGCTGGCGGAGCGTGACGAAGACGGTGCGGTAGTCACCTTTACTGGTAAGGTGCGCAACCATAACCTGGGCGACAGCGTCAAAGCATTAACCCTCGAACACTATCCGGGGATGACTGAAAAAGCACTGGCAGAAATTGTTGATGAAGCGCGTAACCGCTGGCCGCTGGGGCGCGTCACTGTGATTCACCGCATCGGGGAATTATGGCCGGGCGATGAAATCGTTTTTGTCGGTGTCACCAGTGCGCATCGCAGCAGTGCGTTTGAAGCCGGGCAGTTTATTATGGATTATCTCAAAACCCGCGCACCGTTCTGGAAGCGCGAAGCCACGCCGGAAGGCGACCGCTGGGTTGAAGCCCGGGAGAGCGATCAGCAGGCGGCAAAACGCTGGTAGTTTTTTGTTAGCCGGATAAGGCACCGCTGCGTCCGGCAATTTCACCGCTCAGTACATACGTTTACGCTGCGTCGATGCACAGCCTCATCATTTTGCAGTATCCTTAAGATATTCCTTATATCTTCAGGAGATCGTCATGGACAGATTCCCACGTTCTGATTCAATCGTACAACCCCGGGCTGGCTTGCAAACTTATATGGCGCAAGTCTATGGCTGGATGACCGTTGGCTTGTTGCTGACCGCATTTGTTGCCTGGTATGCGGCTAATTCCGCGGCCGTGATGGAGCTGTTGTTCACTAACCGTGTCTTTTTAATCGGTCTGATCATCGCGCAATTAGCATTGGTTATTGTGTTATCAGCGATGATTCAAAAGCTGAGCGCAGGTGTAACGACGATGCTCTTTATGCTTTATTCGGCGCTGACGGGTCTTACGCTTTCCAGTATATTCATTGTCTATACCGCTGCTTCTATCGCCAGTACTTTCGTCGTTACTGCCGGGATGTTCGGCGCAATGAGCCTGTACGGTTACACCACGAAGCGCGATTTAAGTGGCTTTGGCAATATGCTGTTTATGGCGTTAATCGGCATTGTGCTGGCATCGCTGGTCAACTTCTGGTTGAAAAGCGAAGCATTGATGTGGGCAGTTACCTACATCGGCGTGATTGTCTTTGTCGGATTGACGGCGTATGACACGCAGAAACTGAAAAATATGGGTGAGCAGATTGATACCCGCGACACGTCGAACCTGCGCAAATATTCCATTCTTGGCGCGTTAACCTTGTATCTGGACTTCATCAACCTGTTCCTGATGTTGTTGCGGATCTTCGGCAACCGCCGTTAAATTCTCTTCTTCCTGCTGATCCCGGCCTGGAGCCGGGATTTTTTTCGGATTTTATAAAGACTATTCCGCTCATTTACATGAGAACTGAATCGCGGCAAATGCCAGACTATGTCCACTACGTAATTTCAGGGACAGATAACGCATTTTGAACAGACAATCCACTGCTACTCAATTACAGCAAAAAAGTGCTTCGCTCAGCAAAATGCTGCTTCTCATTTGGTGGTTAACAGCAGCTGGAGTATGGGCTACGGCAGGCTG
>ERZ1673696.1920-NODE-1920-length-15800-cov-8.876088_pt1 | contig 15800 bp, 10 predicted proteins | sample MGYA00580226_ERZ1673696 | MGnify/ENA primary metagenome ERZ1673696 (study PRJEB41218, sample SAMN15661743) | gut metagenome | host: Homo sapiens | place: Canada: London | collected 2015-08-20/2019-03-30 | study: EMG produced TPA metagenomics assembly of... | reverse complement strand
ATCAGGATAAGCCTGCGCTTGAGAATCCATCAAGCGCAAGCTAAAAATTTTTGTCATGTGCTTGACATACGGGTGACGAAGATCGTGAAAGCGGATCTTCCGCATACCGTTCTTTTGCAGGATCAGCGGGAAATGCTGTGTGATATAGCCGGGCTTCACGAGTTCACCGATTTCATTGACATAGATATAATCAGCAAACTTCCTGCAATAAGATTTTCCGCACAGCTTTCGGTTCAGCTCCTGTTCCGCTTTCAAGCGGTGCAGCAATTCCTCAAACGGCGGAACAAGCGGCAGACTGCGGTAGCTGGCCTTTGTCTTTGTTCTGTCCTTTTGAATGATCTTGCTCTTGCCGTCTATTGTCGCCTGCGTAACGGTGTGCCGAATCGTAATGGTCTTTTTCTTGAAGTCGATGGCGTCCCATTTCAGGCCTACCGCCTCGCTTCGGCGCAAACCGTAAAATGCACCGAGGATCACGCCAAGCTCAATGGGATCACCACGGACAACTTCAAAAAGATGGTTCAGCTCATCCTCCTCATAGAAGCTGCCAACGAACTTTTCCTTCTTGGGCCGTTCAATCCGGTCTGCCGGATTCGAGTCAATCAGGCCGAGTTTGAAAGCGTGCTGCAAGGCTTTACGAATATTGGCGTGACGGTGTATGACCGTATTGGCAGAAACACCTCGCACCGTCAATTCGTAGGTGTAGTAGTCCTGTATGTGCTTGGGTGTAACATCCTGCAATGCAAGACCGGGGTGGTGTTCCTCAAAGTACGGGATGATTTTGCTTTTGATTCCCATGGAATACGCGCCATAGGTGGTTTCCTCCACATTCTTTTTTGTCATTTTCAGCCAGTCGAGCAGGAACGCAGTAAAAAGAATCGTGCCAACGGGGGCTTTACCCGTACTGCGTTTGATTGCTCTTGCTTCCAGCTCCGCTTCCTTGGCGGCACGAGCCTCGGAAAGCATCTTTTCGGCACGCTTTTTGTTTCCCTTTACCGTCAGACCTGTAGACTTGGACGGCGTGTGCCGTTTGCCGTATTCGTCCACATAGTTCAGTACCATGTGATAGTACCCGTTTTTCTCTCGCAGATGTCCTGCTACCATAATAAGACCTCCTTTGATTGGTACAGCGCTGATCCATCTGCCATTGACAGCAATATTGTAGCAGATAGAAGTACATCGGCCAAATGTACAAACGAGGTTTTACGCAGTAGATTTTTCTATCAAGTCCAAGTATTCCAAAATGTTGAGCTTCGGGATTCTATAGCGGCGGCCGACAATAAAGCCCTTAATTTTGCCGGACTTCAAAAGCCGATAGGCAGTTTTATCGCAGATGCCGCCGAGCATTTCACACATTTGCTCAACATTGACTACATCGGGATAGTCGGTAAATAACAGTTTGTAGGCTGTCTGTGGTTCCATAGGCCACCTCCTTACCGCTTTTTCGGCACAAGTTCATAGTCATACCCTTTCCGCTGATTACAGTAGGTGCAGGTGTCTTTTGCCGTTTGGTGCGGGTCGATCCTGCGCAAATAATAAGCACCCGTGCCGTAGAAATTATCGGCGCAGGTGCTGCAAAGGCAGAGGATCAGTTTTTTCGGGACGCTTTCAATCAGACCGATGCTGACCGCCAGCGCATGATTGATGCCGCAAATGTGCTTTTCGGACAGATGCCCAATGAAGTTGCCCAAGCGGCGCTTATCGACGGTGCGCAGCTGTTCCAGCAGGACGATAGAGGGCAGCTCCAAGCCGTCCTCGGCGTCGATGTAGTAGTGGGTAGGAAGTTTGGCTTTCACGCCGGTTTTGCTTGTAATGGAAGCGATAATGACTGTGGGGCTGTGTTTGTTTCCGACATTGTTCTGGATGATTACGACAGGGCGGTAGCCCTCCTGCTCAGAGCCGATGCCCCGGCCCAGATTGGCGTAATACATATCGCCGCGCAAATATGTGTGGCTCATTCTGTGATGACCTCCTTTGTGTATTTAGGCGTTCCCACCTATGTAGAGATCAAGCAGCAGAACAGAATTAAGGGCGGTGAGAGATAAAACATTCTTTGTTTCGTCAGACCCGTCCTGCCGCTTGACCGTAGTATTTTGAAGAAAATCAATTTGTCCTCGACACCCCGATTTTCTGTTGGGAAGTCATCAAGCGGCCGATGGCTGTCGGCTCCACGGGAATTTCACCCTCACGAGGTTCTCTCGCAACCGCCCCCATTGCCTGCGACGGCTTCACGGTCGAAATGCCGCTTATCACGCTCGGACTGTGGCTGGACGGGAGTATCGTTAGCCCTATTGCCGGTCGTCGCCGGGGCGGGAGCCACCCGCCCGTGATAGCCGACTGTATATCGCTCTCCGCAGTGCGGATTGTGGCGCAGCCGCTAATGTGGCTCATGCTTTCGCAATGGCAATAGGAATGTACTTGATGAATGGGTATTCGGTTGTCAAAGGCCATCCCTGCTTGCCGAAAAGGAAAACAGGCAGAGAGTTTTCGTACCTCTCCACCTGTTTCCTCACTTAAAGGCTATTTTTCAACCACCTATTCCAAAAATATTTTTCAATCTTTTTTCGGCGGCCGCAACCGATTTTGCAGCGGCCTGAAAAGTGCATCCCTCCATTCCTGCGATCTGCTCATAGGTCAAGCCTTGAAAATAGTAGAGGATCAACCTCCGCTTTTGTATTTCGGGCAGTTCGGAGATCGCTCTATGTAACTGCGCATATTCCATGCTCTGTAAAGCGCTTTCTTCGACTGTCGCCGGACGATGCACGGCCCGGTCATACAACGATGCCTCCGTAAGCTCCGATTGCTCATAGTGGCGATCCACTTCGTTCAGATAGGAGAGGTCGTCCAACTCAAAGGAATCAAACAGCGCAAATACGGCAGCATCGATCTCAAGATGATGCCGATGTCTCTGTCCGTCCGAAAAGGTCAGCCAGTGGCGGCCGTCCCCGGTCGTGCCGATGGTATAGGGATTGTATTTGTCCTTCCTTCGTTTCGGATGGTTTCCATCCATGATATTTTCCTCCGTTTCGATTTGAATTTTGAAAATCCAAATCGTGCGGAGGACTGCGGCAGCCTACGCTGCAGACCGAAAAGCGCAGAAATAGGAAAATGCATCTGCAGAAAGCGAAGGCCTGCAAAACAAGTGAGTATAATCTATATGGGGTGGCTGTTTTTACTACATATTTCATTGCTCGGAGAGCACTTTTTGAGGAACTCACCATTCGCAACGCAGGCTATAGAATGAAATGAAATTTGCTACTTTTTACAGGGAAGGCGGTTCGTAAACAAATAGACACAAAAAATCCCTCCAATCTAAAAAACTCAGATTGGAGGGATATACGCGCAGTGAATCAGCCCGCCAACATTCGTTTTTTTATTTGGCGGGATATATGATTTTGTATTTGTTGCATCGCTTATTTGCCGATACTTGTACAGTTGACATGAATGGCGCTGCTATAACAATTACTTACTATAATGAAGCTCCATTAACAAAAGTCAAGCCCAAAAACAAAAAAACATGCGAACATCATAGCGGAGAGAAGGAGATCATTTTTCATGGTCATCTTTTGGAATTATATTTTCTAATAAATTCTATCAAAAATATAAAAACAGTATTGACAGAGGAAAACGGGTTTGTCATAATTACACCAATACGTTTCATTTTTTTACAGAAACATACAAAATTTTACTTTGTGGGGTAAAGAAATATGAAAGAAGGCGTAAAGAAGAGCATATCCCTCATCTTGGTGCTGACGCTGCTGGTGCAGCTGCTGCCGGTGGTGGCATTCGGTGTCGGCGACGAAACAAACGATCTGGACATCAGTACAGACAGCGAAACGGTGTCCATGAAGGACGACGATGCGGAGATCGTCGGCGAGGAGGACGCGCTGCGCGAGGAGTCCGTAAAGCATTTCCGGCTGCGGGACGGGGGCTACATGCTGGTGGAGTACGAGACGGCAGTGCACTACCAGACGGCGGACGGGTCCTGGGAGGAGATCGACAACACGCTGCAGAAAACCGGTCAGCAGTATGTTGCCAAGGCGGGAGACATGACGCGGAAATTTGCCGCGTCGCTCGACAGCGGCTTCCTGTTCGAGACGGCGTATCAGGGGCAGAGCGTGTCGATGTCGCTGGCGCGGCGCAGCAGCCGCGACGTTGTGGCGGTCGCGCCGGACGTTCCAGCAGCGGAGGAAACGGCAGCCCCCGAAGAAACAGCGGCGCCGGAGACTGCCGACCAGCCGCAGGAGGCGGAGCAGACGGAGGCAGACCTTCAGCGAGCACCCGCGGAAGCCGCGGCGGAGACGGATGCGCCGCAGCAGGAGACGGCAGAGGAGCTGCCGCTGCTGGACGACGCGGCGTATACGCTGGTCACGTCCACGGCGGCAGCCAGGATGGAAAACCCGGGGGCCAAAATGCGCACCTTCAGCAAGCTGGCGGAGAAAGACAAGATCCAGCCGCAGAAAATCCGCTCCAGCGTTGCGTTCGACAACGTGATGGACGGCGTCAGCCTGCTGTACCAGAACTATGGATATAACGTAAAAGAGAGCATCATCATCGAGAAGCCGCAGGAACAGTATACCTACTCGTTTGTGCTGAACCTGCAGGGCCTGACGCCGACGCTTGAGGCCGACGGCTCTGTGCTGCTGCGCGGTGCCGACGGCGAGCCGGTCTACGAGATCCCGGCACCGTATCTGGCGGATGCCGACGGCGCAACGTCACTGGAGGACGCCGCCTACAAGCTCGAGCGCGTCTCGGGCGGTTATCTGCTGACCGTGGAGGCGGACCCGGAGTGGATGAACGCGCCGGAGCGTGCCTACCCCGTGACGCTCGATCCGACGATCCTGCTGCACAACAAGGGCAACGTTCTGACGACGTTCATCCGGTCGGCATGGCCGGGGTCTGTTGCCCCGAATTCTGCAGATCAATTTGTCGGGTATAGGGCAAACGAAGGATATGATGCCTGTAATATTTATGTTCAGTTTGCAAACCTGCCGGAGATTCCGCAAAATTGTGTTCCAATTAGCGCGCAATTGGCAATGTATAACGCCGGCTTTTTCACATCCGATGGTGTAGGCTGTGCGGCTCCGGATGGATCATTGACGGTGGAAGCGCATGAATGGCCCGCTGCGGTCAGCGATGTTTCCGGTCTGACTTGGTATCTGGTCCATTTTGGCTCTACACCTGTTAACGAAGAAACCATTGACTACCAAAAATTAAGTAAGGAAACTCTTGGGGAATACGTCACATGGGACATCACGCGCACGGTCATGCAGTGGTACCAGAAGCAGAACGAAGGCGACACGAGCGGCGGGCGCGGCGTACTCCTCGAGGGAATTGACGGTCGTGAGAATTATCGCGTAGCGAACCTGATCGGCAGCGGATACCACGACCACAGCCCGTATTTTGCGGTGTACTACCGCAATCCGGTCGGTCTGGAGAGCTACTATACCTATCAGGAGGCATCGGCGGGAAAAGCCGGAGATCTTTCTATCCATAATTTTACGAACCAGTTCACGCTCGACCGTGCGGATGTCTCCCTCTCGCTGGAGCCGGCATCCTATGCGCTGCGCCACATCTATAATAGCGCCACCTCCGGCATCGAATTTTCCAATAACGAGGCGGGCGGTATTCACACCTGTGACTACACGTCCATGCAAGTCGGTGTCGGCTGGAAGCTCTCTGCGCAGCAGACGGTGGTGGAGTGCAAGGTCGGCGACGAGACGTATCTGGTCTACAACGACGAGGACGGTACCGAGCATTACTTCAGAAAGACGGCAACCAACACCTATGAGGACGAGGACGGCCTCGGCCTGAAGATCGTCAAGTCCACCAGCGGCTGGAATGCGACCTATACCATGACGGACACGAACGGGGATAATACCTGGGTGTTTTATAACGGGTACTTGAATACGCAGACGGACGCAAACGGAAACACGCTATACTTTGCATACAATGCGCCATATGACGAAAACAGCAGCGCATGGAAGCCGGCACCGAGCGCACCGAACAACCGGCTCGTGCAGATCGTCATGGACATCAACAGCGGCAGCAACGACAATCCGAGGACGCTCCAGACGGTCGCGAACCTGACCTACAGCGGCGACCGGCTCTCCAGCGTGACGGACTACGCCGGTCGCAGCACGAACTACAGCTACGACTCCGGCGGTCACCTGACGCAGGTGACCTATGCAGACGGCACGTCCGTGTCCTACGCGTATAACGGCAGCGGCGGCCGTCTGTCGACGCTGTATGATGCCGAGAGCCAGTACGGACTGGACATTACCTACACCTACAATCTCGGCGTCGTGTCCACGTTCCGCGTGCAGGAATTTGCCAACACCTCGGGGGCAAAGCAGACCGGCAGCGCCTTCCATGCCTACCGTAACGGCATCCACCAGACGTCGTACCGCTTCTACGGGCCGGACCATACCCGGGACACGGCCGACGACACGGTCATGACCTGCGTGCTCGACCATTTCGGCAAGACGATCTGCACCTATGACAGCAACACGGACTACTCAGAGATCATCGGCACCAGCGCCGCCAACTATACGGACAACAGCGGCACCAGCAAAACGAACAACCGCCTGACCGGCGCGGCGGCTATGGGTATATCGTCGTTCAACATGCTGTCCAACTCCGGATTGGAGACCTGCACAGGCAACGCTGCGGACAACTGGGCGCAGCTTTCATTCAGCACGTCTGCCTCGGCGGGTACACAGTCCGGAAACAAGGCGCGCCTTGGCAAAGCCTCAATTAAAACCACGGCGCGCGGCAGCGGCATGTATCAGGAAGCCACCCTGCAGGCAGGCACAACGTACACCTTCTCAGGCTATGTGAACACATGCGACATGACCGCGTTTGATTCCAACGGCAGCGTGTATCTTGCGGCACTCACGGCCGACCAGATCGCGGATCTGTCGCAGGCGTGTGCCTCGCCGTGGAAAAGCGAACAGGTGAACTACAAAACGGATGCCTCGATCAACCGCGGCTGGGAGAAGATCAGCGTGACGTTCATGCCGGAGGCGTCGGGCACATACTACATGGCGTTCCTGCAGGATCGAGCGGACGGCACGGCCTATTGCGACGACCTGCTGCTGGAAGAGAGCGAGGCCGCCTCCGAGATCAACCTGGTGCAAAATGGCAGATTTGCGTGGCTCGTCAACGGGAAACCGGAAGGCTGGGTCCCAAACAGCTACACGATCAGCGATGAGCACCCGTTCGGCCAGTCGCTGAGCAAATCCATGCGTGTCAGCAACACGATGAACGGCTACGCGCGCACGCACCAGGTCATCCCGCTCAATCTCCTGGCAGATGAGGCGACGTTCCTGCTCTCCGGCTGGGGCAAGGCAAACTCCGTCGGCGGCACGGCCCGCAAGCATGAGGACGGCGACGAGCGGTATTTTGGCCTTGTCGCGGAGATTGCCTACACCGACGGCACGACCGAAAACCAGTACGTGAGCTTCAACGGGGACTACGCGGGCTGGCAGTTTGCATCGGGCGTCATCGTGCCGGGCAAGCGCGACGAGAGGGTAAAAGAGATCACGGTGCGCTGCGCCTATGACTACAACGCCAACGATGCGTACTTCACGAACATCAGCCTCGTGCTCGAACCGGCGGAGACCTACAGCTACGACAGCAAGGGCAACCCCATCGCGGCAACGGACGGCAGCGCCAAGACGGCCAGCGAGTTCTTTGCCGACTCCCAGCGCCTCAAGAGCTACACCACGCCCAGCGGCGCAAAGCACACGCTGGGGTACGACGCAAGCAACAACCTGCAGGAGGATACGCTGGCCGGGCTGACGAACTACACCTACCACAACACCTCCGGCAGCGCCACGACGAGCATGACGCGCGAGGGGTACAGCGGGGACTATCTCAAGTCCCAAAATGTCTACGACAGTACCGGCCGTTTCCGCACGGCATCCGAGGATGCTAACGGTGTCACGACGCAGTATGGCTACGATGCCGGCACCGCGCACCTGCTTTCGACGACGGCGGCCAACGGTACGCGGCAGGACTACCACTACTACAACAACTCCGACCGTGTGGATTTCACGTACATCGACGGCAAAGCCTCCATGGAGTACGTCTACACGCAAGGGCAGATCTCGGATCTCATCCGCAAGGCGTACCTAGGCACGACGGGCTTCTGGCAGCACTACCTGCTGGGCTACGACGCCTTCGGCAACATGACGCGCGTGCAGGTCTGCGCCTCAAGCGCGGAGCGAGAGGGGTATACCGCGCCCGTCACCCTCGCGTCGTATACATATGAGGGCAACGTCAATAACGGCCGGCTGGCCACGATGACCTACGGCAACGGCGACAGTGTCAGCTACACCTATGACGCGTTTGACAGGCAGCGCACCGCCGCGTATAATGACGGTACAACATACCACTACGACTACAGCGGCGACAACGACCTTGCGCGGCAGTACGTCACGGACGGCAGCGGCGCGGTCACGGAGCAGTACAGCTACCAGTACGACAGCCTCGGCCGGCTCATCCATTCGCGCCAGTCGACGGCCGACGGCTCGCTCATTCAGCTCACGCAGCACATGTACGACAACGCAAACCGGCTCACATCGCAGTCGTGGCAGTTCGGCACGGGCCTGTACCACCAGCAGTATTCCTACACCGGCGTCAAGGCCGACGGCGCGACCGACAGCTCGGTCGACGGTACGATCAGCGCTATCACGACCACGGTTCCGGGCCGGAGCGCCATCACGTCTAAGTACGAGTACAACGACCTCCGCCAGCTTGAGAAAAAGACGGTCACGGTGCCCGACCAGAACGGGACGCAGACCAAGGTCTATGACCGCACCTATACCTATGCGGTCATCGCGGAGGATGACGGCTGCAACCGGACGGGTACGCGTCTGGCGAGCACGGATTACAAGTTCGGTTCGAACAGCCGCAGCTTCACGTATACCTATGACAAGGCTGGCAACATCAAGTCGGTCATGGCGTCCGACAGCGTGGGCAAGTTGTATGACTACGACGGACTTGGTCAGCTCGTCAAGGAAACGCCCATAGGGTTGACAATGTATGCTGTTACATACGCCTACGACACGGCTGGCAACATCCGGAGTATTACGAGGGGCGGCACAACGTTCAAGTCCTTTGGTTACACGAACCCCTCGTGGCCGGACCTGCTCACGAGCGTGACGGCAAACGGCACGACCAAGGACGTCCTGTATGAGGGGCAGTCGCAGACGAGCGACGTCCCGACCTCCGGCAACCCGGTCACGTACTACAACGGCCGTGACTACCATTTCGACTGGTCGAAGGGGCGTCAGCTCACGGAGGCCGTCGTGGGCGGTCAGACCGTGAAGTACGCCTATGACATGGCTGGTGTCCGCAGCAGCAAGCAGGTCGGTGATACGACCTATACCTACACGACGCTCTCCGGCAAGGTCATGCGTCAGGCTTGGGGCGATAACAACGCTCTTGAGTTCGTCTATGACGACAGCAGCCAGCCCTTCGCGGTGATCTATAAGCACGGGTCGGCGGCGGAGCTGTATTATTACCTTGTCAACGCACAGGGTGACGTGGCGGCCATCCTCGACTCGTCCGGCACCATGGTCGCGTCCTACAATTATGACGCCTGGGGCAGCTGCACGGTGTACAACAGCAGCGACGCGGCGATCGGCGACCTCAACCCCCTGCGCTACCGCGGCTATTACTACGACGCCGAGACCGGCTTCTACTACCTCCAGAGCCGCTATTATGACCCGGCCATCTGCCGGTTCATCAACGCCGACGGGTTATTTACAGATGGGTTTGTTGGGTCAAATCTGTTTGCATACTGTGTGAACGATCCTGTAAATACAGTCGATCCTACTGGTAATTTTGCGATTACAGCGACAGTGGCTTTGATCACCTTCGGCATAGCACTTGTAGCAACTGCTTTGGCTGTAGGTATTAGTTCATCTCCCGGTTTTCAGGAAGCTGTTGGAGGTCTCTGTGAATCAGTCGGCAGTGTAGCGGAGCAGATAAAAGAGAAGCTTACAAACAGCTTTGCCAAAATAAAGAAGCCGCCCAATTATAATAGAAGTAATAAGGAAGTGCATCATATTGTTGCGCAACGTGCGTCAGGTGCACAACGTGCGAAACAAATTTTAATTGACACCGGAATTGGCATTAATTCTAAGGAGAATACGGTTTCCATAAATACCTGTTTGCATCGCAGGCTGCATACCAATCTGTATTATAAATTGGTAGATGCCATTATTGTAAGCGCGTACAATTCTGCCGGCGGCGATCCAGTACAGCAAACGGAAAACGTTAAAGCTGCTTTGGGGACAATCAAAGCATTCATAGTTGGGCTTGAGAAAATAACTCCCCAATTTTAAGGAAGGAGGCGAAGCATGGACTTCGTTCGTGATTACATGCGGGCGTTGCTGGCAAAAGAGATCGACGTGGCAGCTGAATTGCAAAAACAGAAATCTCAGGTCGTTTATCAGCAGTATTGTGCAGGCGGTACGATGCATCGTGGCTACTATTGTCCAAGCTTGACGGAAGATCTCTGGCTCGGCAACACGAAACGCGGTCGCCTTTGCAAGAAGCGGCCGCCGGAGGAAAGACTATCACACATATACGGCTTTGATGCGGCAGATCGCCTTATTGTTGTTGAGCACATGCACTGCTCAAAGGAGTATATCTTGTACGATACAGGAGTGACGTTGGGTGTGGAGATAGATAATGCTAACAATGCAAGTGCAGTAAACATTTGCCGGTATGACGTAAATGGAAGAATTCAGATATACGAATGCTATTTTCTCACGCCGAAGGCAGATCAGGTTTTCTATATGACTCGAGAGACGTTCCGCTACCTGCCGGATCAGGTTATAGATAATTGGTACAGAGAGATGGAGTATGAAGGAGAATGGTTTCACGAGCATCAACGCTGCGTCTTTCCGGTGGTAGATGGATATCTGGGTGACTATACTGCAGAAAATTTTTATCATGGTCGATGCGGTGTTAAGATCCCTTATCGAGTGACAAAAAAGCGCAAAGTTCCACCCTGTACCCCTGAAAATAGGTGATTCAGTAAGCGGGCGGTGCAGCAGCACCGCCCGCAGGAAAATGGACAAGTGGTCACTATGATGCGTACAACCGTCAGCACACAACCACAGATCATCATCGTTGTCTGCTGTATCACGCTGCGCCGCAGCGCTTACAGCACGGCGGGCAACATCCGGAGCATTACGAAGGATGGCACGGTCACGAAGTCCTTTGGTTACACGAACCCCTCGTGGCCGGACCTGCTCACGAGCGTGACGGCAAACGGCACGACCAAGGACGTCCTGTATGAGGGGCAGTCGCAGACGAGCGACGTCCCGACCTCCGGCAACCCGGTCACATATTACAACGGCAAGGACTATACCTTCACGTGGACGAAGGGCCGCCAGCTCGCCTCCGCAACGGTGGACGGCAAGCAGGTCTCCTATACCTACGACATGTCCGGTGTCCGCAGCGGCAAGCAGGTCTACACGACCTCCAACCAGCGCACGACGACCTATACCTATACCACGCTCTCCGGCAAGGTCATGCGCCAGCAGTGGGAGACGCGCAACAGCGACGATACGGTTTACCAGGCGATGCAGTCCCTCGAGTTCGTGTACGACGACGGCAACCAGCCGTTCGCCATGATCTACAAGCACGGCCAGACAACGGAGCTCTACTACTACGTTCTCAACGCGCAGGGCGACGTCATTGCCCTTCTGAATTCCGCCGGCGCGCTCGTCGCGTCTTACAACTACGGCGCGTGGGGCAACTACTCCGTGCATGGTGCTGACGGCAAAAAGACTACGGATGCTACCTTCATCGGGCACATCAACCCGCTGCGCTACCGTGGTTACTATTACGACCGTGAGACGCGCCTTTACTACCTCCAGAGCCGGTACTACGACTTTGCCAACTGCCGGTTCATTAATGCGGATGGGTTGCTTGGAATTACCACTTTCCTTGGATGCAATTTGTTTTCCTATTGCAATAATAATCCAATAAATTGCGTGGATCCCTTAGGAACTATGGCTGCCGAAGCGATTACTGCTGCAACTAATTTTTGGAATCCTGTTGGATGGGTTGCAGCAACAGTTCTTGGTATTGAAATACTGGTAACGGGAATAGCTATAATTGGCGCAGGGATGGATTATTTAGAGAGCCGTAGGAATAGCTCAGGTTCTAACTCGAAGGCCGACCCAAAACCATCATCCAATAAAAACCCTAGCAAAAATGATAGTCGAAAGTCAAAGAAGACTTCCAAACAGACCGGAAAAGAAAGGGCCACAGATAAGCCTAGTTATGTAAACAAAGGAATGGTGGATCGCTCTTTGTCTGCACAACAAAATGCAAAGGATATTTTAAACAACCAGTTTGGCCCCGGAAATTGGAACAAAGGGCCTGGTAGCGATTTTAACAAAATTGTGAAATGGATCAATAGAAGTGGGTTGTTTGTGTGGTCTTTAGGAAATACAGATCGGTTACAAGCAGATGAAAATGGAGATTATTTCATTTTCCTTTATTCGGAGGGGATAATGTCATGAAGATTTATGAACTGGTACATATGCATAGAGCGGAAGTGCTATCAGATGGTCGTTTTCACTGCGGAGACATTGCAATCCTTGGCTTTTTTAAATCATTAGATGAGGTTTCTACAACAATTAAGTTCTATAAAAACATTGAGGGCTTCCGGAATTATCCTAATGGATTTGTTGTCTTTGAGCACGAAATAGAGGGAGATGAGGCAAGCATCTACGTTGCATTTTTTTACATGCATGATGAAGAATATGAATTTGAATACAGCCGGGATCTCGGTATATTCACATGTGAGAGCGACGCTTGTCATGCTATAAAAAACTTTCGGCAGAACAACCTGATAAATTGGGATAATGACAAACTAGTAGCGGAATCCGGTGTAGATAAATATGTTCTTGGTGAGATGAACTGCACAGATGGTTTCGAGTTTTGAGCATGAGTATTAAAAAATACGGATAAAATTTTGCGAGAGATTTGCAAAATAGTAATTCGTTGCGGGCGGTGCTGATGCACCGCCCGCGTTTTGTTCCTCTTGGTGGGGGTGCGTTCGCGCCAAGAAAAATGAACAAATGCCATCATATATGGTTTTTCGTGCTCTTTTTTATCTATTCCGGAATACCGTAGCCTAAAATTTCGTAGTATCCCACCGGATATTGGCGCTGTCGGCAGCTGTCGCCGGAATTGCCCTCGATGGTGTAGACAATGCCGTTTTCGCATTTCTCCACGATGCCGACATGATCGGACTGCCCGTCCTGCGGACCGGATGAGCCCTTGTTGTCCCAATCGAAGAAAATGATCTGACCGGCAGACGGCTCAAAGCTGCCGTCCTGCCATTGTCCACGGTCCTTGAACCACTGCACCCCATTGACACAGCCTGCGAACTTCGGAATAACGCCGCTGTCGATATAGCCGCACTCATTCGCACACCAAGATACAAAGCAGGCGCACCACTCCACACGGGAGTTAAATCCATACCATGACCAATAGGGCTGACCGCCTACATTGCCGATCTGCGACAAGGCCACCGTGACGATAGCATCGTCCCCGGAGTAAATGCCGTAAAGGACGGCTGACCACATACTACGGTTTTCCTCGACAAGCAATTCAGAGAGCTGCTGCCGCTGATCGGCGTTGAAGTTGAAACGGTCTGCCATTTCTTCGGCGGTCTTGTGGCTGACCGTAATATAAAGGTAGGTGTGTGTGACCGTTGTAATGGTTTCTACAATGTTCCCGTGGCCGTCATCGGTTTCGGTGATAATCTTTCCGGGCTTTCTCTCAATGTGAGAAGATATTTCATTCATCTGCCAGAAAATATCTTTGAGGATGGCTTTCTTGGCATCGTCCACCGTGGCGACCTCCTGCGGATCGTTGGGGTCGGTGGTGGTTTTCACCGCATACACGGCCAGCACCTCCGGCCAGACGGCACGGGAGCCGGACATCTCCAGCTCATCATAGGTGAGATTTGCCCTTGCGGTATCGATCTGCGACTGATAGTCGGCGTTAATTTCCTGCACAGCCTGCCGCATAGTTTGCCCCGTGCCGCTGCCCTCGCCGGAGAAGAAGATGCCGAAACAAGAGCCGACGATCAGCCCGATCAGGCAGACTACGATGATGACGGTGACAGAGACCCATCCACCGGCGGCGATAGCTGCGGCCAAGGCCTTCGCTTTGGCAATTACGGCTTTAACAGCGGTAGTAGTAGCCTTGACAGCCGTCTTCCTTGTGGAACTAGCAAACGCCTGCCTACTGCGGCTATTTGCTTTGATGGTGTTATGCACCGGCTTCTTTGGTAAATCCGCCTTTCTCAGCTGAAAGTGCTCTTTTGCCTTGGAGATGTTTTGCTTGGTGACCTTTACACCCTTGCGGCCGGCCTTATCCAACCCGTATGCGGTTTCATGAGCTGCCGTTTCCACCCCGGTCAAAGCGCGGTCGGCGGCGTATTCTTCGGGAGAGGATTCCGCCGCAAAAATGCCGTGCTCCGCTTTGTCCTTGGTGCGGACATAGGCATCCTTCATCCGCTCGGCGGCCACCGCCGATTTGTCGATTGCCTTTACCGTTCCCTTGACCACATCCCGTATCTTGATGTCAGGCATTGTTGCCCACCTCCGCAGAGGGCGCGGCGATCCGCTTGGCAACAACGACCATGCGCCCGTTTTTGCGGCTGTACTCGCAGGTGGAAAGCGTGATCAGCTTATCGCCGTATTCCGCCATTGCGCCGGTGTCATAGAGAGAAAGCACCTTGCATTGGGCGATATAGGCATCAAAATCCTCCGCCGACTCCGCACGGGTAAAGTGGTAATACTTGAAGCCCTGCTCGGAATAGGCGACGGTCTTGAACACCGCCACGATCTCATATTCACTAAAGCCGGACAGCGTATCAAAGCGGATGGTCTTGTGCTCTCTATAAAAGTCCTCGTTTTCATACTTGCAGAGATCGGCAAACATCGTCCCGTTGTTCATGTGATGGCTGTAGATCACGCAGTTGTCGGACCGCGCAAGGTCGCAGTTTTCCTGCACATAGGGCACGCCGTAATCGCTGTACTGCTTGTCAAAACCCCGTTTTAGATAGAAATTCGGCTTGTCCACGGTCTGCATCACGGGATAGTCGATGTTTGTGCCGGGAATGGAGAGCCAGCCCACAAAGTCACTGTTCTGTTCCTGCACCACCCTATACCTTTCAAATGCCGTCAGCTCCGGCAGCGGCTCGGTTTCCACCAGCGCGGCGACCTGTTCAAAGGCTTCGGTGGCCTGTTTTCCGTCCGCATACTGCCGACAGAGCATGATGCCGGAGAAAAGGAAAAGGGCGGCACATACGGCCGCCCCGATCATCAGATATTTGCTTTTCATATATGGCCTCCTTTAAGATGCGTTTCCGCTGCCGAACACACCCTCGCCGGGGCGCGTCGTCATCAAGCGGTAAAGCTCGGTATCTTTGGGAAAACGGTTGATAAACGGCACCAGCGCCGAGCCGTATTTGATCAGCCCGCAGCCTGCGTCGGCGTTGGTGACATAGCTCATTTGCTCGTCGGAGATGTTCAGGAGCTTCGAGAGCTTGGCACGGTCGGAAAACGCCTGATTGAGCATGACCACGAACTCGGAGTTGGAGAGCATGGTGCTCGCCTGCACGGAATCCAGCAGGTATTCCACATTCTGCGTGATGGCGGTGGGATAGCCGTTGCGCTTACGGAACTGCCGCCATGCAGAGTTGAAGAAAATGCCGCTCTGCTCATTTTCAAAAACGACATGAAATTCGTCGATGA
>ERZ1673696.1902-NODE-1902-length-15896-cov-16.852850_pt1 | contig 15896 bp, 9 predicted proteins | sample MGYA00580226_ERZ1673696 | MGnify/ENA primary metagenome ERZ1673696 (study PRJEB41218, sample SAMN15661743) | gut metagenome | host: Homo sapiens | place: Canada: London | collected 2015-08-20/2019-03-30 | study: EMG produced TPA metagenomics assembly of... | reverse complement strand
AGTAAGGAGGATATGAAATGATAAAAGGAACCCGCTTTTTCAGCAGGCGCCTGCTTCCGCTTCTTTTGGCGGCTGTCATGCTGCTTGGAATGCTGCCGGCGCTGACGCTGCCGGTGCTGGCGGAAGACCCGCCTGCTTCGCAAAAATTGACAAACACAACAGATACAGAAGTTACCTATCAAGGTGCTGTTGGAACTGGACGCGCTCCATCACTGGTCGTCGATGGTGACACAAGCCATAACGACAACAAGTATTTTGTTGTTGGCAACGACCAGCCTCAGGTAAAAAATGAAACGAATCCGGTGAATCCAACCTATTGGATTCAGTTGGATCTTGGCAAGGAATATGACCTCTCCAAGCTCATGCTGTTCGTCTATCACGGCAGAGCGCTGAAAAATCTGGTCGTGCTGGCAGGCGAGGATGCCGACTTTAACAGCTACACGATCATCTGGAACGCCGACCGAGACGACTTCTTCGGCTTTGGGGAAGCTGGCACGGATAATCCGTTCGATGACGCGACCGCCGCGGGCGACACGATCGATCTGAGCAGCAAGGATGTTACGACGCGCTATCTGCGCTTCCTGAACAACGGGCACACCGCAAACGGCGGCGGGCAGGGCGCACACTACTTTGAGATCGAGGTCTACGGCACGGAGCACACCGGCGGCGGGACGCCGCCTGTGGCCACGCTGCGCAATGCTGCGGCAGGTCGTCCGGCGACCGTCAATAAGGACGGCAGTGTCGATCCCAACCGCGATCCCCGCCTGCTGACTGACGGCAACAAAGAAAAAGCCAACTACACAGAGATCAGCCGTGATAAACAGCAGGATACGAACGACCCGTCCTATGCGCAGATCGACCTTGGTAACGTCTACGCGGTCAGCGAGGTCCGCTTCTGGAATCACTGGGATGGCAGAGAGCTGAAGGCTCTGCACATCCTGCTCAGCGGGGATGCGGATTTTCAAAGCTCCACCGAGATTTACAACAGCAACTGGACGCCCACAGCGGAAGGGCTCACCGTGCAGACACCCAATGGCACACCGATCAACGCCCGCTATGTCCGCGTCTGGAATGACGGCTATGTCAATGGCAATCATGGCGGACATTACGTTGAGATCGAGGTTATGACTACGGAGGATGACAAGGGAGAGCAGCCCGCGGAGTACAACGACCGCGATGTGCTGACCATCCCGACCTATGACTATCCGGGCAAGACAGCCAATAACGTCACGCACCCGGACGTCCTCGATTTTACAAAGATCAAGGACGGGAACGGTGCTGTGCTGAACACATGGGGCGGCTACCGCTACTGGATGGCGGTCACGCCAAATCAGGAGGGCAATTCGCAGTTTGAAAATCCGTGCCTTGCCGCCTCCCACGACGGCATCAACTGGGACGTGCCGAACGGCATCGACAACCCGTTGAGCGCAGTCAAGAAAGAGCCGGACAACACGCACAACTGCGATACCGACGTGATCTACGATCCTGTCAGCAACGAGCTCTGGGTCTATTACATCTGGGAAAGGGACAACCCGCGTGGTACGCCCTCGGAGCTGCGCCGGATCAAGGTGCGTGAACGCAACGGCAGCTTCACGGTCGATGAGAAGGAAATACTCACTCAGAGCCGCTATCAGTACGATATGCAGTCGCCCGCCGTGGTGCGCAAGGGCGCGAATGAATGGCTGATGTGGTCGAATAACTCCGATCAGGACAGCGGCAATATCGGATGGAACAATCAGAACGGCTTCGTTGAGCTTCGCCGCTCCGATGACGGTAGCGTCTGGAGCGCCCCGCAATCGCTGCAAACGACGCTCGTGCTGAAGGGTGAGACAACGAACTACATCCCGTGGCATCTGGATGTGCAGTGGGTCGAGAGCGAAGGCGAATATTGGGGTCTGTTCTGTGCCTACCCGCAGGGCGGGGATTCCCGGGCGACCGATCTGCTGCTCGGCACATCCAAGGACGGCGTGACCTGGACGACCTATCCCAAGCCCATTCTCACGCCGCGCAGCGGGCAATGGGATCAGAACTTCATTTACCGTTCCACCTTTGTCTATGACGACGCGAATGATGTGTTGGACATCTGGTATTCCGGCGGTAAGCAGAATAATCAGTGGCACATCGGCAAAACAAAGGTCGAGGATTTTAAGGGAAAACTCAAAGTATCACTCACCTACGGCGACCCGTTCACTCCGGCTGCGCCGCAGGCCGGCGAGTGGATCGACGTCAACCCCGGCAGCGGCGACATCAAGTTTGATGCCTACACTGTGGAGAGCGACGGCTGGAAGGTTGAAAACGAAACAGATGCCGCCTCTTATCGAAAGGGCAGCAAGGCGACGCTCTGCTTCTACGGCACGGCGGTACAGTGGATCGGTCAGCAGGAGAGCTGCTTCGGCCAGGCGGTCGTCACGCTGGACGGTGTTCAGGTGAATGCCGATAAGGTAAAATCGCAGTATGTCGAGTCCGGCAATCCGCAGGATGTAGTGCTGTATTCTGTGGAAGGTCTGCCGGAAGCGGCGCACGTGCTGACCATCGAGCCGGAAAGCGAGGGGCAGCGCGACACTGTAGGCGGCGTGCAGCCCCACGGCGGCGTGCAGATCACGAAGCTGCAATACAAAGGCCCGGCAAAGGGCGCGGCCGAGACCGGCGCGTACTCCATCACGCCGGATACGATCAACGTCGGCGTTGGACAGACGGCACAGATCGACGTGCTCCTGCCCTTCAACGCAAAAAATACGACTGTGAATTATGTGTCCACGGCGGAGGACACCGCACGCGTCAGTAATACGGGTCTTGTCACCGGCGCTGCTGCGGGCAAAACCACGATCACCGTGACGCCCGGCGTGGGTGCGGCGGGGAACAAAACGGTGAACGTCACCGTGACCGCCGGCGGGCAGACCGAAACATGGGTGCGCGTGCAGGAGACGGACGGGAACATCAAATATTCCGGAGGCTGGGACACGGTCAATGAGGACGGCATGGACGGCGGCAGCGCCAAGCAGACCTCGACGACCGGCGCGACTGCGGAGTTCGCATTTACCGGCACGGGCTTCCGCTGGATCGGTCAGCGTGAGACCAACTACGGCGAGGCGCTCGTCTATGTGGACGGAGTCCCGTTTGCCTATGTAAGCGCCAACGGAGCTGCTGCGTATAAGTATATGCTCTTCCAGATCAATGGACTTGCGAATGAGGAGCACACCGTCAGGCTCGAGGCGCAGACGCTGCGGGCAAAAGGCGGCGGCAATGACCCGGGCATCTGGCTGGAGCTGGACGCGCTGGAATACTACACCGGCACGAAGCCGCTAAATACCGAGGCAACCTCCGTGGCGCTCCGCCCGTCCGAGAATATCACGATGGATGTCGGGGCTGAGGTCTCTGTGCTTGCCACGGCGATGAACGCCGACCGGGTGGCAGTCCACGGCAAAGCGCTGCAATACAGCGTTGTGGATAAGGACACGGCGGATCTGACCGACGGCGGAAGCGGGCTGAGGAAGCTGACCGGCAAAAAGGCCGGCGCGACCAAGCTGACCGCCTCGCTGACGGACAACGACGCAATAAAGGAGGAGCGCACCGTCACCGTCCTCAGCGACGGGATGCAGGAAACGCCGCGTATGCCGGTGGATGAGGAGCATCCGCTGCTGCTTGTCAGCATCTATGCACAGACCAAGAAGCAGGACTGGTGGGGCAGCGGCGTTCCCAAGGGCGTGCCCGCGCAGGGCAATTTGAGCGTGACCGGCGTGTGGGAGATGATCCCGGACGACCTGAAGCCCTATACCGCCATCCAGCTCCACGGCGACGACTTCATCGGGCACGGCTATGGCGGTTATGGCGACCACGACGCGCTGTGGGCATGGTATAGCTACTTTGTCGATCAGGCGGAGGCGTATAACGCGACACAGCAAGACAAGAGCAAACACATCAACCTCTATCTTACGCTGATGACCGGCGGTACACCGATCAGCTATCTGGATCGGACGATCCCCGACGCGGAGCTGCTGCAGTTCCTTGACGATCACGAGTGCATCAAGGGCGTTGTGCTCTCTGAGAATCATAATAACCGCAACACGGTCGGCGTGGCGCAGGTAACAGCCAAGTATCTGAAGCTGATGGCGCAGAAGGGCTGCTATCTGGTGCTGACTGATCTTGACAAGCCCGACGCAAACATGATGGAAAAGTGGTTCAACGACACGGACGAGCTGTATAACGCCGCGAAGAAATATCACAAGTACCTCATCATCAACTCCAAGAGCACCTCCGGCTCCGGCTTCAACACCGTGCGCAGCTTCGCGCTGGGCACATGGCTGGCTGGGCTGGCGGACAACTGGGGCGCGCTGACCGATGCGTGGGCGTGGTATGAATCCGGCTTCGCCCAGCTCTTCAAGCCCAACACCAGACCGAACTATGAGGATGTGCGCCGCGTCTACACCTTCCCCGAGACGCTGTTTGCCATGACCATGCTCCAGTGCTATGCGAACGGTGCGGTCGTGTTCAACGCCGAGCATCCGTTCTACTGCACCGGCGTCAATGACAAGGCATCGTGGGTGCTCAAGGAGTCCATTCTGCCGGCCTTCCGCTACATTGTGCAGCACCCGGCGGCGGATCGGGATACCGTGGCGGCGCAGATCAAGGCGGGCATCTTCACAAACGGTCAATATCTGCCTGCCAATTATGTGGATGGGCTGTATGGCAACCAGTGGGATTCCAATTTCCTGCAGACCACAGGCCGCTATCGCGTGCTGCCGATCTTTACAAAATATGTGCAGGACGCCGACGTTCCGGCGCATATTTTGAAAAACAAGCTGAGCGTGAACGATTTTAGAAGCTCGGCTGCGGCGACGCGGGAACGACTGGAGGGACTTTATCTCAAACACTACACCGGCACAGCGTATGCGGCGGAGCTGTATGGCAGCGAATCGCGCTGGCTCGTGATGAACAGCTCGTTTAACGAAAACAATGCTCAAAACGCGGTGATCGTGCCCAAAACGGCGACGTTTGCCACACAGATGGAGCTTGCGCTGACGCCGCATACCTATCTGGTCACAAGCGAAGCTACGGATACGCTCACCATCGACCTTAATAACTTCCGCGCGGATAAGGACGAGCTTTGGGTGTCCGGCAAAAGCCTGAACAATACGGATTGGGCGACCGTGTCTCCGAGCGGCTCTTGGAACGGCGACGAGCACCCGCACGTTACAGAGTATATGGCGTACCATATTGACAATCCGCAGCTTGATAAGCGGGACAATGAGCGCCACGATCTCCGCGACACCGTCATTAAGCTGACCGTCAATGAACAGCCCACGGCCACGGTCACACGTGTTGGGCAGGGCAGCAGAAGCCTCGCTGACAATGCGTTCTACACGGAAACGTATGAAAACGGCATCTACACACTGACCATCACGCACAACGGGCAGGTCAATGTGACGATCCGGAAGGGCGGCGCGGAGCCAACCCCAACAGTGACCGACTTCCGGCTCACGACAGATCCCTCGCCGCTGACCTCTGCGGGCGGCAAGGCAATGCTGATCCTTGCCGGAACGAACCTGCCGGATGGCACGAAGTTCTATTGGGGCACAGACCAGGCTATGCTGACTTCCGTTGATGCGGAAGGCTCGGATGTCTCCCGCAGTGCGGAAGTCACGCTCACGAAGAATACCGGCACGGACGCTGTGACCTACTACTTCCGTTACAGTCTGGACGGAACGACGCTCGCGGGAGAGCTGACCGCAACAGTTCCCGGCACGGGCGGCGGCACACAGCCCACTGAGCCGTCGGTGACGGACTATAGCGTAGCGCCCACGGAGCTTCCCTCCAACGGCGGCATGATCACGGTCACGCTCGCCGGCACGAACCTGCAAAATGGCATTCAGATCAAGGCCGGCACGATCACTGCGAAGACGAGTGGCGATGCAGCGGAGCAAACGGCAACCCTGTCTCTACCTGCTAATTACAGCAGCAGCTCCGTCAGCTATACGGTGCAGTACAGCCTGAACGGAACGGACTGGTTTGGCGGCAAAACCGTCCGTGTTTCCGGCCGCTACACGCCGCCGGTCGGTCCTGTCACGCCGTCTGTGCCGACCAAACCCGGCGTTCCGGAAAGAGATCCTTTCCCGTTCACCGATGTCTCCAGAAGCAGCTGGTATTATGACAGTGTCCGCGCCGCATGGGAAAAGGATCTGATCGACGGTGTAACGAGAACGCTCTATAAGCCGGATGACACGCTCACCGTTGCACAGGCTATCAAGCTGTCCGCTGCTCTGCACCAGATGCTGAGCAACAACGGAAAGGTCACACTGCGCAATGGCTCTCCGTACTGGTACAGCAGCTATGTCAGCTACGCGGTAGATAACGGGATCATTGAAAAGATGTATCTGGATTATACGCCTGCGCAGATGAATACCCCCGTCAAGCGCAATGAATTTGTCCACATTTTCTATGGCGCGATGAGCGACTACCGGCAGATCAATACCGTCGCGGATAACAAGATCCCGGACGTCATAACAACGGATACTTACGCATTGGAGATCTATACGTTCTACCGCGCGGGCATTCTGACCGGTTCTGACAAAAACGGCACCTTCTATCCGACGAACGACATCAAGCGGAGCGAGGTCGCGGCAATCCTCAGCCGCATGTATGACAAAACAGCCCGCAAGACTGTCTCACTTCCGTAAAAACGCAAGTTTCCCCCTGCTTTGGCGCATCCGGTTCGACCGGATGCGCCTTCTTTTTCAGTATGCTCCTTGCCTGATTGGGAAATTGGACATACGAAACGCCTTTCTCATGATTTCCTGTTCGCAAAAAGAAGCAATTGTGCGCACATTCAGCATGATTTGCAATATTTTAGGCAGGATATTGCATTGCTGGCGTGCACTCCATGTTATATAATTGAGAACATGTAAGCCAGACATTTGCCGCACGGCAACAGAAAGAAAGGAGATCCTTCATGCACAAAAGCACAACGAGCAAGCGAAAACTGCCGGATACATGGCTGGTCGTTTTTTTCATATTGGTCGTGATCGCGATTCTGACGTGGGTCGTTCCCTCCGGTTCGTTTGACTATGAAACAATAGATATAGACGGCACTGCAAGAAAGGTCGCAATTGCTGGAAGTTACCATGAGATCAGCAAATCTGAAGTATCCGCCACTGGACTTCTCGGCCTGTTTGCTTCTTTGTATGAGGGCTGCGTCAGCGCGGCGGACATTATTTTTGTGATCATGACCTGCGCCGCGACATTCGGTGTCATTGTCAAAACCGGCGCTTTCCACGCATTTATCGGTCGCGTGGTGCAAAAAAACGGTAGCCGCTCGCTGATCCTGATCCCTGTTCTGATGCTCGTCTTTGGCCTGGGAGGTTCTCTTTTTGGAATGCTCAGCGAGTTTTACGGGTTCTACCCGTTGATCGTCGGACTGATGATGGCTCTTGGATATGACGCGATGACGGGATTTGCCACGATCGCGCTCGGAGAATATATCGGGTTTATGGCCGCGACGCTGAACCCGTATACCGTAGCCGTTGCGCAGTCCATTGCCGGTGTGCAGCTATATTCTGGCATCGGTTACCGCGCAGTCTGCTTTGTCGTGCTGATGGGAGCAGCAGTGGCATATCTGATGCTGTATGCACGCAAGGTGCGCCGGAAGCCGGAGCTTTCGGTGGTTTATGGAGATTCGTGTACGCACTCGTTTGAACGCAGTCAATTAGACTCGTACACATTTACATGGCGACATACGCTGATTCTTCTGGACGTGCTTGCCACGTTGGTCATCCTGATGCTGGGAATGATCCGCTGGAAGTGGGGCTATAAAGAACTCTGCGGATTGTTCATTATCATGTCTGCCGTGGCCGCGCTGATCGATAAGTGGTCGCCAAACGACTATTGTCAGGAGATGCTTGCCGGTATCAGGAGCGTTGTGTGGGGCTGCATTCTGACCGGCCTTGCCAAGGGCATCATTGTCATTATGAATCACGCGCAGATCATGGACACCATCATCTATGCACTTGGAAATCTTCTGGAAAAAGCGCCCTCTGCAATTTCAGCACAGCTCATGCTGGTGGCGCACACGTTGATCAACTTCCTGATCCCGTCTGGATCCGGTCAGGCCGCCGCTACCATGCCTATCATGGCTCCATTGGCCGACGTGCTGGGCGTCAGTCGTCAGGTGGCCTGCCTGACGTTCCAATTCGGCGATGGTTTGAGCAACCTGTTATGGCCAACCTGCGGTATTGTGATCATTTGCGGGCTGGGTGATGTACGCTATGACCGCTGGCTGAAATGGTTCGGAAAACTTTTCCTGATCCTGTTTGCCGCACAGATGGTGTTGGTCGAAATCGCCGTGCTGACAGGTTTTTAACGGGAGAAAACTATGAATTATATTCGAGAAGCCATTACACAGCAACACATCGGGGAAGATGCCGTTGCGTTGCGGCGACACCTGCACGCCCATCCGGATCTATCCGAGCAGGAGTTTCCGACGATGGAATTGGTATGTGAGCATTTAGATGCGGCGGGCATTCCATACGAGAGGAATGTGGCGGAAAGTGGCGTCGTAGGGCTGATTAAAGGAGCTTTCCCCGGTCCGGTAATTGCGCTGCGGGCGGACATGGATGCGCTTCCGATACAGGAAGATCATCCGGACGCGCCATATTGCTCGAAGACAGCGGGTGTGATGCATGCCTGCGGTCACGACGCGCATACGGCGATCCTTTTGGGAACGGCAAAGCTGCTCCAGTCCATGCGCGAATCCCTGCATGGCTCCGTCAAGCTTTTATTCCAGCCGGCAGAGGAGACCATTGGCGGCGCAGCGCGCATGATCGCGCAGGGCTGCCTTGAAAGCCCACATGTAGACTCCGTGCTTGGACTGCACGTTGCGGGCGATCTGCCTGCCGGACAGATCGGGCTGAAATACGGAAAAATGTATGCAGCTTCTGATATGCTGACGCTTAAGGTCTATGGAACGTCCTGTCACGGTGCACATCCGAACGAGGGCGTGGACGCAATCCTGATCGCGGCACAGATTCTGACGGCAGTACAGTCGCTGATTAGCCGAAACATCAGTCCCACCGATTCCGCTGTATGTTCCTTCGGATCCATTCACGGCGGAACTGTGCGAAATCAAATTGCTGATTATGTTGAATTGTCCGGCATTATTCGAACACTTACGCCGGAAACACGTCTGTTTGCCAGAAAACGCGTCCGCGAAATTTGTGAGCAGACTGCAAGCATGATGGGTGGACGAGCAGAGCTGATTGTCGAGCCGAGCTACTCTCCGCTGATCAACAATGACCATATGGTTGATTTGGTTCGTAATGTAGCGTGCGCGCAGTTTGGCTCAGACAAGGTGATCCTGCGGGACGTGCCATCGTTGGGGGTGGAGGATTTTGCGTATTTTGCCGCAGAACGTCCAAGCTGCTTCTTCCATCTGGGTTGTGCGCATCCAGAAGAAAAGCGACGCATCGGACACAGCTGTTTCTTTGACATCGATGAGCGATGTATTCCGATCGGGATCGAGTTGTATATTGCCAGCGTCTTGCGCTTTTTACAGCACGGCCGCAGCGACGTAGCCGGTATCGTGTAGTCAATTAAAAAGCCCCGGCTCGGTATTCCGAGCCGGGGCTGCCGTATGTCCATCAAAAGTCCATGTCAAGCCGCTTTCCGAAATCGCAGGCCGGTTGCCCGCACGGACAGCTCCTGCGACAGAAGCCGCAGCGTTTCAAATTCGTCGTCGAGGCCGTCGAGCTCCCGGCGGAGAATTTCTTCATAGTGCTGTTTCTTCTGCTCCAGCGTGGCAATTTTGTTGACCCACCGCTCCATGACGCTGGGGCTGCGGCTGCCGCTCTGGATGAGATAGTCGGCCTTTTCCTGATATAACGCAATTTCTTTCTTGACGGCGGAATAAAATTCCTCCGTCATTTTGTCGCGCTGCTTGGCGTCGTCAATGATGTAGAAGCTGTTGACGCTGAGCGTGTTGTCGTTCTGATTCATCGCGCTGAGCTGCTCAATGAACGTTTCAAATGTGTCCACTTTCTCCATGTGCTGCCGCGGGATGAAATACAGATGCCCGGTCGTGCTGACCTTGGTGGCCTCCAGCATCCGCAGATAGCTCAGGCAGATCGTCTCGATCTGTCTGCGGTTCGCGCAGACCTGATAAAGCTCGAACAGTTCCTCCGCCCGGCGGCAATAGTTCAGGGGATCAATGTCGGCGTCAAAGCCGATATTGTCATACCCAAACCGATTATCGCGCCGGTCATAGAAGATGTTTGCCAGCTTTTCATACTGGTTCGTCCGCTGGTTGAGCGTTTCCTTGACCAGTTCCCGGGAATAAACATCCTCGGTGTGCGCGTTGTCGCGGCAGTAGACCGCGTAGATATGATGTTCACTGGGATTCTTTACCGTGATCCGGTCTTTAATGTCGCCCGTCGCGGAACGGAACGCATCCGACACAGAAATTCGCTTGCTGCCAGAGTACGGGATACTCAGATCCTCGCAGAGCTGCGCCAGCTCCTCCTTCTCCACCAGAATGTTGGCAAGTGAGAAATAGAGAAACTTGCCCAGCACGGAGGTCTTGTCGCCGTTGGCTGCGCCAAGGATGTCCTGAAAATTCGTAATATTTGTCATGTGCATTTCCTTTCTAAGCCGTCTTTCGTTTCGTCCAGTCCAGCAGATAATCGTCCACGCCCTTGAAGCGCGGGTTCCAGGTACATTGATAGTATCGGATACCCGGAATTGACTGCACCTCGCGGCGCAGAGTAATGATCGCCTGCCGGACCTGCGGATTCGTAAACTGATCCATGTCCATCGCCTCCATGACCTCCGTGACGCCGAGCGACAAGAGCGTTTCCCGCAGTCCTTTGTGGGCGTTCACGCCGCCGAGACACACAAAGAGCGCATCGTTTGCAAAGTAGCTTGCAATATCGCCCTTGAGCGGCCCCTCGGTGAGATAGGCGCGCTTCTGCGTGGTGTCGCCGGTGACGTGTATCCACGAATAGCTGCGTGCACCGTTTTCCATGCGGCTCGGCCGGCTGGACAGCCAGCGGTATTTTCGCGCCGCATCGCCGTCCAGCCGGATCTTCATACCCTGGATCAAGCCGTCCTTGTTCCGTACCGGAATGAGAAATCCGTTTGCGCCAGCCAGCGTCCATGTCCCGTCCTTCGTATAAAAGCCGGGCAGCCCGTGCAATTCGTGGTCGCACCGGAGAAGCGACGCCAGCAAGCGTCGTTCGGATTCCGTTTCCGGCATGGATCTATAGCCGTTCCGCTCAATAACTTCGTCAGGAAGTCCACGTTCATGGAGATTTTCTCTGTGCCGGTCGGAGAGTGTCAGAAGGGACAGCATTTCCGAATACGCCGCATGGCGCTTTTCCAGCGCATACGGTTCCCGGCTCGTTGTGTTTGGGGAGCTGGGCTGCAAGGGCAGCTTGTAGATATTGCTCTTTGCAGCCAGTTCCAGATAGGCTTCTTTGTTCGTCAGACCATTCAGCCGCGCATACAGTGTCACACTGTTGCCGCTCACGCCGCAGAGGTTGCAGCGGTACTGATCGGTCCGCGTGTTCAGACTCAGATGATATTTGCCGGTTCCGTGGTCGCCGCAGAAGGGGCAGCTTGCCTCAACTTCTTCGCTGTGAAGCGTTCGGTCGTTGAGGACAAGCCCGCACCGTCTGGCGGCTTCCAGGATCGGCAGCTTCTGATAGGCCAGACGGCGCGCCCCCTTTCTGAAAAGAAAGATTACGCCGCCTTCGGCATTGCAGTGCTGCCAGCCCGCACGGAAAGCTCCGCATTACGGACGCATTTGGCGAGGATCATCTGGCTGGTCGGACGGATGTTGCTGAGATCGTCCACAGATTCCATGTTGTCGAAGAACACCGGGTAATTACGGCCTGTGAGCCGCTTCACAAGCTCCGACACTTCCGCGCCAGCCCGGATCTTCTCAGAGAGCGAGAGCCGGTCGTAGCGGCGGCCGTTGTAGGTAAAGCGGAACACATCCTTTAATTCGCCGGTCGTCTTGACCACATCATAGAGCGAGATCTTCACGCGGTTCAGCTCGAGCTTCGAGAACGTCAGTTCCGCGCGTTTGCTCATGTAGAGGATCACATCTTTCATAATGATTTTCTTTTCCGTGATCTCCTCCTCAATGGCTTTGATGCGCGTATCGAAATTCTCCGGCGCGGCGCTCAGAACCTGCTGCGCGGCGGCAAGCTGCACCCGGCAGTCTTCCAGAGACGCTTTGCACTCTGCAAGGCGCTCACTGTCCGCGGGGCCCAGCGTGCCGCATTCGATCGCTGTCGTCAGATTCTGAATGCGCGTGCGAAGCTGCTCCAAGGTCTGCTGGCGTTGCATATTCTGCTGTGCGGCAGCGGCCTGAAGCTGCTCCCGTTTCTGATTCAGCGCGTCGATCTCAGACTGGTATCTGACCAGATCATCCGCTTTGAACTGCTCGAACGTGCTTTGGCTTTTCTGCTCCATCTCCTGAAGCTCCGCGATCTGACCTTTCAGCTGTGTGCCGTCGGCAGCGATTCTCTCCGTTTCCGCCTGTAAAGCCTGACGGAACGCCGGATATTCCTGCTGTGAGAGCACACGGCGGCAGACCGGGCAGTTTGTACCCGGCTGAAACCGCTTCAAAAGCACAGCGTTCTGCTGATACTTTTTCCCCAGCGCCTGCACCTTTGCCGTATCCTCCGCCAGTGGGCCTGTGTATTTTGGCTGGTAGACCTCGGATGACCGAGCGCCCAGCTTTGCGTGAAGTTCCTGCAGCTTCGCGTCCAGCTCCGCTGTATCCGGCGTTTCCGGCGCTTCGCCGGAAAGCTCCTCGTACTGCTCGCTGGACTGCACGAGCTGCTCCTGCAAATCCTCTAAATTGACGTTCTCGAACCGCCGTGCTTCCAACGATGCAATTTCACTCTGCAATTCCTGAATCCGCACAGTCAGTCCGCTGGAGAGTTCTTTGCTGCTCTGCCGCTGCTTCTGCGCCAGATCCAGCTTGCCGCTCAGATAAACCGCATTTTGTTCCAGTTCCCGAATTTCTTCCCGACGATTCTTGAGAAACGTCTCAGGAGACGGTAATTGAAGCCCGGACAACCGCTGCTGCGTCTGCGCATTGAGTTGCGCCAGAACGTCGGCCTGCGGAATGCGCGGGAGATACCGCTCCAACAGCTTCTTCCCATCCTCACCCAGTTCTTCGATAAAGTACAGGGGATTGAAAATGGAGAGAAACACATCCCGTTCACCGAACATCTCGTTGAGATCCGTCTGCCGAATGGCATAGCCGTCGTAGGTGATGCTCATGCGATCCTTCTGCCGGCTGCGGGTCAGCTCATGCGCTTTGCCGGTATCATCCGTAAAGCGCATTGTGATTTGCAAGTCCGGATTCGTCTCGTTGTGCAGCCGGTCGATGCCGCGCTCCCCGAAAAAGGGAAGTCCTGTGACGGCAAACGCAATGGCGTCGGCCAGACTGGATTTGCCGCGGCCGTTGCCGCCGGTCACAATGGTAGGATTGCCAAACGTGATCTCCGTTGGTTCTTCATAGCATTTAAAGCCCGAAACGGTCATGCTGCTGATGTGAAAGCTTTTGATTTTTTCCATTCGTCCTCCTTACGCTGCCTGCTGCACGACCTTGTAGCCGTCCAGTGTGTAAAACGCGACGTTCCCCTGTTTTCGCATGGTGATTTGCGCGTCATAGAGCTGCGCACCGGGCATGAGCGCCGGATGGCTGCCCTGCGCGTAGACCTTGGCCTGCTTGCCCTCTGCGTTTTGCAGCACGGCGCAGATTATCGGCTGACCGGACATATCCTGCTGGCTGCTCACAGACAGCACAACATACTGGCAGACCTGCCGCGTCGTAAATGGAAGCGGCTGCTGAGACTGCTGCGCTTGCTGCTGCGGCATTTGCTGCTGTTTTTGCGGCGTGGCCGTCGGTGCGGTATTCTGTGTCTGCTGTCCGGCCTGCCCGTCGCGCTTGTAGCTGAGCTGTGCCTGGGCCGCGCCCGGAGGGGCGGGAATCAGATGCAGCTTGTCCAGCAGTTCCATGTACGCGGCGTTCAGCTTCGGACGCTCACTGTCACGAATGACGCAGGAATTTCCTTTCTGCTCCACACTGACCCAAAGCGGTTTCGTCATCTTGTAGAGAACACGTCCAATGCCCCACTGCACAGCGGAACGCTTCATGGAATCCGACAAACCGCCCTTGATGGGTTCAATGTCGGAATCCTCCGCGCCGTCCCATTTTGTAATGAAGCCTTTGCCCTCAAAATAGATGGAAATGCCGCAGATCTGCGCGTCCTTCTTTCCGTTTCCGTGCCACGGCTTGTAGTCGTTGTACCAGTTCTCCGGCCCCACGACCTCATCCAGACGATCCTGAATGGCACGGTTCGTGACATACGGAATGGCAAGGCCGCTGGTCTTGTCTTTCGTCGTCACTTGGATGCGCCATTCCAGATCCTCCGGCGCAAATGGCCGCGCCAGCTCTTCCCGGATGGTTTTTGCGTCTTTTGCCATACGTTACCCTCCAATAAAGTCTTTTAAGGTCTTTCCGTTGGGGATCAGCACGTCGGAATAGTAGTACGACGGGTCTTTGTCTTTCAAATGCTCCAGAAGATCGCGGTATTGCAGCCCCAGCTTGTTGTTCAGCGCATTGAAGCTGTGATCTCCATTTGGGATGGACAGCAGGAGTGCCGGCAAGCTTGCAAGCGCGTGCGGCGTCTTGTACTTTGGGAGTGCGTTTGCACCAATGCAGATGTCTCCCCGTGTGCCGCTGACATTGGAAAACGGATAGCAGTACATTACGGTCTCCATCGTCGGCTTTTCGTCTGCGACAACGCCCATCCTGCATTCTCCGATCTTGCCTTCCGTATCAACATGGAACGCGAATACCAATCTTGGCAATGGAAAGTTCGGATATGCCGTCTCATGATAGCTGATGTCTGCGTATAAGCGCGGGTACCAGAGACAATATTCCTTGTTCCCGTTCGGATGGATTTTGACATGGATACAGTCTGACGGCAGCAGTCCGCTGTTGACATAATCTCGCATGGCGCTGTTTTTAATGCAGTCCAGAAGCGCATCTTCCTGTACTTCTTTGCACTTTACGATCCCGTTTGTGTGCGTCTCGATGAGAATCTGTCCGTCCTCCGGAATGATCCGGATCCGCAGTTCGTCTTTGTTCATGCCGCCTCCAATTCCGGAACGTACCGCTTCGCAAGCGCACGTTCCTTTCTAAGCAGGTTTTCCAGCTTCTGCACTTCTTCCGTGTACCATGCGTCAATGGAAAGCAGCGCTTCCAGCAGGTCAAGTTCATAGTGAAAATAACCGTCTGTTTCTACAATAAGGCCGCTCGACCATTCTGAGCTGATCTTTTTCTGGTAACCCCAGCCCATACCGCCATCACAGCTGCATTCGAATAATTCAGCACTTAACATTCGCTCGGCGTTCATGATATACGGATTTTCCGAGAGCTTCATGCTGTGAAGACTTCCGTATTCCCGAACCAACCGGTAGTATTGCATCATGCTTCGAAAGCTGAAATACCAATGACTCCGCTCATATTCTTCATTGTAGCCGAACGATGCATAGTCGCAGGCTGCGTAGAGCAGTTCATAGTAGATCTCATATAGATCGTACTCCGAATTGGTGATACTTTGTTCCAACAGCCGATCCAGCTTCCCATGTTCGTAAAACAGGCAAGCTATGCGGACCGTTTGAAGCGAACGGCAAGCAGATTCATAGTCCATATTCACGCCTCCTTCAACAAAATTTCCGCTGCGCAGCGGCTTTCGGGTTGGAATGGTCAAAAGTGCTGCGTAGGTGATTCAAACGGTGTTCCCGGTCCTCTGCTTCAGACAATGCACCGTACAAGCTGTCAATATCTTCTTCGGTAAATGCCTCGAAATCAAGATCAGCAAAAT
>ERZ1673696.1892-NODE-1892-length-15967-cov-16.908245_pt1 | contig 15967 bp, 19 predicted proteins | sample MGYA00580226_ERZ1673696 | MGnify/ENA primary metagenome ERZ1673696 (study PRJEB41218, sample SAMN15661743) | gut metagenome | host: Homo sapiens | place: Canada: London | collected 2015-08-20/2019-03-30 | study: EMG produced TPA metagenomics assembly of... | reverse complement strand
TTGGTGCTCCAGCGGGGATTCGAACCCCGGACACCCTGCTTAAAAGGCAGGTGCTCTGCCTACTGAGCTACTGGGGCATATCGGTGTGAAAAGTTATCCGCTATCCAAAACATCAGACGCAAATCCAGCGAGAAATTCGCACCCAACAAATGCTCAGACGCGAATCCAGCGAAGCGATTCGCGGCTGAAGAAGGAGCTGGTGTTCGGAAACGGATGCTTTCTGCTTGCAGGAAGCAGGAGTTGGAAGAACATCAGCGACGTGGCTGGGATGGCGGGATTCGAACCCACGATATCAGAGTCAAAGTCTGGTGTGTTACCATTACACTACATCCCAATATCGGGGCAAAAATCATCGGGGATCGGGATCACTCCCAATCCCCGATTTCGTGGGGTGGGTAAAGGGGTTCGAACCCTCGACACCCGGAACCACAATCCGGTGCTCTCCCGACTGAGCTATACCCACCATAGGTCTGAAATGGTACGCCAAGAGGGATTCGAACCCCCGGCCTACTGCTTAGAAGGCAGTTGCTCTATCCAACTGAGCTATTGGCGCGCATGCAATATTTGGCTGCCCGCCCAGAAGGTATGGAGCGGGTGATGGGAATCGAACCCACGTATCCAGCTTGGAAGGCTGGTGTTCTACCATTGAACTACACCCGCAGAGGTCGTCCCACAATCAGCTTTACGAATATATCATCTCCGGATGGGGTTTGTCAAGCATAACCTTTCCAAAATTCGAAAATTTCGAAAAAAAGCGGGGACAGCGCCGGCTGTCCCCGTTTTTTTCAGTGATGAAAGAGCTTTTTGGTCTGGAAATGCGGCTCGAACGTGATGTTCACCTCAAGCTTCTTGAACACGTTTTCGTCCACGTGCGAGAGGATGACGGACGAGTGCGCCTCACAGTGCGCGAGCTTTGCCAGCTGCTGCATGGCGATCTCGGCGGTCGGGTCGCTTGCGGCGCAGATGCTCAGCGCGACGAGCACCTCGTCGGTGTGCAGGCGCGGATTGTGGTTGCCGAGGTGTTCGACCTTCAGATGCTGGATCGGCTCGATGATGTCGGGCGAGATGAGCGTGACGTCCTTCGGGATGCCGCCAAGGTACTTGAGCGCATTGAGCAGGCAGGCGGAGCTCGCGCCGAGCAGGGAGGAGGTCTTGCCGGTGATAATCGTGCCGTCGGGCATCTCGATGGCGACGGCGGGGGCACCGGTCTCCTCGGCGCGTTTGAGCGCCGCGCCCACGACCGGGCGGTCATCCGCCGTCAGGCCGAGCTGGTTGAGCAGCAGCTCCTGCCGCTGCGTCTCGACCGGGGCGCACAGGCCACGCAGCTGCGCGCAGGCGGTGGCGTAGTAGCGGCGCAGAATTTCCTGTTTGGCGGCGGCGCAGCAGACATCGTCGTCGCTGATGCAGTAGCCCGCCATGTTCACGCCCATGTCCGTGGGGCTTTTATAGGGCGAGCTGCCGTAGATGCGCTGGAACATGGCGTTGAGCACGGGGAAGATCTCCACGTCACGGTTGTAGTTGACGGTCGTCACGCCGTAGGCCTCGAGGTGGAAGGGGTCGATCATGTTCACGTCGTCCAGATCGACGGTCGCGGCCTCGTAGGCGAGGTTCACGGGGTGGCGCAGCGGCAGATTCCAGATCGGGAACGTCTCGAACTTGGCGTAGCCCGCGCACACGCCGCGCTTGTGCTCGTGGTAGAGCTGGCTCAGGCAGGTGGCCATCTTGCCGCTGCCGGGGCCGGGCGCAGTCACGACGATGAGGCTGCGCGTCGTCTCGATGTAGTCGTTGCGGCCGAAGCCGTCGTCGCTGACGATGCGCGCAATGTCGGACGGGTAGTCCGGAATGATGTAGTGGCGGTATACGCGGATGCCGAGCATCTCGAGCCGGTGCTGGAATTTCTCCGCCGCCGTCTGCCCGCGGTAGTGCGTGATGACGATGCTGCCGACATAGAGCCCGCAGCCCTGAAAGGCGTCGATCAGGCGCAGCGTGTCGTCGTCATAGGTGATGCCGAGATCGCCGCGGCGCTTGCTGCGCTCGATGTCGTCGGCCGAGATGGCGATGATGATCTCCGCCTCGTCGCGCATCGCCATGAGCATGCGCACCTTGCTGTCGGGGGCAAAGCCCGGCAGCACGCGCGACGCGTGGTAGTCGTCGAAGAGCTTTCCGCCGAACTCCAGATACAGCTTGCCGCCGAACTGACTGATGCGCTCGCGGATCTTTTCCGACTGCATCCGGAGGTATTTATTGTTGTCAAAGCCGATTGCCTGCATAGATGTTCCTCTCCTCTGCTTCATGCTATCAAACAAACACTTATTCTACAGCATTCGGCGCATTCCGGCAATGGGAAAATACCGAATCCGGTAAAATTTTATTGCCGCGCCGATTCGCCCTTTCTTTATTCATAAATATATGATATAATCCGAAATTACACTGGACAAGGAGTGTCAACAAATGGGTTTCCTCAAAAAAATATTTGGTTCTCACAGCGACCATGAGCTCAAGCGGCTCTATCCGCTCGCTGATAAGATCGATGCCCTGTCGGACGAATACGCCGCGCTCACGGATGAGCAGCTGCGCGCCAAGACCGACGAATTCAAGCAGCGCTACGCCGAAGGCGCGTCGCTCGACGACCTGCTGCCGGAGGCGTTTGCCACGGCGCGCGAGGCCTCGTGGCGTGTACTTGGCATGAAGCCGTTTCGCGTGCAGCTCATCGGCGGCATCGTGCTGCATCAGGGCCGCATCGCGGAGATGAAGACCGGCGAAGGCAAGACCCTCGTCGCCGTTCTGCCGGCCTACCTCAACGCGCTCACCGGTGAGGGCGTGCACATCGTCACCGTCAACGACTACCTCGCCCGCCGCGACAGTGAGTGGATGGGCAAGGTCTACCGCTTCCTCGGGCTGAGCGTCGGCCTGATCGTGCACGATATGTCGAGCGCCGAGCGCCAGCAGGCGTATGCCGCCGACATCACCTACGGCACGAACAACGAGATGGGCTTTGACTACCTGCGTGACAACATGGCCATCTACAAGTCTCAGATGGTGCAGCGCGGCCACGCGTTCGCCATCGTCGACGAGGTGGACTCCATCCTCATCGACGAGGCGCGCACGCCGCTCATCATCTCCGGTCAGGGCGATGAGAGCACCGACCTCTACCGCCAGGCGGAGAACTTTGCCGCCCGCCTGAAGTGTAAGTCCTACGCCTCCATCGACGACAAGGAAGAGGAGGACGAGGATCTTGACGCCGACTATGTCGTCGACGAGAAGGCGCGCACCGCGACGCTCACCGCCCGCGGCATCGCCAAGGCGGAGGCGGCCTTCGGACTGGAAAACCTCGCCGACATCGAAAACGCCACCCTCGTGCACCACATCGATCAGGCCATCCGTGCCCACGGCATCATGAAGCGCGACATTGACTACGTCGTCAAGGACGGCGAGGTCATCATCGTCGACGAATTCACCGGCCGCCTCATGCTCGGCCGCCGCTACAGCGACGGTCTGCACCAGGCCATCGAGGCCAAGGAGCACGTGCGCGTGCAGAGCGAGAACAAGACCCTCGCGACCATCACGTTCCAGAACTACTTCCGCCTCTACGGCAAGCTCTCCGGCATGACCGGCACGGCCATGACCGAGGAGGAGGAGTTTGCCGCCATCTACAATCTCGACATCATCGAGATCCCGACGAACAAGCCCGTCATCCGCATCGACAACTCCGACGTCGTGTATAAAAACGAGGCCGGCAAGCTGCGCGCCATCATCGAGCAGATCCGCGTCTGCCACGCCAAGGGGCAGCCGGTGCTGGTCGGCACGGTGTCGATCGAGAAGAGCGAGCAGCTGTCAAAGCTGCTGCGTAAAGCGGGCATCCCGCACAACGTCCTCAACGCCAAGCACCACGAGAAGGAGGCCGAGATCGTCGCGCAGGCCGGTAAGCTCGGTGCCGTCACGATCGCGACGAACATGGCCGGCCGCGGCACGGATATCATGCTCGGCGGCAACGCGGAGTATCTGGCCAAGGCGGACCTGCGCAAGGCGGGCTTCACCGAGGAGGTCATCGCCGAGGCCACCGGCTATGCCGAGACTGAGGACGAGGAGATCCTCAAGGCCCGCGCCCTGTTCGCCGAGCGCATGGCCGAGCACAAAAAGAGCATCGACGCCGAGGCAGACCGCGTGCGCGAGGCCGGCGGCCTGTATATCATCGGCACCGAGCGGCACGAGTCCCGCCGCATCGACAACCAGCTGCGCGGCCGTTCCGGCCGTCAGGGCGACCCCGGCGAGAGCCGCTTTTACATCGCGCTCACGGACGACGTCATGCGTCTGTTCGGCTCCGAGCGGATGCAGAGCATGATGGAGACGCTGCGCGTCGACGAGGACACGCCGCTCGACCACAAGATGCTCTCCAATGCCATCGAGCAGGCACAGCGCACGGTCGAGAGCCGCAACTTCCAGGCCCGTAAGAACGTGCTGGAATATGACGATGTCATGAACGTGCAGCGCAACGTCATCTATGAAGAGCGCCGCAAGGTGCTCGACGGCGAGGATCTGCAGGAGCATGTCCAGCACATGATCCGCACCGTTGTCACCGGTGAGATCGCCGGCGGCATGGCTGAGCATCACCCCGAAAACGACAAGGATCTGCAGGAGATCCTCGCGCCCATGGCAAAGCTCTTCCCGTGCGAGCTGCACTACACGGCGGATGAGCTGCGCAAGCTCACGCCCGACGCGCTCGCGGACGCGGTCTATGACTGCGCCATGAAAGCCTATGCCGCGCGCGAGGAGACCTTCGGCCTGCAGCCGGACGGCACGCCGCTCATGCGCGAGCTTGAGCGCGTGGTCATGCTGCGCGTGGTCGACGAATACTGGATGGATCACCTCGAGGCCATGGACGACTTGCGCCAGGGCATCGGCCTGCGCGCCTACGGCAACGTCAAACCGGTCGATGAGTATAAGCGCGCCGGCTTTGACATGTTCGACGAGATGGTCAACGGCATCCAGACCGAGACGGTGCGCCGCCTGTTCACGGTGCGCGTGCGCCGCGAGCAGAAGCTCGAGCGCAAGACCGTCGCCCGCGGTGCCGTGGCCAATGCCGGCGGGGACGACAGCGAGAAGAAGCGCCCCGTCCGCCGTACCAAGAAGCCCGGCCGCAACGACCCGTGCCCGTGCGGCAAGCTGCGTCCGAACGGTCTGCCCATGAAGTATAAAGACTGCTGCGGCAAGGATCAGTGATGTACGCAGAGATCACATTCCCGCTGCACGCGCAGCGCGGCGCGGCCTATCTGACCGCGCCGAACATCCCGGCGCGCCACGCCTTTTCCACCCGCCTCGGCGGCGTGAGCACCGGCGTGCTCGAGAGCCTGAATCTCAGCGTCCGGCGCGGCGACACGCCGGAAAACGTGCGCGAAAACTGGCGGCGGCTCGGCGCTGCCGCCGGGCTCGACCTCACGCGCGCGGTCTATGCAAAGCAGGTGCACAGCGCGGATGTGCGCATCGCGCACGCTGCCGACGCGCAGCCGCCGGAGCATGAGCCGCGCTTTACCTGCGACGGCTTTGTCACGAACGAGCCGGACGTCACGCTTGCGGTTTTTATGGCTGACTGCCTGCCCGCGCTGCTGCACGATCCCGCCGCCGGGGTCATCGGCGCGGTGCACTGCGGCTGGCGCGGCTCGGTGGCGGATATCCTCGGCGCTGCCGTCGCGCAGATGTGCGCCCTCGGCGCGCACCCGGCGGACATCCGCGCCGCCATCGGTCCGGGCATCGGCGCCTGCTGCTTCGAGGTCGGACCTGAGGTCGTCGCCGCGGCGGAAGCTCTGCTGCATGAGCCGCTCGGTACGCTCGTGCGCCCGCGCGCGGACGGCAAGGCCCTGCTCGATCTCAAGGGCGTCAACGCCCGGAGACTTGCGCAGCTCGGCGTCCCGGCGGAGCAGATCGCCGTGTCGGACGCCTGCACCATGTGCCGGCCGGATGTGTTCTGGTCGCACCGCGCGACCGACGGCCGCCGCGGCGTGCAGGCCGCCGTCATCACCCTGTGACCCAAGGGGGTAACCCATGAAACATCTTCATCTGACCCGACTGCTGGCGTTCGCACTGGCGCTCACGCTGCTGCTCGGCTGCGCCGCCTGCGGCAAGGACGACGCGGGCGATACCGGCGAGACCGTCGGCAAAAAGGACACACAGACCGCCGTCGAGCTTGACGGAAAGTTCACGCTCAGCTACAGCGCGTCCGCCGGCATGAACCCGTACAAAACACAAAATACCGATAACCTCGCCATCTGCAGTCTCGTGTACGAGACGCTCACGCAGCTGTCCGACGCTTTTGAGGCCGAGCCCGGCCTGTTCACGGAGTGGAGCAGCGATGACGGCGAGACCTGGACGTTCACCGTCAACACCGAGCGCGCCTTTCACGACGGGCACAAGCTCACCGCGCAGGACGCGGCCTATTCCATTCGCGCCGCCATGGCCTCGAGCCTCTATGCCGGCCGCCTGAGTGCGGTCAAGGAGGTCAAGGACAATGACGACGGTACGGTCACTGTTACGCTCTCGCGCGCGAATACGCAGTTTCCGGCGCTGCTGAACATCCCTGTCATTGAAAACGACGCCGGCGACAGCGCCTATCCGTGCGGCACGGGGCTGTACACGTATGCCGCCGACCATCAGAGCCTCATCGTGGCGGCCGACCATCCGGATGCCGACAAGGCGCCGGTCGAGGCGTTCTACCTTGCCGAGTACAAATCGGTCGAGGAGCTCACCTCCGCGTTTGACGACGGCGAGCTCGACCTCGTGCTCGGTGACCCAAGCTCCGGCACAGACCTGACCTTTTCGACCCAGAGCGACCAGCGCCAGTATGCCACGACGAACCTGCAGTACATCGGCTTTAACACCAACAGCAGCTTTTTCATGACCGCGCGCTACCGTCAGCCGTTCAACTATGTGGTCGACCGTGCGTTTGCCGTCGCGCTGCTGCATGACTGCGCCGTTGCGAGCGCGCTGCCCGTCCACCCGGCAAGCACGCTCTTTGACAGCTCCCTCAACGAGTCGCTGGCCTACGATCTGGACAAGGCAAAAAAGATGCTCGACGACCTGAAGATCGTCGACTATGACGGCGACGGTGAGCGTGAGTATATGCCCGACGGCTTGTCGCCGCTTGATATCAGCCTCTCGCTGATCGTCTATGCCGACAGCACATTCAAGGTCAGCATGGCCAACAAGATCGCGGCCGATCTCACGAGCATCGGCATCCCCGTGAAGGTGCGCGAAATGAGCTGGGACAACTATCAGGCTGCGCTCAAGGGCGGCAAATATGATCTGTACTACGGTGAGGTCGCGCTCCCGGCGGACTTTGATCTCTCGGCGCTGCTCAAATCCGGCGGCGCGCTCAACTACGGCGGCATCTCGACCGGCACGTATGCCGATGTCATCAACGCCTATCTCGCTGCCCCGGACACCGGCCGTGCCGCGGCCTGCCGCACCATGCTGCAGACGATCTCGGACACGGCACCCATCGTGCCCATCTGCTTTGAAAAGCACTGCCTGTATGTGCATCGCGGTGCCGTCGGCGGCTTTTCTCCCACAAAGAACAACATTTTCCGCAACATCACGGATTGGAAGATCAGTCAGGCATGAAACACGAGTGGATCGCACGTGCCAAGCGCTTTGCTACCTATGCGCTTGTCGGCTGCTTCGACACGGGCATGGACTGGGTGGCGTTTACGACCGCACATGAGCTGCTGCATTTCACGCCCATGCTCTGTCAGGCGATCGGCTATGCCGTCGGCACGGTCTGCAGCTATTTTCTCAACGGGCGCATCACCTTCCGCGACGGGCATATCGCCCGCTGGCGGCAGTGTGCGCGCTTTGCGGCGTGGAACGTGGTGTCCCTCGTGCTCAGCGAGGTGATGATCGGCCTGCTGACGCATTTCGGCATCAATCCGTACCTTGCCAAGGTCGGCGTCACGCTCGAGGTCGCGCTGCTGAATTACTTCGGCTATAAGTATATTGTGTTCGCAGTCCCAAAAGAAACGGAAGGAGAGCAGGATCATGACAGATCGTCAGTTGATTAATCTGGCCGTGCAGGCCTCCCGCAATGCCTATGTCCCGTATTCCCATTTTGCCGTCGGCGCCGCGCTCGAGTGCCGCGACGGTACGGTCTTTACCGGCTGCAACGTGGAAAATGCCGCCCTCGGCAGCACCATCTGCGCCGAGCGGACCGCCGCGTGCAAGGCCGTCAGCGAGGGACACCGCGACTTCGTGCGCATCGCTGTCTACGGTGACGGGGAGCACTACTGCTACCCCTGCGGCGCGTGCCGGCAGTTTCTGGCGGAGTTCGCGCCCGATATGGAGGTGCTGTCCGTCATGGGCGGCGGGCGCTATGTCAGCAACCGCCTGAGCGAGCTCATGCCCTATACCTTTAATTATTAAAGGGTGCGCCATGGAACTGGAACAACTGCGCATCTTTTGCGCCGTCGCTGCCTGCCGCAGCTTCACACGCGCGGCCAAGGAGCTCTTTGTCAGCCACTCGACGACCAGCCGCGCCGTGACTGCCCTCGAGCGGGAGCTCGGCGTGCCGCTGCTCACGCGCGACCGGCACACCGTTGCGCTCACGGGCGCGGGCGCGGTGCTTCTGACCGGTGCGGAGGCGCTTTTGCGCGACGCGGACGCGCTCGCGGACGCCGTGCGCGCAGCGGCGGAGCCGTCGGAAACGGCGGAAAAATGAATTGGTCGGACTGCACAAACTTTTTTGTGAATTTTCTACATTTCGGTGAAAAACCCTCTTGACATACGAGAGGGTTTTTGCTATTCTTAGGGAGCGCCTGTGCGGAAACAGGTGCATTCTGCGATGAAGCGGGAGATTGCGGAGCTGATCTCCGGTAACTTCCGTGGAGTATGTCCGCTGCCGCGCCTTTGCACGGCAGACAATCGGGCGGTTGAGTCAGCCAGCACCAGCGTATATCACCTGCACGGCTGCATACCGGCGAGAGCCGGTTTGTTTTTCGGGCAGGGTTTGATACGCACGGAACGGTGTATGGTGATCTCACCCGTGCGAACCGGCGGAGCCAATGCCGCCCAAAAAATTCGTAACGGAGGAAACAACATGGCAACCACGAGCAACAAGAAAATGATCCGTATCCGCCTCAAGGCCTACGATCACCAGCTGATCGACAAGGCGGCGGAGAAGATCGTCGAAACCGCGAAGCGCACCGACGCGAAGGTCTCCGGCCCCATTCCGCTGCCGACCAAGACCGAGATCGTCACCATCCTGCGTGCTGTTCATAAGTATAAGGACAGCCGTGAGCAGTTTGAGCGCCGCACCCACAAGCGCCTGATCGACATCATGAACCCGACCCAGAAGACGGTCGAGGCTCTGATGAATCTGGAGCTGCCGGCCGGTGTCGAGATCGACATCAAGCTGTAAGCACACCCCGTTAACCCTGCGCGAGAGCGCATATTTACAAACCCGAAGTCCGCAGCTTGCGTGTGCGGACGGGTCAAGTCAGCAGCCTCTGGCCATGAGCTAAGCGAGCTGACCAATAACCTGAAGGAGGAACATGTATGAAAACAGCCATCATCGGTAAAAAGGTCGGCATGACGCAGATCTTCGATGAAGCAGGCAAGGTCGTCCCCGTCACCGTGATCGAGGCAGGCCCCTGCACGGTCACCGGCAAGATGACCAAGGAAAAGGAAGGCTATGAAGCCGTCCAGCTCGGCTATGAAGACATCGCCGAGAAGAAGCTGACCAAGCCTGAGAAGGGCCACCTGGACAAGGCGGGCGTCGGCTATAAGAAGCACCTCAAAGAGTTCCGTCTCGAGGACTGCGCCTCTGTCAATGTGGGCGATGTCATCAAGGCCGACACCTTCAAGGAAGGCGACAAGGTCGACATCACCGGCATCAGCAAGGGCCACGGCTACGCCGGCGTCATCAAGCGCTTCGGCCAGGGCCGTACCCCGACCTCCCACGGCGGCGGCCCTGTGCACCGTCACGCCGGCTCCATGGGCTCGAGCACCGATCCTTCCCGTATCTTCCCGGGCAAGAAGCAGGCCGGCCACATGGGCGTGGATCAGGTCACCGTCCAGAACCTCGACGTGGTCAAGGTCGATCCCGAGCTCAACATGATCGTTGTGCGCGGCGCGATCCCCGGCCCGAAGGGCGGCATTGTCTATATCAAGAGCACCGTTAAGAAGCTGGTCGTCAAGAAGGGCGACGCCGGCGTCAGCACCAACCCGCAGAAGGCCTCCGGTCGTAACCCGCAGAAGGCTTCTGCAAGAAAGTAAGGAAGGGAGAGAGCGAATATGCCTACTGCTAAGTTGTTTAATATGGCCGGCGATCAGGTCGGCGAAGTGGCGCTCTCCGAAGCCGTTTTCGGTGTTGAGCCCAATGAGTCCGTTCTGCACGACTCCGTGAAGAACCACCTGGCCAACTGCCGTCAGGGCACGCAGAGTGCGCTGACCAAGGGCGAGGTTTCCTACACCACCGCAAAGCCCTGGCGCCAGAAGGGCACCGGCCGTGCACGCGCCGGCTACAAGGGCAGCCCGGTGTGGACCCACGGCGGCGTCGCGTTTGCGCCGAAGCCGCGTGATTACAGCTACACGCTCAACAAGAAGGTCAAGAGACTGGCCCTCAAGAGCGCGCTGAGCGCCAAGGCTGCCGCCGGCGAGATCCTCGTCGTGGACGGTCTGGCTGTCGAGGAGATCAAGACCGCCCCCGTCAAGGCGTTCCTGACCAAGATCGGCGCCGAAGGCAAGGCTCTGCTCGTGACCGAGCAGGTTGACGAGAAGGTCGTCAAGAGCTCTCGCAACATTCCCGGCGTGAGCAGCACCATCGCCACCATCCTCAGCCCCTACATGATCCTGACGCACCGCGTCCTGGTCGTTGACAAGGCTGCGCTCCAGAAAATCGAGGAGGTGTACGCATAATGAGAACCGCTTACGATGTCATTATCCGTCCCATCATCACCGAGCAGTCCATGGAAGACCTCGACATCAAAAAGTACGTGTTTGAAGTCGCCAAGGACGCCGGCAAGATCGAGATCAAAAAGGCCATCGAGGAGATCTTCGACGTGAAGGTCATCAAGGTCACCACCACGACGATCCACGCCAAGGAGAAGCGCGTCGGCGCCAATCCGTTCGGCATGACCGCCACCCGCAAGAAGGCCGTTGTGAAACTGTCCGCTGATTCGAAGAACATCGAGATCTTCGAGGGCATGGTGTAAGGGAGGAATTGAACAATGTCGATTAAAACCTATAAACCCACCACGCCTTCCCGCAGACATATGTCCGTTTCCGGCTTCGACGGTGTCGATAAGCACGCCAAGCCGCAGAAGGAGCTCGTGGAGGTCCTCAAAAAGCACGCCGGCCGCAACAGCTACGGCCGCATCACCGTCCGCCATCAGGGCGGCGGCAACCGCAAAAAGTACCGCGTCATCGACTTCAAGCGCGACAAGATGGACGTCACTGCGACTGTCCTGCGCCTGGAGTACGATCCGAACCGCAGCGCGAACATCGCTCTGGTCGAGTACGCTGACGGCGAGCGCCGCTACATTCTGGCTCCTGTCGGCCTGAACGTGGGCGACGTGATCGTGTCCTCCGCCGCTGCGGATATCAAGCCGGGCAACGCCCTGCCGCTGGCCAACATCCCGGTCGGCACCGTGATCCACAACATCGAGCTCTACCCGGGCAAGGGTGCGCAGCTGGTCCGCTCCGCGGGCGTCGCCGCACAGCTCATGGCGAAGGAGAACGGCATGGCTACCGTCCGTCTCCCCTCCGGCGAGTACCGTAAGGTCCGCCTGACCTGCATCGCCTGCATCGGCCAGGTCGGCAACGTCGACCACGCCAACATCTCCATCGGCAAGGCCGGCCGCAAACGCCATATGGGCGTTCGCCCGACCGTCCGCGGTTCCGTCATGAACCCGTGTGACCACCCGCACGGCGGCGGCGAAGGTAAATCGCCTGTCGGCCGTCCCGGCCCGGTCACCCCGTGGGGCAAGCCGGCGCTGGGTTACAAGACCCGTAAGAAGAAGAACGCGACCGACAAGTTCATTGTCAAGCGCCGCAACGCCAAGTAAGGAGGGAATAGGTAATGAGCAGAAGTGTTAAGAAAGGCCCGTTTGCCGCTCCCGAGCTGCTGAAGCGGGTCGATGAAATGAACAAGGCCGGCGAGAAGAAGGTCGTCAAGACCTGGAGCCGTTCCTCCACGATCTTCCCGTCCTTTGTCGGCCACACCATCGCTGTCCATGACGGCCGCCGTCACGTCCCGGTCTATGTGACCGAGGATATGGTCGGACACAAGCTGGGCGAGTTTGCGCCCACGCGTACGTTCCGCGGCCACGCCGGCAGCAAGACTGTTGGAAAGTAAGGGGGAGAGAACATGGAAGAACTGAAAACTGCACGTGCCCAGCTGGTGCACGCCCGTATCGCTCCCCGTAAGGTCCAGATCGTCTGCGACATGATCCGCGGCAAGGACACCAAGATCGCTGAGGCTTACATGGCCAACACGCCGAAGGCCGGCTGCGAGCTCATGCTCAAGCTGCTCAAGAGCGCCTGCGCCAACGCGGAGAACAACTTCGAGATGGATCCGGATAACCTCTATGTTGCCGAGGCCTATGCCACGGCCGGCCCGATCCTCAAGCGCGGCCGCCCGAGAGCTCAGGGCCGTATGTACCGCATCAACAAGCGCACCAGCCACATCACCATCGTCGTGGCTGAGAAGGCATAAGGGAGGAGGCAGAAGATATGGGACAGAAAGTTAATCCGCACGGCCTGCGTGTCGGCGTCATCAAAGATTGGGATTCCCGCTGGTATGCCCGTGACGAGAAGGTCGGTGACCTGATCGTTGAGGACTACAAGATCCGTGAGTACCTGAAGAAGACTCTGTATTCTGCAGGCATCCCGAACATCGAGATCGAGCGCGACAGCGCGAAGGTCCGCATCTATATCCACTGCTCTCGTCCGGGCGTTGTCATCGGCAAGGGCGGCGCGGAGATCGAGCGCATCCGCCTGAACGTTGAGAAGATGATCGGCAAGCCGGTCGCCCTCTCCATCGTTGAGGTCCGCACGCCGGATACGAACGCACAGCTCGTCGCCGAGAACATCGCCGCGCAGCTCGAGAAGCGCATCGGCTTCCGCCGCGCGATGAAAAACGCCATGGGCCGCGCCATGAGAATGGGCGCCCGCGGCATCAAGATCATGTGCTCCGGCCGTCTGGGCGGCGCCGAGATCGCCCGCACCGAGTGCTATCACGAGGGTACCATTCCGCTGCAGACCATCCGCGCGGACATCGAGTACGGCTTTGCTGAGGCTGCCACGACCTACGGCCGTGTCGGCGTCAAGGTCTGGATCTACAAAGGCGAGATCCTCTCCCAGAGCCTGCGCACCACCCCGCGCACCATGGATCTGAACAAGCGCGACGACCGTCGTCGTGACCGCCGTGACGGCGATCGCAGAGGCCGCGGCGGCTACAACCGCGACCGTCGCGACGGCAACCGTCAGGGTGGCCGTCCGGGCTACCAGGGCGGCGGACGTCCGCAGGGCGGCAACCGTCCGCAGGGCGGCTTCAACCGCGGCCCGCGTCCGGCAGCTCCCGCTGCTCCGAAGGAAGGAGGCAACAACTAATGCTGATGCCGAAAAGAGTGAAGTACCGCAGAGTGCAGCGCGGTCGTATGACCGGCAAGGCCCTGCGCGGCAATAAGGTGACCTATGGCGATTTCGGCCTGCAGGCGCAGGAGCCGGCCTGGATCACCTCCAACCAGATCGAGGCGGCCCGTGTCGCCATGACCCGTTACACCAAGCGCGGCGGTCAGGTCTGGATCAAGATCTTCCCCGACAAGCCGGTCACGCAGAAGCCGGCCGAGACCCGCATGGGTTCCGGTAAAGGTTCTCCTGAGTACTGGGTTGCCGTCGTGAAGCCCGGCAGAGTTCTGTTTGAGATTGCTGGCGTGTCGGAAGAGGCTGCCCGTGAGGCGCTGCGTCTGGCCAGCCACAAGCTTCCCTGCAAGACGAAGATCGTCAAGAAGGAAGAGACTGAGATTGGTGGTGAATAAGATGAAAGCTAGTGAAATTCGCTCCATGTCCGCCGCTGAGCTGGAAAGCAAGCTGGTCGAACTGAAGAAGGACCTGTTCATGCTCCGTATGCAGCACGCTACCAATCATCTTGACAACCCCGTTAAGATTTCTGCTGTGCGTCGCGACATTGCCCGAGTCAAAACCGTGCTCCGCGAAAAGCAGCTCGAGCAGTGAGGAGGTAAGTGAGAATGAACGAAATGAGAACGACTTCCCGCAAGACCCGCGTCGGCAAAGTGGTGTCCGACAAAATGGACAAGACCATCGTCGTCATCGTGGAGGACCACGTTGCGCACAAGGTTTATAAAAAGATCATCGGCCAGACCTATCGCCTGAAAGCACACGACGAGAACAACGAGTGCCATGTCGGTGATATCGTCCGCGTGATGGAGACCCGCCCCCTGTCCAAGGACAAGAGATGGCGCGTGGTCGAGATCGTTGAAAAGGCGAAGTAAGGAGGCAACAACATGATTCAGCAGGAAAGTTATCTGAAGGTTGCCGACAATACCGGCGCCAAGGAAATCAAGTGCATCCGCGTTCTCGGCGGATCCAAGCGTAAGTACGCCAGCATCGGCGACGTGATCGTCGCTTCCGTGCGCAAGGCAGCTCCGGGCGGCTCCGTCAAGAAGGGCGACGTCGTCAAGGCTGTTGTTGTCCGCACTGCGAAGCCGGTCCGCCGCGCGGACGGCACCTATGTGCGTTTCGATGAGAACGCCGCCGTCCTGATCAACGGCGAGGATAAGAACCCCCGCGGCACCCGTATCTTTGGGCCCGTCGCCCGTGAGCTCCGCGACAGTGACTTCACGAAGATCCTGTCTCTGGCTCCCGAAGTTATTTGAGGAGGGCGCAGAACATGAACATCAAAAAAGACGATAAAGTCGTTGTCCTGTCCGGTAAGAACAAGGGCAAGGAAGGCAAAGTCCTGTCTGCTGACCCGAAGGGCGGCAAGGTCATCGTGGAGGGCGTGAACGTCGCCACGAAGCACCAGAAGCCGAAAAACCAGCAGGATCAGGGCGGCATCATCAAGACCGAAACCCCGATCTATGCCTGCAAGGTCATGGTCGTCTGCCCGAAGTGCGGCAAGCCGACCCGCGTTGCGCACAAGATCACGGACGGCAAGAAGGCCCGCATCTGCAAGAAGTGCGGCGCCGAACTGTAAAGGAGGGAGCAACGAACTATGGCAACAATGCCTTCTATGAAGAAGAAGTATGTGGAGGAAGTCGCTCCCGCTCTGATGACGAAGTTCCAGTACGAGAGCGTTATGCAGATCCCGAAGATCGAGAAGATCGTCGTCAGCGTCGGCTGCGGCGACTGCAAGGATAACGCCAAGGCGCTCGACGCCGTCATCAAGGACATCACCGCGATCACCGGTCAGAAGGCCGTCGCGACCGTCGCCAAGAAGAGCGTCGCGAACTTCAAGCTGCGTGAGGGTATGCACGTCGGCGTGAAGGTCACGCTGCGTCAGGACCGTATGTGGGAGTTCCTGGACCGCCTGTTCAACATCGCGCTGCCCCGTGTCCGCGACTTCCGCGGCATCTCGGCCGACGCGTTTGACGGCCGCGGCAACTACAGCCTCGGCCTCAAGGAGCAGATCATCTTCCCCGAGATCGAGTACGATAAGATCGAGAAGCTCCGCGGCATGAACATCGCCATCATCACCACCGCCAAGACCGACGAGGAAGCACGCGAGCTGCTCAAGCTCATGGGCGCCCCGTTCGTCACCAAAGCATAAGGGAGGAGCGACACAATGGCTAAGAAATCTATGATCCTCAAGCAGCAGGCGCCTGCGAAGTTCTCCACCCGCCAGTACAACCGCTGCAAGATCTGCGGCCGTCCCCACGCTTACCTGCGCAACTACGGCATCTGCCGTATCTGCTTCCGTGAGCTGGCGTACAAGGGCCAGATCCCCGGCGTCCGCAAAGCC
>ERZ1673696.1886-NODE-1886-length-15992-cov-4.705779_pt1 | contig 15992 bp, 12 predicted proteins | sample MGYA00580226_ERZ1673696 | MGnify/ENA primary metagenome ERZ1673696 (study PRJEB41218, sample SAMN15661743) | gut metagenome | host: Homo sapiens | place: Canada: London | collected 2015-08-20/2019-03-30 | study: EMG produced TPA metagenomics assembly of... | reverse complement strand
GGTGGGAAGTTTTGCATTAGTTTTGTTTGTGTTACTGGGATTAAATTTAAGAATTTTTTCTTGACATGATGGCTTTTTCTTTTTTTATTTCAGATCAAGCTGTTTTCTTCTTTTTTTCCGAAATTCCATAATCTTATTTACAATAAAAGCAATTGCAATCAAAATGAGTTCCGCAACGGTCTGCCACAGTCTAGATATAATAGAAATAATCACAGCATATTCTTTTGGCATAACAAGACCAAGTCCAAGCAGCATGATACCTTCCCTTACGCCAAGACCGGACGGTGCAAATACAGCAAGAATTCCGATGATACAGGACAGTCCGTAAATTCCGGCCACATAGAGAAACTCTGATGTCGGAACCGGATAGATGGAGCATACCAGCATATAGAATCCGACACCAACGACCAGCCAGTTGCAGATAAACAGCAATACAACTTTGATCATCTGCCCATAGGTGATCGGAATCGAAAGATCTTTTTTCTTAATAAACCGTTCCAGAATTTTCAGGAAAAAGTTGATGATCTTCGGATTGATGCAGATGAAAAACAGAACAACCAGTCCTACCGTCATCCATTTATAATCATTGAGCAGATCATTTGGGAAAAAGAACAGCGAAATCAGAAACAAAAACGCTGCCCCAAGCAAAGTACAGATATTTTCAAGAAAAAAGCAGACCGTCACTTTTCGTATCGGTGCTCCTCCTTCTTCATATGCCGGCACACGGGCAAGCAGCATAAAGACTTTTCCCGGAATATATTTTCCCAGAATCGAGTAAAGATATGCTGTAATTGCCCGAAAATAGCCAATGGAACACTGGTTTAACTTTGTCATATAATGCCACAAAGATGCCAGTGTTACTTTATACAGGAAATAGAACAGTATCGCTCCTGCAAAAACCAGCCAGTTGATCTCAACATCCAGATTTTTATAAGAATCATAGTTTCTGTAAAAATAGCGAATCAGAAAAACAGCAACCAGCAGCAGAAATCCGATCTTTGCATATTTCATCCACTTCTTTTTTCCGCTTTTTCCTGTATGTTCCAGAATCTCCGATTCTTCTTTTTTGATCTGTGTATTTTCTTCCATGGTGATGACTCTCTTTCTAAAAACTCAGCAGTACACGAATAAAGCACATATAATAGTAAATAAAAATATATGGTATTTTCTGCAGTTTGTCATAATGTTCTTCCGAATAGATCCGGTTTTTTTCTGCCAGATGAAATGCCAGTCTGTGATTCCATCTACAGGTGTCATCTGCTATAAGTTCTGCCTTTTTTCCTTTTTTTCCAAGATATGCTTTTTTTGCCGGTGCACAGGTAAATTTAAAGACAAGTGCACGTTTCTGACTGCGTATCATATCACGGTCACTGATATGAGAATCACAGATAACGCCTGCTTTCACTGCCTCCTGATAAATGTGATACGTTTTCATATTGCGAATGACACAACTGGTATGTTTGATTGGATTTCCCTTCATCTCTTTCAGCCAGATATCACCAAAGCTGATATCTGCTGCCAGGGCAAAATGATCCTGACAGGTCATACAGCTTCTTTTTTCAAAAAAGTAAGCGTTTTTATAAGCACAGATTGTCTTAGTATAAGAAAACGTTTTCTCCGTCCCATCTTCATATATAATAGAAGACTGTCCTCTCCAGTGCCCTCTTCTATAGAAAAGTCTTACTGCATGATCCAGTGTGACATGAGACTGCTCCAGCGAAAGTAAAGTCGCTTTTTTGGAATGATTCCCGCTGCAGTACAAGCCCAGTTTAAAAGCAATCTTTTCTTCTAATTCCGGCTCCTTTTTCATCGCAGCATCCAGCCCTCTTAACATACATGGTGTCATGACTACTGCAATCTTTCCTTTAAACGTACGTACCATATCCAGATGTTTCAAAAGCGGCATATTCATATAAATACTTGAAGAAGCACTTCGGATCTCTTTCTCCGTCGTTGCAATAAATGTATCATAAGAAAGCTGTCCGTCGCAGATTTTTGTCCTGGTAACCCAGGCTCCGTCAATTCTTCCTGTTTTCAATAAATAGCATAAAAATGCGGTTACCATACCGCCGGACGCTGCCTGGGCACGGATTGTTTCATCTGCAGCATAACCTTTTCGGCATGCGATATGTTTTCCAAGATATTTATCCGGATTTTTGTAATCCAGCATTTGTTTTCCGTGATATGGCTGTTCCACAATCCGATCAATAATCTCAGACGCATATACCATATTTTTCAGAGAACTCTGAATCACTTCATCATAATGTTTTTCCAGTTTCCTTCGAATGGTGTCTTCATCTGATATAAATTTATCAAACTCTTTCCGCAAAGACTCTGTTGTCAGATTTGAAAAATCAATTGCATACTGACCAAGATCAAAAAAATCCAGAACTTCCTGATATTTATGACTCCATCCGACCAGAAGCACCGGTACTTTCTGCTGCAGTGCCCCGATCATTGCATGGAATCTGGATGCAACCAGGAACCGGCATGTTCCGATGTAGGCACGGATCTCCTCCGCATCCATTTCCTTATGATACCACCTTACCATTTCTTTGTTTTTTACACCGGCATAAACTGCATCGCAGATGGGAAGGTCATTATTCCTTGGCTTCTGACTGTTGATTCTTGCACCGTTTGCAATAATCAGCACATTCCAGCCGTCCTGATTCAGCTGATCGATAAAATCTGTCATGATCTGCTGATAATCAATGCCCAGTTTGTTACATTTTTTCTGTACAACAGAACTGACAGAAAGACCGATTACCTTTTCATTAAAAAACGAATCATCCTGAACTTCTTTTTCTATTTTTTCAAGAACCTTTGGATCATCTGCCATTGTAAATGCTCCGTCTGCACAAAGTTTTACATTTTTTTCAACACCGATCTCTTTTAAATTTTCCAGCGTACCTTTTCCTCTTGCACAGATCAGCTGCATCTTCGGCAGAATCCATTTTGCAAGGAAACGGTTCCAGAAAGAATGAAACGTTCCCATCGCCTGTGAATACTTCATAACAGGAACTCCCATAAGCATCGGAACTGCGGCACATACAAATGCATAAGTGTTCATAATAAAACCTCTGCTGTCAACAAAAGAAATCCCTGCTTCATCCAGAACAACATCTGTATTATAATATGCCTTTAAAATCTTGTTTTTCAGTAAAAGTCTTTTAATCGGCGGACAAAAATGAAAAACCTTATAAAGAACTGCCAGTGGAAATGCAATAAACAGCAGCTGCTCTGGTTTGCACGAAACAATCTTAATAAAATCCCATGGTATCTGTTTCTTATCTTCCTGTGGATATACAGACATCAGATTAATATTCAGCCGTTCTCCATATTTTTCATACAGCTGACGAATTGAGCTTTGCAGCATCGCTGCTGCCCCTTTATTTCCGCTGTAACTGGCTGCCGTAATAGCGATCACGACATCTCTCATATCATACTCCTTCCTTTTGTCACTCTGCACATAATTTCAAGGATACTCCCTGTTTTTCCAGTGCCTCTTTTAATTTATTTCCCTTGACATAGACGATGTCACCTTCTCTGCTGTAATCTTCATCTGCAAACAGATAATAAGAGCCTGTCTGAAATGCTTCTTCTGATGGCAGCTTTTTTGCAATCACAAAAACATTGTCTACACTCTTATAACTCTGATACTTATGATCCATGAGATGATAATTCACCAGACGAACCTGATAAGATTTAAGTGGTGCTGCCGTTTGTTCTACCCAAACATTCGGATATTCTTTATACACATCGCCAAGCAGTTCTATCTTTTCCGCAGCGGCATGAATCCTGTTTTCTCTGGCATTATTTTCAGATATTGTAACGTTTTGAATATTATAACCATACAATAACATGGATATCATCAATATCATCACGCATGTCTGATATTCCTTTTTTCTGTAGCATAAAAATAAAAGCAATAAAAAGCCTGCAAACATCAGTCCTGCAAAAAGGATCACCCCATGGGATACCTGACCGCTGAACATCAGCTTTTTCGCATCTGTTTTAACAAATGTTCCCAGCATTCCCATATATTTTCTTACATAACTCTGATTATTCAGCCGGGGAGCTGTAATTTTGGCGAATGCAGCAAATATGATGCTGTAAAAGAGCACAGAAACGATCTTGGAACGAATTCCAAAAAGATCTTTCCTCCAGATCAGCACATACAGCCCAAGCAAACATAAAATGCCAAACGCACAACATACATAACGGTCATATACAATGCGGTCGATACGGATTCTTGCCGATCCATATAAATTTTTCTTTACATTCTTCAGAAAAAAAACGGTTCCCAGGACAAAGCTTCCCACATAAGATAATCCTCCAAAAACAGCAAGCATACGTTCTGCCGGTGTAATGTTTATCTTTGAGCGGCGAAAAATCCCGCAAAAGACTAACACGCAGGCAATCAATCCCACACACACCAGTCCAAGTGTAGGTGCAAAAGAATTCATCAGCCATCCGGTTGCCATGATAATATAAGATTTGATTCCTTTTATGGTGAACAGTAACCGTATTGACTGGATCGGTATCCCGGTCGCATGTGCTGCCCCGGTTCCCCAGATTGTATACTTGAAAAATCTTGCCAGAATTTTATCCAATATAAGAAACGGTACTATGCTGGCAAAAAATGGAAGCAATGGAATTCGATAATCTTTTTCTTTTTTAAAAAGTAAAAGAAAAACAACCGCTATTGTAACTGCTATCACAGTAACAATCCCTCTGCTGTGGCTTGCATATGCATATACTGCTGCAAAGCTTAACAAGACCGTATACTGGCATTTTCTTTTTTTCGTATCCGCATACATAGTATTTAAAATCAACAATATACATACCCAGTTCATCACGATCAGCATAACATCGCCTCTCAGGTAAATCGCCTGGAACATCACACTGCTGATCATCGTCGAAGCTGCTGCCAGAAGTGCTGCTGATCTTTCTTTTTGAATTTTCAGATATCGTCTGGCAATATAATAGGAAATCACCGGTGTTACCGACATAAGCAGTGCATTGATCAGCGAAACTGCTTTATAAATCTGCACGCCTTTTTTTAACAGAAAAAATGGAATACACCACACAAGTGCCATTCCATATCGATAATAAAATCCACCATTACTGAGAACTCCGGTTCCCCAGTTTCTTCCGGAGAGCAATGCTGCGTTTGCCAGCGTGCCCATTTCATCGACAGCCGTGTTCGTACTCAGACATAATGCCGGCACTCCCATAAGCACCAGCATTACCGCAAACAGTGAGATCATACAAATCTTGTCCTGTTTTGTCATTGTCATTTTATTTTTCCTCTTTCTCTCTGTCATAATCCAGTTTACGTGCATGATACTGTACATCTTCCAGGATCTTGCGGTTTGCCGCAATGATGTCTGCCAGCAGTCCGATCACGCCGGTCTGGAAGCCCATCAGCATCAGGATACTTGCAAGGATCAGAGACTGCACATGTCCGTTTCCGGCTCCGGTCACATAGTAAACCAGAAAACGCACGCCAAGCAGTGCCCCACAAAGAAAGAGCACACTGCCGATCCCGAGGAAGAACCGCAGCGGTTTGTACATCATAAAGGAACGGACGATTGTCACCATGGAACGTTTCACGTATCCGAACATGCTGGAAAATAGTCTGGACTTGCGAAGTTCCGGGTTGGTACGAATCGGCACAGACTCCATTGCCATTCTGCTGCGTCCAGCCTGGATGATCGTCTCCAGAGTGTAGGTATATTCATTGGTGACATTCAGACGCATCGCCGCATCACGGCTGTAAGCACGGAAACCGCTCGGTGCGTCCGGAATATCGGATTTGGATGCCACACGCACGGTCCAGCTTCCGAAATGCTGAAGCTTTTTCTTGAGCGGTGAAAAGTGCTCGGTATCATCGATCGGGCGTTCACCGATCACAATATCTGCCTTTTCCTCCAGGATCGGACGCACCAGTTTTTCGATGTCATCTCCGCAGTACTGATCATCGGCATCGGTATTGACAATAATATCCGCACCGCTTCGCAAGCAGGCATCCAGCCCTGCCATGAACCCCTTTGCCAGTCCGCGGTTCGTCCGGAAATTGACTACATAGTTCACGCCCCAGTTTTTCGCAACTTTGACGGTATCGTCACGGCTTCCGTCGTTGATGATCAGATACTCGATCTCATCGATCCCGTCGATATGTTTTGGCAGATGATTCAGTGCAATTTCCAGCGTCTCTGCCTCGTTATAACATGGCACCTGTATGATTAATTTCATTATTCATTCTCTCCTCATTTTTTCTCTAGTCCCTGAAATACAGATCTCTTGTATAGACTTTATCCATGACATCCGCAATCTCATCACTGCAGCGGTTGGCAAGGATCACATCACTCATTTCTTTAAATTCCTTAAGATCACGGATCACACGGGAGTTAAAGAACGTTTCTTCTTTCATTGCCGGCTCATATACAACCACTTCGATCCCCTTCGCCTTGATCCGCTTCATAACCCCCTGGATCGAGCTCTGGCGGAAGTTATCTGAATTGGTTTTCATCGTCAGGCGGTATACTCCTACAATCTTTGGATTTTTTTCAATAATGCGCTCTGCAATAAAATCTTTTCTGGTACGGTTTGCTTCTACGATCGCTGCCACAATATTGTTTGGGACATCATGATAGTTTGCAAGCAACTGTTTGGTGTCCTTTGGAAGACAATATCCGCCATATCCAAAAGACGGATTATTATAATGCGTGCCGATACGGGGATCCAGCCCTACTCCTTCAATGATCTGTTTACTGTCAAGCCCTCTTACCTCTGCATAAGTATCCAGTTCATTGAAAAATGCAACACGCATGGCAAGGTAGGTATTTGCAAACAATTTGACTGCCTCAGCTTCCGTAAGATCGGTAAAGAGTGTCGGGATCTCCTGCTTGATCGCCCCTTCCTGAAGAAGTGCGGCAAATGCATGTGCCTTGTCACGCTGATTCTCCGGCGATCCGACAATAATACGGGAAGGATACAGATTATCATACAGTGCATGTCCTTCTCTTAAAAATTCCGGTGAGAACAGAATATGGTCTGTATGGTATTTTTCACGGATTCCTTTTGTATAGCCGACCGGAACCGTTGATTTAATCACCATCACGGTATCCGGATTCACCTTCTGTACCAGTTCGATCACCGTTTCGATCGAAGATGTGTCGAAATAATTTTTCTTCGGATCGTAGTCCGTCTGGGTTGCAATGATAACAAAATCAGCATCCTTATAAGCTTTTTCTGCATCTGTCGTTGCTGTCAGGTGCAGATCCTCTCTTGCCAGAAATTCTTCGATTTCTCTGTCTACGATCGGTGACTTCCCTTTATTGATCAGATCAATCTTGCTTTGCAGGATATCGACTGCCCACACATCATTGTGCTGGGAGAGCAGCAGGGCATTGGAAAGCCCTACATATCCCGTTCCCGCTACTGCTATTTTCATATTGCTCTCCTCCTTTTAAAGATTCGGGCGAATCACTTTCGGATTATAGCCATGCTCTTTGAGGGCATTGACGATGCGCTCTTTGTGATCCGTTCCAAATGCTTCCAGTGTGATCTTCAGCTCTACGGCTGCATTGCGGTTCGTGCTTACAAACTGATTGTGATCCAGTTTGATGACATTTCCCTGTTCATTTGCAATAACGGTTGCCACACGAACCAGCTCTCCTGCTTTGTCCGGAAGCAGAACAGATACGGTAAAGATACGGTCTCTCTGGATCAGACCTAACTGTACAACAGAAGACATGGTGATCACATCCATGTTTCCGCCGCTTAAGATCGATACCACTTTTTTGTCTTTTACATCCAGATATTTCAGGGCTGCCACGGTCAGAAGTCCGGAGTTTTCTACGATCATCTTGTGGTTTTCAACCATATCAAGGAAGGCAACGATCAGATCATCGTCCTCAATGGTGATGATATCATCGAGGTTTTTCTGCAGATACGGGAACACATTTTTGCCAGGTGTCTTAACAGCCGTGCCGTCTGCGATCGTATTGACATTTGGCAGTGTCACAACTTCTCCTGCCTGAAGGGAAGCTTTCATGCAGGCTGCCCCTGCCGGTTCCACACCGATCACGCGGATGTTCGGGTTGAGCATCTTAGCCAGTGTGGAGACACCGGTTGCCAGTCCGCCTCCTCCGATCGGAACAAGGATATAATCAACCAGCGGCAGTTCTTTGATGATCTCCATTGCGATCGTTCCCTGACCGGTTGCAACAGCCGGATCATCGAACGGATGGATAAAGGTATAGCCTTCTTTTTCTGCCAGTTCCAGTGCATAGGCACAGGCCTCATCATAGACATCTCCATAGAGAACCACTTCTGCACCGTAGCCCTTGGTGCGGTTTACTTTGATCAGCGGTGTGGTCGTCGGCATAACGATCACTGCCTTTGCACCAAACTCTTTTGCTGCATAGGCAACGCCCTGTGCATGGTTTCCTGCGGAGGCTGTGATCAGACCTTTCTGTCTCTCTTCTTCGCTCAGTGTGCTGATTTTATAGTAAGCACCTCTTACTTTATAAGCACCGGTTGTCTGCATATTTTCCGGTTTCAGATAAACTTTGTTTCCTGTCTGCTCACTGAAATATTTACTGTAGATCAGCTTTGTCTCCTGTGTTGCTTTTTTTACGATTTCTGAAGCTTCTTCAAATTTGTCTAATGTAAGCATGTCTTTACTCCTCTTCTTCTGAATCTTTCACATCAAAAAGTGCATTTACGAACTCGTCTGCATCGAATTTCTGCAGATCGTCAATACTCTCTCCCACGCCAATATATTTCACCGGGATACCAAGTTCGGAATGGATGGCAACGGCGATACCGCCTTTGGCTGTTCCATCCAGTTTGGTAAGAATGATTCCGGTAATATCAGCAATCTCAGAAAACTGTCTTGCCTGTGCAAGTGCATTCTGACCGGTTGTACCATCCAGCACAACCAGTGTCTCACGGTAAGCTTCCGGATATTCCCGGTCGATCACACGGTTGATTTTCCCAAGTTCTGCCATAAGATTCTTTTTATTATGAAGTCGTCCTGCCGTATCGCAGAGCAATACATCTGCATGACGTGCTTTGGATGCCTGGATCGCATCGTATACAACGGCTGCCGGATCCGATCCTTCCTGTCCGGAAATGATCTCCACTCCTGCACGGTGTGCCCATTCGGTCAGCTGTTCTCCGGCTGCCGCACGGAACGTATCGGCTGCCGCCAGAATTACTTTCTTTCCCTGGTCTTTTAATTTTCCTGCCAGTTTTCCGATGCTGGTTGTCTTACCGACACCGTTGACTCCGATCACCAGAACAACGGACTGACGGTTTTCAAACTCGTACGCCGTCTCACCGACATTCATCTGGGCTTTGATGCTGTCGATCAGAAGCTGTTTGCAGGCAGAAGGCTCTTTGATGTGCTGCTCTTTCACCTTCTGTTTCAGATCTTCTATGATCGCGGTTGTCGCATTGATCCCGAGATCTCCCATGATGAGGATTTCTTCGATCTCCTCATAAAAATCCTCATCTATTGCGGAAAATCCGCTGAAAATAGAATCAATACCGGAAACGATATTGTTTCTTGTCTTGGTCAGTCCTTCTACCAGGCGCTTAAAAAATCCTTTTTTCTCACCCATCTTCTTTCCTTTCTCACTGATCCAGTGCCTCTTCGATCAGATTTACCGATACCAGTGCAGAGATTCCTTTTTCCTGCATCGTGATGCCATACAGCCGGTCGGCCGCTGCCATCGTTCCGCGTCTGTGTGTAATAATAATAAATTGTGTATTTTTTGTCAACTTGTGCAGATAATTTGCATAGCGGCTGACATTCGCCTCATCCAGTGCCGCCTCAATCTCATCCAAAAGACAGAACGGGGACGGTTTGAGGTGCTGGATAGCAAAAAGCAGGGCGATCGCCGTTAAGGCCTTCTCGCCTCCGGAGAGCTGCATCATATTCTGCAGTTTTTTGCCCGGCGGCTGAGAGATGATCCGGATGCCTGCCTCCAGAATATCTTCATCATCCACAAGCTCCAGCGTTCCTTTGCCCCCTCCGAACAATTCACGAAAAGCTTTGTCAAATTCCACCTGGATCCTGGCAAAATTCTCCCGGAACTGCTTCCGCATCCCTTCATCCAGCTCCAGAATGATCTCTTCTAAAGCTTTCTCTGCTTTGATGAGATCATCGTGCTGATTCTGAAGAAATCCATGCCGCTGTGACATCTCTTTGTAATCTTCGATCGCATTGACGTTGATGTTGCCCATCTGGCGGATCGCTGCTTTGATCTCCTCGATCCGTTTTCTGGTCTGCTTCTGATCCATGCCGTTTTCGTTCCGAAACGCAGCAGCTTCCGAAGGTGTCACCTGATATTCATCCCAGATCTGACTGATCCGCTCTTCTTTTTGACTTTCAAGCTTTTCCTGCATGGATGCAAGCCGGAAGTTTTCTTTGTCCAGATCTGCGATCTGCCCGGAAAGCTCCTCCCGTCTTGTAAAAAAGGTTTTCTGTGCCGCACTTTTCTCTTCTTTTTGTGCCTGAAACTTCTGCAGCTGCCTGCCATGATCGCATCCATGGTCTTTCGTACCTGCAATGCGGCTTTCAATCTGCCGGATCTGTGCTTCTTTTTCTGCAATGACATCCAGACTTTCCCGCTTTTTCTGTCCGATCTCTTTTTCTTCTTCCCTTAGATTTCGGATTTCTTTTTCGATACGTTTGAGATTCTGCCCTGCAAATTCTTCTTTCTGTCCGGCATTTGCAAGCTCCAGATGCAGCTTTTCAATGCGGGCGTTCTGCTGCTCCAGCTCCGCCCTCTGGACTTCCTGTTCTTTCTGCCATCCCAGGATCTGTTCCTGCAGCTGTGCTTCTCTTTTTTCAGACTCTTTCACAGCTTCTTCGATCTGTTCTTTTTCCCGGCTGATCTGCTTTAATTCGCCGTCTAACTGGGCAGATTCTTCCTGAAGCCTTGTCAGCTCTTCTTTGGATTCTTCCCGTTTTTCTTCCATCTGGCGGATCTCCATGCGTGCCGTATTCTGAGAAACATAGGCTTTCTGAAGCTTTTCATTCAGAATTACAACTGTTTCGCGATGTTCATTCCTTTTTTTTCGGTTTTCATCGACTTCCAGCTGCAATTCTTTCCATTCTTTTTCCAGTGCCTGTACTTTCTTTTGCAGCTCTTCAACTTCTCTTCTGCGTCCCAGAAGATTGCTGCTGTTGCGGTAGGCACCACCTGTCATGGAACCGCCCGGACTTAAAGACTCTCCTTCCAGCGTAACGATCCGCAGAGAATGGTGATATTTCCTGGCAGCTGCGATCGCATGATCCATATTGTCTGCGACAAGTGTCCTGCCAAGAAGGTATTCCACCAGTGCACGGTATTTCTCTTCTGTCCGGACCAGAGTGCTCGCAACGCCCAAAATCCCCGGCTCTTTCACGGCATCTTTGTTTCCTGCATTTCCTTTTCTTCCGATGGCAGTCAGCGGAAGGAAGGTAGCCCGGCCATATTTGCCACGTTTCAGAAATTCGATCATGCGTTTTGCGGTCTCTTCCCTGTCCGTCACAATATTCTGTATACTGCCGCCAAGTGCCGTCTCGATTGCCGTCTCATAAGAAGATTCTACTTTGATCAGATCGGCTACAACACCGAGGATCCCCGGATTTTTGTCTTTCTGCTCCATCACCTTCCGGATACTGTTTCCGTATCCATCATAGCGTTCTGTTAAATTGCTCAGTGTCTCAAGCCTTGATTTCTCCCGGTGATAGAAAGACTGTTTCTGTTCCAGTTCCCGGTTCTGCCCTGCCAGTTTCTGCTGGAGCTGTTCAATCTTATCTTCCTGCTCTTTGCTCTTCCGAAGCTGTTTTTCAATCTCTTCCGACACCGTTTCGTAGGCAGTCTGATATTCCTGAAGCGTCTCCTGCCATCTGGCATCTTCGCTGCCGATCCGAAGGAGCTTTCCGGTTACTTCTGCTTTTCGGATCTGCATCTGTTCCTGCATGGTATCGTATCGCTGAACATTTCCTTTCACCGAAGCACGCTGATTCAAAAGTGAAATGATTTCATTTTTCCCATCCTCGATCTGCATTTCCAGATGGGAGAGCATCGCCGTTGTCGCATCCGCTTCCAGGCGATAGTCCGCTTCCGTCAAAGAAACCTGCTCCTGTTTTTCCTTTGCAAGCAAAAACGCCTGTTGCTCCGCTTTTCTCTGTTTTTCTTTTCTGGAAAGTTCGCTCTCGATCACGCTCTTTCGCTCTTTTAAGCGGACTTCCTGATCCTCCTGTGCCCGGATCTGCTCTTTCAGGACTTCGATCTGACCGGTGAGCTGCTGGTGGAGCAACTGACTTTGTCGCTCCTGTTCCCGGATCTGCTCGATCCGCTCTTCCAGCTCCTCGATCGCTTTTTCTTCTGTTTCATAATGGATGCGGATCGTCTCGTATTCTTTCTTTATATCAGAAAGCTGTTCTTCTGCAATCTTTCGTTTTTCATCCAGATTCGCAAGTTCTGCTTTCCGCTGCTCCATTTCCAGCAGAAATAGATGCAGATCGATCTTTTTTAATTCTTCTTTTTTCTTCAGGTAGATCTTTGCCTGTTCTGCCTGATGCTGAAGCGGAACCAACTGACGCTGAAGTTCCGAGAGAATATCGTTTACGCGGACAAGGTTCGCTCTTTCATCCTCCAGCTTTTTCACGGCTGCCGCTTTTCTTCGTTTGAACTTGACAATCCCGGCTGCCTCATCAAACAATTCTCTTCGATCTTCCGGTCTGCCGCTTAAGATCTTTTCAATCTGTCCCTGGCCGATGATGGAGTAACCCTCTTTTCCGATACCGGTGTCGTAGAAAATCTCCTGAATATCTTTCAGACGGCAGGAAGTTCCGTTTAAACGATATTCGCTCTCGCCGGAGCGGTAGACGCGGCGGCTGACCGTCACTTCCTCATAATCCACCGGCAGTTTGTGGTCGGCGTTGTCCAGTGTGATCGAAACCGACGCAAAGCCGAGCGGTTTTCGATTTTCCGTACCGGAAAAAATCACATCCTGCATGTTGCTTCCTCGCAGCTGTCTGGCACTCTGCTCACCAAGTACCCAGCGAACCGCATCTCCTACGTTGCTCTTTCCGCTTCCGTTTGGCCCTACGATCCCGGTAATACCATTATGAAATTTAAAATCAATCTTGTTTGCAAATGATTTGAATCCCTGGATCTCAAGGCTCTTTAAATACATGTCTCAGGCATTTCCTTTCAGTTTGATAATGGCACGGTAAGCGGCTTCCTGCTCTGCGGCTTTCTTGGTCCTTCCCGTTCCTTCGCCCAGTGTCTTGTCTCCCACTACCAGACTTACTACAAATTTCTTGTCATGATCCGGTCCGATCTCTCCTGTCAGCACATACTCGATCTCTTTGCCTTTATAGTCACTCTGCACGATCTCCTGCAGAATAGTCTTGCTATCATAAAAGAGTTTTTTATGTTCGATATCCTTTAGAATAAATTTATGGATAAACTCCTTTGCACTAGCAAAACCACCATCCAGATAGATAGCTCCTATTACACTCTCCATAGCATCAGATACGATAGAATCCCGGTTTCTTCCGCCTGTCCGCTCTTCTCCCTTTCCAAGGAAAAGATAGCTTCCGAGGCTGATCTCGTGCGTACACAGTGCCAGCGTTGGTTCACATACAATGCTGGCACGGAGTTTTGTCATTTCGCCCTCAGCCATATCCGGGTAATTGTAAAATAAATACTCACTGCTGATGATCTCCAGAACCGCATCGCCAAGAAACTCCAGACGTTCATTGTCTTTGAGTCCTTCGTGCCTGTGTTCGTTTGCATAAGAACTGTGTGTGAGAGCCTGCTTAAACAAGGTCTTATCTTTGAAGGTATAGCCAATCTTTCCTTCCAGCTCTTTTAAATCTTTTGTCTGTTTCATCTTGTTCCTCGCTTTCTGTTTCAGTCGGATATACAGAAGGTGCTGACTTGCAGCACCTTCCCATCTGTCGTTATCGTCAGACCCCTTTTAATTTAATGCACTTTTGATTGCTTCTACTGCATCACCGACAGAAACGATCTTTTCTGCTTCTTCATTTGGAATCTCGATATCGAATTCTTCTTCAATCCCCATGATAATCTGGAAAACATCCAGGGAATCTGCACCAAGTTCATCTACAAAGGTGGTATCCAGCGTAATTTCGTTTGCATCTACGTTTAACACTTCTGCGATGATTTTTGCTAACTTTTCAAATTCCATAATAAAATACCTCTCTTATCCTTTTTGGTCTTCTTTTATAATATTTTCTCTGATTTTCTGATTGATCTCCTGTTTTGTGAACTGGACACACTGAAGGATGGAATTTTTCACTTCCACTGCCTTTGAACTTCCGTGTGTCTTTACGACCAGTCCGTTCAAACCTAAAAGCGGTGCTCCGCCATACTGGCTGGCATCAAAAGATTTGAGCGTTTCTTTCAATGCAGGTTTTACCAGTAATGCACCGATTTTGGAACGCAGGCTTGTCATCATGCCCTGCTTGACTTTACTGATCAGAGTTGCACCGACACCTTCGTAAAGTTTCAGGATCACGTTTCCCACGAACGCCTCACAGACGATCACATCGCACACTCCCTGCGGAATGTCGCGTGCCTCCACACTTCCGATAAAATTGAGCTCTTTGCATTCTTTGAGCAATGGAAACGTCTCTTTTACAAGTGCATTGCCCTTTTCCTCTTCCGCACCGATGTTGACCAGCCCGACTCTCGGATTTTTGACTCCCATAACATTTTCCATGTAGATGGAACCGATCTTTGCAAACTGCACCAGATGGGAAGGTCTGGCATCCACGTTTGCCCCACAGTCGATCAGGAGAGAAACTCCGTTCTTTGTCGGAATAAGCGGTGCCAGCGGCGGTCTTTCAATTCCTTTGATCCTGCCAACGATCACCTGACCTCCTACAAGGATCGCTCCGCTGCTTCCTGCAGAAACAAACGCATCTGCTTCTTTCTGCTTAACCATATTCATACCTTTTACGATCGAAGAATCTTTTTTCCTGCGAATTGCCATGACAGGCGGTTCGGCCGTTTCGATCACTTCTTCGGTATGCACGATCTCCAGCCTTTCTTTTGGAAAGGTGTATTTTGAAAGCTCGGCTTCGATCACCGGCTTTCTTCCCGTCAGGTAGATAAAAATATCTTCTCTGGCGTTCAGTGCTTCTACGGCACCTTTGACGATTTCTCCGGGTGCATTGTCTCCGCCCATGGCATCTACAACCACCCTGACCATATCCTGCATAGTTTTTCCTCCTGTTGCAATTCCTAATATACTAGAGTGCGATATAAAAATCAACCTAAAATTTTTGCAGATCCTTTCATAAAAAATCAGGGACCAAACAACATCAAATTGTTCAATCCCTGATTCTATAGCATTTATGCAATTAGTCTTCAACTGCAACGATTTCTTTTTTGTTATATGTTCCGCAGTTTTTGCAAACTCTGTGAGACATCATCAGTTCACCACATTTGCTGCATTTTACCAGATTCGGAGCAGTCATTTTCCAGTTTGCTCTTCTCTTGTCTCTTCTTCCTTTGGAAGATTTATTCTTTGGACAGATTGACATGGCTTACACCTCCTTAAATTTATTGAAGATATCACGGATCTGTGCCATTCTGGGATCTAAATCTGTATGATCACAGTCGCAGGTCCCATGATTCAGATTCTTACCGCATATACTGCAGATTCCTTTACAGTCCTCTTTGCACAGCACACGAAGCGGCCAGTTCACCAGAATCTCGCTGTAGACCAGCTCATCCACATCCAGGTCATATCCATGTATATACGCGCATTCATCGAGCGCTTCCCGTTGTTCTTCTTCGGTAAGGTTCATGTCAATTTTCTTCTCAAAATCAAGCTCAAACTCTACCGGAACTTCCTCCAGGCAACGTCCGCAGGGAATCAGAATCGTAAGATCCATCCTGCCCTGTATTAACAGATTCCGCTTTCCTTTGTTCGTAAGAACCAGT
>ERZ1673696.1850-NODE-1850-length-16265-cov-9.493152_pt1 | contig 16265 bp, 12 predicted proteins | sample MGYA00580226_ERZ1673696 | MGnify/ENA primary metagenome ERZ1673696 (study PRJEB41218, sample SAMN15661743) | gut metagenome | host: Homo sapiens | place: Canada: London | collected 2015-08-20/2019-03-30 | study: EMG produced TPA metagenomics assembly of... | reverse complement strand
TCACGAGCGGGGGCTCCTGTCGTTTCCGTGCCCCTGGATTGGGTCATAGTGTCTGTAGGGGATGGGGCCGTCGCCGTTCTCGACATAGCGGGCTATGGCCTTGACAACGGAGTCGCTGATGTAGATGTGGCCGCCCTTCTCGTTGGGTCGATCGTTTCTGGTGGAGAATGCAGCCGAAACCTCGCCTTCCGCAAACGCGTCCACGGTGGAGCCGTTCTTGATGTCGATGTCGCCCCCGTCAGTGATGAGGGCGATGGCCTGGCCGCCGTTCGCGCTGGTACGGACCGTCACGGTCGCGTGATCGAGCGTAACGCCCTTGTGGGCATAGACGCCATATTCAACACCGCTTGCGTCAAGGGAGGCGTTCGTGACCGCGAGACTGCCCTCAGTGTCGACGGCAAGATATCCCTCGGCGTTTGCCTTGACCTGGCTGCCGTCCGAGATGTTGATATTGCCGCCGCTCCAAAGGGCCTCACCATCGGCTGAGCTTGCCTCGACCGTCCCGTCACCCTTGATGGTGAGGTTCTTGTCGGCTCCAATACCCTTGTCCTTGGTAGCCCTGGCGGTGACGGCTCCGCTGTCGTCAATCGTGATATTGCCGTTTGCCCTGATGCCATCCGATGCACCCGTGGCGTTGACGTTGCCCGAACCTTTGATAGCGAGATCACCTCCGGCATTGATGGCATCAAACCCAGTGCTCGTGGCGTTGACGGATCCGGCTCCGTCGATGTTGATATTACCCGTGGAGAGGATAGCGTCCTCAGTAGATGTCACGCTGAGCGTGCCGCCCTCGTTGCCTTGGATATTGAGCTCGGCATTCTCGTTAGTGCCATGAGAAACGTTGATGCTTTCGATCCATTCGGCAGTGACGATGTTGGTTCCCGAGTAATTCACGTTGAGCTTGCCTGCGGCCTGGATCTCGCCGCCGTTATAGTTGTTGAGCTTCAAGTCGTCGGCGCCGTCCCACGACCAGGTACCGGCCTCGTCGCTCGCCGCGGTGTTGTACTTGTTGCCGCCGACCTTGACCCATTCCGCTGCGAGCGAGACGCTCGGCATGAGCAGCGAGCTCACCGTGAGCGCGCACACGGCGCCCGCGACGATGCGGCGCGTCACGCGGCGCCAGCTGCCGTGCGCGAGTCCTATGCGACGGCGAACGTCGGGTTCGGCAACATGGGTTCCGGCGGTAGTGTCATTGCGTTTGGGGGTCGTGAACAAGGCTGCCATGGTTGCTCCCGTTCTCATAGGGCCTATACGACTAGATTCAGCGTATCTGCTGGATGTTGCCGGCGGTAGTGCCGTTTGGAGGGCAAAATGGCCAAAATCCGGAAGAGGAATAAGCTGCGCACCTACGCGTTGTCGGGCATTAATCACAAAGCGCGGAGCCGCTTGTTGCGACTCCGCTCGCGTGTGCGCCATACGAGTGCAAACAGGAAACGCCACCGCCGGAGGGGAGCTCGGCGGTGGCGTTGCTAAACGGTGTGCGGACTAGGCGGCTTTAAAAGTGTCGGTCCGTGTATTAAGGGCGTCTATGAACGCTTGCGGCTCACCACGGCGCCTGCGGCGATGGCGGCTGTTCCCGCAAGGGCGGCTGCCGCGACGACGGCGCTCGAGGCGTCGCCGGTTGCCGCGAGCTTGCCGGTGGTCTTGGCTCCCGTGGCTGCAACTGCAACGGTCTTGGTCGTCTTCGTGCCCTCGGACCTGGGGCTCTCGGGCTTGGTCCCGCCGGGCTTCTCCTCGGGTTTGGTCTCCTCGGGAGGCGCGATGACCGTGCTCTTGGCGACGGCCTGGTCGTAGGGGGAGTCGATCGTGGCATCGCCCGTGCCGATGGTCTGCCCCGCCTCGTAGACGATGCCGTCGCTGAGCTCTTCCTTGTTGCGATAGTCAATGACTTTGCCGCCTGCAGGCGTCTGTATGAGAGCGCCCTCGATCTCGATGGTGCCGATCGCCTCGCCGTCCGCGCTCATGGCAAGGGCGAAGATCGCCGCCGTGTCTCCCTCGGCCGTGACCTTGCTGCGGACGATCGAGATGGTCGCGGGCGTGATGCCCTTCTCGGTCTGGGCGAAGATGCCGATGTTCAGGCCCTCGGACTCAGGGATGGCCTCGCCATCCTGGTCGTTGCTGTAGTGGTCGGGGCCGTCGCCGCCGGCCTCAGCATAGCGGGCTATGGCCTTGACAACGGAGTCGCTGATGTAGATGCGGCCACCCGCTTCGTTGGGGTTGAAGTTTCTGGTGGAGATTGCAACCGAGAGCCTGCCTTCTGCGAACGCATCTACGATTGAGCCGTTCTTGATGACGATGTCGTCCTCGTCGGTGTAGAGGGCGATGACTTCCCCGCCATCTGAGCTTGCGCGAACCGTCACGGTCGCGCCATCGAGCGTGACGCCCTTGTAGGCATAGACGCCGTAACCAACACCGGTTGCGTCAAGGGAGGCGTTCGTGACCGTAAGACCGCCATAGGCCTTGACGGCATAATCTTCCTCAGAGTTCGCCTTGACCTGGCTGCCGCCCGAGATCTCGATGTCGCCGTCAGCCAAAAGCGCCTCGTCTTTGACAGAGCTTGCCACGACCTTGCCGCCGCCCTTGATGGTGAGGTTTTCCCCGGCTTCGATACCCTGGTCCTTGGTAGCCTTGGCAGTGACGGTTCCGCTGTTGTCAATTGTAATGTCGCCGTCGGCCCTGATGCCGTCCGATTTGCCTGTGGCGTTGACGTTACCCGAGCCCTTGATGGTGAGGTTGTCATCGGCATCGATAGCGTCGAGCCCGGTGCTCGTGGCGTTGACAGTGCCAGCGCCGTCGATGTTGATGTCGCCATCGGAGGTGATGGCATCGCTAGAAGATGTCACGTTGAGCGTGCTGGACGCGTCGCCTTTGATGTTGAGCTCGGCGTTTTCGTTCGCGCCATCCGTGACCATGATGCCACGGCCGTCGTCGTTGGTGACGGTGTTGTTGCCCGAGTAATTGACATTAAGCTTGCCCTCGGCCTCGATTGCACCGCCGTTATAGCCGTTGAGCTTCATGTCGTCGGCGCCGTCCCAGGCCCAGGTGCCGGCCTCATCGCCTGCTGCAGTGTTGTACTGAGTGCCGCCGACGTCCACCCACTCGGCCGCGAGCGAGACGCTCGGCATGAGCAGCGAACTTACCGTGAGCGCGCAGGCCAGACCGCAGACGATGCGGCGTGTCACGCGGCGCCAGCTGCCGTGTGCGAGCAGCGTGCGACGGCGCACGTCGGGCTCGACAAAATGGGCTCCAGAGGTTTTGTCATTGCGCTTGGGGGTCGTGAACAAGGCGGCCATGGTTACTCCCATCCTCATAGGGCCTATGCGATTATGCCCAGCATATCTGCAGGATGTAGCCGGCGGTAGTGCCGTTTGGAGGGCAAAATGTCCAAAACTTGGGAAGCAATACATCGCGCGTCCGTGCGTTGCCTGGCTTTAAAAGAAAAGCGCGGAGCCGCTCGATGCGACTCCGCGCTTTGGTGTTCTGCTTTGGCAGCTTTGCCGCTACGCTACGAAGAAGTAGACGAGGAAGGCAAGGGCTGCGATCCACATGAGCGGCTTGATCTTGGAGGCCTCGCCCTTAAAGAGCGCGACGATCACGTAGGCGATAAAGCCCAGGCCAATGCCGGCAGAGATGGAGTAGGTGAAAGGCACGCCGGCGACAATCATGAACGCCGGGAAACCCTGCGACACGTCGGACCAGTCGATCTCGGAGGCCTCGCTCATCATGAGGTAGCCGACGTAGACCAGAGCACCGCAGGTGGCGGCGCTGGAAACGATGGTGACGATGGGGGAGAAGAACGCGGCGAGAATGAACAGCACGCCGGTGGTGACGGAGGTGAGGCCCGTGCGGCCACCGTCGGCAGCGCCAGAGGTGGACTCGACGAAGGTGGTGATGGAGGAGACGCCCATAAAGCCACCGGCAGCAGCGGCCACGGAGTCGACGACCAAGATGGGACGGATGTCCTCGACATTGCCGTCCTCGGTCAAGAACTCGCCCTGCTTAGCGACGGCCATCGCGGTGCCCATGGTGTCGAAGAAGTCACTCATGAGCAGCGAGAAGGCAACGACGAGCAGCATCGGGTCGGTCAGAACCTTCACGATGGCCATGTTGCCGTCGGCGGTGCTGGCAAACGGGGCGCCAAAGGTCGAGAAGTCGAGCGGTGCGATGAGGCCCTCGGGGGCGTGGGTGACGCCCAGCGGGATACCGGCGATAACGGCGACGATGATGCCGATGAGCAGCGAGCCCGGCACGTTGCGGGAAGCCAGGGCAACCGTCACGACGATGGAGATGATGCCGACGATAAAGGTGGGGGAGGCGATGTCGCCCAGGCCGACGAGCGTACCGGCGCCAGCGGTGATGATGCCGGCGTCGCACAGGCCGATCATGGCGATAAACAGGCCCAAGCCAACCGAGATGGCGTGGCGCAGGACCACGGGGATGGCGTCCATGATGGCCTCGCGCAGGCCGCACAGGACGAGCAGCAAGATGACGATACCCTCGAGGAAGATAACGCTCATGGCCACGTGCCAGTCGCCGCCGCACATGGTGGTGGCGATGCCCGCGATCATGGCGTTGATGCCCAGGCCCGAAGCGCAGGCGAGCGGGCGGTTGGCGAAGATGCCCATGCAGATGGTCATGATGCCGGCGCCCAGGCAAGTGGCGCAGGCGAGCGCTCCCGCATCGATGCCGGCGCCCGAGAGCACCGCGGGGTTGACGGCAATGATGTAGGCCATTGCCAGGAACGTTGTCAGTCCAGCGCGAAGTTCGGTCCCAATTGTGGACTTGCGCTCGCTGACGTGAAAAAGTTCGTCCATGCATACCCTTTCCTTGTTCGGCCCCGAGTTTAGGCCGATTGACACGAACTCATTCACTATATCGCCTTTACAACCTTGCTGTTCCTCACATGTTGATGTTCGGCGCTTTGTAGCGGACGGGCGGTATTTTCCGTATGAAAATGTGTGGGTACCGTATACTTAAGCAGTTACAACGACCCCTATGGAGGAACGTATGATTAAAGAGCTCTGCCACGACGAGGCTATTCTGTCCCAGCGTTGCGAGGTCGCGACCGTCGAGGACGAGTCGGTGGCACAGGACCTGATCGATACCATCAAGTCGCTCGACGATGCCGGCTGCCTTGCCGCCAACCAGATTGGCGTCACCAAGAAGGTCTGCGTCTACCTGGACGATGCCGGCGAGCCCCATGTGCTCTACAACCCCCGTCTGGTGTTTGGCCTGGGTGCCAGCAAGATGGAGGAGAGCTGCCTGACGCACGAGGAGGTCACCAAGTCCACGCGCTACATCAAGTGCAAGGTTGCCTTTGACCAGATCGTCGACGGCAAGATGCGCGAGCGCAAGCAGGACTTTGTGGGCTTCGAGGCACAGATGGTCCAGCATATGATCGACCACTGCCTCGGCAAGTTGGTCTAAGGGGGTCAAAGTGCCGCATCTTGCCGCTCAATCGTCGCTCGCGTACCTTAAGTACGCCTCGCTCCTCTTTCGTGGCAATCTGCGGCACTTTGACCCCTTAGACGACCTGCGGGGTTAACTTGGTTCAGTTTATCCTGCTTGAATAGCCCGGGTATGACGTTGTTGTCATGTCCGGGCTTTTGTGTTTAGCGCCTTTTTGTTTGGTGACAATAAGCTTAGCAAGAACGTAAGGCTAGGAGGCGCTATGTGCACGAGTATTCGATTTACCGATGATTCCGGCCACATGTATCTGGGCCGCAATCTCGACTGGAGCTTTGACTACGGCCAACAGGTTCGCGTGATGCCGCGCGGGTTTCACATTCCGTATTCGTTTATCGACGACGCGACAGCGGCGCACGCGGTGATCGGTATGTGCATCGATTACAGGAACTACCCTATGTTCTTCGATTGCGGCAACGATGCGGGCCTCGCCGTGGCGGGTCTCAATTTCCCGGGTTATGCCGAGTATGCCGAGGGCCCTGTCGACGGCAAGACCAATATCGCGGCCTATGAGTTTCCCCTGTGGGTGGCAGCGACGTTCTCGACGGTCGATGAGGTCGAGGCCGCGCTGCGCGACACGGTGATTGTTGCCAAATCTGCAGGAGAGGGGCTGGGCGTGTCGCTGCTCCATTGGATTATCGGCGACAGCCAGCGCAGCATCGTGGTCGAGATGATGGCTGACGGCCTGCATGTATACGACGATCCGGTCGACGCCCTTGCCAACCAGCCGACCTTCCCGTGGCACATGGAAAACCTCCGCACCTATATCACCGCCACAAGCGATTTTCCGCAGACGGCGACATGGCGTGGCGCCGAGCTCAAGCCCTATGGCGCGGGCGCCGGCATGCGCGGTATTCCGGGTGACTGCTATTCGCCGAGCCGTTTTGTAAAGGCGGCGTACCTCAATGCCAATTACCCGCAAAAGGAGAGCGAGACCGAAAACGTCGTCCGCATGTTCCGTTCACTTGAGGGCGTGGTGATGATTGAGGGGGCGTCCAGGATGGGCGATGGCAAGTTCGAGAAGACTATCTACACCGGATGCTTTAGCGCGCGCACGGGCAATTATTACTACGCGATGTATGATGATCCGTCGATTCGCTACGTGAGCCTGATGGATGCCGAGGGCGCAAGCCCCGATAGGCTCGTGGTTCCCGAGCCGCGTCGTTCGTAGCCGTTAGCTTTACTGCAATGCAAAGCGGCCCTGCGTCTCTCGTGAGGTGCAGGGCCGCTGTCGTTGATTTATGACGTCGCTAAAAGTTGGCGTCGTTGAGCTGGGTGCTCTCGAGGCCGTCGAGTTGCTGTTGCTCGGGCGTATCGGCGACGCTCTCGAGCAGCTCGGTGGGATCGACGTTCATGCTCTTGCCGGCCTCGTTGCCGTTGACCAAGTCGTCCGAGAAGATGTCGACTTCCATTTCCTCGGCCTCTTCGATCTGAACCTCGAGCGGCACCTGGGTACGCACGAGCTTAACGGCCGGGCGCATGCGGGCAAACAGCGGCACGTACTCGATGATGATGGCCGAGTTCTCGAGACCGTACCAACGTGCCGGGCTTCCGCAGGCGCGGCGGACGGCGTACTTGATGGCCATGACGCGATGGTCGTTGCGGTTGATGTCCGTTTCGGGGGCAAGCATCTTGCGCAGCATGCAAAAACGGAAGTCGCCCACGTTGCCGCGTGTCTCGTAGATGGAGTAGGTGTGATGCTGCGGCGGCAACTCACCCGATGCCATCAGGTCGCCAACGATCTGGCGCAGGTAGGCGTTGATGCGCTGATTGACCTTAAAGCCCAGGTCCAAGCGTACGCGGAACAAAAAGTCTGTGCCAAAGGTCTCAACGGAATACTCGTGCGTATAGGGCTCGTCGGTAACGTGTACGTTGATGAACCAATATGCCTTGGCACGCTTGGGGTGCTTGTCCAGGATGGAGTAGAGCACGTCGCGGTCGAGCGTGAGCGGATCGGGGCTGTTGGTGAGGAATACCAGATTGTCGGCGAGCACGGGGTAGGTTTCGTCGTTGCGCAGGCGGTTGAGCTGATCGATGTACTTGGAGACGGGCAGCAGGATCGTCTGCGTGCGCTCGATGGCGGTGCCGCGACGCCACACATACATAAGGCCGAACAGCAGTGCGGCCAGGAAGATCATGACGTAGCCGCCGTCAAAGAACATGGTGAGGCACGAGGCGAAGAAGCATAGCTCAATGGCACCAAAGAGCAGGGCGAAGACGCAGGCACCTAGCTTGTGCTTGAGGATGCCGGCGATGTAGCTCGTCAAAAGCGTCGTGGTCATGAGCATGGTCACGGTAATCGCGAGGCCGTAGGCGCTCTCCATGCGCTCGGAGTTCTGGAACAGCAGCACGATGAAGATGCAGCCGACCCACATGATGTTGTTGACGAGCGGAATGTAGAGCTGGCCCTTGGTGTCGCTGGGGTAGTGGATGCGCAGATGCGGCATAAGGTTGAGACGGGTTGCCTCGGATACCAGCGAGAACGAGCCGGTGATGAGCGCCTGCGAGGCGATGATGGCCGCCACGGCCGAAAGCACGATGGCAAAGGGGCGCAGGGGCTCGGGGAGCATCATATAGAACGGGTTGACGATGTCCATCGCGAGCATCTGGGGATTGGAGTTGTTGGCGAGCAGCCAAGCGCCCTGACCCAGATAGTTAAGGATGAGGGCCGCCTTTACGAACGGCCAGGATGCGTAAATGTTAGCCTTGCCCACGTGACCCATGTCCGAATAGAGCGCCTCGGCGCCGGTCGTCGACAGGAAGACGAAGCCGAGCACCATGATGCCCGAGTGGTTGATGGGCGAGAACAGGAACATGATGCCGCGGATGGGGTTGAGCGCGCGTAGGATGGACAGGTTGCCGAGCATGTTGAACAGGCCGGCGCCCGCCAGGAACAGGAACCATAGCGTCATAAGCGGGCCGAACAGCTTGCCGATTGACGAGGTGCCGGCGCGCTGCATGGCAAATAGGCCGCAGATAATGATGATGGTAATAATGATGACGTTGGTTTGTCCGTCACCCAATAGCGCGTGGCCCCACTCGATAGTGCGCAGGCCCTCAATGGCCGTGGTAACCGTGACGGCGGGGGTGAGGATGCCGTCGGCGAGCAGCGCCGCGCCGCCGATCATGGCGGGAAGAATCAGCCAAGGCGCCACTTTGCGCACCAAGCTAAACAGGGCGAAGATGCCGCCCTCGTTATGGTTGTCGGCCTTCATGGCGATTACCACGTACTTGACCGTGGTCACGAGTGTCATGGTCCAGATGACGAGCGAAAGCGCGCCCAGAATCATGTCCTCGCTGACGGTGCCGATGCCGCCGTTGTTGGCGACGATTGATTTCATGGTGTACATGGGGCTTGTGCCGATGTCACCGTAGACGACGCCGAGCGTTACGAGCAGCATGCCAGCGGAGAGGGGAATGGCTCCATGCCTGCCTTGACTACGCTGGTCTTGGAGGCTTGCCTCCAGCTTGTTGTGTGCCACGTGGACTCCCTTGGACATCTGGCCTCTGCCACGAGCAGCAGACCTTTATGCCATCTTTATACATATAAGAGCAGTTTGGCACATCGGGGTGTTTTAGACAATAATCCCCATCTGGGGATTATTCATGTACGCAGGTAGTATTTCAGAGCAGGGGCTTTTAAGCACGTGCTGTCTGGGCGATGCCAGCCTTGGCGTTTGCGCGTTTGCCGGCGAGTTCGCAAAAAATCGCGCCGCCGATGATAAGCGCGGCACCCATCAGGCGGACCGGTGTTATGGCTTCGCCCAAAAGGACGGCCGAGAACACGACGGCCGAAAGCGGCTCGAGGTAGCCGACGACGGCGACGGTCTGGACGGGCAGCTTAGCGACGGCGCTAAAGTAGAGCAGGCAACCAATGCCGGTGTTGACGACGCCGAGCATAGCGACGGCGCGCCAATCAATACTGGCGGCGACGCCGGCGGACAGGAACGAGGGAGCGCCCTGCGTGATGAGCGTGAGGACCAGTGCGGTCACAAAGGCGGCGCTCACCTGGAGCGCGGAGTTTTCGAGGCCTTCGATGTGTGGCGCACCCTTGCTAGCGATGACCATCAATGCATAGCAAAATGCCGAGGCGATTCCGCAGGAGATACCAGCAATGGGCATATTGCCGCCTAGACCTTGCGCTGCAATGAGAAAAGCACCACAAGCAACGGCGATAAAGCCGGCGATTTTTCCGCCGGTCAGCTTTTCGCCAAAGATGAGTGGGGAGAGCGCCATGACAATGATAGGGCCACAGTAGTACAGTAGCGAGGATACGCCGACGCCGATCGTCTGGTAGGCACGGAACAGAAAAATCCAGCTGGCACCCAGCGCGGCTCCCGACAGAAGGAGTGCTGCGGCTTCGCGGGGACGAGATGGCGCCTGCAGTTTATGGCGTTGGGTGATGGCAAGGATAGTGACAAGCGAGAGGGCGCCCAAAAACGTGCGCAGTAGCACGATATCGGAGCTCGGCAGCGCGATGGCAGCGGCGATGATGCCGTTGGAGCCAAACAATAGCAATGCTGCTAAGTACGTAAACAGTCCGTTGTCCATGCGCTTCCGTCCCCTCTATATTCGAGCATGTTCACTATGGGTGAACTGGCAATAGAAGAAAAGCGAATATAATGCATGGATAACATGACAAAAATTCATGTAAAGGTGGAGGCGTGTCGTGGAAACGAATATTCAAAAGATGCAGGTGCTGCTGGAGACGGTGCGCGCCGGAAGCTTTACGCGTGCTGCCGAGCGCCTGAGCTATTCACAGTCGGGCGTGAGCCGTATGGTGGCCGATCTTGAGGCCGATTGGGGCTTTAAGGTGCTCGACCGCAGTCGCGAGGGCGTAGTGCTTTCTGCCGACGGGCGGCAGGTCATGCCGGCTGTCGAGGCGCTCTGCGAGGAATTCACTCGCTTGCAGCGACGGGTGGATGAGATGCGCGGGCTCATGCGCGGCAAAATCTGCATCGGTACGTTTTCGAGTGTGGCGACCCACGTGCTGCCGCCGGTGATTGCGCGCTTTCGCGCCGATCATCCGGATGTCGATTACGAGCTGCTGATGGGTGATTACTCCGAGATTGAGCAATGGGTGGCGGAAGGCCGCTGCGACCTGGGCTTTATCCCGCGTGAGCCACGAGAAAACGGCATGGCATCGCGGTCTTTGGTGCGCGACGAGTTGATGGCGGTAGTGCCGGCAGATTCTTTGCTTGCCACGGCGGAGGTCGTTTCTCTTGCCGATTTAGCCAACGAGCAGTTTATTCTGCTAGAACGCGGCACCGATGACGAGATTACGCCGCTGTTCCGTCGGGCGGGACTGGCGGTGTGCTCCACGCTGTCGACCTGGGATGACTATGCGATTATGGCCATGGTCGAGGACGGCCTGGGCGTGAGCATTCTTCCCGCGCTCATCTTGCGCCGCTGCCAGTTCGATGTTGCCGTGCGCCCGCTCGAGGGACATCCTCATCGGCAGATCAACGCCATATACCGCACCGCTGACGTTTCGCTTGCGGCGGCTTGTTTTCTTGAATATCTCTAAAAGCGCGTACCTGTTGTCTACTTTGGGACAATTCTCGGGGCTCGGTACATTTTCTTGTGAAATTGAACTTTCGGATAATGTGCCGCGCTATACTGCTGCCTAAATTGAACTCAGGTTCAATTCGTGTTCTATAAATTGAACTTTGCCAGCAAGGAGGTTCTAGTGGCCCAAGAGACGTTTTGCGATCGCCTGCGACAGACTATGTCCGATCGCGACGTTCGCCAGTCGGACGTAATCCGCGCATCGGAGATGCTCGGCAAAAAACTCGGCAAGAGTCAGATGAGCCAATATGTGAGCGGCAAGACGATCCCGCGGCGCGATGTGGCTGAGCTGCTCGCCCGCATTTTGGAGGTCGATGTTACCTGGCTGCTCGCCGGTGACGCCGACCAAGGTGAGACCCCTCCGTCCCGTAAAGTTGCCAAATCCGAACCTAGTTCCTCAGCTCAAATTCCAAGGAGCACCACCATGCGTACTTTTTCTAAATCCACCAAGCTCGATAATGTCCTGTATGACGTGCGCGGCCCCGTCGTCGACGAGGCCGCCCGTATGGAGGACGAGGGCGAGCGCATCCTCAAGCTCAATATCGGCAACCCGGCGCCCTTCGGTTTCCGCACGCCCGATGAGGTCATCAAGGACATGCGCCAGCAGCTGCCCGACTGCGAAGGCTATTCCAACTCGCGTGGCCTGTTCTCCGCGCGCAAGGCGATCATGCAGTATTCGCAGATCAAAGGCCTGCCCAACGTTCAGATGGAGCATATCTACACGGGCAACGGCGTGTCCGAGCTCATTCAGCTTTCGATGAACGCGCTGCTCGACAATGGCGACGAGATTCTGATCCCCAGCCCCGACTATCCGCTCTGGACGGCGTGCGCAACCCTTGCTGGCGGTCATCCCGTACATTATCTGTGTGATGAGCAGGCGGATTGGTATCCCGACCTGGAGGATATGGAGTCCAAGATTACGAGCGCGACCAAAGCCCTCGTCATCATCAACCCCAACAACCCCACGGGTTCTGTCTATCCGCGCGAGGTGCTCGAGGGCATCGTCGAGATTGCACGCAGGCATCAGCTGATGATCTTTGCCGATGAGATCTACGACCGCCTGTGCATGGACGGCTACGAGCACGTCTCGATTGCCTCGCTCGCTCCCGACCTGCCCTGCGTTACCTTTAGCGGCCTTTCCAAGTCGCACATGATCGCGGGCTATCGTATTGGCTGGATGGTGCTTTCGGGCAACCAGCGCTGCATGAGCGACTTCATCATGGGCATCAACATGCTCTCCAACATGCGCCTGTGCTCCAACGTGCCGGCTCAGTCGATCGTTCAGACGGCACTCGGTGGCCATCAGTCCGTTAACGACTACATCCGTCCCGGCGGCCGTGTCTACGAGCAGCGCAACTTTGTGTATGAGGCACTCAGCAAGATTGACGGCATCTCGGTGGTTAAGCCGCGTGCGGCGTTCTACATCTTCCCCAAGATGGATGTGAAGAAGTTCAACATCACCGATGACGAGCAATTCGCCCTTGACCTGCTGCACGAGAAGAAGATCCTGATTACGCGCGGCGGCGGCTTCAACTGGGCTGAGCCCGACCACTTCCGCATCGTGTACCTGCCGCGCATGGAAGTACTCAAAGAGTCCCTCGAAGACCTCGCCGACTTCTTCGATCATTACCGCCAAGCGTAACTAGTTCCGCCGTTCTACCGAACGGCGGACCGCTTGACGCTGCGCGAGCCGCATTCACACCAATCTGACGTTCAACTTCAAGGGCGCGACCAGAAGGTCAGCGCCCTTTCGTTTCACGTCACCTTGGTGCAAATGCGGCTCGCTCGCTGTCGTATACTCAGCCTGCGTCGTTATCATGGTCCATTAGGGACGGAGGAAAACAGATCATTTTCCTTGACTCGCGGAACTATATAACGACGCCGTTGCAATGATCGATTTCGTGTTGGATGATCTCGGCGGTGTAGCCCGAGAAGTTCTTGATGCGGTGGACGAAGTTCTCGTCCAAATACTCAACCTTAATGCGGCGATAGCGGGTACAGGGACGCTCGCCGATCAGCGAGAGACATCCTTCGCTCGTCTGATAGGCATTGACCTGCTCAAGAATTTGAGGGTTGTACATCAGGAGTGTCCTGTTGCCGTCCTTTACGCAGATGATGCGTTTGCGCACGCCGATCATGTTGGCGGCGACGCCCACGCACTCGCGCTCATGCTCGTGGAGTGTATCCAGGAGGTCCTGCCCGGTCGCGGCATCGTCGGGTCCCGCGTCTTCGGAAGGCAGGCGCAAAAAGAACTCGGATTTCATGATGGGCTTAATCATGGCGGGCTCCTCATGTCTTATGCTTTCGTGGACTTTTAATAATAGCGCGGAAGGAAAGCTGCGCGTCCGCGTTACAATCTTTCAACGTTGGACCATGTTGCCAGATTCGTCGTGTACGGCGTCTGGCGTAAGTCTAGGGCTCATTATTCGCCCTGGGCTGTTCCTCTGGGGCGATGCGACTGTCGTTCCAAGAGGAAGGAAATGCATGGGGAGCAAATCTCAGCAACAAGTTCAAGTAGCGCCATCGGCCACTGCGGCGATTCTCGTCGTAATGTATATTGCAGCCTTTGTTGCCGCGTTTAACGAGAACATCATTAACGTGGCGTTGCACGACATTATGGCAGCCTTTTCGGTGAGTGCTACCACGGCGCAGTGGCTCGTCTCGGGCTACATGATTGTGACGTCGATCTTTACGGCCATCATGGCCTTCCTGTCCGGCCGTTTCTCGACGCGCAAGCTGCTGTTTTTCGCATGCGGATGTATGGTCGCCGGCGAAGTCCTGTGCCTGTTCGCTCCGTCATTTAGCGTTTTGCTGCCAAGCCGTATTTTGCAGGCTGCGGGATCGGGCATCTTGTTCCCGCTCATGATGAACGTGGTGCTGTCTTGCGCTCCGCGCGAGAAGCTCGGTCTGTATCTGAGCCTGGGCGGTGCCTGCATTACGCTAGGGCCGGCGTTTGGACCCGTAATCAGCGGTCTTATGTGCACGTTGTTCGGCTGGAGGGCGGTGTTCGTAGTGCCGCTGGTGGGCGGCATTGTGGTCGCTGCGGCGGGCGTTAAGCTTGTTCAGAATGTCGGAGAGCGCTCGAGCACCACGCTTGATATTCTGTCGGTTGTTTTGCTCGCTGCCGGCATTACGGCATTCGTGCATTCCGTAGGCGAGTTCTCGACCAATCCGATTGCCGGCATCGTGGCGCTTTTCGCCGCCATTGTGCTGCTCGGCCTGTTTGCGGCCCGTCAGCTCAAGCTCGAGCATCCGGTGCTTAACGTGCGTCCCATGGCGAGCGTTCGTTTTTGGCCCGCGTGCCTGCTTGTGGTGGTGTCGATGATGACGACGTTCTCGATGAGCGTTTTGTTGCCGCTCTATTTTGAGGGCGCATACGGCATGACCGCACTTATTGCGGGCTTGCTCATTTTGCCGGCGATTGCCTGCAACGCCGTGACCTCGATTGTGGGCGGACGCGTGATGGACGCCCGTGGCGCATGGCCGCTGCTGCCGGTCGGCTTTGCCCTGATTGCCGTGGGGCAGACTGCCATCTCGATGACGGCGGCAAGTATGAACATCGGCGTCGTCGTGGCGCTGACCGTTGTGGTGTATGCCGGAGTCGGTTTGGTGCTGAGCCCCTCGCAAACGGCCGGCTTGGAGACGCTGCCTGCCGCTGAGCATCCCCACGGAACGGCATTGCTTAACACGTGGAACATGATTGCCGCATCGTTTGGCCCATCGCTGTTTATCGGTCTGCTCTCGAGTTCTGCGGCGACTGCCGGCGCGGCTGGCGCTGCGACCGACGTTGCCCAGGCGATTGGATTTGCAACTGCCGTGCGTGTGGCGGCTGTGATTGCCGTGGTCGGGTTCGCGACGTCGCTGGTGTACGCTCGTCGCGAGTCGCACATGTCGCATTAATGTGTGCACATAGATTCTGCAGCTAGATTGGATGGCAACACCATAAACTAATGGACGTTTTGCCGAGAGGCATGAATGTTTAAAGCGCAAAGAGTGCGCGACGGGCCCCGCGAATGGGGCGATGATGCCCGAGAGGGCTAAGAAGGAGTCTCATGTCCGAGAACGAAGAGATCATGAACGAGACCGAGAACGAGACCATGGCTGCCGAGGTTGAGGCAGTCGAGACCGTGGAGACCGAAGCTGCCGAGGTTGAGGCTGCTGACGAGGTTTCCGCCGAGGAGGAGGCCGAGGTTGTCGAGGCCGCCGTTGATTACGATGACGAAGAGCTGATGGACAAGATGCAGAAGGCCGCCCGCCTGCTGCGTAGCCGTCGCTTTGCTATTTCTAAGGAGGAGGAGGCCAAGGCCGAGCGCATGGCGAACATCGAGCGCGCCATCAAGCTTCTTGACCTCAAGCCCAAGATGGAGCAGAAGGAAATGTCCGACCTGCTGGGCATGCGCCTCCGTGAGCTCGATGGCCTGATGGCCGAGGCCGAGGCTGCCGATCTGGTCGGCCGCATCGACGACGCCGAGGGCGATATGCGCAAGATCGTCGTCTTCGCTGCCGAGGATGCCGCTGAGGGCCTGGTCGAGCTTGCCAACAAGAAGGAGAAGCTCCTGCCCGAGCTTTCTTACGAGGAGGCCACCGAGCTGATGGCCGCTCTCGATAAGGTTATCGCTCCGCTCGTCGCCATGGGCCTGGACGAGGATCGCGGTCCTCGCGGCGGCCGTGACGACCGTGGTGGCCGTGGCGGCGACCGTGGCGGCCGCGGCGGCTTTGGCGATCGTGGTGGCCGTGGTGGCCGTGGTGGCGACCGCGGCGGTCGCGGTGGCGATCGCGGCGGCCGTGGCGGCTTTGGTGACCGAGGCGGCGACCGTGGCGGTCGCGGCGGCTTTGGCGGCAACCGTGGTGGCTATGGCGATCGCGGTGGCAACCGTGGCGGCTTTGGCGGCAACCGTGGTAACGACCGCGGCGGTCGCGGCGGCGACCGTGGCGGCCGCAACGGCGGCGGCTTCCGCGGTAACCGCTTCTAGTTGGGTTACGCGGTTTTACCAAACCGCGTAACTAGTTGACGCTGCGCGCCCACCAGAGCGACAACTTGTCATTCAAAGAGGACGGCATGACCAGAAGGTCTATGCCGTCCTCTTTTCATGCCAATTTGTTCGCTCTGGTGGGCGCTCGCTGTCGGTGCCAAAACATCGACATTGCCATGATCCAGACCTGCTAAAAGATAGTCGTTGTTAGCGCCGGGCGATTTTAGCCGCTAATAGTCAAACGATTTTGACCAATCC
>ERZ1673696.1831-NODE-1831-length-16406-cov-42.310195_pt1 | contig 16406 bp, 6 predicted proteins | sample MGYA00580226_ERZ1673696 | MGnify/ENA primary metagenome ERZ1673696 (study PRJEB41218, sample SAMN15661743) | gut metagenome | host: Homo sapiens | place: Canada: London | collected 2015-08-20/2019-03-30 | study: EMG produced TPA metagenomics assembly of... | reverse complement strand
TTCCAATCTTCTCATAAGGCAAATTATCGGCTCCCCGAAAGATTAAAGAAGGATTCTTTTCTTTCTTGATTTTTCCTTCTTTTATCAACTGTTCTTTCTCGACTCTAATACGTTTCAAGAGAACAGATGCTGGCTCATCATTTGGATCCTGCGGAACCAGTTTTCCCTGCACGGCCATTTGTAATATTGAATTTTTTAATTGCTGTCCAGTCATTAGTTCTCCTCCAGATTTATTCCCAAAATATCAGTTATCTGCGCCAGAATTCTATCAATATCAGCATTTAAACTGGCTCTTTTTTCCTGATACTGCTGAATCAATTCCTTTGGTGGTAAAATTTCTTCTTCCTCATGAGGATATCCGCAAAGGTCTATGTTATAGTTCTTCTCTTTGATTTTATCAATGCTGTATTTCTTTGCCTTATCAAATCCCTCTTCCTGTATTTCCTGGCGGTTTTCCCACCATTCGACTGCCGGTGCAAAATGCTCTAATTTCATAGGTTTTGTCTTACTGAAATGCTTGTATCCTTCTGGCATATCCAGACGGTAAAACCATGTTTCTTTTGTAGTACCATTTCTATCAAAGAACAAAATATTGGTTGTGATTGATGTATACGGAGAAAAAACACTTCCAGGCATACGAACAATTGTATGTACATTAAACTCAGAAAACAATTTTGTTTTAATGGCTACTTTTGCATTGTCTGTTCCAAATAAAAATCCATCTGGTAAAATTACCGCTGCTCTACCATTTTCTTTCAAACGATACATGATAACTGACATAAAAAGATCGGCCGTCTCACTGCTCGCAAGATCGGATGGAAAATGATTTTTGACTTCTGTTTTCTCTGAGCCTCCATAAGGTGGATTCATAAGGATAACATCCACCTGATCATCTTCTGTGTAATCAAGAACATCTCTCAACAATGTGTTGTCATGAAAAACCTGCGGAACATCTAAATCGTGTAATAACATATTTGTGATACAAAGCATATACGGAAATTGCTTCTTTTCAATTCCATATATAGAGTTTGCATACATTTCTTCGTCCTCGGTTGTCTTAACCTTTTTCTTTAACTCTTTTAACCAGCTTGTGATAAATCCACCTGTACCACAAGCAAAATCTGCCATTTTTTCGCCTATCTGTGGTTTTATCATCTGTGCCATAAAATCTGTCACTGCACGAGGTGTGTAAAACTCTCCAGAAGAGCCTGCACTCTGTAATTCTTTCAAAATTGTTTCATAAATTTCTCCAAAAGCATGACTTTCTTCATAATCTGTCAAATCCAACTCATCAATTACACCAATAACCTGACGTAGAAGAACACCATCTTTCATATAGTTATTCGCATCAGCAAATGTTGTCTGCACAATAGCCTTTTTTATTGGAGTATCTGCATTGACTGGAAGATTTTTCAACGTTGGAAACAATGTATTGTTTACGAAATCCAAGAGAATATCTCCTGTCATTCCTTTTCCATCTTCATCATGTCCCCAGTTTCTCCAACGACATTTTTCTGGAATAATGGACTGATAGTCTTCTTCATCCCATTCCCAATCCTGTTCTTTTGCATCATATACTTTCAAAAAGAGCATCCATGCTATCTGCTCAATACGCTGTGCATCACCATTGATACCCGCATCATTACGCATGATATCTCTTACTCTTTTTACAAAATTTGACATATTTCCCATTCTTATGCTGCTCCTCCATCATAAATTGCATTTTCCAGTTCTTTCACTGCTTTCAAATATCCATCCTTACCGCCAAAATAAGAAGCTATCTTCTGTGGCTTTCCCATTTTCATAAAAGGATCCAGTTTCAATATTTCTGTCTTTTCTATTTCATATATTCCCGTATTCATATATTTGTCCAATAATGCCTCTAATACTTCTCTGGCAGCACCACTATATTTATTCAGGAAATCTCTTTTCTTAACATTTTCAGCACGTTCTTTGCGTGTCAATGGTTTCTTATCAAATGCAACATGACATATAAAGTCAAAATCATCAACATCTGACATTCCCTGATCTTCCTTCAATGTTTCAAGATCAATCCCCTGTTCACGCAAAAGTCCCCTGATTTTTTCTTTCTTTTCTTCTGCCGACCATTTTCGAATAAAATTATCCAAAGAAGCATATGCACCCAGAATATTCTCCTTCGTGTAGTCGATAATGCTTTCTTGACGAAGCAATTTTCCATTTGCGTCATAAACGGATACAGTCTTATAGACAATTTTCACCTGACATCCATCACGATTCACAATTGGCTTCGGCTGCTTTGGATCTACAGGATCAGGGCCTGGTCCTACAGGTGGTTTAGTATTTTTTCCCGACCCGGACTTAGGATTAAAATCCTCGTCCATCTCAATTGGACCATCCCAATCTGGATCGGCAAATAATCTACTGACATTTCGGAAATCCATAACAACAAAATGTGTTTTTCCTTCTTTTTCCCGTAAACGTGTTCCACGACCTATAATTTGCTTAAACTCTGTCATGGAACCAATCATTTCATCCAACACAATCAATTTTGTCATTTTACAGTCTGATCCTGTGGATAATAATTTTGAAGTTGTAGCAATTACCGGATATTTTTCTCTGACAGATATAAAATAGTCTAACTTGCTTTTTCCATATGTATCACTACCGGTAATCCGAACCACATAATCAGGATTTTTTTGTACCATGTCCGAATTCTGATTTACTAATGCTACCCTCATTCTTTCTGCCGCATCTTCTGTCGCACAAAATACAATTGTTTTTGCCATACGATCTGTGCTTTTTAGATAATTTGTAATTTCTGCTGCAACCTGTTGAATACGGTCTTCTATAATAATATTGTAATCATAATCACTATTGGTATAAATTCGATCTTCAATTTCATTTCCGTAAATATCACATTGTCCTTTACGAGGTCTCCACCCTTCTCCAATATCTGTCATAACATTAATTACCTTAAATGGAGCAAGGAATCCATCCTCTATGCCTTCTTTTAAGCTGTATGTGTAAATCGGTTCACCAAAATAATCAATGTTTGATATGTATTTTGTTTCTTTTGGTGTAGCAGTCATACCAATCTGTGTTGCTGATGCAAAATATTCCAGTATTTTCCTCCAGTTGCTTTCTTTTTTGGCTGAACCTCTATGACACTCGTCTACGATGATCAAATCAAAAAAATCAGGTCTAAATAACTGTTTCAGTTTAAGAATTGTATTATTAATATCCTCTTCCTGGTCATCATTTCCACCTGCCAACTGTTGATACAATGAAAAATAAACCTGATATGACGTAATCGTACTCGGATCATCCTTTGAAAAATTAACTTTATGTATTACTTTTTCTAATGGTGCAAAGTCCTGTTGAATAGACTGATCCACGAGATTATTACGGTCAGCAAGATAAAGTATTTTGCTTTTCATACCACTTTTTAATAACCTGTATACTATTTGAAACGCTGTATATGTTTTTCCAGTTCCGGTTGCCATAACTAAAAGCAGGCGATCTTTACCCATGGAAATTGCATCTACTGTTCGATTAATTGCAATACGTTGATAATAACGAGGCGGATATGTCTTCTGGCTACTATAATATGGCTGTTGAATCATTTTTTCCTGATTTTCTGACAGACCTTCTCCATTATTTGCTCCATTTTTGTATCTACAATATAGCTCTTCTTCTGTTGGAAATTCATCAAGATCTAATTCACGCTCTTTCCCAGTCAGAAAATCATGTTCAAAAAATCCATCTCCATTTGAACTATAAGCAAACGGAATATCCAACATACTGGCATAAGCCATCGCCTGCTGTAAACCATGTGAAATACTATGTTTATTGTCTTTTGCTTCTACAATCGCTATCGGATTGTTAGAATTCAAATATAGAACATAATCCGCACGTTTCGGCTTTTCTCTGGTAACAAAATTCCCCCTCAGATTAATTTTTCCATCTGTTATATTGGTTTCCATCGTTATTTTCTTGATATCCCATTTTGCCGTAATCGCTGGTGTAATATATTGAAGCTTTATATCTTCTTCGGACATCTGCTTTTTAGATATTATCGTCATGAATACAGCCTCCCTCTTCTGTAGATAGTTCCTGATAACAAATATTATCGGAAGTTGATAAGTATATTCTGCTACTATTCCCACTTTTAATCACTGTAACTTTTATTTGTTTTTTGTATTCTTTACATATTTTCCACTACGGATTCTTGCATCCTTTGGCTTCTCAGCATCTGCCGGAATTGCCCAATAACTGCCGACACGCATTACTCCAGGAATTCTATTTTCAGAGCAAAGTACCTGCACTCGTCGTTTCGACAGTCGCCATTTTTCAGCTGTTTGACTGATTGAAAGATATTCCATGCTTTCATCTCCATATTATAGTGAGTTCACGATTAATCATATTTCTATCTTTAAATTATAATCCCAAGTGCGAACAAAGTCAATTTACATCCAATGCCTTACACATTGAAGTTTGTTACTTTTCTTTCACAGTAACTGCTCACGCAAAAAAAGCCGGAAGTCACCATGTTATCTGCGACCTCCGGCTTCTTTTGCGTATTCTACACTGTTCTTACACCAAAATCAGCTCCTCTCTCCGGCTTATCTTTTCCCTGTTTTTCCTGGATGATTCTCTTATTGATTTCCAAGCGTTCATGGATCGATGGTTTCTTCTCTTTTCCTGTCATTGTCTTTTTCTGTGCCACTGCCTTTCTTTCTGCTTTCCCTGCATCCTTAACCACTATATTTTCTTCAACGCCAGCTCTTGGCACAGCTTCTCTGCTCTCATTTTTTTCTGCCACCTGCTGTTCTCGTCTCTCCTTCACGCCTTTTTCTTCCAGACTGCAAAAGCTCTGCAGATACGGCAGTATATGGTTCTGCATATCCGTCAGATCTTCCATATACTTCTGATACTCTTCATTGCCTTTTCCTTGCTGGTAGCTGATCCAACTTTCATCCGTCAATTTCATTTCATTCTGCATCTTTAACTGACTGATGATACCGCCATTTCCGGTACCAATATCTATCTTACCTTGAAAATGATGCAGCATCTTATCACCCTTCTCAGCATAATATACTGTAAAAAACATCTGTGCTGTCGTTTTTGGTTCGTTAGTGTTTGGATCACAGTCGGCATACCAGGCTTTGTCCTGTTCTACTGTTTTGGAATCCAAATCAGATAACTTCTGGCATCTTGGATTCCCCAGCTCACTTTTCTCACAATAATTCACATACACCATCGGCTCCATATCTTTTGGAAGCTCCGGTTCATAGGCTTTCAGTCTTTCCAGCAATACACCTGCACGAACAGACAGGTCGCATTCTTCGTCTACAATATCCTTCAGATAAGAAATATAAGAATGTGTATTGCCACTCTGCAAATCCAACATCACCTCTTGTACCGTATTTTCTCCCAGCTCCACATTATCTCGATACTCATACGGATTAAAAGCTTCTGCAATCTCATCCAATGCCTCTGCCAGCTGTTCTGTGGTCATCTTCTCTGGATACATTGCTTCCCGAACATCCCTCATCGGTACATACTTGTAGTCCGGCAATGCTTCATGAATTTTCTCAATCCCTTCCCGTACCAGTGCAAGTTCTCCATAAAATCGAACATCGTCCATCAGATTTCCAAGTATTGTATTTCCTTTTACGATTGCAAATTCAGCATCATCGTAGTAACTGTCTTCCGAATCACGATAGATAATCCCCATACTGCATACTCGATAGACATTTTCAGGATTTTCCCTATATTTTTCATAGACCGCAGCAATCTGATTAACATCGGTACTTTTTTCATAAGCTCCCATATCATGGAACTCATCGCATTCTGCCGCAAAGTATTCCAGATACGGTTCTTTCTTCGATGGCATATTATTGAGGACATTATCAATCATGTTATAATTTGCCTCTTCCAGTTCTTCTACCTTTGCCAATGGCTTATATTCGCCCTGGCTTTTCTGAATCTCTGCCATTACAACCTCATCCATTTCTTCTACCTTTTCCATCAACTGATCATAATCCCCACGGATGCGTTCTCCAGTCCATCCTTCGTCTTCCAAAAGTTCCTCTGCCGCTTCTTCAATAGAAATTTCATCATTTTCATAGACGCCACCATCCATCAGACGTAAATCTTCATCGTAAAAGGAATAATCGTATCCTTCTTCTGTCCTCTGAATAGCAAAATACCGTTCTCCTACCTCATATGCCAATTCGTCAAGAACCTGTTCTTCCAGATTCAGAAAAGAATCCAGCTGTTCAAAACTGATACTGTCTACAAAATGAGCGGTTACTTTTTCTCCGTCATTCAGAACTACGATATCACTGACAGACAGGGAATGTCCTCGGAAATCTTCCGGTCTGTCAATGTTGAACCTTTCAAAAATATCTTCCAGTGACATATTTCCCAGTAATTCGCCAACATAGACCAGCTTATAATCTTCTTTTTTTATCTGCATACCATGACTTTCAATAAAACTCATATTCATAAATGCATAGTTTGCACCCGGTGAATCATCCTTGATCTGATAAATGCCAAAGGTTCGTCTTGTTCCTAACAACAGGTTTGCCTCTTTCAAAGACTGAATCTGCGGATATTTTTGCATTTCCCATTCCAGGTTACGAAAACGCTCCCGTTCTGCCATGGACATCTGATAATGCTCCGGTCCTCGTTCAATTTCCATGCGTTCCGTGACATAGATCGGTGATGAAAAATTAGTGATCAGATAGATATCTGCTCCGGCATCGTATAATTTCAGTGCTTCTTCCTGGTCAATGACACTCATAGGCTCCTGAAATGCTCCAAAATCTTCATCGGCATAATCCAGATTCTGATCCCTTATCCGTTCCCACATCTGTAATTCCATGCCAAACAGACCTTCGTGTGCCTGTATCATTTCTTTACTTGCATACTCTCCCTTACCGCCATCGCTGCCCAGGCAATAAATCTTAGAACCCATTCTGTGATAATCCAAGGCTGCTTCTTTTCTGAGCGGTACCATATCCTCTGCTGTATATCCATAGTCACGTAATTCCAGCTTTCCTATGGTTGGATCTGGTAAGTCCTGAATATCCATTTTTGCATCATCCAGAAGTTCCTCTACTTTATCTTCATCTGCCTGATTGATTGCATCTGTCAGATTTCTTACCAACGTCCTTACTTTCTCTTCCTCGCCAATCAGATTTGCATATTCAAAAATCTGTTCTTTTACATCTACTGGAAGCGCTATTCCCATGTGTTCTGCATGGTCTATCTGTTCCTGCGTAAATTCCTGCATTTTCTGCGTTTCTTTTCCTGTTATCATATTTCTCGCCATATAAATTCCTCCTGTGTTCTAAAAAAAGGCATAACCGGCAGAACCTTCTTCTACCAAATTATGCCATCTTTCCTGTTTATTTATTCCAGACCGAAGTCCCGTTTTCTGGTTTCCTTGCCAGTTTCGCTTTCCCGCTGGCTCTTTTCTTTATAAATCTGCAGTTTCTCATGGATAGAACCTCGTGCCGGTCTTTCTTCTTTCTCTTTTGATTCCGACTGCTCTGTTTCTGTATCTTCCCGTTCATCCATATTGAGAAGTGCATTTAATTCTGACAGACGCTCCAGTTTTTGGTTCAGTTCCTCTTCTTTTGGAAATGGTTTCCCGACTTCCGCTTTGGCATTTGCCATCTGCTCCTGTACAGTTTCCAGCCGTTGTTCTGCTTCTGCCAGTTTCTCCGGATAGCTTTCCAAAAGGTTGTTGATACGAGTGATATTTCCTAGAGCATCGGCTCCCAACCGAACTTTAGCTACCGATTCATGCTTTACAGACAGGATAAACTCTTTGCTCCAGCTGTCGAATTGGATTCTCATGTTAAATCCCTGATAGCTTCCAATGTCCATAGCTGCATCTACAGACTTAATGTCTTTGCAGACCGCCAGAAGTGCCGCACCTGCCTCTTTCTTTTCTGTGAATACTTTGCCACTGATTTCCATAGAAAACTGCTCTGGATCTGTGATTTTATGCTCAGAAAAATGAGCGATGTCTGCCTTGTAGCTGTCAATTATCTCCGTCAGTTTTGCAATCTGTTGCGGAAAATTCCTTGCAATATCATCTTCCAGGCGGTACTGGTTATTCATGTGATTAGCTTTTAAAAGCTTTAATTTTGCCACATCCACATCTAATGCCATCTTCTCTTTTACTGCCGGATTTCCGGTTGCAAGTGCTTTGACCTCTGCATAGGACAGCGCCGCTTCGTCCACATCTTCACAACTTCTGACCGGTGCTTTGCTCGTCATAATCTGGGAAATGAATTTCTGCTTGTTCTCGATCAACTGCCACATATAACTGTCGAAAGTGGATTCTGTTACATACCGGAAGATATGAACCTTTTTATTATGGTTTCCCTGACGGATGATACGTCCTTCCCTCTGTTCCAAGTCAGACGGTTTCCAGCCAATATCCAGATGATGCAGAGCAATCAGACGGTCCTGCACATTGGTTCCAGCGCCCATTTTTGCAGTTGAACCAATCAAAAAACGAACCTGTCCGGATTTTACTTTCCCAAACAGCTCCGTCTTCTTTGCTTCTGTATTCGCATCATGAATAAAGGCAATCTCTTTTTCCGGTACACCTTTCGCTATCAGCTTCTGTTTCAGGTCATCGTAAACATTAAAACTGCCATCGCCTTTTGGTGTGCTCAAATCACAGAAAATCAACTGTGCTGATTTCTGTGCTGCTGTATCTTTCCAGATTTCATAGCTTTTCTCTGCACAGACTGCTATTTTACTTTCCGGATTATCTGGCAATAATTCGTTCACCAAACGCTGATCCAGTGCTAACTTCCTTCCGTCATTGGTAATTTTCAGCATATTATCAACCGAGGCATCTACCCCGCCGTTTCTGACAACTTCTGCACGTTCTCCCAGACTTTCTACGATTTCTTTCTGCTGTTCTGTTGGTTTCAGCACCACTGTTTCATATTCCGCTTCCGGCACTGGAAGCTTTAATTGATCGGAAGTCTTAATATCTGCAATCTCCTTGAACATATTCATCAGTTCTGGGATATTATAGAATCTGGCGAATCTTGATTTTGCTCGATATCCAGTTCCTTCCGGTGCAAGTTCGATGCTCGTGACAACTTCTCCAAAGGTGGAAGCCCAGGAATCAAACAGTCCAAGTCCCATATTTTGTAATTTGCTGTTCTGCAAGTATCTCTGCATAACATAAAGCTCCGTCATACTGTTACTGATCGGTGTACCTGTAGCAAAGGTAATGCCTTTCCCTCCGGTAATCTCGTCCAGATACTGACATTTATTGAACATATCCGCCGACTTCTGTGCTTCGTTCTGCGCAATCCCGGCTACATTTCTCATTTTTGTATAAAGAAACGCATTTTTATAGCTGTGTGCTTCATCTACATACAAATGATCCACGCCCAGTTCTTCAAACGTAACTACCTGATCTTTTTTCTCTTTCTGATTCAGTTTTTCCAGCCTTGTCTGCAGTGTCTTTCTGGTCTTTTCAATCTGTTTGACGGTATAACGTCCGCCATCCTGTTCATACCTTGCACTCTGAATTGCCATTTCCAGATCATCAATCTGCTTCCGTAACATGGCTTCCTGACGTTCATCAGAGATTGGAATACGCTCAAACTGGGAATGACCGATGATAATGGCATCATAATTTCCCATAGCAATTCTGGCACAGAATTTTTTTCGGTTTGCTGGTTCAAAATCTTTCTTGGTTGCAACCAGAATATTGGCTCCCGGATATAACTGTAGGAATTCTGCACCCCACTGCTCCGTCAAATGGTTCGGCACGACAAAGAGATTCTTCTGTGATAATCCCAGTCTTTTACTTTCCATTGCAGCTGCTACCATTTCGTAAGTCTTCCCAGCTCCTACTACATGAGCAAGAAGTACATTCTCTCCGTAAAGCTGGTGTGCGACTGCATTTTTCTGATGTGAACGAAGCTCTATTTCCGGATTCATTCCTGGAAAAGTCAAATGACTGCCATCGTATTCACGGGGCCGGATGCTGTTAAATCGTTCATTGTACACCTTTACCAGCCTCTCTCGTCTCTGCTGGTCTTTAAAAATCCAGTCTTTAAATGCTGCTTTCATTGCATCCTGCTTCTGTGATGCCAGCATGGTTTCTTTCTTATTGAGGACACGGATCTCATCACCATTTTCATTGACACTCTTATCATAGATGCGTACATCTTTCAGGTTCAGGGTATCTTCCAGAATCTTATAGGCATTTGCTCTCTCAGTTCCATACGTTGCATAGGCAAACGCATTTCTCGGACTGTCGGCATTCTTTCCTGTAATCCTCCACTCACCATTTACCTCAGAGAATTTTACCTGTATTTCCTTCTGTGCAAGATACCATGGCGTATGAAGCAGTTCTATCATAAAATCCTGATAATCCGAAGGTTCAATCCATGTGGCTCCAACACGCACCTCAATCTCGGATGCTTCCAGATTTCTCGGCTGAACTGCCTCTAAAGCACGGACATTCGGTGTAAATTCCGGGTGACTCTCTGCAAAGGTTCTCGCAGTGTTTAATTTATCCCTGACATTTCCAGATAAATACTCATCTCCACTCTCCCACTGGTCTGTCAGTGGATTCTTAAAGATAACTCCAACCAGTTCCTCCGTGATTTTTTCTTCGGTCTTTCCAGTCAGCTGTGCCATATAGGTCAGATCCACCTTTGCTCTTTCATTCAAAGATAATGCTAACGCTTCTGTCGCTGTTTCTACGCTGGTTACTGCTACTGCCTTTTTGATGGTTCGTTTTGTAAACATATCTGCTTTTCGCTTCAATGTTCCATCTTCGTTCAGATCTTCCAGAGAACACAATAGGCAATAAGAAGAGTCATCAGAAAACGCCCGTTTGTTGGCATTACTTCCAATGACTCCATACTTTGCCGTGTAGGTATCATATACCTGATTCAGCTTCTCCTGCTGTTTCTGGATTTCTTCATCTGTGACAGATTCCTCCATCTGCATGGCGATCAACTCCCGGACGGTATCACGGATTGCAACCATGCCTTTCACACGTTCTGCAGTGACGGCAGGCATTTTCACCTGATTCATTAAAGAGTTGACACGATAATATACCTGATCATCTACCACCGTATAGCTGTAATTTCTAACATTCGGATCAGCCGGAATACTCTCTGGCATCTCATCCAGTTCTGTTTCCACATCTACTGCCGGTACCATGCTTCCCTTAATTTGTTTCACAGCTTCTTGTAACTGTAATTCCAGATCAGCTCCTTCCATTGGAGCACAGGTTGTTTCCATACCATACGGACCGGACACTTCTTTCATCTCACCCAGAATCATTTCCGGATGCTGAACAAAATACTGATTGACCGTAATTCCATTGACATCACTATCCAGATTTATCCATTCCGGCATTTCTTTCGTAAGGCTTTCCCTCTTTTGGAAAAACAGGATATCAGCACTGACTTCTGTTCCCGCATTTGCCTTAAAAGCTGTGTTCGGCAGTCGGATTGCGCCCAACAGATCTGCCCGCTCTGCCAGATATTTCCGGACTTCCGGTGACACCTTATCCATAGTTCCCTTTGTTGTGATCAGTGCCGCCACACCGCCTGGACGTAACTGATCTATCGTCTTGGCGAGAAAGTAATCATGGATCATGAAATTGTAGCGATCATACTGACGGTCATTGACCTTGTATGCACCGAATGGCACATTTCCAATCGCCACATCAAAAAAATCATTAGGATAATCTGTCTTCTCAAAACCTTTGATCTGAATATTGGCATCTGGATAGAGTAGCTTTGCAATTCTGCCGCTGATACTGTCCAGTTCCACACCATAGAGTTTGGACTGATTTAGATTCTCTGGAAGCATTCCAAAGAAGTTCCCGACTCCCATAGACGGCTCCAGGATATTTCCTTTTGTAAATCCCAGATTCTCCAACACCTGATACATACTTTCAATCACAATCGGCTGTGTATAATGAGCATTTAAGGTGGAAGCTCTGGCTGCAGCATATTCCTCTGGTGTAAGAACCGTCTTTAATTCCAGATATTCTGTCTCCCATGCAGCTTTTGTCTCATCAAATGCATCTGCAAGACCTCCCCAACCGACGTACCTGGATAAGATTTTCTGTTCCTCTGATGTCGCATTGCGGTTCTCATCCTCACATTTCTTTAACAACTGGATAGCCATGATATTGGCTCGGAATTTCTCCTTCGGTGTTCCCTGTCCAAGTTCATCATCTGTGATGCGGAAGTTCGTTGCTTGAATCGGTTCTGCTATTCCGTTAATCTCTTCCAAAGATTCTTTTTCTTCCGATACCTCAGCTTCTCCCGATAATTCTTTTTCTTTTTTATCATAATCTGTCCACACACGTTGAGAAATAGCAGTAAAATACGAGGACTCTTCCTCCATAATTTCTTCCCTGATTTCCCGTAATTCATCTAAAGTATCCGCATTTATAGTTTTGTTGTGATAATGATAATAAAGTACTTCTTGTCCGAGTTTTACATCCAGACGTTCCAATTCTTGTGTTGACATTCGATTCCAAATATCATCTTTTTCCGTATGAATCGTGAAACCTTCTCCATCATCATGATATTCTAATGTGTATTGAATTCGATTCGCTTCTCCCTTAACTTTACAATCAAAATCATGAATTGTTGTTCTGGTACCGGACATATATTCTGAATCAACTAATCGCAAATCAGTTATATCTTCAGCAGTCAAAGTATCCTGCTCCAGCTGTTCTCCTAACATCTGCTGTGCTTCTTCCAAATCTGCCAGTCTTTGTGCTTCCTGTCGTTCTTCGTACTTTTCCATTTCTTCCGGTGACAAATAATCATCTGTGCGGATTAACTGGCGGACACGTTCTGCAACTTTGTTCCACTTTAATAAAACTTCTACCTCTGGACTGCCAATTTTCCCTTTTGCAAGTTTTAATCCTTTTGCATCATGGGATGCGTCGGAAGCATCTGCTCCTGGTATTCCGGGTGAAGAACCACCTGTTCCATACTCATTTTTCAGGAACTCAGCTGCATCTTTCATATCATGATGTTCCATGAAATACTCATAGATTCGGTTACGTCCTCCTGCAGTAATGCCGCCTCTTCTTAACACTGCGTCAATTTCATCCTGTGTGATAAAGGATAGTGCCGGTCGCTCTACCTTGAATTGCTGATTCACCCAGGAACGCTCCCTCTGGAGATCTTTATAGCGCTGGAAATATTCCGGATTGTGCTGGATTTCCCAACGATGGTAATCTTCTGGATTCTTTTCCATATCTTCCTGAAGCCATTCAAAACGATAGGCTGTCGCAGCTGCTTCTTCCGGATCTGTCCAAGCCGCCCCAACTACATCCTGCCAGTCAGAATAAGACAACCGTTCTTCTCTGTTTCTGCTCGTATCACGGAAATGAAGTGCCAGAAGATCTGTCATTTCCTTCTGTTCCTGCTCGATAGCATTATTGGAGATAAGATTATCAACGTAATTTCCCTCCTCATACATATCCCGAATCCTGTCAGCAGCTTCTTCCCACGTAACGATACGGTCAAAGTTTCTTCTTGCAGAGTCACCTCTCCGGATACGAATACCATCGTTGTCGTACCAGATAGTGATTTTCTGACCATCTATGGTAAATCCTTTTCCTCCAGTACCATATTCCTCTTTCAGGAAGCTTTGCATTTCTTCATTATCCAGACCTTCGATCAGTCTTGCAGTAATGTGAAACAGTGTATTTTTCTGTCCGCTTCCTGTTCTGAGAATATCGTCTACCACTTCATCAGAAATAAGAAAAGCGGCTGGCTGTTCTAATGCAGCTGCCGCTTTCCTTATTTCTCCTAACTGTTCCTCTTCTGTTGGGAACAGGCTTAACTGTAAATAATCTCCTGAATTACCAGCTCCTCTGCCTGTGCCTTGATCTGGTTCATGTGTCTGGTCCACGCCATTGTGTCTGCCATCTTGTCCGGTGCCGGATCTTTCTCCAGAAGTTCGATCATCAGGTTGTCTACTCTCTTCCTTGCCTGACTGTCGATCTCCATCAGGTGACTGTCCAGATGGTTCTGCAGTGTCAGAATGTTGAACCTGGCTACCTTGTGGTTTCTCAGATACTCTTTCCTCATCATTCCGTACTTCCCGATGGTTCCTCTCGTCTCTTCCAGGCTGATATCTGGAATCTGATACTCTCCGTTCTGGCTGTAACTGATTTCTCTCATAGTCTGTTTCCTCCTTTTTTTCTTCTCTATCTTCTGCGTTATCCGTATTACTTTCACGAATTAACGTGCTAAATTCATTATAAGCTACTTCTTTTTCTTTTGCAACCGTTTTCAGGTCATTTTCCAGATCATTCAGAACATATCGTCCAATCTGCATCAGGACTGGTCTGCTGATCTCGTTGACTGCACTTCCCAGATGTCCTAATACTTTCAGCTGATTGAAGTCCGTAATATGCCGAAAATCCTCTGCATCCAGATATTCCTGTGCATCCAGCCCACATCGGTTTAGTAATACATACCAGACACTATTGGTCATCAGTTCCCGGAATTCTACTTCCTGATTCTGTTCGTCCAGTTCTTCCAAAAATGTCCCTGTTACATCCAGTCTCAGTTCTTCCAATGCATCTGGAAGCCATTCCTGCATACTCTCCTTCGCTGCCTGATGCAGACTTTCAGCAAGTCCTCCTTCTATATCTTCCAGTGATAACTGCTCCTGCAGATAATCTGCCACCAGCTGTTCTCCTTCCACCGGAAGATTCCATAACTGAGGATCCTTTCCAAGATTCCGCACTTTATAAGTGTCCTGCACATCAAATACATAACGAAGTTTTGTTTTCGGTCCGGAAGTATTGTCAATCAAGGCAATCCCCTTAGATCCCTTTTTGATCCAGCGGTACATCTTCTGATTCCAGATTTCCATGGATGCTACGGCAGTTGCTTCCGGCCGCTGTGCATAAATTAAAAGCTGTTCTGGAAAAGTGTATTTGTACAGTCTGGATGCCGTGTTTAGGAACCGCATCCATTCCTGCGGACTGGCAGCTACATCTTTTGCCACCTCTTCCGTCAGCTGTTCCATTGCATATAATTTATTTGCCATGTGCTACTCCTTTTCATAAAATAAGGGACTGCTTGGCACAGTCCCCTTAAAATCATCGTTGTTACTCTTTATAATGCTGTGGCAAGATCTTTTGACTTATTCTTTGGCACTTTGTCTGACTCTTTTGCCTTGATTTCTGCCTTAGCTTTCTCCAATCTTCCATGGATTCCACCTTTTACTTCCGCTTTTTCAGCTGCTTTTTCTTTCTCCAGACGTGCTTCCCTGCGCTCAGCATTTTCCATTACTGCTGTCTTTTTATCACAGAACTGAACCTTATCAGAAAGCTGTTCCTGTCTTTTCACCTGTGTCTCATTGACTTCCTGTACCATCGCATTTAATTCTGGAACCTGAAAAATTCCGTTATCAGGGAGAATCAACACTTCATGAACGGAAGATGGGATGACAAAGTAATCACTTCCCAAACATTCCCCAATCTGTTTACGAATATCTTCCTGCAGTAACAGGGAAGCCCCATTCATCTTAGATTCATTGGTAAGGCAGAACATTGGATTCTCCACAGTTTCCATATCCAGTTTTTCATTCAAAAGATTCTTTGGTGTTCCTCCAAAAATCATGGATTCGACAATCTGTGTCATATCCACCAGTTGCACTCCTCTGTTCTTATCTGCCATCATCGCATCTGCCTGAATCTGTTCGACAGATACTCCCCATTCGTTCATCAGAGAAACAGTTACCGGAATACTGCTGATTCCCTCTCCATTTTCCTCCAGATTTACTGCATAATAAGCTGCAAAATCTCCGTGTTCTGTGACTACTTTGTCTGCCAAACGATCGGTATTCCATTCTTTGTCACAAATTCTTACCTGTAACTTATTTTTCATCTTTTCATAATCCAGAATATCCGTAACTCCCATATCAAAAAATTCTGCTTTTCCCTGTGCCTCAATACGCATATCAGCCACATCGCCAACACAAGAGTCTACATCTTTTCCATGGATATATTCCTGGTAGAGGGAATCCAGATAGACTGTCGGTACGATTCTCTGATCTCCGTTTGGAATCGTAATACCTGTCAACTTCAACCCGTTGTTTTTTTCTACTTCCTGCAGTTTAATTTCTGCGTCCTTGTAAGACTCTGGCAGATACTCCTTTACATTGTCTTTGACATATTCATAAAATTCTTTTCTGTTCATCATACGCTTTTACCCCTTTCTGATCATGTGATGGTTCATTCTTTTTCTGCTGATCATCTGCTCGGCTTTCTTCTGATAAGCCATCATTCTCTTTAAAGTTTTCTCCTGGTTTTTTCGTGCTTCCTGTCTTTTTTCCATTGCTTTCATCATAGTTTTCTATTCCTTTCT
>ERZ1673696.1807-NODE-1807-length-16558-cov-22.544810_pt1 | contig 16558 bp, 19 predicted proteins | sample MGYA00580226_ERZ1673696 | MGnify/ENA primary metagenome ERZ1673696 (study PRJEB41218, sample SAMN15661743) | gut metagenome | host: Homo sapiens | place: Canada: London | collected 2015-08-20/2019-03-30 | study: EMG produced TPA metagenomics assembly of... | reverse complement strand
ATTATATAGATAAGCGGAAAATATAAGGCGGTGAAAATAGTGAGATTATATTTGGTGTAATTGGTCTTTTGTGTTTTTATTTGACAAGCTATAAAATCAAAAGGAAAACACTACACAAGAGAGAAAAATTGAATTCAAGGAAATAGCAATTATAATGTATACTAAAACCCATCAATTGTACGTTCGACTAGTATGGGAACAAAAATGGACATCACAACCAACCATACGGCCGCAATAACTTGAATAAGATTGTCGGGCAACCCAATAAGGATGTCCGGAAACCATACAAAAGCAGGTGCAACAAGACATCGTACCAAATAACCGACAAATTCGCCAATGCTGAACACACCTAAATAATCAATTGGCTTATACGGGTCCCGTTTACGCCGTGTGTAGCCATCGACATACATACGTTGTTCAATATACCAGCCGATTCCAAAAATCGTTACGGCTGCCAGATACAGCTTATCCATCATTCGTCCTCATCATTAATTCGGATGGAATCAAATCGAATCCATATAATAGTCGTACATTCTTGCCGGTTCTCTGACGTGGTAGCTGTAGCGGAGCTGTAATGTTAGAGCGGCATCGATTTCACTTGTTAATATAGCTTCCCCAAAATCACATAACGACCAAAGCGCGCACTCGGCAACGCCTTCGATAAGACCACCGGTTACAAAACCGAGCAGCAAGGCACCAGCCATTGCAAAAGAACTCTGAAGTGCTGCCGCTTTAATGTCGGAATCAATACCACGAAGAATATCTTCGTCCTCAAAAAAATCAGTGTATAAATCGCTTAAGCGTGTCTCTGGAGACTCGGCAGTTTTTTGAAGATTTCTTGTGTAACAGTATAAATTCCACCCCAACTATCAAAGGCATCATAGGAGGAATAACTTGCGGCGACGCCAAATAGGGTGTCGTTTACTTTATCCGATGTTTTTCGCAATTTGTCAATGTCGTTGACATCACCATTTAAGCTGCAGATACTCCGAAAGCCTTCGTAAAGGAAGTTCGCTTTACTATTTACTTGGTGCAAACCAAGGTAAGTATCATACGCGTTGCGATCATCATCGGTAATCCACTTGCAATAATATTTTGGAGCCTCTGATCGACTGGCACCATCGGTAAGGAAAGAAAGCGATGCATCCGTGTAATAAGTATCAATATCGATATAATGGGATACGAACATGTAAGTACTTTCGTCAGCAAGATTGTGACCACGGCCTTTATTCATGCTCCATTCAGCACAGTTAATTGCATACGCGATAGCTTGTGCCTTCCCAGAAGATTCTCCAGATTTTAACACGGTTGGACTAGGCAATGTTTCCAGATAAGTGTCTACAACGGATCTTGCATCGGAAATCCATTCATTTGAGTAAGCGGAGGCAGTATAGTTTGCAGGATTAAAATCAACATTATTTCCAATTATAGAATTGACTTCCCTAAGCAATTCACCGGTATATAAACCGGATTGAATATAATCGCTTGTGGCGGCAGTAGTCAATGGCTGAATATCTTCAGCACACGGTGTCATGCACACTACAGAAAGCATTGCGGCGGCACCAACAAAAGATAGACCTCTTACAACAAAATTGTGCATAACAAGCTCCCTTACAAATAAATAAGTGAACTGCGTGAAATGAATCACACAAAAAATACATTTGCATATCTTGATTTCCTGTTTGGCTCAAACAGAAAGCGCATACCCCCGTCCCATTACGGTTTTCAAATCATCCGGGCCTAAATCCAGTTTCTTCCGCAGCTTTGCGATATGCACATCAACCGTTCGCGTCTGAATTGGCACTGTGATATTCCATGCAGATGCCAGAAGAAAGTTTCGGGAGCAGATGCACCCGGAGTGGTCGAGCAGCGTAATGAATAGTTGATATTCTGTGGTCGTCAGGTGAATGCGGCAGCCTTGCCTTTGAACGGAGAAATCGCTTTCATCGATGGACAGATTTTTATAATACTTCATCTGGAACACCTATCATGTCATAGTCATCAATAAGGGCCTGACCAATTGCCCATGCGAGGAAGAATGCTGCGCATGCCAGAAAAATCGGAATCCACATTGCATTATAGCTTTTACCGTCAGCGGTATATCCTTGGTTTTGCCAAAGAGCCGCAGCATGAAATAGGGGATAGAAACCCAGCCATTCAATCCCATTTTTCATCCCAGAGAGGCTAAGCAACGCAGGCAGACAATACGAGACAGCGCTGATAAACAATGCAGGCAGCAGATTTCCTAATTTCTGTCCCAACCATAGAGTAATTCGGCTCATGCACAGGCAGGCAGCAAAACGGCAAATCAGCCAAAAGAGCAGCAAATCCGATAAAGTTATAAACTTCGGAACAGCCTGCAAGTCAGAAATACTCATTGCCGGTCCCAGCAAAGAGGGAAGGCCATAGTCGCGCAGAACCTGCCATAGATGAGGCAAAACAGTTCCGAAAGCTATTACTGTCGCAACCGCAGTGCTTTGCCGCAGCTTTGCTTTCACAGTGTATTTCCGGCCCAAAGGGGTGGATGCCAGAATTTCATCCATGCCGCCCTTGCGCTCCATTGCAAATAGACCGCTGAAGCATAGGGCGCACAACAATCCTGCTAAAAGTGTATCTTGCACATTACTTGTGCCGGTAAAGCCGAACAGCTTCTTGTAGCCGGTCTCATAAACAAGCCACGCACCGGGATTCTCTTTGAGGTAGTAATTAATATTTGATTGAAGAACACGCTGATAGGCAGAATATTTTTGTTGCAAGGAATTGTAGGCCAGTAGTGCGTCGCTGCTCAATTCGCCACGGTTGACGCGTTTCTGTGCTTCCAACATGGGAGCAAACTCATTACGCTGATCTTTCAGCCAGTCGCGGCTTTCTTCGCTCCACGGCCCCGAAATATGCTTCATATAATAGGCGTAGTAGATTTCGTCCGCGTCTATGTAGCTTTCTGCCGTTACGCCTTGATAGATGCCGAATGCCAGAAATGCAGCCAAGAATACTGCTGCACCATTCATCAGTAACAGCTTTCTGCCTTCTTCATGAGTGACAGAGGTTGCGTGTGTTTTGTGACGGAATGGAAGTGCCAGACTACGTTTGGCTGCCGGCAGCAGCTGTGCCTTTGTAAAAACAGTGCAGAATGCCACAGACAAGATACTGCCTAAAGCAGCGGCAGTTACCCACTCTACCATTGGGAGACTGATGGGGCTGCCGAACCAGAACAGATTTCGATAATTCCCCAGCAATTCATTGGTTTGCAGTAGGCTTACCATATTGGCATACTTTATGACATTCAAATGGCTCGTGGCAGGAATCGCGGTACGGATACCGTACATCGCTAAAGGAAGCGCCAACGCGCCAATCCAGCCGGTCACAGCGCGTTTGGCGATAAGGGCGGCCAGCATGACCCACAGCCCCATCACAAACGCACCAGCCCATTTTGCAAGCAAAAACCGAAGTAGGTATTGCCCAACTGTAATCTGCATTGTGCAGCGCATCAATGCGGGAACACTTTGAATCGTGCGATTCATAGGCCCCAAGCTGAACGATGCCGAGCAATATGCGAGGTTGACCCCATACAGCACCATCAGAACGACCAATAAGCTGGCAGCAAATGCCGCCAGCTTTGCAATGGCCGTTTTCAGCCGTCCACCGGGAAGACTGCGAATTAAACTTAGCAATCCGCTGTCGCGCTCTTGGCGCACAAGAATCAACGCAAGTAAGAGCATAGATGCCAGCAGGATAAGGTCGGTGAACGCATAGCTGATGGCTGTGTACAGACCTTTCTGCGGGTAATAGTCTATGGGTGTCTCCGTTAGTCCGGCATAAACCTGTGCGGTCAATTCGATGTTTTTCAAATCGTACCCGGTACGGTCGTTTTGAAAAATTGAGATGCCGGACAGCTGAGATGCCTTGGTCTGAACGCTATCCAGAAAGTCGCTGTAGGCCGCCACGGTGTCATATTCGCTTTGCAGCTGGCTGAACAGGCGGTACTCTGTGTTCAAGTTATCCGTAAATAGAGTATAGGTCTTATCTGTGTACTCTTGTTCATAGGCATCGAACATAGCGGCATTGTCCTGCCGATACTGAGTGAGCCCATAGCCGCCGTAAGCCAGTTCCCGATAATACTGCCCGATTTTTACAAGGCTTTCTATCTCAGTGTATTTATTGTGAAGATAGGCTCCCTTTTCTTCCATGGTTTTATCGGAAAGCTCGGTACCTACTGCGCGATAGGCTGATGCAGGAGGCTGTTTGGCTGTAGGGCGAGTACCCATCCACAGCAGCAGGAGATTGGCAGCCGCCAGTATAGCCAACAGGGCAGGGAACACTCGGCTGCCCCAGACTTTGCGGAGTTCAGCAAAAAACAGGCTCATTTACCGTCTCCCTCACCAAACACGTTCAGGTACACATCTTCCAGCTCTTGGCCGGGAGCGTATTTTTCAATAAGCTCCGGCACAGGTGCAGCATCCACAATCTTGCCGGCGCGCAGCAAAATAACTTTGGTTGCCACCGTTTCCACATCCGAAACAACATGTGTTGCCACAAGGATGATTCGATCCTTAGCCATATCTGCCAGCAATTCGCGCAGGCGGACGCGCTCTTTAGGGTCAAGGCCTGCCGTTGGTTCGTCTAATATCAACAGTTTCGGATCTCCAAGCAGGGCGGATGCCAACAGCAGGCGCTGCTTCATGCCGCCGGAATAAGCAGAAAGATGCTTGTCCAATTCAGCGGTCAAATTTACGGCGGCGGCTACGCGATCTACCTCGGCTGCAACAGCTTTTCGAGAAATTTCTTTCAAGGCGGCCATGTAGGCAAGAAAGCGTCGTCCGGTATAGCTGTCATACAGTCCTTGCTGCTGCGGCATATAGCCAAGAATACGACGGAAGGCTATACCCGTTGCTGGCTTGCCACACCAGAGAACTTCACCGGAGTCAGGAGCGAGCGTCCCTGTGATGATGTGAATTAAAGTAGACTTTCCCGCACCATTTGGCCCTAGCAATCCGTAAAGTCCCGGCGTTAGTGTAATTGATACCCCTGACAGAGCTTTTTTCACTTGTGGTTGTGAATTTTTCCTAAATGTAACCAGGGAAATTTGCGAAATATATGTCTTGCAAACTGAATCAAGTGTAAATGTATGGTTCATAACAACACTCTCATTTTATCCAAGGCATTGTGACTCTTGGTGGAATTACTGGAAGACATCTTTAATCCTTAAACAAGTGGTTTTGAATTGGGGGGCTGCCGCAGAGTCGGTATCAAGGACTACTGCACAAGCGGTAGTTGATAACGAAGATACTATTTCGGCGTTAGTTTCACTACATTCGCTAAAATAAGTGATAGCCTAACTTAAAGCAAATAATTTATAAGGAATTTTAAGTTTTATCAAACTTTACAGAAGTTGCTATCTGGCATCATTTCATAGCTAGAGCCACGAAATAAAGCTATTGCTTTTTTATGTACATATAATTCGGATTTCCCGCCCAATAATCATCTTTTAAGATAAGTGCACGTTGCGATTGACTATCGTCAATTGTACCTGTTTCAACTAAAAAGTAATCATTAAATTCTGTGGCGATGCACAGGGGACGTTTACGTTGCCCTGAAGAATCCAATCCACAAAGAAGGACATCCTTTATTTCGCCACTTTCCATATCAACGGCTACTTCCTTAATTGAATTGTCTGATGTAAATATTATCAAGAACAATTTGTCATCCCAAAAACCATCGAATGTAATACCCGTTGCCGAATGTAATTCATCTGGAAGAACGAATGAGGTCACTTCTTTATTAGAATAATTATAGCGCTGGATAGCTAAGTCATCTGAAAGGAAAAAAATCGAATTACTGGTCATATAAGTTGGATACTTTATAGGCCAAGTGAAGTCCAAAGGCGTTTTTTCTCCATTGGTAGATACAACAGATAGATTACATTTATCGGAACTTACAGATTTGATAATGATGTTTCCAGACACGATGCCTGCAATTGAGTCCTGTGACCCCAGGGTGCTGATTTCAGTGTTTTCGCCAGATGCAAAATCGAGTCTATATAGGCTTGCACTATATATGGGCTTTTTTTCATCGCTGCTGTACGATACTTTAGATAAAACATAATAGATGGCTTGACCATCAAATAGAACAGGATCGTGAGGGGTTTCGTTTGCAGAAAACTGGTGCAATAATTTTTTTTCGGTTCCATCTAAGCCCATTATATAAAGAGCAACTGGAATTTGATGAGAGGGCGCAGAACAAGAAAGGATTAGCTTGTCTCCGCATATAAAGACTCCCGCGTAGTCAGTAAACTCTGAAGAAAGAAAACCTGGACAAGATGAATCGTTATGCTGGCAATTGGGAATAGGGCACAAAATGATTTGCTGTTGAGAGACATAGTCAGTAAAATATATATAGTGTCCATTTTGAGCCGATTTGACCTCGTAAAAACCGTCTTCTGAACCAGACCCAACGATTGTTTTTAAATTGGCATCTGTTACAGATACAAGGTTGGAAAAAGAATTGTCCAAAAGTTCCTCGGATGAAACAGTGCTACTTAAAGGCTCTGACGGTGTATGCGCTGCACAAGATGTAATTACTACGGAGATACAAAGCATTAAAAATATTGCTGTTTTTTTATATGACATAGAAATGAAATCTCCTGTTACGTTAGTTTAGAATAAGCCAACTACTGAAAATCAATGTGATATCCAATAGTTGGCTTCGTTGGCTTTATCAATTTGTTACAATTTGCATGGATGATAACTTAACCGAGATGTGTAATCATCCAATTTGTACCGCTGTTTTTTGAAAAGACAACATTCGAACCAGATCCAGAGGAAACTGCTCTTAAATAATAATCAGGATGTTCTCTGAGATGAATTTTAGTGCGAGGGCTATTTATATCAGTTGCGCACATGTAAATCTCTCTATTTGAGGAATCATAAGGCTTTATGTTTGCATTCCATTCGCTTCCGGTCATGTTTGCATTGAGTACATATTGTACCCCGCCCAATACGAGCGATGTATTAACTACTAAAATTGAACACGAATGAGCGCTATTGTCGGCATACTGGGAATTGCCAAACCAAATTTGATCATTGGAATAGTTGGTTGTGTATAGATTTACATTCTGGTTGTCATATACAACATTGTTGCCATTAATGTTTAATGAGCAACTCCCATATCTGATGCTATTATAAGTGGCAAGGGAATTATTATAATCAGCAGCAAACGTGGGCAGTGCCATAGCCACCATCATAGCAAGGGCCAGCAGGAACATGGGAATGCGTTTTTTCATCGTTGACATTTGATAAGCCTCCAATCTAATGGATTTAATAGGGTTGATGTTCGGACGATATTTCAGCATCTGCGCGCCGATGCCTAATACTAAATTGTGAACTGTTGTAGAATGTGCGTTATCTTGACATCAAAATAGCACAGTTTTCTATAAAAATCCACTAAATCTGCTTATACGCAAAAAAATGTGCATGAATGCAAAAAGCCATCCGCGTTCTTTGCGGAAGGCTTTTAATGTGAAATTTTAGATTGGTGGGTAAAATTGTAAAAGTGACTTTAGTTAGAAGGAAAGAGTGCTATTCAAAAGCTCGAGAACTTGTAATGCTGTGCCAATAGTCATCTTTATTAATAATTGCATAGAGACGATCTGGCACAGGTAAAACAGTGGAAGAACCATCGTTTAAAGGTGATACCTCATTTTGGACAGAAAAGCCACCGCAAACCAAGTAGTAATCTTCATCTACAGATGTAATCGGATAAAAGATTTCGGAATCACCGTCAACATCATACAAAAGATCAAACGTCTGTATACCACCGCTCGTATCTAATGCAAAGTAAGTACATTCGGAACCATTCAATTCTCGAATTAGAAGATGACCATTATCAGCAAACAGTGGTGTTACGGAAATGTTGCTGATGTCGGATGTAGGAATGCTGTACTGTGATAGAGGAATACCCTCTTTGCTTTGCAAATCCATCAAATGAAAATATCCGTCGTCACCAACGTAGGAAAGAACACCATCGCCCAAAATGGGATAGGTGTCATTCATTTTCCACGTGAAAAGTACCTCATCATTTGATGTGTCGTTGAGATCCCAGGATACGAGGCCAATAGTATTATCGTCAATATATTGATAAACCAGTATTTTATCTCCGAAAGCACCCCAAATTCGCTCATTTAACTTTGAATCCATGCTTCGAAGAAATTCGGTTTCGCCGGAAATACAGTCTATTCGGATTAAATCGGCTTTTTCTGTATCGGCATCTACTTGTGTGGTTAAACGCAGGTACAGATAATTGCCGTCACTTAGCATGGGCTTTTCGAGAAATTGATTTGACTTAAATTGTGTGAGTACAGTTCGATTGCTTCCATCTAAGTCTGCGGTCATTATGTAAGAAGATTTATCATCGTCAGATTCAATATAGGGGGACTTTTGCGAAACAAGGATTAGCTTTTCACCAACTACCATGGGAGAAACACCGCCGGAGCTGGGAATAATATAGCTGGTGCAGGAGGAATTGTTATGTGCGCAGTTTGCTTGTGAGCATAAATAAAGAACTTTCCCACTTGAATAGTCTGCATACATAATATTACAAGAGCCGTTGGATCTTCCAGAAGAGCGAATGTAATAGAAACCATCTTTCCCGTATCCACCCCAGACATATCCATCCTGTTTTTGTAGAGGAACAATCTCAGGCAAAGAACTATGCTGAGGATCGGAATCAGATGTACTGGAAGATATATCGGAAGAAATTGGCTCTTGCTGCATGGAATTAGTTGTCTCACTCGTGCTTGTATTCTGACCACTAGGAGTAACGCACCCAGAAAGAAGAACAGAAAGCAATAAGCTGAATACAAGAAGTGCGCGTGTTATGGTGGAGTGGTAAGACATATATACTTTCTCCTGATAAAACATTTGCCGGCGTTGCAGAACACCGGCAATGTAATAGACTTTTAAATACACTGAAGTTCGCAGCAGTTTTTGTACAAAAAATATTGTTCAACGAAGAGACCATGTAAAATCCATAGTACCACCCCATGTGACATTTTGAGAATTTGAATCAATTGAGACATGGTAAAAGGCATCTCGTGCCAAAGAAATTCTGAAAGAACTCTCATTGCCAACAGTACTAACTTGGGAATCCGAATTGTTTGATACAATATCCGGATAAATATTACAGTTAGAAGTATTGGTATTCATGTTTAATGTGTATGAGTTTCCCTGAGCATCCGATTTGGCTGAATATACCTTTAAACCATTTCCACGATTTTGGATATACCAATACTGATCGTCATCATTTGTATAAGTGTACACTGTAACATTTCGGTTTTTGTAAGCTGCGCCGTTTCCTTCAAGATTTAGATACTGGCCACGCATGTTACTATAGAAGTGCTTTTTGCCAGAGGTTGTTACATCGCTGTCGGCAAATGCAGGCAAGGCCATAACTACCATCATTGCGAGAGCAAGCAGGAACATGGGGATGCGTTTCTTCATCGTTGACATTTGATAAGCCTCCAATCTAATGGATTTAATAGGGTTGATGTTCGGACGATATTTCAGCATCTGCGCGCCGATGCCTAATACTGAGTAAGAAAAAGTGTAGGTTTGGTAAAGAATGTCTTGATATTTTGTATGCCAAAAAACTTAACCGCCAGTACCTTTTTAGCTATGCACATGGCAGATCACAATTTATTACGGAATTTATTAATTAAAGAAACCATAACATATATTGCAAATGCACATAGTGCAAAGATAAGGCTTCCAATATATTCCTTATGGAACAAAACCACTAGAACAATTCCAAATATGAGGGATCCAATAGCAGTCCAGCCTATGATAGCATAATCTTTTAGAAAAAGTTTTCCTGACAAGAAAAGTATGGCTAAAAAGCAAATAAGAGCCAATATAATTGCATTGCGCAATATCGGAGAAAAAGTTAAGCTTCTCAACAACATAGGAAAAGGATACCAAAACAAAGCCACTAAAAATATACCGTAGCTTAAGCCAGAAAACATTATCCGCTTTTTTATCGGGAATATTTGCAGGAAAAAGGCAATTAGATTAGTCATGATTTAAACCAATTCTTGAGTATAAACCCACTTGTTACCAATAACACTTTTCGAACCAGTATTAGTTAAATTGTAGTAGGTGTAAAGTGCGTGATAGCAATTCATATCATTGGCATAGGCACCATGCACAAAATATTTTGTTTCAGAGACATCAATATAGTCGGCACCTTTATCAATTGCTTGTTGAGAAAGGGCAGTGATTATGCTAAGTGTAGCACTAGCAACAGGACTCATAAGGAGACCTACTAAAGATGCGGTGATAGAGGCGGCAGTAGCGTTTGTGAGAATGGTAACAGTGTACTGATTGCGCGATACATACGAATGAGCTTGATTATAGCCACAGGGATATGTTGCATAAGTACTTGTGGAGTCATTGTGGCTGCCAGTTAGAAGTTGAGGCTCATGCCCTTGAGCAACAGAAACATATTGCGCATAATTTCCACCAGTAAGAGTGACCGTTTGAATGCCATTTTGATAAACAGTAATGGTACCATCGCTTGTAACAATTTTCTCAAGAAGAATGGGAGTGTTTCCCTTCTCATAGATTGTGATTTTTTCGGTGACAGTAGAATCATCCATGATATATTCGACTGTATAGTTTAAATTTTCACAATTGAAATTGTACATATTCCCAGAAGCATCAGCAAATGCTGTCATTGAAAAGGAAAAAAGCATACCTAAAGCCAAAAGGAAAGACAAGATTTTTTTCATAGTATTACCTCAAATCTTTAATAGCGGGTGAAACTATATATGGGGAAATTTGTAAAGCGGATTTAAGTTCGTCACTAGTGATGTATCAAAGACACAGATGGAATAAGATGATTCCTTTATGGGCATACCCAATTTCCCCAATAATAGTCAGAAGTGGTATATTCACTTTTGCACAAATTACAACGATATGTTTCAGATCTGTGATACTGCACGCGGTAATCGCTGATTCCAACACGACCGTCTGTACAATTCCGAAACTCTTTTCCGACTGGAACAGAAGAGGAATTAGTACGAATGTAGTAGCCAACATTACCGTTTTTTTCGCAATGTGCTGCTGCATAAGGAGTGACTGTACCGGTATCGTCAGAATTTGCGGCAACGATATCTGAGACACATTCCTCAGCATCGTGATTGCTAGGCATAGTACTTGTCTTATTGCTCAGGGCAAAGGTGGGCAGTGCCATTGCCACCATCATAGCGAGAGCAAGCAGGAACATGGGGATGCGTTTCTTCATCGTTGACATTTGATAAGCCTCCAATCTAATGGATTTAATAGGGTTGATGTTCGGACGATATTTCAGCATCTGCGCGCCGATGCCTAATACGGAGTAGGAAACGGTTGTAACTTGTGCGTTATCTTGGCATCAAAATAGCACAGTTTTCTACAAAAGTCCACTAAACCTGCGTATACGCAAAAAAATGTGCATGAATGCAAAAATCCTCTGTGCGAGTTGTTCTGCACAGAGGATTAAAAAGCAATATTGGTTATGAGAGAATTGATGTGTTCGCAGATGGTTCAGCTATATCAGGCCAGTCTGCGCTAAAAATAAATCGTCCGTCATCATAAGTGAAAAGGTACTCGGCATGATACTTTTCTAAAATGTCTTTAACGTTTCCAATGCCGAAGCCATGAAGCAAAGGGTCTTGTTTGGTTGTAGGAATGTGGCCATCGTTGATCTGAACGATATTACTGGGATTGATAATTAAAATAGAAAGCATATTCTCGCTGTAAAGGATCTGAATACTGACCCAGCGGTTTGGATCGGACAAGCCTGCACAAGCTTCCATGGCATTATCAATCAAATTGCCCAGCACAATAGTCACATCTACACGAGGAAGCCTCAGCGCGGAAAGATCATTGACACGAAACCGCATATCAATGCCTTGCTTCTTCCCCATATATCCCTTTTGGTTTAGAACCGCATCAATAGCAGCATTATGGCTGTTGACAAGCAAAATCCGCTCACTTTGGCGCACATTCAACTCGGAAAGGAATTCCTTGGCATCGTCAACACGTTCACTTTCCAACAATTCAGATAAAGTCGAAAGGTTGGCTCGGAAGTCGTGCGTCATTTTTCGTTGCCCTGCATACGCCTGACTCAAAGCCTGAATGTTTTCGTCCTGAACGTGGGCGCGTTCGTTGGCAGCAATCAGCTTCTCGCGATTTTCCGCGTTTTCTTCAAGATAGTCCAATAAAATCAATGCAGCAATATCAACAAGATCGAGAATCAATAAACAAATCTGCCATACACGTTGCTCTTCCGGGTAGGTATATACCTGCCTGAGCACAAGCAGTGTGCAAACAGGGAAGACAGCCGATAAGGGAACCCAAGTGCTTGCACGAGTCCTTGCGTGTAGAGGATGATGATATTTTTTAATAATCAGTGCAACAAATAGGGAAATAAACCCGCGAACGAAGAATAGCACGGAGTATAGAGGAACATTCCATATATATTCTTCGTAGTCCAAATTTCCAGCATATAGGCAAAAGGACTCAAACCAGTGACTGTAGGAGAATAAAACAGAATAAACAGTTACGACAATAAAGAAGCGTCGATCCCAACGGCTTTGATATAGAAAAACACATAACACATATATTAGCGCAATCTCTTGTAACATTTTGAATGTATATCCGAGTTTTGTGCCAATGAGGATAGAGAGAGATGTAAAAATCAGGCAAAATAGTAAAATATATGACCAACGCTTTTTTCTATTATCGTTGTGAGGGAAAAAAGCATCAAATACAAGAATATCTACGGCTATCGCAAAAACATTGCCCCAAAGGCTAAGTATATTACCCCAGACTACTACCATAGTTGCTGCGCCTGCCATCTTACAAATTTTTGCTTATTGTCGCGATAACTACGAGCCCCCACAGGAAGTGTTTGACCGATTGTGAGAACGGCACTTGTACTTTGAAAAGACTGCAAATACGCCATATTTACAAGATAACTTTTGTGGATACGTAAAAACCCATGAGGAACAAGCAAATCCTCAAGCTGTGCCATAGTTAATCGGGTAATTAGCTGCTCACGGCATCCGCCTACCAAATGGAGATACTGCTCGCGTCCCTGACTTTCTATCCATGCAAGAGATTGGACCGGGATAGGCACACTCTCACCCTCACAGAGAATCTCTACTTTTCGCTGACGGGTGCGGCACATTGCCAGTGCATCTTCAAAATATGTAGGCAGCTTCTTTTCCAACTCAGATTTGGCAAGATAGCGAAAGGCATCCACTTCATACCCTTCAGGGGCATATTCGCTGAAATTTGTCACGAAAATCAATACAGCTTCCGGATTCATCTTGCGCATCTTTCTTGCAAGATCAATCCCGCTTTCTTTACCGAGGTCGATATCGAGAAATAGAATGTCATATTGCGCGATAGTGTCAGCACTCATTTCAGCAATATCAGTTAAGCAGCTCAATTTCATGGATTTGCTGGAATAGGCCGGCAATGATAGGATCCTTTTGAACATTGACTGTGCGAATGTTTGATCATCGTCACAAATAAGAATCTTGACCATACTCTCTCCTATATAGGCTCGACTGCCAATCTTTTGTTTGGGGTATGTTTTCAAAATAACGAATCCTCCGGGTTTTGTCAATAGATTTCTTTTTATATACCACGTTTGTGGAATTTAATCAAGCGGATTCCATAATTAAAACGGCGCCGAATTGTAAAATATTTATATTGTGCAAGGAGGGTAAAACGCTTATGTTGTATGATTTTGGGCCACGCCTGTTAAAACTGCGAAAAGACAAAAATCTTACGCAGCAGATGGTGGTTGAACGTGCAAAAGGGTTTGATCCGAACCTGCGACTTTCAGATTCAGTGCTGGGGAAATACGAAAGTGATCTTGCCGTTCCGCGACTGACGGAGGCAGCTGCACTGGCAGACGTTCTAAATGTTTCGTTGGATTATTTGACAAGCGGTGAGAAATGTAATGTCCTATCGCTTAAGGAATTAAGCCCAGAGCAAGTGCAATTGCTTATGGACTTGACAGCGTACATTCGAACCAAGAAAAGAAGATCTCAAGGACACAAAAATGCTCCGAAACCAACAACCGAGGAAACGGAATTGATCACTCGGCTGATTGCTGAGATTTTGTACTGAGTGCTTCTCCATCTTTCAAATTTTGCGTTTATGTCATATTTTTTGCGTTTGTGACATTTTTGTGGCGGGAATTATTTTCTGCTGATAAAATGAACAGCGTAAGGAGTTGACGTAAATGGAAGCATTGGCGGCAAGGATAGCGGCTTTTTGTTTACAAAAGCACTATATCGAACCAGACCAGATTGCTTGGCTGCAATATGGTTTGATGCGCCGCCTAATGGGAATGGTTACATTTCTTCTTCTGCTTCCAGTAGGTGCATTTTTTGACGGATGGAGGAGCACTTTCCTTTTTCTGCTGGTCTTCCGCTTCATTCGTATGCGGACAGGCGGATACCATGCTAAAACGCCAGCAGGATGCCTTTTAGGTTCAACATTTACAATGATCGTGTCACTAGAGTTTGCAAAGAGATTGCATCCTGTATCAAATCTAATTTGTCTCGCTGCTGCTTCTATCTTAATTTTAAGATTAGCACCAGCAAATAATGCTGCACTTCATTTGAACGCGGAAGAACTTGTTGCAGTACGCAAAGAAGTGAAATTAAGATTAGCAATCGTTATGCTTTCGGCGTGCCTATTGCTATTTTTTAGAGAACCGATAGCATATAGAGTGACTTCTGCGATTTTGGCTGTTGCGGTCACACTATTGATTTCTAAGCTCGGCTTTGGAATGCAATAAAGCATTCTATTGATAAAAATTTTAAATATAAGCACGAAAGGGGTAATAATTATGGCATCAAAAGAAACCTTTACACAGCATCTTGCCCATGAAATGGCACAGGTAGTTGTTCATTGTGAACGCTACGGATGGCCGCCGGATTCGCCGTGGGGCATGTTTCAGCCTACTCGCCCGGAAGAAACTGAAAAGATTGCTGTGAAAGAAGAACAGTAAAATGTTTGTATGATACACGTTTTGGATAACGTGTACACGATGCGCAGTCCACGTTTGTAATTGACGTGGACTGTTGCTGTATATGCGGTACATAGACATATGAAAAGTTCAGGCATAAGGAGCTTTATATGGCGGCAATATTGTAGGCAATAGAATCACAATATTATAAACAGATAATTCTATTGTTAAATAGAAATGGCAATTGGGGTCGGCGTTTTTGCTGATCCCAATTGCTTTTCTAAGCTATTAAAAGGTGCCTAAGGGGATTTATGTGATTATTCCGGAAGTAGACGATTGATAAGTTCTTCGCAGTCGGTTGAGGTATAACCCCACAAAACAGAGCTCAGCACGTTAATCGCTTCTTCCCGACGAAGATAGTAGTTGCGCATCGACATAGGCATTCCTTTTAATTCAAGAAAATGCAGAATCTCATAGTTGTTCGCATAATGATGAGGGGCAAGATATGTATAGTACAAAATCCAGTAATAGAGTTCCCCTTTTTCGTGCTTTTTTCGCATGAGATCAATCGCAGAATTTATAAGCTGTAGCATCCGTTTACTCCGCTCCAGTGAGTGTACATAAGATTCAAGATGTGTGTTTGAATTTGATGCTTCAAGCCCATCCAGCACGGCCTCGGAAGCACAACCATACTCGGTGCGAAATTCCGCCTGAAGATTATAATCGGAAACTTCAATACTCCATGAAACGCTACGATAATTTTTTAAAAGAGTCCATGTATCGTGATAATAAGAGGAAAATGCGGATTTTTGATTGTGTGCAGACATAATAAATGCTCCTTATCTTTGTCATAGAAGAACTGCTTCACTCTATAAACAGAGATGCCGTGGCGATTTTGACGCATTTATAGTGCACTTAGAAAAAATATTTGTGAGGAAATTGCATGCAGAAGATGAACTTGTTCAAAAATCCCGATTATTTGAACACAAATATGCGGTCTGTGAAATATTAACGTTTTTAATATGAACTGCACGGTAGACAAACGCAGACGAACGGTCAGTTCAAACATAAAGGAATAAAAAGAAATAGCGAGGTGAAAGAAAATTAACGAAAAGATTCTCTGTAATATCATTAGACGGATACCAGATTGAAAAACGAACTAAAAAGCTATTTCTTGAAGTACAGCTATAGATGGTAGCCAATTTGTTAAGGGCAACTCTATCGAGCTTCGTACTTGCGAGAGTGTTGGATGATTAGTGCTGGCGATTCCAAGATAGGAACTGCTACATGGAATTGTCAGTATCATACGCAAATTTTGACAGTGCAGATCCTGTCTGAATGGAACTGTGCTGAAGAATTTACGTGTGCTATTTTCCAATATAATATTATTGATCCACTTTGCCGTTCTCCTCCGTTATTCCCATCGAAAAAAATGATGGGAGTAATAGAATGGTAAAAAGGAACGGTGGAACATCCAAAGAGGATATATGTCAAAATCAGTTTACTGCTTATGTGGTTCTGGCGGTAAAACGAA
>ERZ1673696.1802-NODE-1802-length-16577-cov-18.878284_pt1 | contig 16577 bp, 18 predicted proteins | sample MGYA00580226_ERZ1673696 | MGnify/ENA primary metagenome ERZ1673696 (study PRJEB41218, sample SAMN15661743) | gut metagenome | host: Homo sapiens | place: Canada: London | collected 2015-08-20/2019-03-30 | study: EMG produced TPA metagenomics assembly of... | reverse complement strand
GCTGGGCCTGCCCGAGCGCTTCCTCATCAAGCCGCCGTCCGACGGCCTGACCGGCAAGACGGACGAGGACAACCTCGGCTTTACCTACCACGCGGTGAACGAGTACATCCGTAAGGGCGAGGTCGACCCCGCCATCAAGGAGCAGATCGACCGCAAGCACAAGGTGTCGAGATTCAAGTTCCAGACGCTTCCGGTGTATCAGAACGGGCTGCCGATCGTCCTGCCGGAGGAGACGGATTATTATAATCCGAATAAAAAGTAAGCAGCGCGGTGCGCTGCACCTTAGTCCCTGCGTGCCGCAGGGGTGCGAACAAAGGGGGCCATTCTCTCACGTGAGAGAATGGCCCCCTTACCTGGCAGCAGCGCCAAGCGCTGCATTACCCCTCCGCGCATCGCGCGGATAAGCCAGTGCCCTTTTGGGCACAAAAAAAAGAGCCATCCTTTCGGATGGCTCTCATTTTCGCTCGATTAGCCAACGCTGTTGAGCTTCAGGGTCAGCGCGCTCTTCTTGTGCGCGGCGTTATTCTTGTGCAGAATACCCTTAGCAGCAGCCTTATCGACAGACTTCACTGCGACCTTGTAAGCGCTCTCGGCCTCGGTGCGATTGCCTTCAGCGGCAGCCGCCTCGAACTTCTTGAGTGCGGTCTTCAGTGCGGACTTGTCGGCCTTGTTGCGCTCATTACGCACACCAGACACCTGAACGCGCTTCTTGGCAGACTTAATATTCGGCAAACCAAACACCTCCTCCGGTTGGAATTCGCGCCGGCGGACAAAAAATCCACCGTGCAGAATGGTATTTTAGCAAAGAATGCAAGAAATTGCAAGCATTTTTTCAAAATTTTCTGATTTTTTTGTATGACACAAAACTTTGTGGATAAAATAGGGAAAGAAAACAAGATTTAGTAAAAGGAGAGAGGCAAAATGCTCCAATACCGCACCGATCTTGCCATGGAGGCGCACGAGCTGCTCTGCGCGAAAAGCCGCGCGCAGACGCTCTCCGGCGTGGACAGCCGGACGGTCTTCCGCCGCGGGTGCAGCGTGACGAGTGTGCGCATCGACACCGAGGGCGCGGCGCGCCAGCTTGGCAAGCCCCGCGGGCGGTATGTGACGCTCGACCTCTCGCCGCTGCAAAAAAACGCGGACGATGTGCTCGAGCGCGCGTCGCGCGCCGTAGGGGCGGAGCTTCGAGCGCTGCTCGGCGAGAATGTGAAAAGCGTGCTCGTCGCGGGACTCGGCAACGCGAATATGACGCCGGACGCCATCGGGCCGAGGAGTGCGGAGCATGTGCTTGTAACGCGCCATCTGCGGCAAAACGGCGCGTTTTCCGCATTTTGCTCTGTCAGCGTGCTGACACCGGGGGTTTTGGGCCGGACGGGCATTGAGGCGATGGAGACGCTGCGCGGCACGGTGCGCGCGGTGCAGCCCGACGCGGTCATCGCGATCGACGCGCTCGCGTCCCGCTCGCTCATGCGGCTCTGCTCCACGGTGCAGCTCTCTGACACGGGCATCGTCCCAGGCAGCGGCGTGGGCAATCACAGGTGTCCCCTCAGCCGCGACACGCTCGGCGTGCCGGTCTACGCCATCGGCGTTCCCACGGTCGTCGACGCGGCCACGCTGACGCTCGATGTGCTCGAAGAGGCCGGAAAGTCGGACGTCGATCCCGCCGCCCTGCGCGGCCACGAGACCGTCATGGTCACAACGCGCGACATCGACGCGCAGATCCGCGAGCTCGCCCGCGTCATCGGCTACGGCATCGACCTTGCGCTCCAGCCGCTCGATTTTTCCGAGCTCTGCGCGCTCATGGGCTGAAAATGTGCAAAATTTCCGGTGGTATTCATAATTTGTTTACAACCGATTCAAACTTTAGCCAAGATTGACTGGTATCTTAATACTTGCAAAGGGGAGCTCCCCCCGATGTGATTTTCTCCCTCCTAAAAATACACACACAACACAGCAAGAAGCCCTCGCCTCTCCCGGCGGGGGCTTCTTGTTTCCTTTTCCTCTTTTTCGCACAAGTGCAAAGGAAGCTGCGGCACTGGTGCCGCGGGGAGAGCAGCGCTTGGCGCTGCACGGATAAAGGGGGATACTCTCTTTCTCGAAAGAGAGTATCCCCCTTACTGTGCACCCTGCGGCACGCAGGGACTAAGGTGCAGAGCACCGCGCTGCCAAAAATCCCGCCTTTCAGCAAAGAAAAAAGAACGCCTCTTCCGAGGCGTTCTTCTTATTTTTGCATAAGTAAAATTTACAGATACTTCTGCATGCCGTCGGTGGCAAGGGCGGGGTCGCCGGAGACGGAGATGGTGAACTTGACGCCGGTGGCGTTGCTGAAGCGCTCGAGCTCGTTCAGGAAATCGTCGGCCGCCTGGTTGCACTCGCCGCCGGTGATCTTGAACAGGTTGTCGATGAAGATGTGGGAAATATCATAATTGCCCGCGTACAGGCCGAACAGGAAGCCGCGCAGAGCCTCGTAGTTGGACAGGTCGTACTCGTAGGCAGAGATCAGACGAACGTGATAGTGCAGGTCAAAGGTCATGGTAGACTTTGCCTCGACGCAGACGACGCTGCCGTTATCCTCCTGCGCAGTGGTATTGATCATTTCGATCAGCTTCTTGGTCTTACCGGTGCCCTTTTCACCCATGATGAGTCTGACCATAGAAATCACTCCTTTCAATAGATCCCCGCCTCTTTTGCGGGGGATGGTCTTTCTGATGGCATCAGCATAGCATAAATGAAACAAATTTGCAATGCTGAATGGAAAGTTTCAGGTTGATTCAAAAAATTCAGCGCAGGCGCTTACGCAGCTCCTCGCCCATTTCCTCGTATCCGGGCTTGCCGAGCAGCGCGAACATGTTCTTTTTATAGGCCTCCACGCCCGGCTGGTCAAAGGGATTGACGCCGAGCAGATAGCCGCTCAGCCCGCAGGCGTATTCAAAGAAGTAAATGAGCTGGCCCATCGTGCGGGCGTTGTTCTCATCGAGGTTCAGGATGATGTTCGGCACGCCGCCCTCGACATGGGCGAGCAGCGTCCCGTCCATGGCCTGACGGTTGATGAAGTCCATCGTCTTTCCCGCAAGGAAGTTGAGCCCGTCGCCATTCGCTTCGTCAAAGGGGACGACCATCTGCTGCTCCGCGGGCGCAAAGCGCACGACGGTCTCCATCAGCATGCGCTCGCCCTGCTGGATGTACTGGCCCATCGAGTGGAGGTCTGCGGTGAAGTCGACGCTCGCGGGGAAGAGACCCTTTTCCTCCTTGCCCTCGCTCTCGCCGTAGAGCTGCTTCCACCACTCGGCCATGAAGCGGAACGCGGGCTCGAAGCACGCGAGAAGCTCCACCTTCTTGCCCTGACGGTAGAGCTCGTGGCGCATGGCGGCGTACTGCCAGGCGGGATTGCTGTAATCGTTTTTCGAGCAGATCGTCATCATCTCCTGTGCGCCGCCCATCAGCTCATTTAGATCAACGCCCGCGACGGCGATGGGAAGAAGACCAACGGCGGTGAGCACGCTGTAGCGTCCGCCGATGTTGTCGGGCACGACGAATTCCTCGTATCCCTCCTGATCGGCGAGGGACTTGAGCGCGCCTTTGTGCGCGTCGGTCGTGGCGTAAATGCGCTTCGCGGCTTCTTCCTTGCCGTACTTCTTTTCGAGCTTTTCGCGGAAGAAGCGGAACGCGACGGCGGGCTCGGTCGTCGTGCCGGACTTCGAGATGACGTTGACGGAGAAATCGTCGTCGCCGATGAGCTCCGTCACCTCGCGCAGCGCGTCGGAGGAGAGGCCGTTGCCGATAAAGTAGATGTTCGGCGTGGACTTCTTCTTTAAGTTATAGTTCGGGGAGCAGAGGCATTCGATGACGCCGCGCGCGCCGAGATAGCTGCCGCCGATGCCGATGACGACGAGCGCCTTGGAATCGCCCTGAATCTTCTTCGCCGCGGCGAGGATGCGCGCGTACTCGCCTCTGTCATAGTCGCGCGGGAGCGTGACCCAGCCGATGAAATCAGAGCCCTTTCCGCCTCCGTTTTGCAGCCAGCCCGCCGCGCGCTCGAAACGCGGGCGCAGCGCCGCTTGATAGGGAAGGGGAAGAAACGAAGCGGCATGGGAGATATCAATAGACAGCATAAAAATGGCCTCCTGCGATCAAAAATTCTTGCTTGCATTGTAGCACACGGCAAAAAAAGAAACAAGCGCAAAGCGGGGAAAAACGGGAGGCAAACACCGCGCTGCCGTCCAGAAACCGTGAAAACTGTGGAAAGCGGCAAAAAACGATTCGCTTTACCGCTCCATCTTTGTAAAGCGTGTGTATTTACTGTCGCACGTTATTGTGTTATCGTGTTACCACACTAAATCGAACGGCCAAGCGCCGGAACTTACAGGAGGAAGAAACGATGAAAAAATTCTTAGCAATGGCGCTTGCCGCCGTGATGGTACTGGCCCTTGCCGCCTGCGGCAGCAAGAACGACACCGCCGACGATACCGGTGATGCGCAGGACGCGCAGGGCGGCGAGACGCAAAAGCTGATCGTCGGCTTTGATGCCGAGTTCCCGCCGTTCGGTTTCATCGCCGCCGACGGCACGTACGACGGCTTTGACCTCGCGATGGCGAAGGAGCTGTGCGCGCGCCTCGGCTGGGAGTACGAGGCCGTGGCCATCGACTGGAACAGCAAGGACGCCGAGCTTTCGAGCGGCACGATCAACTGCATCTGGAACGGCTTTACCTACACCGGCCGCGAAAATGACTACACGTTCTCCGACCCCTATGTGGATAACTCCATCGTGATGGTCGTGAAGGCCGACAGCGGCATCACCTCGCTCGCGGACCTCGCCGGTAAGAGCGTGATGGCGCAGGCCGCGTCCTCCGCGGTCGACGCGATCAACGAAAACGAGGACTTCAAGGCGTCGCTCAAGGAGGTCGTGGAGCTCGGCGATTACAACATGGGCTTTATGGACTTAGCCCAGGGCACGGTGGACGCCGTGGCTGCTGACCTCGGCGTTGCGCAGTATCAGATCGCGAACAACGACGGCGACTATGTCATCCTCGACGAGCCCCTCTCCACCGAGCAGTACGCCATCGGCTTCCTCAAGGGCAACACCGAGCTGCGCGACGCGGTGAACGCCGAGCTTCTCAAGATGGCCGAGGACGGCACCATGCTGGAGATCGCGCAGAAGTACGTCGATCAGGGTCTCGTGCTCGACAGCCTGTGCCTTATCAACAAGTAAAAACGTTTACCTCGGGCGAATGTAAAAACCAATTATAACTCATAGGTGCCCATCCTCTTCTCAGGGAGGGAGCGGGGGCGAAAGCCCCCGCTTTTTCCCGCTTATGACCAAATAAGGGAGAATCATTCCATGACTGTATCCACGATGCTTTCGCTATTATCCGAGGGCTTTGTCACATCGCTATTGATCTTTGCGCTGACGCTGCTATTCTCGATGCCGCTGGGCCTTGCGGTGATGTTTGGCCGCCGCAGCAGATTGACGCCGCTGCGCGGCTTCATCAAGGCGTATATCTCCATCATGCGCGGAACGCCGCTGATGCTGCAGCTGATGGTCGTCTTCTACGGGCCGAAGCTCCTGCTCGGCGTCACGGTGCCGGGCAACTGGCGCTTCACGGCGGTCATCGTCGCGTTCGTCATCAACTATGCGGCGTATTTTGCCGAGATCTACCGCGGCGGCATCGAGTCCATCCCGCGCGGGCAGTACGAGGCCGCGCAGGTGCTCGGCTATACCAAGGCGCAGACGTTTTTCAAGATCATCCTGCCGCAGATGGTCAAGCGCGTCATCCCTGCGGTGACGAACGAGGTCATCACGCTGGTGAAGGACACGTCGCTCGCGTCCGTCATCGGCACGGTGGAGATGTTCACGCGCGCCAAGCAGATCGTTGCCTCGCCGAATACGCCGGGCATGCTGGCGCTGGTGGCGGCGGGTGTCTTCTACTATGTCTTCAACTATGTGGTCGCCTTCGCCATGGAAAAATGGGAGCAGGCGCTGCGCTATTACCGCTAAAGGGAGGGGAGAGCAATGGCAGTTTTTGAAATGCGGAACGCCAGAAAGGCGTTCGGCGCGCTCGAAGTCTTAAAGGGCGTGTCGCTCAAGGTGGAAAAGGGCGAGGTCGTGTCGATCATCGGCCCCTCGGGCGGCGGCAAGTCGACGATGCTGCGCTGCGCGACGCTGCTTGAGACCATGAACTCCGGCACGCTCGCGTATGGCGAAAACGTCGCCGCGCGCGAGGAAAACGGCAAAAGCGTCTACGCCGGAAAAGCCGCGCTCGCGCAGGTGCGGCGGCAGTTCGGGCTGGTGTTCCAGCAGTTTGACCTCTTCCCGCACTACACAGTGCTGAAAAACGTCTGCGACGCGCCGATCTCGGTGCAGAAGCGTGATAGAGCCGAGGTCGAGGCCGAGGCCATGGCTCTGCTCGACAAAATGGGACTAAAAGGCAAGGAAAACGCCTACCCCTATCAGCTCTCGGGCGGGCAGCAGCAGCGCGTGGCCATCGCCCGCGCGCTCGCGATGAAGCCGGAAATCCTCTTTTTCGACGAGCCGACCTCCGCGCTCGACCCGCTGCTCACGGGCGAGGTGCTGCGCGTCATCCGCTCTCTTGCCGACGAGCACATGACGATGGTCATCGTGACGCACGAGATGCCCTTTGCCCGCGCCGTGAGCGACCGCGTCGTGTTTTTAGACGGCGGCGTCATCGTGGAGCAGGGCAGCCCCGAGCAGGTCTTCGAAAACCCGCAGCAGGAGCGAACCAAGGAATTCTTGCAGTCTTACCGCGAGACGAGCAGCGCTCAGGCGTAGTAATTCACAAGCAGGTCGACGACCGCGCCGTAGCTCTGCGTGCCGAGTTCATCGCCGTAGGATTTGATCATCTTATCATTGAGCGACTGGGTGACGGTGGCCGTGAGGCCCTTGTACTGCGCCCAGTAGGCGCTGTTGTAGCGCAGATCGAGCACGATCTCGTCGGGAAGCGAATCGCGAATCTGCTGCCATGCGTCGGGGTCGACGCGGTACAGCGCGTTGCCGAGGTGAATGTAGCCGAGCATCCAGCCCGCATAGTTGTAGTTTGCGTCGTCGCAGCGCGTGCAGGCGAGGACCGCAAGGAAGTTGCTTTGCTGCTCGGACGAGATCCCGCGCTGGTGCGACAGCTCATGCGTGCAGGTCGAGGCCAGCAGCATCGCGGGCGAGTCCATGTTCACGTTCGACTCGCCCGTGAACGGAAAGTAGAAGCCTGTGAAGTTCATCGCGCTCATGATCTTCGAAAAGAAAATGCCCTTGGGCTTCTGGTCCGGCATGTCGAGGAACGGAAATTCGTCGTACAGGCAGTCATACACCGTGTCGGCGTAGTTAAGAATCTCCTGCCGGTCGGCAGTGAAGAGGCCGTTTTCGTCGCGCATGATGTGCGTCGACGCCTCGGCAAGATGGTCCGCGAAATACTGCGTGACGCGCACTAAGTCTTCATACGCGACGGGCTCGGGCGAAAGGCCGCTTCTGTCGCAGAAATCGTCCGCGTAATAGTTCGCGCCCCAGAGAAGTGAGAACGCGGCATAGACCGTGAGAAACAAATCGAGCACGAAGAGCGCGCAGCGGTACGCGGCGCGCCCTTTTTGGCGCGACTTTATAAGATAGCGCACCATCAGCACGAGCAGCACGACCGCCGTGACCGCCGCGAGCACATACAGAAGCTCCGCGACCGAAAACGGCAGCGCCGCGCACGCGCGGCCCAGAAACTGCTCGAAGGGCAGCGTGACCGAATAGACCCAGAAATTGACGGCCGCGCGGTTTCCGCGGAAAAAATAGAAAAGCACAAGGACTGCGCCGCAGGCGAAAAGCCAGCGGTGCAGTCCTTTGTTGTCACGGTACAGGGTTTTCATGGGGAGATCAGTCCTTTTTTTCATCCGGAGAGGCGAGCGGCGCGGGGGCGAACATCGCGTCGTCCGTCACGCCCTTTTTCGTGAGGCTGCGGTTCGTGAACCAGTTCACAAGCGAGCTGATGCACGCGAAGATCGGAACGCCGAGGAACATGCCGAGCACGCCGCCGAAGCCGCCGCCGACCACGATGGCCACGATGACCCAGAAGCTCGAAATGCCGGTGGATTTGCCGAGGATCTTCGGCCCCAGAATATTGCCGTCAAACTGCTGCAATGCGATGATGAAGAGAATGAAATAAAGGCACTGCTTGGGGCTGACGAGCAGGATGAGGAATGCGCTCGGAATGGCGCCGAGGAACGGGCCGAAGATCGGAATGATGTTCGTCACGCCCACAAACACCGAAATAATTGGCGTATACGGGAACTTGAAGATCGAGCAGCAGATGAAGCAGAGGATGCCGATGATGAGCGAGTCGAGCAGCTTTCCGCGCACGAAGCCGCTGAAGATACGGTCAGCCTCGGCCACGGCGCGCAGCGTGCGGCGGTACGGCGTTTCGGGCAGAATGGCGTAGAGGATCTTCTTCGACTGCTTGGCAAAGCTCTCCTTGCGCGCGAGCAGATAGACCGAGATCATCATGCCGATGAGAATGTTCTTGAGGAAGATGACGACGCTCCAGATGCCGCCGGTCACGGCGACGATCGCGACCTGCGCCTGCGGGATGACCGTGTCGGTGACCCACTTGACGAGCTTATCGTAGTAGCCGTTGAGTGCGGAGAGCAGCTGGTCGGAGTAGATGTCGTCGGAGAAGATCGTCTGATTCTCCACAAGGCTGTTGACCCAGTTGTAGACGGTTTTATAATAGCTTTCAAAGTTGTCGGCCAGTGTCTTCGTGCTGTCGACCAGCTCGGGGATGAGGATGCTGAACATCAGGTAGATGAGGGCGATGACGCAGATCCACGTGACGAGGATGCTCAGCCCCCGGACGAGCGAGGACTTGACCTTCGGCAGCCCCTTTTGGATATACCGGTCGAAAAAGTCGACGATGGGGGCGAGAAGGTACGCGAACACAAGGCCGTAGATGACCGGCGAGAGCACGCTCATCAGCTTGTCGAAAAAGTCCAGCAGCACGCGGGACTGGAAAAACGTGTCGTAAAACATCAGCACCGCGCAGGCTGAGACGATCAGCGTTACGCCGAGGTGAAGATAGGTTTTGTTCTGCTTCATGGGCTCCCCCTTTTTTTGGGCAAAATGCGTTAAATGACTGCTAAAAAGATACCAAAAACAGCTTACTATTTTTTGCTGGGAATTGCAACCGCTCATTTCGTGTGTTATGATAATCTTTACTCTCTGTTAATGAAGATGAACAGAACTTGACTTTTTTGGCAGAGGGTGATTTTGACCGACAGGGCGCAGGGTGCTTTGCCGGTCTGATGCTGTGAAGAGCAAACGAGGAGGAACCCATGGACGACAAAAAGCTGCTCTTTATCGTCAATCCCCGCGCGGGAAAGACCAAATCCCTCGCACCGCTGTTTGACGCCGCCGCGATCTATTCCGAGGCGGGCTATCTTGTCTCCGTGCGCAAGACCACGCACCGCGGAGAAGCGACGGAGCTCGCCGAATCGCTCGGGCCGGAATTCGACGTCGTCGTCTGCCACGGCGGCGACGGCACGCTCAACGAAACGGTGAACGGTGTGATGCGCATTCCGCGAGAATACCGCCCGCTCGTGAGCTACCTGCCCGGCGGCAGCACGAACGACTTTGCCGCGAGCCTGAATATCTCGTCGAATCCCGCCGAGGCGGCGGCCTCCGCCATGCGCATGAAGCCGAGATCTCTCGATGTGGGCAAATTCGGCGAGCGGAACTTCGTCTATGTCGCGTCGTTCGGCGCGTTCACGAAAACGACCTACACCGTCCAGCAGGATATCAAGAATATGTTCGGGCACTTTGCGTACCTTCTTGAGGGCGTCAAGAATCTCGACACGCTCTGCCCGTACCGCATGAAGATCACGGCGGACGGCGAGGTCTTCGATGGGGAATATCTCTTCGGTGCGATCAGCAATTCGACGTCGATCGCGGGACTGATGAAGCTCTCGCCCGACGAGGTGTCGTTCGACGACGGCAAGTTCGAGCTGCTGCTCGTGCCCGTGCCGAGAACGCCCGCGGCGATGCAGGCGCTCATTTTAGCGCTCATCAACAAGGACTACTACGACTCCGAGGGGCTCATCTTCCGCCATGTCAAGCACGTGACGGCGGAGACGGCCGAGGACATTCCCTGGACGCTCGACGGCGAGTACGACCCCGGCGCGCCGCTCGTGGAGATCGGGATCGAGGATAATGGGGTCACGATGCTATTATGACTTCAAAAAAGAGAGGCTGGCCTATGGGCCAGCCTCGCATAAGGGCAACATTTAAAAGAATCGTTTAGAGCAAGGCAAAAGCACAGCGGCGCACCAGATTTGGTGCGCCGCTTGTGCTTTTATTTAGGAGCAGCAACCGATATGTGTATTTCTGAAATTTTGCCCGATATCAGTGCTCATACCGGGCCCAGTCGGGGTTTTTGTTCATGCCGGTCCAGGTCTCATAGTTGCCGGCCTTGTGCTGGAACGCGTGGGAGTTGGTGGCCTCCTGGACCGCCAGGTAGAACCAGTCGCCGGGGTTGCAGTCCGGCCAGGTGTTCATGCCTGCCGGCAGGTCGCTGTTCTCCTCGGGGATGCGGTTCAGCACCCGGTTGATCATGGTCATAGCCTGGGCACGGGTGATGTAGGCATCCGGGCGGAAGGTGCCGTCCTCGAAGCCCTTGATCCAGCACAGCCCGGCAACTCGCCGGATATACTCCTCGGCCCAGTGTCCGCTGATGTCGGAGAAGGTCTGGGTGGTGCCGCCGCCACCGGTATCAAACCGGGCGCAAATGGCGGCAAACTGAGCCCGCGTGATGGGGGCCTCGGGATCAAAGATAGTACCGCTATGACCCTGCACGATGCCCAGACCCGTCATGGTGGAGATGGCGGTATTTGCCCAATAGTCATCCGGAACATCGGAATAGGTATTGCTGGTCAGAAGATTGCCGTCACGCACCTCATCTTTCAAAAGCCGGAAGAAAACGGTGGCGGTCTCCGCACGGGAGATCAGTCCATTTGGGTAAACATTGCCATCATTGTGACCGACGATATAGGCAAAGTGGTCTTCGCCGTTCAGCAGCTCAGGTGTGGAGCCGCGGTAGTTCCGAACCGTCGCGCCGTTCAGGGCGTGGCCGTCCTGCGCGTCCACCTTTTCAATGGCGAAATAGAAGTAGGTGGTGGTGGAGCCGCCGCCGGAATTCTTGTTCCACTTGGCATACAAGGGGATATCCCCTGTGACAGGACTCGTAAAGTCATATTTGGTTTGGCAGGCCGCATCAGTATACTAAAGAACGGTACTCAGTGCAATGGATATTACATAAAATTTTCGCGGAACGGGTGATTGACGGGCGCGGTGCTTGACAAGGCGGCGGGGGTTGATATATCCTTTACTGATAATAAAAACAGGGGCGGTGCGCGGTACAGGGCTGCGCTTGGGTTCCTGATGGGTGTAGAAAGGACACGGCAGATGATGAAGATCGGCTTTATCGGCACAGGGAATATGGGCGGCGCGCTGGCGAGCGCGGCGGCCAGAAGCGGCGAGGTGGAGGTGCTGCTCGCCAACCGCACGAAGGCAAAGGCGGAGACGCTCGCAGAGCGCATCGGGGCCGTTGTGAGCAGCAACGAGATCATCGCGCGCGAGGCGGACCACATCTTCCTCGGCGTGAAGCCGCAGATGATCGTGGACGTGCTCAAGGGCATCGCCCCGGCGTTCAAGGAGCGCAAGAGCGCGCCGGTACTCATCAGCATGGTCACGGGACTGGACATCGCGCGCATTCAGGAGCTTGCGGGCGGGGACTATCCCGTCATCCGCATCATGCCGAACATGCCCGCCGCCGTGGGCGAGGGTGTGATCTTCTATGCGTGCAGCGGCAACTGCGGCAAGGCGCAGCAGGAGGCGTTTTTGCGCTACATGGCGCCCGCGGGCAAGCTCTTCCCGCTGGCGGAGGAGCTGCATGCCGCGGGCTCGGCGGTCGTGGGCTGCGGCCCGGCCTTTGCCGCGATCTTCTTAGAGTCGATGGCCGACGGCGGCGTCGCGTGCGGCCTGCCGCGCGCGTCTGCGATCCAGTATGCCGCGCAGATGATGCTCGGCACGGCCAAGATGGTGCTCGAGACGAACCAGCACCCCGGCGTGCTCAAGGACAGCGTCTGCTCGCCCGCGGGCTCGACGATCCAGGGCGTGCGCACGCTCGAAGAGCGCGGCATGCGCGCGGCGGTGTTAGACGCCGTGACCGTGGCCTACGAGAAAAACGTCGAGCTCAAAAAGGCGAGCGACTGAGGCTGCGGCGGAAAGGTATCTTTCCTGCGCGGCAGGCATAGTTTACTGTGCGGGTATTTCCAGTTTTTTGCAAAAAGTGAGGAATAGATCCTATGGCAGCGATCTCTCAGCAGCTCGCAGATATCACGGTGCTCTCGATCGTGGTGCGCATCCTGCTCTCCACGTTCTGCGCGGGCACGCTCGGCTTTGAGCGCGAGCGGCACAATCAGGCGGCGGGCTTTCGGACGTATATCATCGTGAGCGATGCTTCGGCGCTCGTGATGATGACGAATATCTTTGTTGCCGGCATCGGCGAGACGGATCTTGTGCGCATGTCGGCCTCGGTCATCACGGGGCTGGGCTTTCTCGGCGCGGGTACGATCTTAGTGACGCGCAATCAGGAGGTGCGCGGCCTGACGACCGCGGCGGGCCTGTGGGCGGTCGCCATCATCGGCACGGCGTTCGGCGCGGGTTTTTACGCGGGCGGCATCATCTGCTATGCGTTCATCTTCCTTGCGATGCAAGTGCTGCGGCGCGTGGACCTTCGCATCCGCAAGACGCAGCGCGTCTCCACTGTGTATTTCGAGATGGAGAAAAAGAGCACAGTCGGCCAGATCATCCGCCAGATAAAGGGCCACGGACACTACATTTGGGACCTGAACCTCTTCAGCGAGACGCAGGAGAAGAGCGGCGGCCCCGTGTGCGGCACGTTCACCCTCTGGGTGAACGGCAAAACGACGCTGGACGAGGAGATCCAGGCGCTTGAAGCGCTCGACGGCGTCAGCTATATGACGCTGATGTGAAAACGGAAAAGCAAAAAACGGCGCGGGAGACCGCGCCGTTTTTCCTTTGCTGTGGAAAAGTCGTGAAACGTCTCACGCCGCCCTGCGGCTGCACGCAAGGCTGACAAAATAGCAGCCTACGACAGTCAGATAGACGAGGACCGAGCCGAGGCCGCGCCCCTCCCGCAGATAAGCGCCCCAGAGCATCAGGACGCAGTATTCCTCCACCTGCGAGTTGATGGCATAGTCGCCCATGGTGGCTAAGAAAATGAGCGCGGACAAAATCGTATAGGCGACCGTAAACGGTGTGAGATAGCTCTTTTTGCAGTACAGCGTCAGCCAGAGCAGAACGAGCGCGATCGAGGCGCAGGCGATGCTCTGGAAAAACAGCAGCGCCCCGAGGCGCGAGTCCTTTGCAAGGAGCACAAGGCTGTAAAAGGTGGCGTCCCCGGTCACTTTCCGCAAGAAACCGCTGCCAGTCGTATTCTGATGTACCCAGTCGATCAGGGGCGAGCCGCCCTCGAAACCGAGGAGCGGCAGCTGCGAGCGGATTTCGAGGGTGAAGAAAAGAGGGACGAGAATTGCGAGGAAGAGCGCGGCGAACAAAAGTCTTTTGCGCGACTGTGTGGATATTTGCATGGTGTTATCCTCCCTGTATGAATTTTCCACTCGGCGCTTCGCCGCCCCGGCAGAGAGCGGCGGCGAAGCATCGGCTTTTATCTCATTAGACGTAAAAAAGCGCGCATTTTTTGCCTTTTGGAGAAAAAACTGCAAGTTCGGCGCTTCGACTAAATCCGCGCGGGCTGTTCTGTGCAAAGCGGACGACGATTTTTTGCAGAAGATGGGATTTTGCACACGGGCGGTGAAAGCGCGGCGTTTGCGCCGCCTTTATACACCTTGTTAAGAAAAAGCCGCGCAGCGGGGCGGAATCCCGCCCGTTCGTCGATTGACAGGGGAAAGTGCGCGCCGTACAATGAAAATTAACACACAAAGAGAGGAAAAATCATGAAATATGTCAAGGAGTTCGGCATCATCCTCATCGTCTCGCTTGTTGGGGAGCTGCTGAATTATTTTTTGCCTCTGCCCGTTCCGGCGAGCATCTACGGCCTTGTGCTGATGTTTCTCTGCCTGATGCTCGGCGTCATCAAGCTCAGCGACGTGCACGATACGGCCTGCTTTCTCATTGAGATCATGCCCATCATGTTCATTCCGCCCGCCGTGGGGCTGATGGCTTCGTGGGACGTCATTCAGGCGAATCTTGTCGCCTATCTCATCATTGCCGCGGTGACAACGATCGTCGTTATGGCCGTGTCCGGCCTTGTGACGCAGGAGGTACTCAAAAAGGGCAAGAAGGGGGCGGAGAAGAAATGACATTTTTTGAACAGTCCGTCTTTTTCGGCGTCTCTGTCAGTCTTGCTGCCTACGGCATCGGCGTGCTGCTGCAAAAAAAGTTCAAGTTCGCACTCTTCAACCCGCTGCTCATCTCGGTGGTGCTGACCATTGCGGTGCTTTTGACGGCGCACATCAGCTACGACACGTTCTACGAGGGCGCGAAGTATTTGAGCTACCTGCTCACGCCCGCGACCGTGTGCCTCGCCGTGCCGCTTTATGAAAAGCTATCGCTTCTGAAGAGCAACTGGAAGGCCATCTTTGCCGGTATTCTCTCCGGCGTCATCACGACGCTTTGCAGCGTGTTTGTGATGAGCAAGCTCTTTCATCTTACACACGAGGAATACGTGACGCTTCTGCCTAAGTCCATCACGACGGCCATCGGCATGGGCGTTTCCGAAGAACTCGGCGGCTACGTGACGCTGACGGTCGCCATGATCATCATCACCGGCATTTTCGGCAACGTGATCGCAGTTTCGGTGTGCAGGCTTTTCCGCATCACCGACCCCATCGCCAAGGGCGTGAGCATTGGCTCGGCCGCGCACGCGCTGGGCACGGCCAAGGCGCTCGAGATCGGCGAGGTCGAGGGCGCGATGAGCAGCCTGTCCATCGTCGTGGCGGGCCTTCTTACGGTCGTCGGCGCGTCGATTTTTGCCAATCTTATGTAAAAAAAGGGGCATTCGAAAGAATGCTCCTTTTTTGCGCGGTTCCCCCGCGGTGTGCGCAAAATTTGCATTTCTCAAAATGGGGATTCGACATAACGGGCAAAACATTATATAATGTAGGCAGAAAAAACAGAAAAGCAGCCGGTGCGAGCATTCGTGCCGCGACTGCAAAGGATACGCATTAGGAGGCATTGCAATGAACAGAGCAGAACAGGCGGAAAAGACCACAAAGGCGCTGTACGGCGGAGCGTCCGCACTCGGCGTCACCGACCCCGAGTTTGCCGCCATCAAGGAGAGGCTCATCTACGGCGAGGTTTACGCGGAGGAAAAGCTCAGCGCCAGACTGCGCGAGCTGGTCATTTTGGTCGTGGCGACGACGAATCAGACGATGAACGAGGTCAAGCGCCACACCGCCGCGGCGCTCGCGTGCGGCGTGAAGCCTGAGGAGATCAAGGAGGCCGTCTACCACTGCGCGCCGTACATCGGCCTCGGCAAGGCGGAAAACGCCGTGAACGCGGTGAACGCCGTGTTCGCCGAAAAGGGCATCGTCCTGCCGCTCGCGAGCGGTCAGACCGTGACGGAGGAGAGCCGCCTTTTAGATGGCATTGCGGCGCAGAAGTCGATCTTCGGCGACCAGATCGACGCGATGCGCGCCGCCGCGCCGGAGAACCAGAAGAACATTCAGGACTATCTCTCCGCCTACTGCTTCGGCGATTTTTATACGAGAAAGTTTTTGCCCATCCACGAGCGCGAGCTGCTGACGTTCGCGATCCTCGCTTCTCAGGGCGGCTGCGAAGGGCAGGTCAAGGCCCATGTCGGCGGGAACGCCACCGTCGGCAACGGGAAGGAGGTCCTGCTCGCGGCGCTCACGGTGTGCCTGCCGTATATCGGCTTCCCGCGCACGCTCAACGCGCTTTCCTGCATCAACGAGGTCCTTCCGGAAGCGAAACAGTGAGAAATTTCAATAGATAGGAGTGCAGTAGAATGAAAACCTTAGTTGCCTATTTTTCCGCCAGCGGCCAGACCGCGAAGCTTGCCAAGACCCTTGCCGATGTGACCGGCGGCGACCTCTTCGAGATCGCGCCCGAGACGGCCTACACCGCTGCCGATTTGGACTGGATGGATAAAAAGAGCCGCAGCACCATCGAGATGAAGGACCCCGAGAGCCGCCCCGCCATCGCGGGCAAGGTCGCGGATATGGCGCAGTACGACACGGTGTTCGTGGGCTTTCCCATCTGGTGGTATCAGGCCCCGCGCATCATCGAGACGTTCCTCGAAAGCTACGACTTTTCGGGCAAGACAGTTATCCCCTTTGCCACCTCCGGCGGCAGCGGCATGGGCGGCGAGGACGTTTTGAGATCCGCTTGCTCGAAGGGGACAAAGTGGCTCCCCGGCAAGCGCCTGAGCAGCCGCGAGAGCATGGCAAGCGTGCAGAAATGGGTCGAGAGCCTGGGGCTGTAAACCTGCTAAAAAGTCAAGCCCTAATTAAAAGAAAAGTTATCGGCAGAA
>ERZ1673696.1798-NODE-1798-length-16626-cov-6.182729_pt1 | contig 16626 bp, 10 predicted proteins | sample MGYA00580226_ERZ1673696 | MGnify/ENA primary metagenome ERZ1673696 (study PRJEB41218, sample SAMN15661743) | gut metagenome | host: Homo sapiens | place: Canada: London | collected 2015-08-20/2019-03-30 | study: EMG produced TPA metagenomics assembly of... | reverse complement strand
AGTTTTGAACTGAAATTGTTTTATGGAGTGTTAAGTAATTTAAAAACACTGGATATCTGTATGGGAATTGTATCTATTTTTCTTGCTGTTTTTGCAATTATTGTAAGACAGAAACTGGCACATTTTGATGAGCAGGGGCCGAAACTATACTTAAGTTATCAGCTTATTACCGTTGGAGCAAATTTACTGTATATAGTGATAGCAACGGTAATTGTATATCAGGCATTTGGTGACAGTTCAGGTGATGTATGGAATATGTTTACCGGTGCATATGCAAGCTGCGGAGCCGGCATTTCCATGTATCTTGTAAACAAGGTTTATTTTAACAATCGAAAAGAATACTTTGTCAATCATGGAACTTCCGATATACCGGGAGAGAAAAATGTGATTCCACAGCCGCCGAAGAATGAAGTACCGGAACAGCCAGGAGAAGATCCGCATTATGTACCAGTACAACCACAGCCAGGAGAAGATCCGCATTATATACCAGTACAACCACAGCCGGAACAGAAACATGGTGTACTTGTTGGACTGTGCGGTCTCTATGCCGGAGCGAAAATTGAGATGAAGGACGGAGAAACGATCACATTCGGACGGGCAGATGATAATAACCTGATTTTTGAAAATGAAAACAGAATCAGCAGACATCACTGTATCGTTCGCTGGGACGCCCAGAGACAGAAATATATTTTCAGGGACTACTCAAGCGGCGGAAGCTACATCAACGACCAGCAGGACTGCCTGCCGCAGAACCTGGATCTGGAAGTTGCCTGCGGAAGCAAAATCGCTCTCGGAAACAACGACAATGTATTTTTATTCCAGTAGCAAAAGGAGGAAAAAGAATATGAAGAAAAAAATAGTTGCGTATCTCTTATGTATGGCAATGGGAGTCTCCCTGCTACCGATGCCGGTTATACAGGCGGCTGATAATGGTACAGTAGTGTATGAAGAAGACAAAGATACGGAAAAAGACACAGAAACAGAGACGGAGAGCAAAACAGAAACAGAAACAGAGGCTCCAAGTGAACTTGCAACACCAGTAAAAATAGCAATAAAGGGTCTGGAAGTTAATAATAAGTTTTCAGAGGTCAATGTAAAGTTAGAAGAAAATTTGGAAAAAGATGCAAAAATCAAGTCTGTTATATGGAAACATGGAAAGAATAATATGACAGATGGAACGATAGAAGCTCATAAGAATTATGAAGTTAAGATTGTTGTACAAGCAGCAGATAACAAAGTTTTTAAAGACGAACAAGTGGAGCTTTCAATCGGAGAAGGCGAGTCAGTTCAACCAATTTATCCAGATACAGTGGAATTATCCGATGAAAATCACAGACTTACACTGACGTATACCTATGATCAGGATGAAGAAGCGTACAATCAAGAGGTAGCAAAATTAAAGTTTGTCATCGATGAGGCAGAAAAAATTGAAGAAAAAGGTAATGATTATTACACAAAAGAAAGCTGGAATGAATTTGGAAAAGCATTAAACGCAGCAAGAAAGCTTTCTACAGATTCAGAAGAAACAACAATAGAAAACATTCAGGAAGCAATCAATGATCTGACAGATGCAGAAAAGAATTTAGTACATCCTCATAAATATTCAGTTAAAGAGTGGGAATGGGGAGAAAACAACGAATCGGCGACATTACATTTGTATTGCGATGAATGTGGTATAGATGATCTGGCAGTGTCTGCAACGGTGACTAAACAGATAGATCAGGAAGCGACCTGTACAGAAGTTGGAAAGGCAACCTATACGGCAAGTGTAACGGTAAATGGCAAAAATTATACAGACATTATTGAAAATGTAGAGATTCCACCAATTGCTCATGACAACACTACACTGTATAAGTGGGAATATGCGACAGATCAGGAAATTACAGAAGACACTCGGTGGGTTCCATTTGATAAAAATGCAAAATGGAGTAAGAGTTTAGCAGATAGTATAACTAAGGTTCGGTGCAGTCAGGTGAACCACTGCAATGCTTGTGGAAATGAAGATGTTATAGAAACAAAGGAAGCAACAAAAGTATCAGGAAGAGAACCGGATTGTGTAAATGCTGGTCTTTATAAATACGAAGTAACTTTTGGAGAAGGCGAAAATACAGTAAATTCTGATATTGAAGTAATCATTGAAGCAACCGGTCAGCACACGATAAAAGAAACAAAGGCAGAAGCAGCGACCTGTACCAGGGATGGAAACAAAGAATACTATACTTGTAATGTTTGTGGAAAAATCTTTGAAGACAAAAATGGAACAAAAGAAATCAAAGATAAAAACAGTTTGATACTTAAAGCAACCGGTCATCATATCGTAGTTGATGTTAAGAAACAGCCTACGAAAAAAGCAGAAGGTGAGCTGGTGAAACATTGCAGAGACTGCGATGATGTAACACAGACATTAGCTTTGCCAAAGAAAGAAATTACAATTTATATTGGTGCAAAGGCCAATACAAAGAGTGTGCAGAAAGCGGCAGAAAAGGTAGTCACGACTTATAATACCGAAGATTACACAATAGAATACGCAAAAGCAAAAAATGCAAAAACATATGAAAAATATTTTAGTTTAAAGAATGCACAGAAGAGCGGAAATCTGAAATCAACACTTACAATCAATTCAAAGAAACTTTCACAGGTGAAACTTGGAACGATTCCACTGAAAGTAACCGTAGCCGGAAAAACCTATACTACAAAGTTAAAAGTGAAGATTGCAAAGCCGGAAGCGAAAACATTTAAGGTTACAAGAAAAGCAATTACAGTGGGTGGCATTAAAGGAGTACGCTACGATCTGAAATACAATTATAAAGGAGCGACAAAGGTAAAAATCCGAGTTAAAAACGCAAGTGGTCTTAATGAAAAATTTGACAGAGATATGACTAATCCAAAAAGCGATTCCAAGAAATGTTACCTGAACATAAAGGACAGCGATCTGAAACAATTTGGTGGCAAATACAAATTTCAGGTAGTGGTTTATTATGGAAAAAATGTTTCAGAAATGTTGACTGTAGAAAAATAATAAATGATCAGACAGGAGAGAAAAATGATGTTAAGAACGAGCAAAAATTTAAAAAAAGCAGCAATGGCATTGGCAGTATGTGCCACAGTTTTTACTGTACCGACACCGATATCCGCAGCAAAACCAAGTACCGCAACAGTCAAAAGAGCTTATGAAAAATATGCATCAAAAAAACTGTTATCCAAATCAAAATATCCATATGGAGCGTACACTTTGTATGACATTAACCGGGATGGCGTACCGGAAATGTTTTTTGAATACATGAGCGGTGCAAGATCAGGATTTAAAATCTATACTTACAAAAAGAAAAAAGTGGTAAGTGTAAAATCTTCAACAGGAATCAGCTGCATTTATTATAATTCAGGCAAAAAACAGATCTGCATTTTAACTTCCAGTGGGGCATCTGATAACACTTATACCTGTTATAAACTGAGCGGTAAAAAATTGAAAAAAGTTGTGCAGTATAAGAGTGTTTCATCAGGAAGCGGAATGAAATTTTATAAAAATAAGACGAAAATTTCAGGAAATCAGTATATGTCTTACGTTGGAACATTTGATAACTGGAATACAGTCAGGGCTCATTAAGAGAAAAGTAAGTCGGAGTAAATGTTCCGATATCAGCAGAAAAAGAAAGGAACGAAAGAGCTATGAAATTATGCATGGGCTGCATGAATGAGATAGAAGATCATCTTTCCATTTGCCCGTATTGTGGATTTAATGAAACTGCACTTCGCCAGGAAGCTTACTATCTCGATCCGGGTACGATCATCGGTGGAAAATACATCGTCGGACGAGTCCTGAGCTATGGCGGACATACGGTGTCATACATGGGAATGGATGCAGAAAAAAACAGAAAAGTAATTGTAAAAGAATACCTTCCGAGTGATTTTTCCACCCGCTCGGAAGGGGAAAAAGAAGTTACGATTTATTCCGGAGACGGTCAGCAGCAGTTTGAACAGGGACTGACCAATTTCCTGAATGAGGCAAATCGTATCCAACATCTGCGGAATATAAATGGAATCGCAAAAGTTTATGACTGTGTTTCTGAGAATGAAACCGGTTATGTGATTTCAGAATATGTAGAAGGACATACATTAAAAGAAATTCTCGAAAACGGAAAACGTTATTCAGCAGAAGAAGCAGCAAACTTTATCCGCAAAATTCTGCAGGGATTAGTTGAAGTGCACCGCATGGATATCGTACACTGTGATATTTCACCGGAAACCATTATGGTTACAAATTCCGGTGATATCAAACTGACTGATTTTGGTGCGACACGTTATGTCACTACGGCAAATTCAAAGAGTTTATCGATCATCCTGAAAAGAGGATTTGCACCGGAAGAGCAGTATCGAAGCAAGGGTGTACGAGGTCCATGGACAGATGTGTATGCACTTGGTGCAGTTATGTACTACATGATCACCGGAACAGTCCCGCAGGAATCAGTAGAACGTGCATTATCGGATGATCTGAAAGAGCCGTCGAAGCTGGGAATTTCAATTCCGAAAAATATTGAAAATGCCCTGATGAATGCCCTGAATGTTTATCAGAAAGACAGGACACCGTCTGCAGAAGCATTTCTTGCAGAGCTGAACAGCCGGGAAGTAAAACGTATAAAGGTAAAACAGCAGAAAAATAAAACAGGAAAAATTCCAGTTTGGGCAAAAGCTCTGGTAGCCGGGCTTGCCTGTGTGGTGGTAGCCGGAGGTGTATATATTGTAAGAAATACACGAAACAGCAGTACTGCAATCTCCACGGATACTATGATAATGGCAGATCTTACCGGAAAAACAGAGCAAGAAGTTCAGGACTATGTAGAAGCTCTGAAAAAGCAAGGGGTGGAAGTGGAGTATGCAGGAGTAGATGGAACAGTTTTTAATCTGGATAAACCAGATAGGACTGTAGCAGAACAGAACCCAAAAGTTGGAGAAACGCTGTATAATTCACAGCAAAAAGAAAGCAATACAGAAGAAACACAAACGCAGACAGAATCAATCCATAGTAATGGACCGATTGAAGTGAGTGTGACATTAAACAGTCAGTCAGAGCTTACCTACAAGGATCTCAAGAATATGGGAAATGCTTATGCGATGGCAAAAGCGTTAGGCATCAGTACTGATGATAAAGATCAATTTGTTCCTGTAAAAGATAAGAAGAAAGATTATTATGACTTAGTTTCAGTGCAAATATCAGGAAAGACAATTACAAAAAAAGAGTTACAGAACCCGGACAATGAAAATGAGAAACTGGATTACAAAAAAAGTGATATTAAGATTGAGTATTATGAGACAAATTTTTTCTACTGGGACAAGCTTCCTGATTTTGTTAAAAAGAAGAATGTAAATAATTTATCTAAATATTGGACTTATCGTTACGAAAATGAGACAAAACGCCAAAAAGTAAAAAAGAAAAAGCTGCGAGATTCTATGATTGAAGAAAAGTATTATTCTATTCAGGGAGTTCATGAAGAGGGCGATATTATAGAGCAGACAGTATCACCTGGAACAGAATATGATGAAACCAAACCGGGAGATACCCCTTTAAAACTGGAAGTAGTAAAAGAAATTATTGAATATCAGGGAAAAAAGGCAATAAAACTTTATGATGAATTAAAAAATGATAAATACTTTGGTTATATTCAGTGTCAAGATGAATCTGGTACTCCTTTGGAGGAAAAGGATATAGGGGATCAAGAGGTGACAGGATTAGAAGTATTTGATAGCAAGACAAAAAACAAAGTAGACTCTTTTGAACATCAGGATGGTGATGGTGATTGGAGTACTGCACATATATACTTTATGATTACAGTTAAAAATCCTCTACCGGTGCCGCCATCAAGCACATCTGGATCAGGTTCGGATGATAGTGGAAGCTATAGTGCCCCAAGTTCTGGATACGATGACAGCGGAAGCTGTGGTGCTCCGAGTTCTAAAAGTAATGACGGCAATTTAAGTAATAGTTCTGGTGGTTTTAATGATGGACACTATACAACTGACGATGAATAAAAAGGAAATAGAAAAAAATGAAACTTTGCTATCATTGTATGTCGCAGATCTCCAATGACAAAGCCTCTACCTGTCCTGTGTGCGGCAAGAGTCTGACTCCTGAGGAGCAGAAGCCGCGTTTCCTGAAGCCAGGGACGGTTCTCGGTGGAAAGTTTATTGCCGGGTATCATCTTGGCTCCGGTGGTTTTGGTAACACTTACATTGGCTGGGATCGGGTTTTGCAGAGGAAGGTTGCGATTAAGGAGTTTTATCCGGAACAGTACTGCGGCAGGGGGCAGGATGGTCTGACGGTCGTGGTGACGGATGAGAGATTGATTTCACGTTATCAGCGTGGACTGCAGCAGTTCCTTGTCGAGGCAAGGAACGTTGCTGCCCTGCATGATGTGCAGGGTGTAGTAGAGATTTCGAATTTCTTTGAAGAGAATGGCACCGGTTATATTATCATGGAGTATCTGGAAGGAATGGATGTGAAAACGATTCTGCAGAAATCCGGAAATAAGAAGGATTATGAATGGAGTCGAAGAGTTATTCTGACGGTACTTTATACTTTAAAAGAAGTTCATAAAAGAGGGGTGCTTCACCGTGACATTGCACCCGACAATATTTTTGTTACAAAAGAAGGTATTGTAAAGCTGATTGATTTTGGAGCGGCGAAAAATGTCACTGTTATGGACAGCAGCAAGGATGTCTGGCTGAAAGCCGGATATGCACCGATCGAGCAGTATCGCAATACGTTTGAGCAGGGACCATATACCGATCTTTATGCCGTGGCGGCACTCTTTTACCGGATGCTGACCGGGCAGAAGCCAGTTCCGGCCATAGATCGTCTGGAGAAAGATCCGCTGGTTCCACTGTCTGACATGGGGATTTCGATTCCACAGCAGGCAGAGATGGCGATCATGGTGTGTCTGAATATCATGCCGGAGTACCGACTCCAGAGTGCGGAAGAATTCATGGAGGCTCTTGACGGTAAGTTCTTTATTCCTGTCTATGAGCCGACCTGGATCTTGCCAAAGGAAAAGCCGAAGGGAATCAAAGCAAAAATAGGTGCTCTGCCAGTAGGGGCAAAAGTGGCACTCTGTCTGCTGGGTATTGCACTGATCGGCGGCATCGGAATCGGTGTAATGTCAGCTTTTAACAATCAGACACAGACCAGTATGGAAAATGTCCAGCAGGTTCTTATGGTAGATTTGAAAGGTAAAACAAGGGAAGAGGCAGAAAAGGAAATTGAAAAGCTGAATCGGGATTATGGATGGGATTTGAAAGTGGATACGTCAGCGACTGTTTTTGATCCTTCCAAAGAGGTTGGAACGGTAAGTGAACAGTCCGTCCAGGCAGGAACAGTTCTTTATGATGCAGCAGAAAATGCCGAACAGCAGTCAAAGGTAGCAGATCTGACCTATACGAACAATGGATTACATACGCAGGTGTCCGGTACGATCAAACTTACATTGTGTGTTCGAACAGTACGCTACAGTGAACTGAGAGGTCTGGATGCTTATACCATTGCCAAAAAGATGGGAATTGATACCAAAGATAAAACTCGTTTTATTGCAAAAGAGAGCGGCGGACAGACGTATTATGATCTCATCTGTTTGCAAACCAGTTCCGGTAAAGTTACAAGTGGTGAGATCAACAAGAGTGAGAACAGAAGTAAAACATTTGAGTGTAATGACGAGCTGAAAATTTACTATTACGTAACCGATTTCTTTTACTGGAAACAACTTCCTGATTTTACAGGTTATCAGAGAGTTGATATGATACCGAAACAGCAGCTGTACCGATATAACGATAAAAATAAGAAAAAGAAAGTCGGTAAGAAATCTATAGAACGATCCGGCTTTCTTGATAAAAGTTATTATGCAATCAAGGGTGTACATGAAGTTGGTGACATTATTGCTCAGAACATAGCCTCTGGAAAGAAATACGATGAATCAGATCCTGGAGACACGCTATTGAAGATTCAGGTAATTGGAAAAGTATTTGATTACGAAGGAAAAACGGCAGAAGAATTTATAGAAGAATTGGAGCAAGAGGGAATCCACTATTATGATGTCAGAACGAAATCTGGAGAAGCAGGAGATTTGGAATGGAAGATCTCAGAAGTAACAATGTGTTCGGCTGCTTTGGATGTACAGGGACATAAAGGTTATATAGCAGGTGCGGAATTAGACTTTATCAGTCAGGAAGATCTTGGAAGTAATGCTTACTTTGACATAGTGGTCAAAGAGCCGGAAAAAGAAACACCAAGTACTTCAGCACCAAGCAATCGAAGTAGCGGAAGTTATAGTACACCATCGCCGGGATATGATAACAGCGGAAGCTACAGTGCCCCATCTGCAGGATATGATAACAACGGAAACAGTGATACATCATCATTTGACGGTGGCAATAATTTTGACGATGCCAGAGTTGATGGGAATAGTAGAGGAGAAGTAAGTAACAAATCCGCTAAAAGTAAAAATGAATCTACAGCTAACAACACAAATAACAATTCTAACGATATGTATTATCCTGAACCAGATATGTGGGATGATAATGGGGATAGTTGGAAGATTAGTTACTAACTGCAAATAACAACGCAAAGGGGTGAGGATCAAAGTGGGAAAGCGATTAGTCAATCCGGACAGTCTCTGTATGGGATGCATGACGGAATTGCAGTGGCCCGGGATGCCGTGTCCGAAGTGTGGATTTGATATTCGGAAGTATCAGAAGCCGAAGAACAGTCTGCCACCGTACGAGATTTTGAACGGAAAATATTTGCTTGGCAGAGTCCTTGGCATAGGTGGCTTTGGGATCACTTACATTGCGTGGGATTTTTACCAGGCGAAGCGTGTATGTGTCAAGGAGTATTTTCCGAGGGAGATCGCCGTTCGAAATGTTTACGGGCACACGTATTCGGAGCAGCTTTCGGTTTCTCTTTTATGCAATACGGAGACGTACACGCAGCACTGGGACAAGATCCAGTCTGCTTATATGAAAGGACTGGAGGCTTATATCAAAGAGGCAGAAAATCTGTCGCGTTATTATCTGATGCCGGGTATTGTTTCGGTCCGCGATTTCTTTTATGGAAATTCGACGGCATATATTGTTATGGAGTACATAGACGGCATTGATATGAAACAATATGCAAAACTGCGGGGCGGCAGGCTAAAGCCGGAGGAAGTGATTTCTCTGCTGAAGGATGTTTTGAAAGCTTTGCAGGTAGTCCATGAGGACAACATCATTCATCGAGATATCAGCCCGGATAACATTATGCTGACACGAAAAGATATGCATGCGGTCCTGATTGATTTCGGGGCGGCTCGTACCTATGGAAACAGCGAAAATGCACCGGTTCTGCTAAAACATGGATATGCACCGATCGAACAGTACAAGCGGGACGGAAATCAGGGACCATGGACGGACGTTTACAGTATGTGTGCGAGCATGTATTTTCTGATGAGCGGGATTCGGATTCCGCCGTCACCAGAGAGGCAGAAACACGACACGGTGCAGCGTCTGCAGGTCATGGGAGTTCCGATTTCGGATGAATGGGATCTTGCCATCTGCAAAGGGTTGAGTATCGAGCCGGAAAACAGGTATCAGTCGATCCGGGAACTGTATCAGGATCTCTATCATGAGTAAGGAGGGCATCATGGAAAATCGTTATCTGCCGGGGATGCTCTACTGGGAAAAAGCGGGACAGACCGTATGGAGAATGTATGACCAGCTTCTTGAGATCAAAGTGCTTGCTTTCCGGGCAAAAGAAGGGCAGCAGGAGCAGCTTTATCAGATGGCACGGAAGCTGGAGAGACTGAATCTGTTAGATGAGCATTTTGTAAAGATTCTGGCAGTTAAAAAGATCAATGAGGAATGGTTTCTGTTGTTTTCTGCAAAAGATGCAGAAGAGAAAAAACAGCAGATACAGGCGGTTCTTGCAGCGAAAGATTTACAGGAAACAGAGGAAATGCCTGATTTTTCGCAGTACAGAGAACAGGGCAGAAAGAAAGAGCAGGTTTTGCCGTGCGGCACGATTCTAAATGGTCAATATCAGATTTTGGACTGTATCGGGATCGGAGGTTTCGGGATTGTATATCTTTGTCAGGATCTGTATCTGAAACGTCTTATTGCGGTGAAGGAGTATTTTCCGGAACAGTGGGCGGAGCGGGAGAGTTCGTATGTTTCCGTGAAGTCTTCGGATAAACTGAACGCCTATCGATTTGGTCTGCAGTCTTTTTACGAAGAGGCAAAGATGATGGCAAAGTTCCTGAATACGCCGCATATCGTCACGATTTATGATGTATTTCCGGAAAATGATACTGCCTATCTGGTGATGGAATATTTATCCGGAATCAGCATTGGCAGGGAGATGCGGCAAAGAGAGTATAAGCCATATTCCGCAGCAGAATTATCTGAGATCATAAATCCGGTCATGGATGCACTGGAAGCCATGCATGACCAGAGGATTGTCCACAGTGATATCAGTCCGGGAAATATCATGCGTACTTCAAACGGAGATATTTGCCTGATTGATATGGGGGCGGCCAAATATACAAACACTGCAAGACCGGTCCTGAGTGCGGCATTTCTGAAAGTCAACTATGCGGCACCGGAGCAGTACCGGACAGCACGACAGGGGATTCCGTACGATGAAGGGTCGTGGACAGATATTTATGCACTTGGCGCCACGATTTATTATCTTCTTACCGGGCAGAAACCACCCGATATCATAAAGAGGCTGGAAGGTAAAACTACAAAACTGTGTCTGCCGAAAAAACCAAGAGTAAAACGTGCAAGACAGTGGCAGACCTTTCTGGGACATGCGATGGAGCCGGAAATCAAAGAAAGGATCGGCTCGATCCGGCAGTTTCGGGAAGAAAGTAAGGGGTTATTGAATTAGGGAAAGGAGAGGTTTATATGGACAATATTTTTACTGCACTGGTCAGAAGAAGGACTACAGGTGTCGTGATGGAGTTTGTTCTCTGGTGTATCGTCTGCTTTGCGGCATTGTTATCTTTGATCGCACTGGCGATGGGAGCAGGCAATTTTGTCTGGATTCTGCTGCTTTTAACGGCGGCAGGTCTTGGCGTGATCATGGCATTTCGTTTGAAGGAAGTGGCTCTGCTTTACAGTGTGTGCGTATTTAATGCAATTTTATTTTTGATCCATTATCTGGTTTTCAGTGTGAGTTATGGAGGAGGACCGCAGACGGCATTCAGTATTGTTTTGTTTATCTTAACGTTTCTGCTGTCTCTGGCAGTGGTTGCCTGTGCATTTGTCCAGTTTTTTTCGAGGGTGAATATGGGCACGGTGCTGACAATCCTAGAAATCTGCAATGTGGCTCTGATTATGATCATGCAGATCCTGATGTATGCGGCACAGTATGTCGGAGAGGACGAGTATTATAACATCAATACTTATCACAGAAGCTGGATGAATGCCAAAGGGTACTGGATCGGAACGACAGCATTCTGGCTGATCCTGGTTCTTATCGCTGTCTTTTATGTTTATTGTTTCTGGGGTCCGGTCAGTGACAGAGCGGATAAGCTCTATGTAAGCAATGGCGGAAACAGAGGCGGTGGCGGTACATATGCGGGATTTCGACCGGGAATGCGTGGAGTCACCGGTGCATATGCGGGACGCACGATCTATCTGGATGGAAGAACTTTAACGATTGGATCTTCGGAGACGGTGAATGTTTATATTCCGGATCCGCAGGTCAGCAGAACACATTGTGCGATACGTTTTAATTCGCAGACGGGATATTATGAGATTCTGGATCAGTCTACGAATGGTGTTTATCTTGGAAATGGTGCAAGGTTATATCAGGGCAGATATACGGCAGTACAGAGTGGAACAACTGTTTTTATTGCATCGCATCAGTTTATGTTGTTGTAGTGTGAGTTAGAAAGGGACAAAGGAGGAAAGAAAACATGAATGGAAAAAAGACAATGAAGGCATGGCAGATGATCGTTGCGGTCGTTTTGCTGGCGGCAATGATGATCACATTATTTTTACCAGCATTTCAGTTGAATGGTAAGTCTTTTTGTAAGGCACTTGAAAAAGTAGTTTCGAGTAAGCAACTTAATAAGGCGGCAAATGATTCAGGATCCAGCATGGATGATTTTGAGCGTGAGATAGATCAGGAAATTCAGAACCTAGAGCAGGAGAATAATGTAAAAGTATCAAGTATTTCTATTGGTAATATTATGGTTAAAAGTGCGGATAAGTATTTAGCACCTACAGAAAATGCTCGGGATTCGATCAAGGTTATAGATAGATATTACGGAACAGATTTAGAAGATACGCTTGATGAAGTGAAAGCATCTCTAAAATCTGCTTATAATGCAGGTCGTATTATTTTCTGGATTATTTATATTGCTGTGATTCTGGTCATTGTACTTGTGATCCTTGTTTTTGTACTTGAGTGGTCAAAATATATTCCTCTTGGAATTACTGCCGGATACAGTCTGGTTGCAGCAGGCATTTTTGGATTTCTGCGGTTTGCAACACTGGGAATGGTTGCAAAAAGCAGTGCATTTTCTCAGAGTTTGATTGCAGAGTCTATGATTTCTTCCATGGTATCCTGCTTTTATGGCCCGGCATTTCTGGTAGCTATGATCATCGCGATTCTGATCCTGGTATGGAGCGTGGTCTGCATGTTTGTCGGCGGAAGTGCAAAGGCAGGATCCGTACCGGCACCAGGATCTTCATGGGAAACAAGTGATGATCCAGTCTCTGATGCTTATTATGGTGATGACCATGATCCAGAATGGGTAAGAAAGCAAAAAGAACTGGAAGAAAAGAGAAGACAGGAAGAAATCCGCAGAAGAGAAGAAGAGCGTCTTCGCAGAGAAAGAGAAGAACTCGAGCGTCAGAAAAAAGAACTGGAAGAAAAGATAAAAGCACAGCAGCAGCCTCAGATGGGACAGGTTGTATGCATCAAAGGTGTTGCGGCCGGACAGGGATTTTCGCTTCCGGAAACTGCAAAGATTGTTGTCGGAAAGAGCAGACAGAACACAAATATGCTTATCAATTCCCCGATGGTGAGCAATGTACACTGCAGTATTCGTTACAAAGCAGCAACAAATACTTATATTGTTAAGGATCATTCAACAAACGGAACTTATGTGAATGGAGCGAGACTTCAGAAAGATGTTCCGATGAGCTTCCCTGCCGGAACAGTATTACAGCTGGCAGATGGCAGCAACGAGATCAAATTAGGTTAAGACTGACAATTCGTTGGACAGAATCCGGCCATTTGTCCTGCGGGACAAATGAGCTGGATTTTGTTATATCAGACAAAACGGGGGAATGGGAAGATGAGAAAAAATCAGAAAGAAAAGAAGGCACTGGCCATTGTATTGGGTGTCATGATTCTGATCTTTGTGGCAGGTGTCTGCGGTATTTATCTGTACTCGCAGACGGGCGAAAGCCAGGATCAGCCACAGGTGGCGGTAAAAAAAGAAGCGGATTCAGAAACAGATGCGATGCCGGATGCCGGTGTTTATTATTATAAAGATATTGATGAAAAAAACGTTGCATGGGCGGAAGAAGATGGTTTGCAGTATGCAGATAATCAGCTGGTCCTGACCATGACAGACGGAGTAAGTGAAAAGGAAGTCAAAAAACTGATCGATCCGTATCAGGGAGATATTGTCGGAAAGATCGAGAAACTGAATATTTATCAGGTGGAGTTTCCGAAAAGCTATTCCAGGGATGAACTGAATGACATGATCGAAGAATTTGGCAACAGTGACAGTGTGGAGAGCTGTACGGTAAACCATGTTCTGGAGTGTGACCTGGAAGCCTTTTATCCAAATGACGAAAAATGGAGAGATGAATGGGAAACGACACCGTCAGGATCAAACTGGGGAATGGAAGCGATCCATGCACCGGAGGCATGGGACTATCGAGATGAAATGCGTCAGGTGAATGTGGGCGTTTACGACAATCAGTTTTATAAACATGATGATCTGAAATTTTACGGAATCCTGGAAAATGCGGATCAGTTAAATAACACACACGGAACACATGTTTCCGGAACAATAGGTGCACTTTTTAATAATGATACAGGAGTCTGTGGTGTTTTTCCAAAAGCGAGACTGTATGGGGCATCCTTTGAAAAAGCAGAAGGAACATATGGAAGTACTATGGGGATGCAGGTAGGTGTTTTTTATCTGGTAGTTGCAAATCACTGTAAAGTATTGAATATGAGCATTGGCTATTATGAGTTGACTTATGGAGCTGCCAGAGGAAATGAAATGGCACAATTAGCAATAAACACACTTGCACAGGAGATGGGAGATTATTTTGCGAGCCTGTTGCCGTACAATGATTTTGTGATATGCAAAGCGGCAGGAAATGATAATTCTACGGAGTCTTTTGTGCGTGCAGATGCAGATGATTCGGATGCAACATTTGGATATATTCTTTACAGAGATGAACAGAAAAGTCGATATCAAAAATATAAACAGAATGAAGACTTCCAAGACCGTATCAGTAATGCAAACAAAGATGGTTGTGTAGAGTCAAATGATTTTATTACTGCGATCACAAATCCGGAAGTCAGAAGCAGAATACTGGTTGTTGGTGCGGCAGAAAACCTGGGAAACGGGCAGTACAAGGTCGCTGATTTCAGCAATTGTGGAGATCGAGTAGATGTGGTAGCTCCCGGTGTGGATATTGACAGTACAAAAGAAACAAATGATTATGGAACATTAGATGGTACTTCCATGGCAACGCCGCATGTGACCGGTGTTGCGGCGATGTGTTTTGCGATCAACAAAAACCTGACGGGTGCACAGGTTGTTGATATTATTAAAAATACTGCGGAAGGCACTCTGGAGTATACGAACAACAATGGATCAAGAGCATATCACTATGGCATGCTCAATGCACAGGCGGCAGTGGAGCGGGCACGCAGCATGGCATCGAGTCAGGAAACCAATCATACCGGAGAAACAAACAGAAGGCAAAATTCGAACGTTACAAGGGATGTGGTAATGGTTCTTGATAACTCCGGAAGTATGGGTGGAGATCCGTTAGATCAGACAAAACAGGCTGCTCAGAAATTTATCAACACGGTGTTTGAGCAGGATTCACGTGTTGCACTTGTAGGCTATGAGAACAGTGCTTCGGTATTGTCTGAATTATCGGAAGACGAAGCGGATCTGACGGATTCTGTGGATGCTATGGAGGCAGGCGGCGGAACTAACATGTATGCCGGACTGGAGAGTGCGGATCAGATACTTTCGAGCAGTACGGCAGACCGGAAGATCATAGTGCTTATGTCAGATGGTCTTCCGAATGATGGACCTAATGAGAATGGCAGTTATGAAGATGCACTGATTACTTATGCGGAAGAATTGAAAAACAAGGGATATTATGTTTATACGCTTGGATTTTTCGAAAATGTGTATGGAGGTGAATTAACCGGTGCACAGAATCTGATGGAAAGCATGGCAAGTCCGGGCTTACATTACGAAGTGAAAAGTGCGGATGATCTGATCTTTTTCTTTGAAGATATCGCAAATCAGATCGGCGGACGGGAATATGTTTATATCCGTATTGCGTGCCCGGTGGATGTGACGGTTACAAGCGGCGGCGAGACTCTGTCATCCAAAGTGGATTCTGAAAATACAAGAACATCTTTTGGTGCCCTGACCTATGAAAATACAGAACAGCTGTCGGAAGACAGTGATAATGAGAACGATTTCTCACAGTTTTATTATGATGACGAATACGACGAGACAGCAAGAGAAGACCAGGTCAAGGTTCTGCGTCTGGATCGAGAGAAGAACTATGATATCAAGATAGACGGTTATGCGGATGGAACGATGGACTATACCGTAAAATATCAGGATGCACAGGGAGAATACACGGATACCAGAGAATTTCCGTCGATACCGGTCAATGCTTCCATGCAGGCAACATCCAGTACCGGTTCTTCGGATACCACTTATCTGGAAGTGGATGAAGACGGTGACGGAAAAACAGATAAGACCTACAAAGCGAAATCAAATCAGGCGATGGAAGAAGTGAAAGATCGCACGATCCTGTATATTCTGATTGCGGCTATTGTAATACTTGTGCTTCTTGTGATCATTCTGATCGTGGTTCTGGTTGTGAAATCCAGAAAGAAAAAAGCAAAAGGCGGGCAGCATGTTGTATCCGATATGCAGCCGGCAGGATATATCTGCGGAGTGTTCGGAAGATTTGAAGGACAGATCTATCCAATGTATCTGGGACAGGAATGTGTGGTCGGACGCAGGGCAGACTGCGATATTCAGATCATACATGGTGAAATCAGCCGTATCCATTGTGTGATCCGGATGCTTCCAAATGGGGTTTTTGAAGTGACGGATTATTCTTCCAACGGAACATTCTATAATAATCAGAAGCTGAAAAGAAAAGAGCCTTATCGTCTTCCGAGCGGAGCAATTCTGGCACTTGGAGATGCAGATAATGTATTGGAACTCAGGCGGGAAGAGAAATATAGAGTAGATAACAGGTAGAAGCGTGAATATGGTTACAGGGGCAGGGTTCTGCAGAAAGTGGAGAAGGAAAAATGAACAGAAAAAGAGAGGATGAAAACGGGCAAAAGCAAAAAAAGAAAAA
>ERZ1673696.1795-NODE-1795-length-16659-cov-15.935317_pt1 | contig 16659 bp, 15 predicted proteins | sample MGYA00580226_ERZ1673696 | MGnify/ENA primary metagenome ERZ1673696 (study PRJEB41218, sample SAMN15661743) | gut metagenome | host: Homo sapiens | place: Canada: London | collected 2015-08-20/2019-03-30 | study: EMG produced TPA metagenomics assembly of... | reverse complement strand
ACGGCTCTTTTCTTCCACAAGCATAGCTTGTGGTTTTCTCTATGAACAAAAAAGCAGCGCATCTTCGCTCAGAAGATGCGCTGCTTTTTTCAGGTCGAGCTTGCACTGCGGTAAATGCCGAAGGTGTTGTCCGGTGCGGGCATCTCCACGCGGGAGGCCCGGTCGTTCACCTTCCACATCAGGACCCCCATGGCCCCCAGAACCGCCAGCACGATAAGCCATTTGACGGCATTCGGAAGTTTATTCATATGTACGTCCTTTTTTATTGTTTTTCCGGGCAACACCGCCTGCGTGCAGCGCACAGCAGCGCCCCGGCCTGTGTTTCGTCCAGTGCCTGCACCCACGGCCCGCGCGGGCAGGCCCCTGCGCCAGTGTTGCCGGCCTCGGCAAACTGGGCAAGGTCCGAGTCGGTGCGGTCGTTCCAGCCCGCAAAGCCCTCCGGGGCAATGTGGGCCCCCAGACGGCTGGCCAGCACCGCCGTTTTCCCGGTGGGCCGCCAGGGCCGCCCCAGATACACGGTGCCCTGCGGGCAGCTATCCGATACAAAGTCGCAGTCCCAGAACACAAAGCCCAGGCCCTCCGCGCTGCCGGACGGTGCCGTGACCCAGCTGTGGGGCAGACCGTTGTCCACCGTGCGCAGCACGCACTGCTCAAACAGAGCATCCGCCCCGCCAAAGATGAAATCAATGTCTCCCGCGATCTCACAATCGTGGTAATACTGGGCGCTTGCCCGGCGCGGAGCAAGGCCGCGCGGGCCGAGGAAGCCGTCCTTCTCCCGCTCCTTCTCCGGCAGAGGGGCGCAGAACAGCGTATCCTGATTGCCCAGCAGCCGCACCTTCTCGAACACCGCATGGGCGCTGTCTACATAGGCCGCCACGGCCTGGCCCGCCTTTGCGCCGGGGCCGGCATCGTTCTTAATGGTCAGATCTTCCACCCGCAGCCGCTCACCGCTGAAAAACGCCGTGTAGCTGCGGAAGGTATGGGTGGGCCGCCCATCCGGGTGGGGCAGCTTGCCGCCGTCCCCCCACACGAGCCGGGTGCAGTCCGCCCCGGCCCCCTGCAGGGCGATGTCCTTTTTTTCGCAGACCAGTTTTTCTCGGTAAATGCCCGCCCCGATGCGGATCTGGGCTGGGCAGTCGTAGGGAACGGCCAGCACCGCCTCGGAAATGGATGCAAAGTCCCCGCTGCCGTCCTGTGCCACCGTGATGCAAAGCATAGTTTCGTGTCCTCCTGCGTCTGGTTTTATAGCTTTATAGTATACCCCTCCTTCCCGCAAAAAGCAACGGGTCAGCCGCCGTTTTCCAGCCGCAGCACCGCCGCCGTGATGTCATCCGGGCGGCCGGTGCGCAGGGCCCGCGCCCGTGCCGTCTCCACCAGCGTCTTTGCCACCTGGGCCGGTGCTTCGCCTGCCGCAGCGGACAGCTCCAGCTGCTTTGCCACCCACGCGGTACCGTCCACCAGCAGCCCGTCCGACACCAGCACCGCATAATCCCCGGCACACAGATGCACCACCCGGCTCTGGCCGTTCACCCCGCCCAGAATGCCCACCGGCAGGCTCACGTCCCCCACGGCCCGCGCCCTGCCGCCGTGCACCAGAAAGCCCGGGGCTGCCCCGGCCTTGAACAGCCGTGCCGTGCCGGTGTACAGGTCCACACTGATCAGGTCCAGCGTTGCGCCGCTCTCTTCCTCGCTCTTAAGAGCCAGCGCCACGTTCACCAGCCTTGCCGCCAGTTCTGCCGGGATGCCCGCCTTCAGCAGCCGGGCCGTCAGCTCTGCCGCCAGATTGCCGTCCACCGCCGCCGGACGGCCGGTGCCCATGCCATCGCACAGGATCATCTGGGCCGCCGTCGGGCTGCAGAACTGCTGCACCGCGTCGCCGGACACCTCCCCCTGCGCCGCCGCGCCCGCCATGCCGAACACCGCCCGCAGCACCGGTCTTTCACTGAACAACAGGGTCGTCATGCCCTTGCAGGACAGCACCTGCGGCGTTTCCAACGTGCGGCGGCAGATGCGCCCCACCTCGCGGGCCAGCGCCGCCAGCTCCTGCGGGCCGAACCGGGTGCGCGGCAGGGTGACCGCCGCATGGGTGCGGCCCAGGTCATCCAGCGTGACCGCGCATTCCAGCGGCGGGCTGCCCAGAGAGGTGAAAAACGCCGCCACCCGGTCGGAGCGGTAGGGCTCCGGCTCGCCCGGACGGCCCAGCTGCTCCCCCAGCACAGCCAGCGCCTCGGCCACGGCACTGTACTGCTCGGTGAACACGGTGCGCATGGCCTCGGCGTGGAGACGGCTCTCCTTGCGGCTGCGGTAGAGCGCAAAGGAGCGGGCTGCCGCCGCGCACAGCGCCGCCGGGTGGATGCACCGGGACAATTGCCCGGGCAATTGCGCCGGTTCCAGCCTGCCGTTTTCTTCCAGCAGCGGGCGCAGGGCCTCCATGCCCTCCAGCGTGGCCGCATACTCCTGCTTCCAGCACTGTTCTCGCCGCCCGCAGTTGAAGCACAGGCTGTCGTGGGTGTTGTCAATGACCCAGCGGTAGCTCTCGCACCGGTGCGGCAGGGCATTGTACACGTCGTTCACCGTCTCGGCCAGCGACGAAAGGCTCTGGGCCACGGCTTCCAACCGGGTGGCCGCCGCCGGGTAGCGGGCGCGCTCCACCGGCTGGGAACGGTCGGCCGGTGCGGCCACAGGAGCCAGCCAGCTTTTGGGCAGAGCCAGCACGCACAGGATGCCCGCCCCTGCGCTGAACAGCACTGCAAAGGCCTGCCCGGGCGGCTGGACGCAGAGCACCCCCGTCACGCAGCCGCCCGCATAGGCGGCAGCCGCTTCCACCCGGCGGCCCGGGGCCAGAATGCAGGCTGCACTCGCCCCGCAGGCAAGCCCGGCGGCCGCGCAGGCAAGGGCCGGGTCCGCGGCGCAGAGGGCCGCGCCCAGCATCCCGCTGCAGGCCAGTGCCGCCCCCGGCTGTCCCCGGCTGCACAGCACCAGCTCCACCGCCGCGCACACCGCCACCCCGGGGAAGAACCGTTCCAGCGGCAGGTTTCCCAGTGCCGCTGCCACGGCGGCCCCGGTGAGCAGGGTGCCAAAGCCTGGTTTTTCGGGCGGGAAGCGCCGCAGTGCCAGCCCCAGCAGCCCCGCCAGCAGGGCGTCCGCCGTGCAGAACAGCGCCAGCTCCGCCCCGCCGCCGGTGCCCAGCGCAAAGCACAGGCCCATGGCGGCCAACGTACCGCAGCCCGCCAGCACAGCGGGCAGGAATCTGCCCGGCCAGACCCACCGCACAGCCACCGCAGCCCCCAGCGCACACAACAAACAGACGCTGCGCAGCGACAGCGCCCCGAAGCCATGCAGCAGCACCCCCAGCGCGGCCCCCGCCGCACAGGGGGCAAAGCAGTCCTCCGCAAGGCCCAGCACAAGGCCCAGCCCAAAGGGCATCAGCGCTCCGTACAGCACCGCCCAGCCCCCGGCAAACCCCAGGGCCACCGCTCCCAGCCGACGCACCGCCGGGCGCAATACTGCCCGCGCTTCCAGCGCCGGAGCCCCGCTGCGCCGGGCTTTTACCGTCAAAACACTCGTCCGCTCTGTCATCCAGAATTCCCCGCTTTCCGGCGGGGCGTTTTGGTTCTGTTCCCCGCACTGTGTGCATATACTGTAGCGCGGAGCGGCGGCAGTTTTTGCCGCAGGGCGCAGAACCGCCCCAAACCGGCCCAAAGACGCAAAAAAGCCCTGCAGCGTGCAAAAACGCTGCAGGGCTTTGTGTTTTTATGGAAAAGATCAGCCGTTCAGCTTCTCAATGGCCGCTTTGACGCGCTCCACGGTCTTTTCGCGGCCCATCATGCAGGCAAGGTCGGTGCCGCCGCCGGGGGTGCGCTGCTTGCCGGAAAGGGCAATGCCCAGCGGGTACAGCAGCCAGCCGTTCTTCTTGCCCAGCTCCTCAGCCTTGGCCTTGCAGGCGTTGAACACGCTGTCGCGGTCCGCAAAGTCCAGTGCCTCGTCGCTCAGCACGGGCAGCAGGGCTTCCAGTGCCTCTTTGGCGGTCTCCGGGGTGGTCTTCTGCTTCTTGTTGGCGTACAGGCTCACATCGTAGTCGGGCATGGCGTCAAAGAAATCCAGCTGCTCCGGGATCTCGCCCAGCACCTCGCACCGGGGCTGGAGGTTTGCGCACAGCAGCTGCTTGTTGATGGGGCTGTGCACGGCGCTGTCGATCCAGGGCTCGGCCTTCTTCTGGAACTCCTCGGGGCTCAGGCGGCGGATGTACTCCGCGTTGATGGCCCGCAGCTTGAGGGGGTCAAAGATGGCGGGGGACTTGGAGATGCCGTCCGGCGACCAGATCTTGACCAGCTCCGGCAGGGAGAAGATCTCCTGCTCGGCGTACTCGCCCCTGGGGCTCCAGCCCAGCAGGCAGATATAGTTCAGCACAGCCTCGGTCAGGTAGCCCTTGGCCACCAGGTCCTGATAGCTGGCATCGCCATTGCGCTTGGACAGCTTGCTCTGGGCATCCTTCATCACCGGGGGGCAGTGGATGTAGGTGGGGATCTCCCAGCCAAAGGCCTGATACAGCAGGTTGTACTTGGGGGTGGAGGACAGATACTCACTGCCGCGGATGACGTGGGTGATGCCCATCAGGTGGTCATCCACCACGTTGGCAAAGTTGTAGGTGGGCATGCCGTCGGTCTTGATGAGGATCTGGTCGTCCATCTCGCTGTTGTTTACCTCGATGTGGCCGTACACCACATCGTCAAAGCCGGTCACGCCCTCGCGGGGGATCTTTTGGCGGATGACATAGGGCTCCCCGGCAGCCAGACGCTTTTCCACTTCCTCCTTGGGCAGGTCGCGGCAGCAGCCGTCGTAGTGGGTCATCTCGCCGTTGGCGCGCTGCTCGGCGTGCAGGGCTTCCAGACGCTCCTCGGTGCAGAAGCAGTAGTAAGCCTTGCCCTCGGCCACCAGCTGCTCGGCATACTGCTTGAACATGCCCATGCGCTCGCTCTGCACATAGGGGCCCACAGGGCCACCAACGTCCGGGCCCTCGTCCCACAGCAGGCCGGTCTCGCGCAGAGTGTTGTAGATCACGTCCACAGCACCTTCCACATAGCGGCCCTGGTCGGTGTCCTCAATGCGCAGGATGAAGGTGCCACCCTCGTGCTTTGCCATTAAATAGGTATACAGCGCAGTGCGCAGGTTGCCCACATGCATATAGCCGGTGGGCGAGGGGGCAAAACGGGTGCGGACTTTGTTGCTCGGCATAGAAAAACGCTCCTTTTATACTCATGCAAAAAAATGCGGATAGCTACGTCTTAGTTTACCTGTTCCGCTGCGATTTGTCAACGGAGGGGCGTGTTTTGTGCGAAGGCCGGGTGTTTTGGACACAAGGCGGGACATTTTGTCGAAACCGCCCGCAATCATTGACGAAGGCTGTATTTTTTTGTATACTAATTTCAAACGGTGCTGGCACAATTTTCCTGTTGTGCCAGCTGCCTGCCTGTATGGAGAAAACGTTGAAGGAGAATGATACCTATGAAAAGCACCGGGATCGTCCGCGGCATCGACTCGCTTGGCCGCATCGTCCTGCCCAAGGAGCTGCGCACCACCCTGCATCTGGATGGGGACACCAAGCTGGAGATCTTTGTGGATGGCGACGCCATCGTGCTCAAGAAGCACCGCCCCGCCGGCAGCTGCGACTTCTGCGGCGACGTGGACGCCAACGCCATCCAGTTTGCCGGGTACTGCATCTGCCCCGCCTGCCGCCGCAAGATCGGCGCGCTGTAAACCAGAACCAAAAGGAGGCCTGCGCCCATGAGCCGCATGACCGATTTTACTGTCCCTTCCACCGTGCCCGGGCGCACCCTGCACGCGTTCTGCTGTGAGCCGGAGGGCGAGGTGCGGGCCGTGCTGCAGCTGTCCCACGGCATGGTGGAGTTCATCGACCGGTACAAGCCGCTGGCGGAGTATCTGGCCGGGCAGGGCATCGTGGTGGTCGGCCACGACCACCTGGGCCACGGCGGGTCCATCCGCACCAAGGCCGACTACGGCTACTTTGCCGAGCCGGACGGCAACCGTGCCGTGCTGGACGACCTGCACGCCATGACCCTGCGCACCAAGGAGCGCTACCCCGGTGTGCCGTACTTTCTGCTGGGGCACAGCATGGGCTCGTTCTATGCCCGGCAGTACCTGTGCGAATACGGGCAGGAACTGAGCGGTGCCATCATCATGGGCACCGGCCACCAGCCCAAAGCGCTGGTGCAGTTTGCCCGCAGCACCTGCCGGGCGCTGGCGGCCGTGCACGGCTGGCAGTACCGCAGCAAGCTGGTGGCCAACCTGTCCTTCATGGGCTACAACAAGGGGCTGGAGGGCCGCACCACCCACGACTGGCTCAACCGTGACGCCGCCGAGGTGGACAAGTACCTGGCCGACGAGCGCTGCACCTTTACCTTTACGCTCAACGCCTACTACAGCATGTTCAGCGGCATCCTGCGCCTGCACGACCCGGCTTTTCTGGCCCGGATGCCCAAGGACCTGCCCTTGCTGTTCCTGGCCGGCACCGCCGACCCGGTGGGCGACCGGGGCAAGGGCGTGCTGCGTGCCATCCAGAGCCTGAAGGCCGCAGGCGTGCAGAACATCCGCTGCAAGCTGTACCCCGGCGCCCGGCACGAACTGCTGGTGGAGACCAACCGGCAGGAAGTGTTTGCCGACATTGCCGCATGGCTGAACGATCAGCTACGCTGACCACACTGCACCGCACCTTCTTTGCATTTTTCAAAGCCGCTGCCCGGCACACCGGGCAGCGGCTTTTCTGCGTTCTGCAACAAGAAATTTCAATGCGTATCAAGACTATTTCAGCAGTGCAACAACAGCGCACATTTCTCTCTGCATTCTGCGTAAAATCTTGCTGCGTTTTTTTGCACTTTGCCAATTATCCGCGTATTTTCGCAATCTTATTGACAGTGCAGCCATAAAATAGTATATCATAAGCAGAGTTTATTGCTCTGTTTTATCCCCATATAGATACAATTTATAGTATCTTTTGTGTGCAGAGCGAAAGGAGCGAATCTTATGACGAACAAGAAATTCAAAAAAGCCGCCATGGCTCTGGCCTTGACCGCCTGTGTGGCAGCCACCCCTCTGGCCGCCAATGCTGAGACCCCTGAAAACGCAGCCGACGTACAGGCTCCTGCTGCCGTTGATCATACCGAGGCCGACACGCAGGAAGCCCCGGAAGCCGAACTGCCTGTAGAGGAAAAGCTGGAAGCTCAGCCCGCTGCAGAGGCCGCTGCGCAGCCTGCCGCTCCGGAAGCAACCCCCATCGCAGTGGAACTGCCCACCGCAGAGGAAACTCCCGAGGATGAGGAAGCTCCCGAGGAAAAGGAGGAGACCCCTGTGGAGGTCACCCCCACTGAGGACGCTGTAGTGGAAAAGGAGACCCCTGCGAAGGTCGCCCCTGCCCCTGCGGAGGCGGACGTAGACAACCTGATCGAGGACCCGGATGCGGACATCGCCACCATGGACGGTGCGGAGAAAGAGGTCAGCAAGGACGAGGCCACCATTGACGGAACCAGCTACGGCACCCTGCAGGGTGCTATTGACAGTGCCAAGGAGGGCCAGACGGTCGTCCTGCAGAAGAACCACAAGGGCAATATCAAAATTGCCGAGTGGATCAAGCTGAACCTGAATGGCAAGAAGATCGAAGGCAACGTAGATGTGGACCTGTCCAAGAAGCAGGTCGACACCGCCACCAGCCAGGACGGCGAGACTGCCGTTGAGAAGAAGGAGAAGAAGGTCGAGATCGTTGGCGGTACCATCACCGGCGGTACCGACAGCGGCGTGAAGATCATCGGCGCAGACGTCAAGCTGGAAAATGTGAATGTCACTGGCAACAGCTCTCAGGGCAACGGCGGTGGCATCTATGTCGAGGACGGCAGCGTTGAGATCATCGGCGGTTCCATCAGCGGCAACAGTGCAGCCGGAACCAACGAACGCGGTGCGCAGGGCGGCGGTGGCATCTACGCCAAAAATTCTGACGTGGTGCTCACGGATACCACCATCAGCGGCAACACCGTGACCGGCAGCGGAAAAGACGGCGGCGGCGTTCTGGTCAAGAACGGCTCGCTGACCATCAACGACTCCACCATTTCGGACAACACCGCTCCCGATCAGGGCGGCGGCATCCATGTTGAATGGTCGGAGCTGAAGATCACCGATTCCACCGTCAGCGGCAACAAGGCTGCCAACGGTGCAGGCATCTTCATGGCCGACACCGATGTTCCCAAGAACGAAACCGAGCATACCATCACGAAAACCACGATCGAGAACAACACCGCATCTAACCTCGGCGGCGGCGTCTACGTTGGTAACAACAGCGATGTAACCATTACCGATTCCACGCTGGAAGGCAATACCGCAGCCTCTCAGGGCGGCGCCATTGTGGCCTACAGCGGACGCAACATTACGCTGGACAACACGACCGTCAAGGGGAACAAGGCAATCAGCGGCGGCGCCATCCATGCGCTTGGTACCGCCGTCACCGACACTCACATCACCCTGGAGAACAACACCGAGTTCACCGGCAACAACGCCACCAGTGGTGCTGGCATTTATGCCTACACCATCGCCGGGAACCCGCTTCAGATCGACATTCTGAACTCCAAGATCAACAACAACACTGCCACCAGTTACGGAGGCGCATCTTCGCCTACAACGGCGTCAAGGTTCGTGCCGACGGTGCCGACATTTCCGGCAACACCGCCGCAAATGCAGGCGGCCTCTTCCTGTGGAACAACAGCTCCGCTGACCTGAACAACTCTGAAGTCAGCGGCAACAAGGCAACCGGAAACGGCGGCGGCGTTTACATCTATGACGCAACCTGCTCTCTCACCACCAGCAACGGCACTGTTTTCCGTGAGAACTCCGGCTATCGCGGCGGCGGTATCTTCTCTTCTGGCGGCACCGTTACCGTCGAGGACAGCACCTTTGAAAAGAACACTGCAACTGACGATGGCGGTGCGATTGCTGCTACCCAGAACAGTTCCCTGACGGTACGCAACTCCAAGGTCCTCGAGAACAAGGCCGCTGACACTGCTGGCGGCATTCTGGCAGAAAAATCCACGCTGGAAGTAACCGACAGCATCATCGACGGCAACCGTGCCTCTGTAGGCGGCGGCCTTTACATTGCCGACATTGATGCTCCCGGCGAGACCAAAGAGGACAAGCCTGAGCACACCATCACTCGCACTGAGATCACCAACAACACTGCGGACGGGCAGGGTATTGGTGGCGGCATCTACCTGGGTGCCCAGAAGCTCACCATTACCGATAGCAAGCTGACTGGCAACAATACCATTTCTAAAAATGGTCAGACCCAGGGCGGTGCCATTGTTGCTTACAGCCCCGGAGACTTTACGCTGGACAACACCCTTATCCAGGGCAACACTGCCGACGTCGGCGGCGGTATCCATGTGTTGAGCACCAAGCTGCGTGATAGCCACATCATCCTGTGCAACAACACTCGGATCACCGGCAACGTGGCCAACCTATTCGGCGGCGGCATCTTCCTTGATAATATGAACAACCCTGCCGTGCTGGAGCTGGTGAACGCTTCCGTGGATAACAATACTGCGAATGTTGCTGGCGGCATTGGCAACTATGGCAGCATCGTCGTCCTCAAGGACGGTGCTGTGCTGGAGAACAATACTGCCAAGCAGTATGGCGGCGGCCTGTACAACAGGGGCAAGGTCACTGTGGAATCCGGTGCTACCGTGATGAACAACACCGCCTCTACTTACGGCGGCGGCCTGTACAACAAGGGCGAGGCCACTGTGGAATCCGGTGCCAAGCTGTACAACAACCACGCTGCTCTGGCTGGCGATGATATTTACCTGGCTGGCAAGAACAGCACCCTGACCCTCACCAAGGTGGGCGACGACTGGATGCTGGACGACTGCGGCCACAAGATCAACGGCTGGTTTGCGGACCTGCTGGATGCCCGTTGGGATGCCGACGGCAAGCAGGAGCACGTTATCAACCTGAAGGATTACGCCGCTGACGGCCTCACCATCGTGGAAAACGAGGATGGCTCCTACACCATTACCATCCTGGACGAGAACGCCACCCTGGCCCTCAAGGCTGCCCACAATGTGATCCCCAAGCCCACCCCGGACCCGGATCCGGAACCCACGCCCGGTCCCGACACCCCGGACACCCCCGTCAGCCCGGAGGGCCCCACCACGCCTCCCGTGCAGGACGTCACTCCGGACGAAGCCGAGACGCCCGTGAACCCGGAGAACCCCACCAATCCTTCTGTGCAGGATGCCACCCCCGACAGCACCGTGGCCGCCCTGCCCAAGACCGGCGTGAACTGGTTCACCGCTCTGGCCATGGCCCTGAGCGGCATGGCCCTCACCGTAGCCGGTGCGTTCACCAGCCTGTTTGCCAAGAGCAAGCACTAAAAGCCAACCCCCAGTGAGCCGTAAAAAGCTCGCTGTTCCTCGTACACAACAACAATGCCCCCGGAGAGTTCTCCGGGGGCATTGTTGTTTCTATCGGTTTTTATTTTCTCAGCCAGCCGTCCACAGCGGCCACCAGTGCCTTGCCGCGGCGGCCCAGCAGGCGGGGCAGCAGCACACGGGCCATGGCCCACACGCCTGCAAAGTTGATCAGGATGACCACTGCGGTAATCAGGCCGGTCCACAGGCCGTACAGCGGGGTCTCGGCCAGCAGCACAAAGGCCTCGAACACCAGCAGACCCACGTTCAGCAGCACCCGGCCCGGATGCACATGCATATGGATCATGTGGTTTGCGTCGATGGAGCGCAGGGTAAACACCAGCGCCAGACCCAGGAAGGAGGCGTAGGTGGCACCGATGGGGCCCCACCACTTGATGAAAAAGTAGTTCATGACGCAGTTGCTGATCGCGCCTGCCATCATGGTGACCATGCTGCGGCTGGACTTTTTGGTCACCACATACACGCTGTTCATGAACTGGTTGAAGCAGCTGCAGGTGGAGGCCAGCACCAGGAAAGGCACAAAGTGCCAGGCATAGTAGTAGTTGGACTTCATGACGTGCATCACCGGGCGGCACAGCCAGATGATGCCCGCCGCACAGCAGAACAGCACACTGGAATAGGTGCGGAAGATCTTGGTGAAGAACCGCGCCCGGCCCTCCTCCTCGGTCACAGCGGAAAGCTGCCAGGCGTCGTAAAAGATCAGGCCCAGCGTGGTGAGGATGGTGGGCAGGAAATAGCCCGTGGAGAGCAGGCCGCTCCAGGCGTTGCCGTCGTGGCCCCCCAGGCCGTCACACATCCGCCGCACAAAAAACAGGTCCGAGGCGTTAATGATCCAAAAGCTGATCTGGGCCGGGATCATGGGCAGCGAAAAATGCAGCATCTGCCGCCACAGCCCCCGGTTGACGCCCCGGAACTCCAGGTAGTTCCACAGTTTTCCGGTGATGCACAGGAACAAAACGCTGACAAAGTCGCCGCTGATGATGGCCAGCAGGTAGCCGTTGGCACCCCACTTGAAGCCCACCAGGTACAGCACATAGAACGCCATGGTGGCCACGGTGCACAGCACGCCGTCCACGGCCACCAGCTTGTTCCACTGGCGGCTGCGCACGAACTGGGTGCACAGGGTGCGCAGGCAGCTCATGAGCACATAGAGGTAAATGAGCAGGCCGTACTGGGCCATGTCGGGCAGGAACCGTGCAATGGGCCAGCACAGGACCAGGATGCCAAAGCCGCCCAGAATGGTGAGCAGGCCGTTGGTGAACACCTGCTTTTCGCTGTTGCCCTTGTCCAGGCCAAAGCGGATGATAGCATTGGACATGCCCATGGACACAAAGGGGATGAGCAGGTTCGCGTACTGGCTCAGGATCTTGGACAGGCCCAGATCCGAGATCTCGGCCATGGCGTAGGTCAGGAACGGCTGCACGATCAGCGTGAGCAGTTTGGACGAAAAGCTGGAAATGGCAAAGATGAGGGTGTTGCCGGCCAGTTTGGAGTATTTATCACCGCCGGACTTTTTTTCGTTTTCCAAGGGAAGTCTGCCTCCTGTTTTTACTTCTTCAATAGCTCCCGCCGGGCTTTCCAGTCCGGCAGCAGCTTTGCCACCTCGGCCCAGAACGCCGGGCTGTGGTTGGCCTGCAAAAAGTGGCAGTACTCGTGCACCACCACATAGATCTGCGCCGCAGGCGGCATATTGTACAGCTGCAGCGCAAAGGTGATCTGCTTTTTGCCGGGGCAGCACACGCCCCAGCGGGTGGTCATGCTGCGCACCTTGAGGGTAGGTTTCTGGCCGCCCAGCACCCCGGCAAAGGCCGGGTAGACCTGATCGCTCATGGCGGTAAAGCAGGCCAGTGCGGTCTCCTTGTCCGGCAGGTCGGCATTGTCGCGGGCCGCTTTTGCCATCACTTTCTGCCGGGTGTCGTGGATCCACTGTGCGTTCTTGCACACAAAGGCGTCCGCCTGTTCCAGGCTGGTGCGCCGCGGGATGCTGACCATCACGGTGCCGTTGTCCCGTACCCGCAGATGCAGCTGTTTGATCTTTTTGCGGTACAGCTCGTACTGGATGCCGCCCGCGCTGCGCAGCTGGACTTCCGGTTTTTGTGCGGCCACGTCAGGACGCACGCTCTGCCCGCTGCGGGGCCGGCAGCTGGGCCAGCACCACGGCGGCAAAGATCAGCACACAGCCCACGCCTTCGCGCGGGGAAAGGCTCTGATGCAGCAGCACCCAGCCGCCCAGTGCGCTGAACACGCTTTCCAGGCACATGATCAGGCTGCCCACGGCAGGGTTCATATCCCGCTGGCCCAAAATCTGCAGCGTGTAGGCCACGCCGCTGGACATCACGCCGCAGTACAGCAGGGGCACCGCGTTCACGGCAAATTCCGCCGGGGCCGGGTGCTCCAGCAGCAGCGCTGCCACCGAGCTTTCCACCGCCACCACAAAGAACTGCCGCAGGCTCAGGCGCACGCCATCCATCTGCGGACCATAATGGTTCACCGCCATGATCTGGAAACTGAACAGCACGGCGCACAGCAGCAGCACCATGTCGCTGCGTTCCACGCCGCCAAAGCCGTTCTGCATGCACAGCAGATACAGTCCGCACACCGCGATGGCCACGCTGAGCCACAGCTGGGGGCTACCGCGGCGGCCCAGTGCCAGCCCGAAGATGGGCACCAGCACCACATACATCGCCGTGAGGAAGCCTGCTTTGGCCGTGGAGGGGTTCAGCGTCAGGCCGAACTGCTGGGCAGCCGACGCCACAAACAGCAGCGTGCCGCACACCAGACTGGCCCGGCGCAGGCAGCGGCGCTCCTCCGGCGTTTTCGGTGCCCCAGTGGTGCCGGTGCTGCGCTGACGCACCAGGTCAAACACCTTGACCGTGGGCAGCAGCACCAGCACCGCCAGCCAGCTGCGCCCGGCCAGAAAGCTGCAGGCTCCCATGCCGGAACCGGCGCTCTGGGCCACGAAGGCCGTGCCCCAGATAAACGCGCACAGCAGCAGCAAAAGCGAATTCTTGCGTTGTGTATTCATCAGCCGACGCCCTCCACCTTGAGCAGACCGTAGAGGTAGTAACGGCTGGAATCATAGGAAATGGTCATGCGGTAGATGGCCGCCGGGTCCAGCCCGGAGATGGTGCAGGTGTAGTCGGTGCCGTCGGTCTTGATGTAGTAGGTGCTGTCCGGCACATACTCCACGCCGCCGTCTACCTTTTTCCACAGCGCCACCTTGAATTTCTGGGTACCCTCGGCGGTGCCGCAGGCCATGACGGTCAGCGTGCCGGTGGGTGCCGCAAAGTAATTGGTCTGGCGGCTCCAGATGCCGTTGAACACGGCGTACAGGGTGCCGTCCACCATGGCAGTGTCAAACTTTGCCGAAGCGTCCGCAATGCCCTGAATGATCAGCGGGTCCGCAGTAGCGTCCGCCCAGCGGGTGGTGTCCTCTTCCTGCACCTCGCCGGAGCTGCCGGAGATCTTCTGCGCCACACCGCGCAGTGCGTCCTTGCAGCCGGTCAGACCGGCCACCAGCAGAGCGGCGGCCAGCACAACGGCCAAAAAGCGTTTTTTCGTTTTCATAAACGTTTCCTCAACCTGTCAAAGGGTTTGATGTTCCTGTTTTTTCGGGTTCCGGCAGGGCCGGGTCCATCTGTATAGTATACCGCATTTTGCAGCACCGCACAAGAGAGCCGCCCGGCTTTTGCGCGCGCTGCCGCCCGATTTCATGCAGTTTCTTTGCCGTCGGCGGCCGCCAGTGCCCCACACTCGGCAGCGGCGAGGGAAGTCTGCTCCGGCCCGAACAGCGAACTGTACCGGTACAGGGCCCAGCCCCCGGCTCCCTGCTCCCGCAGAAAGGCCACCTGGTCGGCCAGCGCACGGCCGGTGCTCCAGCCCGACAGGCTGTTTTCGTTGCTGCCGCCGTCGCCCACTCCCACACGGTAGGCTCCCAGCCCGAAATACAGGGCCACGTCCGCCGCGCGGGGATAGGCGAGCCATGCGGGCACGATGTTTTCAAAGGCAAAGCGGGTACTGCCGTTGTGCAGGGCAAAGCCCTGCCCCCAGTACACCTGCGGGCACAGATAATCGACCACCGCATCCCCGCTGCCGGACGCCAGCCAGCCGGTCACATCGCTGTACTGCTGGTTTTCGTCGTTGTCCGGGTTGCCCTGGGGGCTGATGCCGAACCGCAGGGTAGGGTCCGCCGCTTTCACCGTGTCGTGCACGGCCCGCACCAGCGCTGTCACATTTTCCCGCCGCCAGTCGGCAAGGTTTTCTGCACCGGACGCCGCAAACTGCGCCGCGTCGATGCTCTCATCGGTGGTAGGGTAGAAGTAATCGTCAAAGTGGATGCCGTCCACCGCGTAGTTCTGCACCAGCTCGGCCACGCCCTGCACCACATAGTCGGCGGCGGCAGGCTCGGCGGGGTTCAGGTAAAGGCCCTCGTCCACCGTGCACACCCACTCCGGGTGGGTGTTGGCCAGATTGCCGTTCGCAAGGTTCGGCGGCATGGCCGCCGAGGAGCGCAGGCGGTAGGGGTTGACCCACGCTTCCACCGAGATGCCCCGGGTGTGGGCTTCCTGCAGCAGCACGTCCAGCGGGTCAAAGCCCGGGTCCTGCCCCTGCACGCCGGTGCACAGATGGCTCCATGGGAACAGACTGCTGCGGTACAGCGCATCCCCGAAGGGGCGCACCTGGGCCAGCACTGTGTTCAGCCCCAGTCCGGTACAGTTGTCCAGCAGCTGCACCACTCCGGCGCGGAAGGCATCCTCCGTGGAAAAGTCCATGGCGGCCCATTCCAGATAGCTCACCCACACGGCCCGCCACTCCCCGGCCGGCAGCGCCGGGTTGGGGTCTGCCGAGGGCTCCGGGGTGCTGTCGGCGGCCGCAGGGGAAGTGACCCGGCGCAGGGCCAGCCCTGCCGCGGCACACACAGCCGCCCCGGCCCCCAGCAGAAAGGTGCGCCGCCCCATGCGGCGGTTTTTGCGTCCTGTCTTTTTCCGGCTGCGCCGGGTCACAGCTCTTCCTCCTGCAATTTATACAGGGTCAGCGCCGCCCAGCCGCGGGCACAGGCCAGCAGCACGAACAGCAGGTTCGTCCAGAAGGCAAGCCCGGCCATGCCCGCATAGCGGGTGAGCAGCCAGAACACCGTGCGCAGCACCTCTGCCGCGCACACCAGCTGCAGCTGTCGCTGAATGGGCTTGCCGCGGCTGTACTCGATGCCCAGCAGGGCAGGCCACACCAGTGCCGAGCACAGGTCGCCCGCCCAGCCGCCGGCTGCCAGCTTGCTGAGCATCAGCAGCACGAACACCAGCGTGTAATTGCGCTTTTCGGCCGCCGGGGCACCCTTTTGTGCTGCCAGAAACAGCGCCGCGATGCCGGTCAGGCAGAACGCCACCAGTTCCAGCGCTGAAAAGTCCATGCCGCCCAGCACGGCAAAGCCGCCCAGCATGGAAACAGCCGCTGCGGCCAGCAGAAAGAAGTACCAGGTCTTGCGTGTGAATTTGAGCTTCATTGCGTTCCTCCCGCCCGGTGCAGCGTGCAGCGGGCCTGCTGAATTTTTCAAAGAATTAAAAATATTATAGCACAAAACCGCGCAGGTTGTGTTACAATAAGGAAAACTATTCCGGAGGTTTTCCATGAACGCTGTTGTTTCCATCGTCCTGCTGGCCGCCGTGCTGGGCGTGATCGTGTTTCTGCTCTCCCGGCGGGAAAACGGCCGCCGCAGTCAGTACGGCCCGGCCGGGCTGTCCGAGTTCCGCACCGACCTTGCACTGGACGAGTGCTTCGACCGGCTGGACGAACACAACGACTCCGACGTGTTCGTCTACGACTGCCGCCGGGAGCGGGACGGCGGCTTTTTGCTGCACCTGACCCTGCACCAGCCCACCCAGCAGCCGCTGGACACCCTGTACACCCTGCGGCTGGACCCCGGCCGCCAGACCGTGGTCACCCTGATCTTCATCCGGGAGGCCTTTGGCTACAAGGAGCCGCTGTTCCCGCAGGAGATGCTGGACGAATTTATGGCCCAGAAGCTGGACGCCCACCGCACCCGGTGATTTTTGCGGGCAAAGGGGCTTTTCATTTGCCGCAGAATTTGTTATACTAAATAATGGCGCTGCGGCGCTCTGCGGGCTAGTAGCTCAGTTGGTCAGAGCTGGCGGCTCATAACCGCCAGACCTTACCG
>ERZ1673696.1787-NODE-1787-length-16708-cov-4.557317_pt1 | contig 16708 bp, 14 predicted proteins | sample MGYA00580226_ERZ1673696 | MGnify/ENA primary metagenome ERZ1673696 (study PRJEB41218, sample SAMN15661743) | gut metagenome | host: Homo sapiens | place: Canada: London | collected 2015-08-20/2019-03-30 | study: EMG produced TPA metagenomics assembly of... | reverse complement strand
AGGAATATTCTGTACCGGTATATTTTATGGGAAACGGCTCCAACATCCTGGTAAAAGATAAGGGTGTACGGGGAATGATCGTCAGATTCGGCGCAAATATGTCTTCTACCAAAGTAGAGGGAAATGTGATTTCCGCCGGCGCGGGCATCAGTATGGCACGGTTGGCTTCCATTGCTGCAGAGAATTCCCTTACAGGGTTTGAATTTGCTTCCGGAATTCCCGGAACCTTAGGCGGTGGAATCGTAATGAATGCCGGTGCGTATAAGGGAGAGATGAAAGACGTTGTAATTGAAGCTACAGCGCTGTGCAGCGACGGTTCCGTTGTAGTACTGCATAAAGATGCATTGGATTTTTCTTACCGGCACAGCTGTTTTACTGACAGTGATATGTTGGTGCTTTCAGCAAAATTATTGCTGCAGAAAGGAAAAAAAGAGGAAATTCAAAGCCGTATTAAAGAATTTGCACAAAAGAGGAGGACAACACAGCCATTGGAATATCCGAGTGCCGGAAGTGCATTCAAACGTCCCCGCAACGGTTATGCAGCTGCAATGATTGACTCCTGCGGATTAAAGGGCTATTGTGTCGGTGATGCACAGGTATCGCAAAAACATGCCGGATTTGTTATCAACAAAGGCAATGCTACCGCAAAGGATGTTATAGGACTGCTTACCTATGTGCAAAAAATCGTAAATGAACATTTTAATACAGTTTTGGAACCGGAAATAATCATAATGGGTGAGGACTGAACATTGATTACAGGGGATTACCATACGCACGGCAGCTTTAGTCACGGAAAAGGCAGTGCGGCAGAAAACGCCAGAGAAGCACATGGCAAAAAACTAAAGAGCATTGCCATTACCGAACACGGTATGTTTACGCTGATCGGCGGCCTGCGAGCAAGACAGCTGAAACGGGCACGGCAGGAGATTGCTGACGCACAAAAGCAGTATCCGGATGTAAAAATTTATTTTGGAATTGAAGCGAACTTGATTTCCCCGGCCGGAGACATCGATATCCCCGAAATTTTTAAAAATGAATTTGAAATAGTCTTGCTGGGACTGCATTATTTTGTTAAAGGATCCGGCTTTAGAAATATAGCTAATATTATAGGGAAGAATTTTTTCAGAAGATTTTTTCGCCGGCGGGATTCTCTCTGCAAAATGAATACGGAAGCATTGGTAAAAGCCATGCATAAATATGATATTGACGCATTGGCACATTTAGGGACAAGCATGCCTGATTACGATATTGCCGCGGTAGCCAAGGCAGCAGAGGAAACGGATACTTGTATTGAACTGAATAATAAACACTGTTCCCTCTCCTTAGAGCAGCTAAAATTCTTAGCTGCAACCAATGTGAAATTTTTGCTGAATTCCGATGCGCATGAGCCGGCAAACGTAGGAGCGGTGGAACGGGTGGAGGCCCTTGCTTTCGAAGCGGGCATTCGGCTGGAAAACATTTTGAATCTTGCGCCCAACGAATACATTCCCAAACGGTTACGAGGAGGCGGACACGCATGAAATTTGTGATTGTTACCGGTATTTCCGGTGCGGGTAAAACAACGGCACTGAAGGCTTTGGAAAATATGGGATTTTTTTGCGTAGATAATTTGCCGAGCATCCTACTTACCAAATTTGCGGATCTTTGCTTTCAGGGAAATACTGAATTTTCAAAAGTAGCAGTAGGAATTGATGTCCGCGGCAGGGAATTTTTCGGGGAGTTAGAACAAGCGATCGATTATATGGATAAAAGCAATTATATGGTGGATATCCTTTTTCTTTCCTGTGATCGGGACGTATTGGTCAACCGGTATAACTTTACGCGCCATGTTCATCCATTGGCACAGGAGGGGACCATTTTAGAGTGCATTGAAAAAGAGGAACAGATCCTTGCACCTATCAAAAAGCATGCCACCTTTATGCTGGATACCTCAAAAATGCTGCCCAAACATATTAAACTCGCGCTGGAACGGTTATACAAAGAAAATACATCCGATACGGTGAAAGTATATATTACTTCCTTTGGTTTTAAACGCGGTATTCCTACTGATGCAGATTTCATCTTTGATGCGCGCTACCTGCCGAATCCTTATAACATTACGGAACTGCGTCCTCACAGCGGTTTAGAGCCTTGCGTATTGCAGTATTTAAAAGGATCTGAAGATTTTAACCGTACAACAGACATGATCTATGGTTCTTTGAAATATATGATTCCTTTATACCACAATTCCGGAAAGCAAGAAATGCTCTATGCTATTGGCTGTACCGGTGGATTTCATCGTTCCGTAGCCCTTGCGGAAGCAGTAGCCCAACGATTAAAAGCCGACGGTTTTGATGTCATTTGCGAACACCGCGATCTGAGCGCAGAGGGCGGACAGGAAAAATGGAAAAGTCATTCTCAGCAATAACACGGTTAGAGGCAGCAAAGGTAAAGTTCGGAAAAGAACCTTTCCTTTTAGCAGAGCTTGCCGCGTATTCTTTTTCCTGCGGAAACATAAAACTAGGAAGAGGAAGCCTTTCGCTGGAACTTTCCAGTGAGTTTGAAGAAGTCATTCTCCGTATTGCCGCTATTATCAAGCGTCTGTATGCAAATGCACCGGAAATCCGCGTGATAGAAAAAAGCCAGCCGAAAAAACACACCTGCTTTGTGCTTGAGATCTCTCCGCAAACGCCTGAAGGACAGTTGCTGTTTGAAATCGGATTGCTGCAGGGAATTGATGAAAATTATCGTTTTGGAAGCTTAAATCCCACTGTTTTTGAAACCTCTGAATGTTTTGATGCGATTTTACGGGGGGCCTTTTTAGGCTGCGGTGTGTTATGTGATCCCCATAAGGAATACAGGTTGGAGTTTGTGCTTGCCCATGAAGAATTTGCCGTATATCTTTTAAAAAGAATGCTTTCGTATGGGTTTCAGGCAAAGAACATGACGCGCCGGGATCGGCACGTAGTGTATATTAAACAAATCGAAAATATTTCGGATATTCTGATTTTGATCGGTGCCAGAAATGTAATGCTGGATATAGAAAATATCCGGGTTTATAAGGATGTAAAAAATAGAATTAATCGCAGTGATAACTGCATTATCGGAAACATGGGGAAAACAATTACTGCAGCGCAGCGGCAGTTGGCAGATATTTTAATCGTGCAAAAGACCGGAATCCGGCTTTCTTCCTCCCTGAGGGAAGCTTGCGAGCTGCGGCAGAATCATCCTGAAGCATCTTTGGCCGAACTGGCAGCCCTAAGCGAAACAGCTACAAAATCGGCACTGAACAAGCGTTTTATTAAGCTGCATGAAATGGCCGCAGCAATTACAGAAAGGAAGATGTAATGTGCAAAAAGACAGATTCACAGTGGTACATTCGCCCATTTCTCCCCAGGAGATCAGCAGGCTGTGCGAAAAGCTTTCCAAACTCGAATGCCGAGCGTATATCGAGCTTGAAAATCAGCGTGTCAATGCAAAAAGCGTTATGGGGATGATCTCTTTTCAGGCTGAAAAAGGCAGGCAAATGCAAGTCAGTGCGGAAGGAAAGGACGAAGCCGCAGCACTATTGCTGATTAAAGGACTGTTTACGGAATAATGGGATTTGTTCATTTACATACACATACCGAATACAGCCTGCTTGACGGAGCGTCGCGAATCGACGAACTGGTAAAGGCTGCTGCAGACGCCGGAATGAACGCTTTAGCCATTACCGATCACGGAGTAATGTACGGAGCGGTAGAGTTCTATAAAGCGGCACATCAATATAATATTCGGCCTATTATTGGCTGCGAAGTCTATGTTGCGCCGCGAAGCCGCTTCAGCAAAGAGGGGCGAGCAGATAAAGAGTATGCACATTTAATCCTGCTGGCAAAGAATAAAACCGGATATCAAAATCTGATCAAGCTGGTTTCCGCCGGCTTTACTGAGGGGTACTATTATAAACCCAGAATCGATTATGATCTTTTAAGCCAGCACGCCGAAGGATTGATTTGTCTTTCTGCCTGTATTGCGGGCGATATCCCGCAGTATCTTTTGAGCGGTAATTATGAAGATGCCGTAAACCTGGCCGCCAGGCTGAAGGAAATGTTTCCTGGGGATTTTTATATTGAATTGCAGGATCACGGGATTGCCGAGCAAAAACAGGTGCTGCCGCTATTAATCAAATTGGCACGGGAATTGGAACTGCCGGTTGTGGCAACAAATGATATTCATTATGTATATAAAGAAGATGCCAAGATGCATGATACGCTTTTATGCATTCAAACAGGTAAAACTTTAGACGATCCGGACAGAATGCGCTTTCAAACCGAAGAGTTCTATCTAAAAACCGAGGAGGAAATGAAGACTCTGTTCTCTTTTATTCCCGAGGCGATAGAAAATACGGTTCTGGTAGCTGAAAAATGCAATTTTGAATTTGAATTCGGCAATATTCATATTCCTTACTATGAAGTACCAGATGGGATGACGGCAGCAGAATATCTTTATAAGCTGGGAACAGAGGGCTTAAAAAAGAATTATGCGGAGATCACCCCGGAGCTGCAGGAGCGCTTTGAGTACGAATTTGCTATGATCCAGCGCATGGGATACGTAGAATATTATCTGATCGTGTGGGATTACATCAATTATGCTAAAAGCGTAGATATCGTAGTTGGCCCGGGACGCGGCAGCGGAGCAGGAAGCCTGGTGGCATATGCAATCGGCATTACCAATATCGATCCATTGAAATACAATTTACTGTTTGAACGCTTTTTAAATCCTGAGCGGGTAAGTATGCCTGACTTTGATGTGGATTTTTGCTTTGAACGCAGAGGCGAAGTGATCGAATATGTTAAGCGTAAGTACGGCGCCGACCATGTAGCCCAAATCGTTACTTTCGGTACCATGAAAGCACGGGCTGTGATCCGCGATGTGGGGCGGGTCATGAGTATGCCCTATGCCGATGTAGATAAAATCGCTAAAATGATTCCCCGGGAATTGGGGGTTACGATCGACCGTGCACTGGAGGTCAATCCGGAGCTTCGCCAGGCTTGTGAGGATCCTAAAATCGAAAGCCTGATCCGTATGGCCAAACAACTGGAAGGACTGCCGCGGAATGCTTCTACGCATGCTGCCGGTGTGGTAATCTCCAAAGAACCGGTTGATGCATACGTTCCGCTTTGCGTAAACGGTGAAATGACGGCAACGCAGTACGTGGCAAAGTATTTGGAACAGCTGGGTTTGCTGAAAATGGACTTTTTAGGTCTGCGTACGCTTACGGTAATCCGGGATACATTAGACTTTGTTCAGGAACGCACAGGGGAAAAACCGAACCTTTCACAAGCCAGCTTTGACGATGAAAACGTTTTTAAGCTGATTGGTCAGGGGGACTGCGACGGAATCTTTCAGCTGGAAAGCAACGGAATGCGTGCTTTTATGAAGGAGCTGAAGCCCTCTTGCTTTGAAGATATCGTAGCAGGAATTGCCCTCTACCGGCCAGGGCCGATGGAAAGTATTCCTAAATATATTTTTGGAAAAAATAATCCTGATAAGGTCGAATATCAGCATCCTGTCATGAAAAATGCATTAGAGGTCACCTATGGCTGTATGGTATATCAGGAACAGGTAATGCAGATTGTACGCGATGTAGCGGGATATTCGCTTGGGCGCAGCGATATTATGCGCCGCGCAATGAGTAAAAAAGACCGGAAAGCTATGGATGTGGAACGGCAAGTCTTTATCTATGGCTTAACAGAAAACGGAAAAACGATTGTGCAAGGGGCCGTAAATCGAGGTATCGATGAGAAAACTGCGATTGAGATCTTTGATAAAATAGCCGCATTTGCAGAATATGCCTTTAACAAGTCCCATGCGGCGGCATATGCAGTAGTCGCCTATCAAACGGCATATTTAAAATGCTATTATCCTTTGGAATTTATGGCAGCTATGCTGAACAGCCTTTTAGGCAATGAAGCACAGACAGCCCGGTATATCGGTTATTGCCGGGAACATGAAATTCAGGTGCTGCCCCCGGATGTGAATACAAGCGTTTCCGGCTTTTCACCGGTAAAAGGGAAAAAAGCGATCCGGTTTGGGCTCAGTGCCGTAAAGAACGTGGGAATTCCAGGAGTAAAAGCCATTGTCAGCGAACGGGAACACAACGGTCTGTTTACCTCATTGGATGATTTTGCGCAGCGTACGGTTGCTATCGGTGAAGTCAATAAACGCATGGTAGAAAGTTTAATAAAAGCCGGTGCGTTTGATTTTACGGGGTTCAGCCGCAAAAGTCTGTTAAACGGCTACGAAGCTGTGCTTGACGGTGCGGCAAACCGCAGTAAAAACAGTTTGGCGGGCCAATTTTCTCTATTTGATAATATGGCCGTCAGCCAGGAAGTACAGCTGCAGACGATCCATGAAATCGGCGAATATCCCCAGTTACAGCTTCTGATGCTGGAAAAGGAAATGCTCGGTGTATATTTAAGCGGTCATCCTTTGGAGCGATATCGCCGGGCTATAAAGAAGTTAGGCTTTGATCTTTCACGAATTACAGTAGAAACGGATGAAAGCGGAGAAAGTATCTTGAATGAAGAGGTGCTTGCTTTAGATAATAAAGATATTCAGTTTATCGGCATTATAACCTCTGTGCGAAAAAAAGCAACAAAAAGCGGTACAATGATGGCCTTTTTAACGGTTGAAGATCTCTATTCCAGTGTTACGGCACTGGTATTTCCCGCGGCACTTACCAAATTCAGCGCGGATATTTATGAAGATGCGATTGTTCTGGTAACCGGAAAATTAAGTATACGCGATGAAGAACAACCGACAGTGTTAGTCAATACGATTGCCTCCGTCAGTGAGGATGCAGAGGAAGAGCAATGCTCCGTATTTTTGCGGATCACAGAGGAAAACAGGGAACAGCTGGTTGCTTTCAAAGAAATATTAAAAGATATAAAAGGAAATGCCGCAGTCATTCTGTATTATGAAAAAGAACGGCTGAAACAGGAGCTTACAAGCAAAATAGCCTATACGGAAGAGATTATTGAAAAATTAAAAGGTATATTCGGCGCCGAGAATGTAAAAATAGTAAAAAAATAGTTTAAATGGCTGGTCAAAAAAACTTAAAAATGATATAATAAGCTGATTTATATTGTGACATTGGATTATTAAGGAGATCTGTACAATGGAAAAAAAGAGAATTGCGGTACTCACCAGCGGCGGTGATGCGCCGGGTATGAATGCCTGTATCCGCTCAATTGTCCGTAACGGGATTTATAACGGCTTTGAAATGATAGGCGTTATCAAGGGATATAACGGCCTTATCACCAATGAGATGATTCCAATGGATAACCGTTCGGTCGGAAATATTATTAATCGCGGCGGGACGATTCTGCGTACAGCGCGGTGCCTGGAGTTTAAAACCGAAGAAGGCATGAATACCGCTATGGAAAATATTAAAAAAAATAATATTTGCGGCGTAGTGGTCATCGGCGGTGATGGATCTTTCCGCGGCTGCCGTGATTTGACGCAGAGAGGAGTGCCGGCAATCGGTATTCCTGGTACAATTGATAATGATCTTGCTTATACCGATTTCACTCTTGGCTTTGATACGGCTATTAATACCGTGCTTGAAGCAATAGCTAAAATCCGTGATACCATGGCCAGCCACGACCGCGTCAGCATTATTGAGGTAATGGGAAACAAATGCGGCGATATCGCATTATATGCAGGACTTTGCGGCGGTGCGGAATATATTATTGTGCCTGAGTTGGAATGGAGTTTTGAAGCGCTGTGCGATAAGCTGGAAAGCAGTAAAAAAAGCGGAAAAACTTCCAGCATTGTTGTGGTTGCCGAAGGTGCCGCTAAAGGGAACACTCTTGCGGCGGAAATCAAAAAACGTACAACTATGGATACCCGTACTACGGTTCTGGGATATATTCAGCGCGGCGGTTCACCAAGCGCCAGCGATGTTCTTCTTGCCAGCCGTTTTGGCGCTCATGCAATCGGCTTGATTTCCAAAGGAATCGGCGGCAGAGTTGTAGGCATTAAAAATAATAAAATTTTTGATATGGATATCTTAGAGGCCTGTTCCATGAAAAAAGAAATTGATAAAGAACTATTTTCAATTGCAGAAATACTTTCGAAATAAGAGGTGCTTATGAAGCTAATTATAGATGCTATGGGCGGCGATCACGCGCCAGAGGAGATTATCAAAGGAACCGTAGAAATGCTTAACCGCAGAGATGATTTTTCTGTGATCTTTACCGGACCGGAGACAAGAATCCGCACAGAGCTTGAAAAATACCCGTATCCCCATGAAAAGATTGAGATTGTGGATGCACCGGAATTGATTTCAATGGACGAACACCCGGTAGAGGCTATCCGCAAAAAGAAAAACTCTTCTATGGTTGTGGGACAGCTGCTTTTAAAAGAAAAGAGAGGCGATGCCTTTATCACCTGCGGCTCTACCGGTGCCTGCTTGGCCTGCGCACAGCTGCGAGTGGGCCGCATTAAGGGAATTCTCCGCCCTGCCCTTGCACCGGTGCTGCCAAATAAAAACAAAGGGACACTTTTGATTGACTGCGGCGCCAATATGGATTGCAAACCGATCAACCTTGCGCAATTTGCCGTTATGGGCAGTATTTATATGGAAAAGGTTGTAGGCGTACAGAATCCGCGCGTGGGTCTTGCCAGCGTAGGTGTAGAGGATGGCAAAGGCAACGAGCTTTCCAAAGCAGCGTTTGCATTAATTAAAGAACAGGGCATTGTGAATTTTATCGGAAATGCAGAAGGCCGTGATATTGTAGATCGTGTGGATGTAATGGTAACCGACGGCTTTGCAGGCAACTTAATGCTGAAATCCATTGAGGGGCTCGGTGAATACATATTTGATAAAATGAAGGCCGGGTTTACCTCATCCCTTCGCTGTATGCTCGGTGCGCAGCTGCTGAAGCCGGCGCTGAAAGAGCTGAAAAAAGCACTGGATTATAATGCCTACGGCGGAGCGCCGCTTTTAGGAATTGATGGCGTCGTTATTAAAGGACACGGGTCATCAAAAGCCAAAACAATGTGTGCAACGATAACCCAGGCTATTACTATGGTTCAAACGGATATTGTGGGAATTATTAAAGAAAATATTCCTGCAATGACCGTTGAAGAATAAATGTTTTTATATTTTTTAGGAGGAAATCATGTTTGAAGAAATTAAGAACCAAATCGCTGAGCTTTTAAATGTAGAACCCGAGAAAATTACAGCGGAAAGTAACCTGATTACAGATTTAAAAGCGGACTCCATGGACATTGCAACATTGCTGCTTGAGTTAGAGGAAAAATACGGAACGGAAATTTCCGAGGATGATATGGATTCGCTGCAAACAGTGGGTGATATTGTAAAATATTTAGAAACAAAAAAATAAAAAAGCCAAATTTTATGGCGGAGAAAGTGAGCACAGGACTTTTTCAAAGCATTGTAAAAGTTCTGTGCCTGTGCTGTTTTATATGGATAATCATTTATTAGAACAAAAAATCAATTATACTTTTAAAGAGAAATCACTGCTTGAGCTTGCGCTTACGCATTGTTCCTTTTCAGCAGAGCATGGCATGCAAAACAATCAGCGGCTTGAGTTTTTGGGTGATGCCGTATTGGAAGCAGTGATCAGCGCGCACATTTATCATCGCTATCCTTCCTTTGATGAGGGAAAGCTAACGCGGCTGCGGGTATCTATTGTATCGGAGGAGCCTCTTGCCATTGCAGCGGAGGAGCTGGAGCTTAATCATTTTATTTTGCTGGGGGTCGGGGAAAAAGCCAACGGCGGCGCCAATAAACCGGGCGTGCTTTCCGATACACTGGAAGCGCTGTTTGCCGCCGTCTATCTTGACGGCGGGTATTCCGCAGCTGAAGATGTAATACTGCGCGTACTGAAAGACGTAATCGCCGACGCCAATAAAAGACCGTTGGATTATAAAACTACTTTACAGGAAACCTTGGCGAAGGACGGGCCTGTAACGATTGCTTATACTCTGCTTTCCATGGAAGGACCGCCGCATAATGCTGTATTTGAAACCGAGGTTTCCTGCAACGGAAAGGTTCTGGGCCGTGGCAAGGGTTCCAGCAAAAAACGCGCTGAACAGGCTGCGGCAAAACAAGCGCTGAAACAGATAAAACAATAAATTCGCCGTTGGAGGACACATGTTTTTAAAACGATTAGAGCTTTTTGGATTTAAATCTTTCGCAGAACGGCTCGACCTTAGCTTTTCTAACGGCATTACCGCTATTGTGGGTCCAAACGGCAGCGGAAAGAGCAATGTAAGCGATGCTGTCCGATGGGTTTTGGGGGAGCAAAGCGCAAAGCAACTGCGTGGTGCCAATATGGCGGATGTTATTTTTAAAGGTACCGAAAGTCGTAAGGCATTATCCTACTGTGAAGTATCGCTTGTATTTGATAATACCGATAAAGGACTAGACATCGAGTACTCCGAGGTTGTGATTACCCGCAGGCTTTATCGCAGCGGAGAAAGTGAATACTATATTAATCGTGCCGGCTGCCGGCTGAAAGATATTATAACACTCTTCCAAGATACCGGTATCGGCAAAGAGGGCTACTCCATCGTAGGACAAGGGCGCATTGAGAATATACTTTCCGGAAAGCAGGATGAGCGGCGGGCTGTCTTCGAAGAAGCGGCCGGTATTGTTAAATTTAAAACAAGAAAAGCTGAAGCAGAGCGAAAATTAGAGCATACGTGCGAGAATTTACTCCGTATCAATGATATTATCGATACACTGCAGGAGCGCCTGGAGCCACTGTCTGCCCAGGCGGAGGTAGCAAAAGAATATATCGCGCTTCGAGAACAGCTGCGCAGCCTGGAAGTAAATTTTTATCTTGTACAGAACGAACTGGCGGAACAGCGGCGCAGCACATATAACCAGCAATTGGAAGGAATTGATCAAGAAAGGGCGGAAAAAACAGGCGAAATTGAACATATTGCCGCACAAAGCACCGCAATCGAAGAACAACTTGCACAAAAGGAACAGGAGCTTTCGGAGATCCGCGCAAAATTACTTGAATTGACGGCCGGGAGTGAAAATATTACCGGGCAGAACAAAGTACTTGCAGAGCGAATGCTCAATATAAAAACGCAAATAGAGCGTATTGAAAACGAACTTACGGGCAACAGTGAGCGAAAAAAATCTATGGAAGACGCAATCCATGGTGATACAGGCGCAGAAAAGCAAAAGGAAAGCGCCATTGAGCTCAAAAAAGCAGAAATCGCAGCATTGGAGAAAGAAATTTCTGACCAAGATGCCGTACTGGAAAAGGAAAGCCGCGAACTGGAAGAGAGCAAAAGCGAAATGCTGGCCAATATCAATAAGCTTTCAGACGTAAAATCGAACATCAGCCGCTGTGAAGCAATGAAAGCAAGCATTGGGCAACGCAAGCAAAAAATCGCTCTCATGTTGGAGCAACTATTCCTGCAGCGCACCAATCTTGAAGAAGCACTGAAGGATCAGACGGCAAATACCGCGGTCTTTGATGAAACAAAGAAAAAACTGACGGCCGAAAAAGAAGAATGGCTTTCCCGCAGGCAGCAGTTGAATGCTGAGCGTGACAGCACAGGAATGCGGCTTTCTCAGATACAAGCAGAAGTACAGGCGGCCTCTTCACGGCTAAAAGTACTGCAGGAACTGAAAAAAGATTATGAGGGATTTCAGTTTTCAGTAAAAAAACTAATGACGCAGGCCGAAAACGATTCTCGCTTGAAAAGCCATATTTGCGGCGTTCTCGCACAGTTAATTTCGGTGCCGCAGCAGTTTGAGACCGCAATAGAGGCTGCCCTTGGCGCAGCGATGCAGAACATTGTAACTCCTACCGAGGATGATGCCAAGGCCTTAATTGAATTTTTGCGGCATACAGATTCAGGACGGGCAACCTTTCTGCCGATCTCAGCCATCCACGGCCGGAATTTAGACGCAAAAGAACAAGCGGCAATACAGCTTCCTGGTTGTTTTGGTACGGCGGCTGAATTGATTACATATGATGCTGAATATGACGGAATTATAAAAAATCTGTTAGGCAGAACCGTTATTACAGAAGATCTGGATATCGGTATTGCTATTGCGCGTAAAACAGCGCATGCGTTGAAAATCGTAACTTTAAAAGGGGATGTGATGAACGCGGGCGGCTCGATGAGCGGCGGCAGTATGCGCGGCAAAACTACCAGTCTTTTAGGGCGTGAGCGTGAAATTGAGCATCTTTTAAAAAGCATAAAAGAAAAAAATGCAGAAGTCGACCGTATCCAGGATCGAATGATGCATTTTGATGAGCAATCTAAACATATTACTGAAAAAATCATGGCGGCAGAGCAGCAACTGCATGCTATAGAAGTAGATTTTGCCAGAGATTACGAAAAGCTTTCCACTTTGCAAAATGATATGCAGGCCAGTTTAAATACAGAAAATGAGCTTTGTTTGGAAAGGGAACAGTTGGAAGATACCTTAAAGGAGATTGAGCAGGAATTAGAAACAATTGCCCGAATGCAGGGCAGTGTTGAAACCTCCAATACGGATGTGCAAGCAAGAATAAGCGCGCGTCAGTATGAATATAATAAAAAACAGTTAGAGCGCGAAAAATTGGCGCAAAAACTTACAGACAGCAAAGTGGAGTATGCAGGCTTGGAAAAAGAACTGGATGCCATGAAAAATAACGCTGTAAGAATGCAAGAACTTATAGAGGAACTTGAAACGAACAGATTGAACCTGATAGAAGAAGGAAGAGGGCTCTCCTTACAGCTGCAGCAAGCAGAGAAACAACAGCAAGAAAATCTTCTTCAGGCCGATGATATGCAAGACCAACTGCAGCGCTTTAAACATTTGGAAAAAGAAAAAGAAGCTGAAAAAGAAACGCTGGTATTGCTAAATAAAGAGAACGAGGAAAAAAGGCGCCGGTTTGAACAAGAAATCTACGATGCCGGTGAACGCAGGCATAAAATTGAAATGGCTATCAGCAAGGTAGATGCAGATCTCTCTTATTTGGAAAATCGGATATGGGAAGAGTATGAACTGACGCAAGCCGCCGCAGAAGAATTCCGGGATCCTGCCTTTAAGCAGAGCGGTGCGCAGACAGAGATCAACCGACTAAAAAAGGCGATCGGCGCATTAGGAAATGTCAATGTTAACGCCATTGAAGAATATATTGAAACCAAAGAACGTTTCGATTCTCTTACCAACCAACGTAATGATCTGCAAAAAGCCGAGGCGGATCTGAGAGAGATTATCACAGAACTGATAAAAAAGATGGACAAGCAGTTCCGAGAGCAATTTGCATTAATCAATCAGTATTTTGCCATAACATTCCGGGAGCTTTTTGGCGGAGGAAAAGCTGAATTAAAGCTTCAAAACGGAGAAAATGCACTGGAAGCGGATATTGAGATCGTAGCGCAGCCTCCTGGAAAAAGCCTGCAGCTGTTAAGCCTTTTATCCGGAGGAGAACGTGCGCTTACGGCAATTGCTATTCTGTTTGCCATGCTGCATTTAAAGCCGACGCCGTTCTGTATTTTGGATGAGATTGAGGCCGCACTTGACGAAGCAAACGTGGGAAATTTCGCTTCTTATTTAAGAAAATTTTCAAGCAATACACAATTCATTGTTATCACGCACCGGAAGCCTACCATGGAAGAGGCGGACAGCCTTTACGGTGTTGCGATGGAAGAAAAAGGCGTTTCAAAAATCGTTTCGGTAAAGCTTACATAAAGGAGATATGATGGGGATATTCAATAAAGACAGCTGGCTGAAAAAGCTGGCCGGCGGCCTGGCGAAAACAAAAAATAATATTTCACAAAAGTTGGACGAGCTCGTTAAATATTATAAAGAGATCAATGATGAATTTTTTGAAGAGCTGGAAATGGTTTTGATCTCTTCCGATATCGGCGTTCCGGCTACAGAAGCTATTTTAAAGGAGCTAAAAAGCAAAGTAAAGGCACAGAAAATTGGAAATTCTGAGCAGATCTATACGCTTTTGCGCCAGAGTATTGCAGATATTCTTACAAAAGCGGTAAAAGAGGATGCGGAAAGGTATCCGCTTTTACTGTTAATTACCGGAGTCAATGGCGTTGGTAAAACTACTGCTATCGGTAAATTGGCTAATTTTTACGGTAAAAACGGAAAATCCGTTATGGTAGCCGCGGCAGATACCTTCCGGGCGGCCGCGGCAGATCAGCTTACCGAATGGGCCAAACGCAGCGGTGCATTCATCGTCAGAGGATCCGATGGGGCAGATCCTTCCTCGGTAGTTTTTGACGCGATCGCCAGCGCGAAAGCAAAAAAAATCGACGTGCTGATCTGTGATACTGCCGGAAGGCTTCACAATAAAAAAAATTTAATGGATGAATTAGCCAAAATCGGCCGGGTTATCGGCAGGGAATATCCGGAAGCGCGGCGGCAGAATCTGATCGTGCTGGATGCTACAACAGGCCAAAATGCCCTGCAGCAGGTAAAGGGTTTTTCTGAGGCTGTAGGACTTGACGGAATTATTCTCAATAAACTGGACGGTACCGCTAAGGGCGGCGTAGCTGTAGCCATTGCCATGGAAATGAATCTGCCGATCCTCTATATCGGCGTGGGAGAGGGAATCGATGATTTACGTCCCTTTGACGCGCAGGATTTTGCTGCAAATATTCTTTAAAAGTGCTTGACAAAACCTCCGAATGGTTATATTATTTTGCTGTAAAGTATTTTTGCTTTACAGCTTTGCTTTGCAGGAGGTTCCGTTGTGGATTCAGGTACAGCTGTTATTATTCTTCTGGATACATACGAAAAACTGCTTACCGAAAATCAGGCAAAAATTCTGCGTATGCATTTTGACGAAGATCTTTCGCTCAGTGAGATCGGTGAGCTTTGTCAAATTTCAAGGCAGGCAGCACGGGACGCAATAAAAAAGGGACAGCAGCAGCTATATCATTATGAAGCTGCATTAGGTCTTGCGGAAAAAGAAAAAAAATTACGCCAAACGATAACAATGCTTGAAAAAAATACAGAGGATCCGTTAAAACTCAAAGAGGGTATCAAGCAGCTAAAAAAAATCATGGAGGAACCATAATGGCTTTTGAAGGATTAACCGAAAAACTGCAAAAAGTGTTCAAAGGCCTGAAGAGCAGGGGAAAGCTTTCTGAAAATGATGTAAAGGAAGCTATGCGCGAAGTCCGTATGGCGCTGCTGGAGGCAGACGTAAACTTTGCCGTTGCCCGGGATTTTATTAAAAAGGTTACAGAAAAAGCGGTAGGTGAAACGGTACTAAACAGCCTGACACCGGGACAGCAGGTTATAAAAATCGTAAACGAAGAACTGATTGAGCTGATGGGAGCTACCCATTCAAAACTGACAGTTTCTTCGGCTCCGCCTTCAGTTTATATGTTGTGCGGCCTGCAGGGTGCAGGAAAAACTACCATGTGCGCCAAGTTGGGCGGGTATTTAAAAAAGCAGGGGAAAAAACCGTTATTGGTGGCCTGCGATATCTATCGCCCCGCAGCAATCGAACAGCTGAAGGTTGTAGGCGCCCAAACGGAAATCGCTGTTTTTGAGCGCGGCACACAAAAGCCGCTGCAAACAGCGCAGGAAGCCATCAAGCATGCAAAAAGCTATTTATTTGATACCGTGATTTTGGATACCGCGGGCCGTCTGCATATCGACGAAGCGCTGATGCAGGAGCTTATAGAAATAAAAGAAGCAATCCACCCCACGGAGATCCTTTTAACCGTGGATGCAATGACCGGACAGGATGCGGTCAATGTTGCCCATGCTTTTAACGAGAAGCTCGGAATTGACGGCGTGATCCTCACAAAGCTTGACGGCGATGCCCGCGGTGGTGCGGCAATGAGCGTAAAGGCGGTCACCGGTAAACCTATTAAATTCAGCGGAATCGGTGAAAAATTGACGGACATCGAGGTTTTTCATCCTGATAGAATGGCTTCCCGTATTTTGGGCATGGGAGACGTTCTCTCCCTGATCGAAAAGGCACAGGAAAATTTTAATAACGAAGATGCTACAAAACTGGTAGATAAAATCAAAAAAAACCAATTTGACCTGCAGGACTTTTTAGAGCAGTTCAAGCAGATGCGTAAAATGGGCTCCATGAAAGACATTTTAAAATCGCTTCCGACAATGCCCGGCGTAGATACCAGTAAACTTTCCGAACAGGAAATCGATGAAAAACGCATCAACCGTTTGGAAGCAATTATTCTCTCTATGACAATGAAGGAACGCAAGAATCCTGATATTTTAAACGCATCCCGGCGGCGGCGCATTGCCGCGGGAAGCGGAACAAGTGTTCAGGAAGTAAACCAGCTTATCCGCCAATTCGAACAATCAAAGGCTATGATGAAAAAATTCGGTCTCTTTTCTAAAAAGGGTTTTCCTAAATTTCGATAAGTTTTGTTCTATGAACTTATAAAGATAAATTTTTTTAATTTTACTGGAGGATTGAAAAATGGTAAACATCAGATTAAAAAGAATGGGCGCAAAAAAGAATCCGTTTTATCGCGTAGTGGTTTCCGAAAGCCGTAATGCCCGAAACGGCAAATCCATTGCCAATTTGGGATATTATAATCCCATGACCGAGCCTGCTGACATTAAAATCGACGTTGAAGCTGCTAAAGATTGGATCAGCAAAGGTGCACAGCCTTCTGAAACCGTAAAAAAGCTGCTGAAGATCGCCGGCCTTGAGTAAGAAAGAGGAAACCTCTATGGAAGCTTTAGTGGAAT
>ERZ1673696.1778-NODE-1778-length-16750-cov-20.552621_pt1 | contig 16750 bp, 15 predicted proteins | sample MGYA00580226_ERZ1673696 | MGnify/ENA primary metagenome ERZ1673696 (study PRJEB41218, sample SAMN15661743) | gut metagenome | host: Homo sapiens | place: Canada: London | collected 2015-08-20/2019-03-30 | study: EMG produced TPA metagenomics assembly of... | reverse complement strand
GCAAATTTGCGACAACCTCTCCGTCAGCCTTCGGCTGCCAGCTCCCCTGCAAGGGGGAGCCTTGAGACACGAAAAGCCTCCCGTTCGGGAGGCTTTTCATATTTCTTATCCCGCGCAGCATTCCTTGATGACCGCGACGGCTTTTGCCAGCTGGCCCATGGGGATATTGAGGGCGGGGAGGAGGCGGAGCTTGTCTTTGGCCTTGATGACCAGCACGCCCTTTTCCCGGCAGGCGGCGATGATGTCCGCCGCGTTCTTTTCCGTCTGGATGCCGAGCATCAGTCCGAGGCCCGACACGCCGATGACGCCCTTTGCGCCCGCCAACTCCTGCCTGATATAGGCCGAGCGCGCCTGCACGCCCTGCAGCATCGCCTCGTCCAGCCGTTCGAGCACGTTGATCGCGCCCGCGCAGCAGACGGGGTTGCCGCCGAAGGTCGAGCCGTGCGTCCCGGCACTCAGCACGTTCTGCACCTTCTCGCCCAGCAGCGTCGCGCCCAGCGGCAGACCGCCCGCGAGCCCCTTGGCCGTCGAGACGATGTCCGGCTGCACGCCGTAGGTCATATAGCCGTAGAGCATGCCGCTGCGCCCGTTGCCGATCTGCACCTCGTCGCAGATGAGCAGCAGATCGTTTTCCTGACACAGCTTCGCCGCGCCCTTGACATACGCCTCGTCCAGCGGCATCACGCCGCCCTCGCCCTGCACGACCTCCATCATGACGGCCGCGCACTTGTTTTCCGCGATCAGCCGCGCAAGATCCGCCAGATCGTTCGGTTCGGCATAGACGAACCCGTCCGTCAGCGGCAGGAAATCGTGGTGGAACACATCCTGCCCCGTCGCGGCCAGCGTGGTGATGGTCCGGCCGTGGAAACTGTTTTTGAGCGTGATGATGGTGGAATATTCCTTGCCCTTCTTATCCTCCGACCATTTCCGGGCGGCCTTGATGGCGCACTCGTTCGCCTCCGCGCCGGAGTTGCCGAAGAAGACCTTCTTCATCCCGGTCTTCTCGCACAGCAGCTGTGCGAGCTTCGCGCAGGGCTCGGTGTAGTAAAGGTTCGAGATATGCTGCAGTGTTCCGAGCTGCTTTGTGACGGCCGCCATCCACTGCTCGTCGGCTACGCCGAAGATATCGACGGCGATGCCAGTGGACAGGTCGATGTACTCCTTGCCGTTCTCGTCCCAGACGAGCGAGCCCTTGCCCTTCACGATCGTGACGGGGAAGCGCGCATATGTGCCCGCGATATAGGTCTGGTCCAGCTTCTGAATGTCCATGATCCTTCCTCCTATCTGGTGAACATCGTGCCGATGCCTTCATTGGTGAGCATTTCAATGAGGATCGCGTGCGGGACCCGCCCGTCGATGATGAACACGCGCCGCACGCCCCATTCGATCGCGTTCCGGCAGCATTCCGCCTTCGGGATCATGCCGCCCTGGATGACGCCGGAGGAGACGAGCTCCGGCAGCTCATCGATGCGGATGGCCGGGAGGAGCGTGGACGGATCGTCCTTGTTCTGCAGGATGCCCGCAATGTCCGTCATGGCGATCAGACTCTCCGCGCCGAGCGCGCCCGCGAGGCGCGCGGCCGCCGTGTCGGCGTTGATGTTGTAGATATTGCCCGCGTCGTCATAGCCGACCGTGGATACGACGGGGATATAGCCCTTGTCGATCACGTCCAGGATCGGCTGGACGTTCACGTCCGTGATCTCGCCGACATAGCCGAGCTCCGGCTTTTTGACCGTTGCCTTGAGCATGTGCCCGTCGAGGCCGGAAAGGCCGATGGCGCTGCCGCCCTTGAGCTCGATGAGGTTCACGAGCGTTTTGTTGATCTTCCCGGCCAGCACCATCAGCGCCACACCGACGGCTTCCTCGTCCGTGACCCGGACGCCGTCAACGAAAGCGCTCTTCTTTCCCATTTTTCCGAGCGTCTGCGTGATCTCCGGTCCGCCGCCGTGGACGAGCACGACCTTGACGCCGATGAGCTGCAGCAGGCAGATATCCCGGATGACCGAGTCCTTCAGATGCTCCGAGACCATGGCGTTGCCGCCGTATTTGACCACAACGATCTTGCCGCTGTAGTCCTGGATATACGGCAGCGCGTGGACCAGCACGCGCGCCCGCTGGGCATTGGAAATATCCATATCTTTCTCCTCCCGTTACGTCCGGTAATCGCCGTTGATCTTCACATAATCATAGGTCAGGTCGCAGCCCCAGGCCGTCGAGACCGCGCTGCCGCTGTGCAGGTCGATGAGGATCTCGATCTCGCTCTCAAGCAGGATCTTCTTGGCCTCTTCCTCGGAAAAATCGACGCCCGCGCCGTCCTTGCACACAAGGATCGTCCCGGCTTTCGAGGCAAACTGCACGTCGATCCTGCCCACGTCGACCGGCGCGCCGGAATAGCCGATGGCACACAGCACCCGGCCCCAGTTGGCGTCCGCGCCGAACATGGCCGCCTTTGTGAGAGACGAGCAGATGACGCTCTTGGCGACGGTCTTGGCGATGTCCAGCGCCGCCGCGCCCGAGACCTTGCACTCGAGCAGCTTCGTCGCACCCTCGCCGTCGCCCGCGATGCAGCGGCACAGATACACTGTCACGGTGTTGAGCGCCTGCATGAAGGCCGTGAAATCTTTGCCCTCCGCCGTGATCTCCGCGTTTCCGGCAAGGCCGTTGGCCAGGACTGTCACCATGTCGTTGGTCGACGTGTCGCCGTCGACGGAGACCATGTTGAACGTGTTGGCGATGTCGGTCGAGAGCGCCTTCTGCAGCATGGCAGGGGAGATGGCGCAGTCGGTCGTGATGAACACGAGCATCGTCGCCATATTGGGGTGGATCATGCCGGAGCCCTTGCAGATGCCGCCGATCCTGCATTCCTTGCCGCCCACAGTGAAGCTGACGGCGATCTCCTTGCGCTTGGTGTCGGTGGTCATGATGCCCTCGGCGGCCTCGGCCGAGTGCGGGCCGAGATTTTTGACCAGCTCCGGGATCCCGGCGGCGATGGGCGCGATATCGAGCGGCTGCCCGATGACGCCCGTCGAGGCCACGACGACGTCGGAGCTCTGGATCTGCAGGGCCTGGGCCAGCAGCTCGCTCATCTGCTCGGCGATCTCAATGCCGTTGGCGTTGCAGGTGTTGGCGTTGCCGCTGTTGCAGATGACGGCCTGTGCCTTGCCGTTGGCAAGATGCTGCTTCGTCACGACGAGCGGCGCGCCCTTGACCAGATTCGTGGTGTAGACCGCTGCCGCGCTGGCCGGGACACTGGAATAGATCAGCGCCAGATCCCGCTTCGTTTTATTCTTCCGGATGCCGCAGTGGACGCCCGCGGCCGTAAAGCCCTGCGCGGCGCACACGCCGCCTTCGATCGTTTTCATCTGTGTTTCCTCCCACATTACAGTTCCAGACCCAGCGTTTTCTCCGCGCCGGTCACAAGATTCATACATTCCACGGCCGCGCCGGACGCGCCCTTGCCGAGGTTATCATAGACGGCCAGCAGGAGCATTCGCTCCTCATTGCCGGCCACGGCGATCTGCATGCTGTCCTTCCCGGCCAGCGCCGCGGCGGATAGAAAGCCGCCCGCGTCCGCCGCGTCGGTGTAGGAGACGACCGGCCCCGTGTACAGTGCCTGATAGACTGCCCTGACGTCCTGCATCGAAGCGCCCGGCTTCAGCCACTGCGCAAACAGCGGGACCGTGACCTGCATGCCGCTGTAAAAGTCCGATACGACCGGGCAGAATACCGGCTCGCTGGCAAGCCCCGTCATCTGCTTCATTTCCTTCAGATGCTTGTGTGTCTGGCCGAGCGCGTACTGCCGCGGCGCGTCCAGCAGCGCGCTGCGCGCGGGCGCCTCATACTCCGCGATCATCTTCTTGCCGCCGCCCGAGTAGCCGGTCAGCGAATAGCAGCTGAGAAGCGCGTCCTTGTTCAGCAGTCCTGCTGCCACAAGGGGATGCACCAGCGCGATAAACCCGCTTGCGTGGCAGCCGGGCACGGCGATGCGCCTGGCCTGCCGGATGCGGGCCTCCTGCAGTGCGGAGAGCTCCGGAAAGCCGTAGCACCAGCCGGGAGCCGTGCGGTGCGCCGTCGAGGTGTCGAGCACAACAGTGTCCGGGTTTTCCACCCACGACGCCGCTTCCTCCGCCGCTGCGTCCGGCAGACACAAAAACGCGACGTCTGCCTCGTTGAGCAGCTGCCTGCGGCGGCCTTCGTCCTTTCGCTCCGCTTCCGGAAGCGTCAGAAGCTGGATGTCGCTGCGCGCTTGCAGACGGTCGAAGATGCGCAGGCCGGTCGTCCCGGCGCTGCCGTCGATAAACACCTTTTTCATCGAGATCCCTCCACAGCCGGGGCCACCCGGCTCTTTGATGCGACTAATATACACCATCATGCATGATTATGCAAGTATTTTCTGCAAAGTTTGAATATTTTGTTCTAATTATACATTACGGCGTGCATATCATGCATACGTTTGGACACTTTGACGCGCAAAAAAACCGCCCGCCGGATTTTTTCCGGCGGGCGGCTGTTTGCATGCGGAGACAGATATGCTATACTCAAAGAAAAAACCACAGGAGGCCACCTATGCTTCTGCAGAGTCTTCACACCCACAGCCTCTACGACGACGGACAGGACACGCTCGCGCGCATGGCGCAGAACGCCGAAGCCGCGGGCCTGGACGCCCTGGGCTTCAGCGGGCACAGCCCGCTTCCGTTCGCAAACGATTGGGCGATCGACCAGAGCTGTCTGGCAGATTATCTGCGCGAGGCGCGCAGCCTGCAGGCGGACTTTCGCGGCCGCTTTTCCCTCTACTGCGGGCTGGAGTGGGACAGCTGCTCGCCGCTGCCGGAGCAGAAGCTCGATTATCTGATCGGCTCCGTCCACTATTTTCCCGCCCTGCCGGACGGCACGCGCTTCACCGTCGACGGCAGCGCGCAGCTGCTGGCGCAGTGTGCGCAGGTGCAGTTCGGCGGCGACATGGCGGCGCAGGCCGACTGCTACTACGCGCTCGTCGCCCGCCTGGCAGAGGTCCCGCAGGTCGATATCGTCGGCCATTTTGACCTCATCACGAAGTTCGATGAGCCGCACACGCGCTATCCCATCGTCCCGCCCAGCGCACGCGCCGCGATGGAGCGGCTGGTCCGGTCAGGGAAGATCTTCGAGATCAATACCGGTGCGATCAGCCGCGGCTACCGGCAGACGCCGTATCCCGCCGAGCCGCTTCTGCGCCTGCTGCGGGAGATGGACGGGAAGATCCTCTTCACCGCCGATGCCCACCGCGCCTGCGACGTCGCCTTCGGCTATGCCGAAGCTGTTGCGCTTGCCTGCCGCTGCGGCTTCGATACCTTCTGGCGTCTGACCGAGGAGGGCTTCGTCCCCGCGCCGCTGCATCGCGCCCTCACATAAAAAGCACCACGACCGCCCCGGCAGCCAGATCGCTGCCGGGGTCGTTTGCTGCTATGTAGTCAAATTGTAAAATTCCGTCAGGGCTGCCGCTCAATCCGCGCTGCTCAGCGCCAGAAGATCCTCCAGCATCCGCGAGAGCTCTTTTCTGCTCAGCTCCTCCTGCACGCGCAGCTTCCCGTCCTTTTCCGTCAGCAGGTCAGAGGCATAGGCCCAGCGGACCGCATCCTCCGCGTCGGCGTCGATCTCGTCCGCGTCCGTGAACTGCGTCAGATCAACGTCCGCGCCTGCCTCGGTGTCCAGCCCCAGCTGCTTTGCCATCTGATAGAGCGTCTTTGCCGCCTCCTGCCGCGTCAGCGGAGTGTCAGGATCGTAATCGGGCAGGGGAGCGGCTTCTTCGTCCGAAGCCTGCGTCCAGTGCGCGTAGAGCGTCGTATCCGCCGTCAGATGCAGCGGCTGCTGCGTGTCGACGGGTTCCTCGTCTTCCGTGTACCAGCCGTCAAAGGCGGCGTCCTCCCGTTCGGGGTCGTTGACATACAGATCCGCAAGGCTCTTGCCCTGTGCAGCTTCCAGCGTGACGGGCTCGTCATTCTCGTCCGTCACGAGCGTGAGGGTATAGACGGCCTCCTGCAGCTGCAGGTCCGTAAAGCCGTTTTCATGCACGGCGCTGATGCAGAGCGTCGGATCGTCGCTCGTAAAGTTCTCCGAGAAATCATCCGCGTAGCCGGTCAAAACGGCCTGCTCCGCCTGGCCGCTGACGCCGACGCGTGCCTGCTTGTCAAGACCCAGCGCGCCGATCGTTACCGTGCCGGTCTCATCCAGCCAAAGGTTGTTCTGCGCGTCCTGCGCGCGGTTGCCGGTGAGGTTCGTCGTGCCGCAGAGCTCCAGTTCGCCCGCGCAGTACACGCCGCCGCCCAGGATCTGCCGCTCCGAAGCCTTCATTTCGCCCGTCAGCCGGTTGCCCGCGATGACGCAGCTGTCGATCACGGCCTTCGCGTGCGCTGCGATGACAACGCCCGCGCCGTACCGGCCCTCGTTGTCGATGATATTGACGCCGGACAGATACAGCTGGTTATAGTCGCCCACGCTGATGGCTCCGGCCGTCGCGCCGGTGATGCGGCCGCCCGCGAGCGCGTTTTTCTCGTTCGCCGCGATATAGGCCTCCTGCCAGGCAAAGCTCCCGTCGTCAAAGATCAGCTCACCGGCCTCGCCGACATAGTAGTTGCTCGAGGTCCCGGCCCCGTTGCAGTCCGTGATGGTCAGCACCGAGGGCTCCGCCCCTTCGCCGCTGACGGCAAGGTAAATGATGCAGCCCTCCGCGCCGTTTGCGAGCGAGAGGGAATAGCCGTTCAGGCAGAGCGTCACCTGCACGCCGTTTTTCGCCACGCACAGCGGCTCGTCCAGCGTCCAGTCCTCCGTCAGATAGTAGCAGCCGCTTTCCAGCTGCCCGCCGCGCACCGTCAGCGGCTCGAAAGCCGGTTCCTCACAGGCGTCCTCGCGGTTGACTGCGTGGATGTGCGTGCCGTCCGCCGGCGCTTCCTCTGCGGCCGCATCCGTTTCTGCCGCCGCATCCTGCTCCGGCTTTTCGGCAGTTTCCGTGTTTGCTTCTGCCGCAGCCGCATCGGGCTGTGTCCCGTCGGCGGGCGCAGCTTCCGCTTCTGCGACCGTGTCCGCCGCCTCCTGCGCGGGCTGCTCTGCGGTCTGATCGTCCGCCGCGGCCGCGCACACGCTGCACAGCCCCACGACGAGCGCCAGGATCAGCACCAGGCTGAGCCATCTTTGTTTCTTCATGTCCTTCTCCTCCTGTGGTTGGAGTATTATGTTTACCAAAAGAGTACCATATTTGCGCTGTATTTTCAACGTTTTTCTCCGGTTTTAAGCAAATATTAAACTTTTTTCTGCCAACATCACCATATATGGGCCAAAACCTCCCGCCTTCCGCAACATCTTGTTTTCCGTTGACAGGCCCGTCCTCCGCACACTATAATATCTTCTGGCATTTCACAGAAAGAAGGCGTCCGGATGGATCAGAAAAACGCGTTTCTCGGCACGGAGCCGATCGGCAGACTCCTGTTCCGGCTGGCGATCCCGACGGTGATCGCACAGCTCGTCAATATGCTCTATAATATTGTAGACCGCATCTATATCGGCCACATGCCGCAGGTCGGCAGCCTGGCCCTGACCGGTCTTGGCGTCTGCACGCCGATCATCCTGATCGTGTCGGCCTTCGCTGCGCTCGTCGCCTCAGGCGGCGCACCGCGCGCGTCCATCAGCATGGGCAAGGGCGATCTGCAGACGGCCGAGAAGATGCTCGGCGGCTGCTTCTCCCTGCAGCTTGGCATCTCCGCCGTGCTGACCGCGGCGCTTCTCATCTGGAACCGCGATCTGCTTCTTGCCTTCGGCGCGAGCGGGCAGACCATCGATTATGCCGCCGACTATATGCAGATCTACGCCATCGGCACCGTCTTCGTTCAGCTGACGCTCGGCATGAACGCGTTCATCACCGCCCAGGGCTTTGCGCGGGAGGGGATGCTCACCGTGCTGATCGGCGCCGTGTGCAATATCGTGCTCGACCCGATCCTGATCTTCAAGCTCGGCATGGGCGTGCGCGGCGCTGCGCTGGCGACCATCGTCTCACAGGGCGTGTCGTGCCTGTGGGTCGTGCTGTTCCTGTTCAGCAAAAAAAGCGTCCTGAAGCTGCGCGTGCAGAACTTTCTGCAGAGCCCGCGGCTCATCCTGCCTTGCGTGGGCCTCGGCACGGCGACGTTTATCATGCAGGCGAGCGAGAGCGTGCTCTCCGTCTGCTTCAATTCCTCGCTGGCCCGCTACGGCGGCGATATCGCCGTCGGCGCCATGACCATCCTCACGAGCGTTATGCAGTTCGCGCTCCTGCCCCTGCAGGGGATCTCGCAGGGCGCGCAGCCGATCCTGAGCTATAACTACGGCGCAAAGAACGTCGAGCGCGTCAGAAAGACCTTCCGCGTGCTCCTGACCGTCTGCCTGACGTATTCCGCGCTGATCTGGGCGTTTGTCATGCTTTGCCCGCGCGTGTTCGCCGGGATCTTCACGCCGGACGCCGAACTGATCGAATTCACCGGCCGCGCCCTTCGCATCTACTGCGCGGTGCTGGCGATCTTCGGCATCCAGCAGGCCTGCCAGATCACCTTCGTCTCCATCGGCAAGGCCGTCTGCTCCATCATCGTGGCCGTCATGCGCAAATTCGTCCTGCTCATCCCGCTGATCTACCTGCTGCCGCACCTCGTCCCGGACCCGACCCTGGGCGTCTACCTGGCCGAGCCCGTCGCCGATACCCTCGCCGTGACCTTCACCTCCATCCTCTTCTCCCACCAATTCCGCAAAGCCCTCCGCACCCTCGAATCGGAACGCAGCGCGTAAAAGAGAAAAAGGCCCGCCGCGCAGCAGCACGGCGGGTCTTGGTTTATTCCTCCGGTTTATCGTCCTCATCCGGCGTTTTTTTATGCGCCTGTTCGATCGTATGGATCAGGAAGGCGCCCATTGCGGCGATCGCGCCGACGATGCCCCAGCCGGAGCTGTTTGCCGCCGATGCGCCGATCAGTTCGAGCAGGAAGCTGAAGGCCAGCGTGCCTGCCAATGCCCAAATCGCCATATCCGTACCTCCCAGTTATCTTTTTTTTCAGGATAGCACACGGGGCCGGGAAAAGCAAGGCGTCAGGCTTCCAGCTTGTACTTTTCCTCAAACGCGTTATACTGGAGCAAGAATTCGTTGCTGCCGGATTTGACGTCGCCGAGATACTTGTGCAGGTCGATGCGCTCGTTCTTCATGTCGAGCAGACAGCCGGCGATGTTCGAGCAGTGGTCGGACACGCGCTCGAGGTTCGTCAGCAGGTCGGAGAGCACGAAGCCCGCAGCCAGCGAGCATTCGCCGCGCTGGAGTCTGGCGATATGGTTCGTGCGCAGCTCGTCCTTGAGCTTGTCGATGACCTGTTCGAGCGGCTCGACCTGCCGCGCCAGCGCCAGATCGTCCTGCAGGAATGCGCGGCTCGTCAGATCGACGATCTCGCCGACCGCGTCCAGCATGGTCTGCAGCTCCTTCTGCGCCGTCGGCGTGAATGAGACGCCCTTCTCCTTCAGCTCCTCAGCGGATTCGATGATGTTGACGGCGTGGTCCGCGATGCGCTCGAAATCGCCGATCAGATGCAGCAGCATCGACGACTCTACGCTGTCCTGCTCGCTCATCGGCTGCGTGGCCAGATGCACGAGGAAGGTGCCGAGCGTGTCCTCATACCGGTCGGTATCGTCCTCACGCCTGCGGACCGAGGCGGCCAGCTCCGGCGTGAAGTGCAGCACGGCCTGCAGGCTCTCATGCAGCGCCAGCTCCGCGTCGGCGGCCATGCGCTTGGTCAGCTCCTCGCTCTTGACGAGCGCGATGGCCGGCGTGGCGAACAGACGCTCGTCCAGCACGGCGGCGGTATCGGGGTGATCCGTCTCCGGGATCAGCCGGTACGACAGCTTTTCCAGCAGCCCGCAGCACGGCAGCAGCATCAGCGTGCACAGCACATTGAAGATCGAGTGGATGACCGCGATCTGGAACGTGTCGATCGGCTGGTCAACAAAGGAGAAGTGCAGCAGCAGATTTGCCGTCTCAAATACCGTCAGCCAGACGATCGTGCCGATGATATTGAAGCTCAGATGCACGACGGCGGCCCGGTGGGCATTTTTATTCGTGCCGACGGACGAGAGCATGGCCGTCACGCAGGTGCCGATATTCTGGCCCATGATGATGGGGATCGCCGCGCCGAAGCTGACCGCGCCGGTCGACGAGAGTGCCTGCAGGATACCGACCGAGGCGGACGAGGACTGCACGATGCCGGTCAGAATCGCACCGGCCAGCACACCGAGAATGGGATTGGAGAACATCAGGAAGAACTTCGTGAAGTTCGGGTCGTTGCGCAGGCCCGAGACCGAGCCGGACAGCGACTCCATGCCGAACATCAGCGTCGCAAACCCGAGCAGGATGAGGCCCGTGTCCTTTTTCTTGCCCTTGCCGGTCAGATACAGAATGATGCCGATCACGGCCAGCACCGGCGTGAACGACGACGGCTTCAGCAGCTGCAGAAACAGGCTGTCGCCGCTGATGCCGGACAGCGACAGCAGCCACGCCGTGACCGTCGTGCCGATGTTCGCGCCCATGATCACCGGGATCGACTGCCGCAGGCTCAGAAGCCCGGAGTTGACAAAGCCGACCACCATGACCGTCGTCGCCGACGACGACTGGATCACCGCCGTCACGGCAAGTCCCGTCAGCAGGCCGGAAAACCGTCCGCTCGTCAGCTTCGCCAGAATGGCCTTCAGCGAGCCGCCCGCCCGCTTTTCCAGCGCCGTCCCCATCACGCTCATGCCAAACAGGAACAGGCTCAGCGAGCCGAGCATGGTCAAAAAGTCAAAAATCGTCATTTCACAAAGATCCCTTTCCGTATTTCTCTTGTGTTCTGACCCTACTATAAATTTAAAATGTCAAAAGCGCGTGCATGCCCGTGTTAAATCTTCGTGAGATTTCTCCGCGGATGTTAAATCCATCGAAAATCCGTGTAAAACAGCGGCCAAAAAGGAAAGCCGGGCTTCCCTCTGGGTGGGGAAGCCCGGGTTTGCTTATTTCGTTCTGCTGCAGCCGGTGCAGCTGTCTTCGGGTTTGATGCAGGGTTCGTTTTTGCCGGGGAAGAAGGCGTCCATCGGGAACTCGATCTGGCTGAAAACGTCGCAGGGGCTCTCGGTGCTCGCACCGCCGACCGGCGGGCAGGTCTTCGAGGGGACGCAGTAGTCGAACGTCGGGATGAGCAGCTGCGTGTCGCGCTCGAGCCGGACGATGGAGAACTGCCCGATGGTCACGAGCAGCCGCTTGCATTCGCCGGTCAGCACCAGCGGCTCGTCGAAGCAGCCCAGCAGCGCCTCGGGGATGGAGGGAGCGGTCTCGCTCTGGCAGCAGCAGCCGCACGCCTCCATCACGCGCGAGCCGAGGATGATCGGGTCGACCGTCTCGGCAATGGCCCGCGGCAGCGAGACCGACTGCAGCGACTTTTTGCAGAGGCACGTCAGATCGTCCTTGCTCGAGAAGATCCGGGCGCAGGTCTCGCCGCCGAACAGCACCAGCCGCTTCGAGAAGACCGCCAGGCCCGTGACCGTATTCGTCCGCCCGGCCGAGAGCGTCGCGTCGGCGATGACGCGGTAGTAGAAGGTAACGTCGACCGTAAAGTAGCCGGAGGAGTAGGGGACACACTCCACCTGAACATCGACAAACAGCAGCTCCACGAACCGCGCCTTCGCGCTCGCCGCGCAGTCCAGCGTGTGCTGGGAGTCCACCGTTAAGTACACGCGCAGATCTTCAATGCAGTCTTTGGCAAGGCAGCTGTCCGTGATTTTCCCCGTATGCACGCAAACAGCCTCACGGATGCCGCGCAGATCACAGGTCTTGCCAGCCTGTGCAGGTTCAGACATTCGGATGACCTCCTATTATATGATCGTAAAGGTTCGCGTGGCCGAAACCAGGGTCGTTCACGCTTCGCTTTCATAACAGTTTATGCAGCGCCGGGCGCATGTGAAACTCCGCGGAAGGAAATTGGCCCCGAAATTGCGTGGACAAATGCGGAAATATGTGCTAAGATGATATGCGTATGATTCTAAATTGGTGAGGTATGCCTGCACATGAAACTGGATATCATGGGCCTGCAGTTTGATAACGTCACGATGGATGAGGCCGCCGCCCGCGCCGGACAGATCCTCGCGGGAGACAGGACCTGCTACGCCGTGACCCCCAACGCCGAGATCGCCTACGAAGCCCTGCACGACGAAAAGCTCCGCGCGCTCATCAACGGCGCGGATCTTGTCCTGCCGGACGGCGCCGGCGTCGTCCTGGCCTCGAAGCTTTTAAAGACGCCGCTCAAGCAGAAGGTCGCGGGCGTCGACTTTGCCGACCGTCTGCTCTCCATCCTCGAGAAGACCGGCGGCGGCCTGTTCCTGCTCGGCAGCAAGCCCGGCATCGCAGAGCTTGCTGCGCAGAAAATGCTCGAAAAGCACCCGAAGCTGCATATCTGCGGCATGAACGACGGCTATTTCAAGGACGAAGCCCCGATCATCGAGAAGATCAACGCCGCCCGGCCCGATGTGCTCTTTGTCTGCCTCGGCGCGCCGAAGCAGGAGCTTTTCATGAAGGACCATCTGGACGCGCTGCACGTCAAGCTCATGATCGGCCTCGGCGGCTCGCTTGACAGCTTCGCGGGGACCGTGAAGCGCGCGCCGAAGTGGATGATCCGCTGCAATCTGGAATGGCTCTACCGGCTCATCAAGGAGCCGAAGCGGTTCGGACGTATGCTCCGGCTGCCAAAATACCTGTTTGCCGTGCTCGGCAAACGGATAAGAGGGTAAACAACATGGGAAAACTGATCGTGTTTGAGGGTACCGACGGTACCGGAAAATCCACACAGTTCGCACTTCTGACCAAGCGGCTGCAGAGCGAGAACATCCCGTTCCGCCGTCTGCAGTTTCCGCAGTATCTCGAGCCGTCGTCGGCGCTCATCCGGATGTATCTCAACGGCGAGTTCGGCGACGACCCGAACAGCGTCAACGCCTACGCGGCCTCGACCTTCTACGCGGTCGACCGCTACGCGTCCTATCAGCGCGTCTGGAAGGACGATTACGCAGCGGGCGGCCTCATCCTGTCGGACCGCTATACGACGTCCAACGCCGTCCACCAGGGCGGAAAGCTCGAGGGAGCGGCGCGGGAGGAATTCTTCTCCTGGCTCTATGACCTGGAATTTTGCCGCATGGGCCTGCCGAAGCCGGATCTGGTTTTGTGCCTCGACATGCCGGTGGAGATCGCCGAGACGCTCATGCGCAAGCGCGAGAGCGACACCGGGACGAAGGCCGACATCCACGAGCGCAACGACAAGTATCTGCACCAGTGCCGCGAGGTCGCGCGGCAGGCCGCAGCCTACTTCGGCTGGACGGTCGTCTCCTGCGTGAAAGACGGGAAGCTCCGTTCGATCGAGGATATTCACGAGGAACTGTATTCGAACGTAAAAAAATGTCTGGAGGAAGCATAATATAATGGTATATATGATCTTGGGTACCGGCTTTGAGCCGATGGAAGCCATTGCGCCGTGCGACATTCTGCGCCGCGGCGGCGTGGAAGTGCAGCTCGCCGGGATCGGCGGGACGCTGATCGAGGCCGGTCACGGCGTGCGCGTGCAGGCCGACTGCCGCGTGGAGGATCTGAAGCTGGCTTCGACCGACATGGTCATCCTGCCCGGCGGCCTCGGCGGCGTGCATTCGATCCTCGCCTGCGATACCGCCATGAATTTTATCCGCCTTGCCTATGCGGACGGAAAATATATCGCGGCCATCTGCGCCGCCCCCACGATCCTAGCCCAGCTGCACATCACCGACGGCCGCAAGGCCACCTGCTATCCGGGCCTCGAGGAGAAGATGGGCGCCGCCGTCATGACGGCCTGCGGCGCTGTGCAGGATGGCCGCGTCATCACCGGCCGCGCGGCGGGCTCGGCTGACGAGTTTGGCCTTCTGTGCCTGCAGGCGCTGAAGGGGAAGGCCGCCGCGGATCAGGTCGCGGCCGACATCGTCTACCGCGCATAAGGGAGGAACACATGGCTGAACAGAACCCCAACGCCCGCCCGGACGAACAGACGCCCGAGCAGGACGCGCTGGAAAAAAGTCTGGAAGAGCTTTCGCTCGATGAGCTGCTGGCGTCGGTCAAGGACGATCTGGCCCGCGTCGACGCGATGATGGACGGGCCCGGCGATGCGGCGCAGCCCGAACAGCCGGATGCGCCTGCGCCCGACACGCCGGACGCCGCCGAAGAAGCGCCTAAGCCCGGCATGCAGCCGCTCTTTGAGCCGAAGATCCCGGAGGAATACGCGGATCTGACCGTCGACCAGGAGACGCAGCCGGAGAGCCAGGAGCCCGAAAAGAAGCGCCCGCGGCTGCCGTCCGGCATCCGGGTGCTGCTGTACGTGTGCTGCGTGCTGGCAGTGGCTGTGCTGCTGGCCGTGGCGGTCTGGCGCTGCGCCGACGACGTGCTGTCGCTGACGAAAGAGGACGCCGAGGTCACCGTCTCCATCCCCGACGGCGCGACGATCTCGCAGATCGCCGGAGAGCTCAAAAGCAAGGGCCTCGTGCGCTATGAGACCCTGTTCAAATTCTACTGCTGGGCCTCCCACGCGGAAAAGACCATCGAGCCCGGCACCTATACGCTGAACAGCCGCTACGACTATCACGCCCTCGTCAGCAACATGATCGAGGCCAGCCCCGACCGTGCGGTCGTCGAGGTCACCATTCCCGAGGGCTACGAGTGCGAGGATATCTTCCGCCTGCTCGAAGCTGACGGCGTCTGCTCCTATCAGGATCTGGCCGATACCGCGGCGAGCTACGAATTTGCCTATGACTTCCTGCAGGAGATCCCCTACGGCAGCGAAAACCGGCTGGAGGGCTATCTCTTCCCGGATACGTACCAGTTCTATATGAGCGACGATCCGGCGAACGTCATCGACAAATTCCTGCGCAACTTCGATAACAAATTCACCGACGATCTCTACGACGCGCTGGACGCGCTCAACGACCGGCTGGCCCAGCGCATGCGCACGAACGGCTTCACCGAGACCGAGATCACGGACGGCAGACTCTCGCTCTACGACCTCATCACCGTCGCCTCTCTCGTGGAGAAGGAGACCGCGAAGACCTCCGAGAGCGCCTCCATCGCCTCCGTCATCTACAACCGCCTGTGCAGCAAGCTCTATCCCTGCCTCGAGATCGACGCGACCATCCAGTACGCGCTCGCCGAGCGCAAGGAAGTGCTCTCCAACGCGGACAAGGGCGTCATCAGCCCCTATAACACCTACACGAACGCCGGTCTGCCCGCAGGCCCGATCGCCAACCCCGGTATGAACTCCATCCGTGCGGCGCTGTACCCGGCCGAGACCAATTATTACTTCTACGCCCTGAACGCCGACGGCGTCCACCACTTCTCCGAGACCTATTACGAGCACCAGAACTTCCTGGCGGAGCTCGCGGGCAAGACCCAGCCGGACGAGGAGCAGACGGACGCGCCCGCGGACGGCGAAGAGACTACCGATACGGAGAATCAGACAGATGGACAGACGTAAGCCGGAGCTTCTGAGCCCGGCAGGGGATATGGAAAAGCTGCGCATGGCCGTCGCCTACGGCGCGGACGCCGTGTATCTGGCAGGCACGAGCTTCGGCATGCGCTCGTTCACCGGCAACTTTACGCCGGACGAGCTGCCGAAGGCGGTGCAGCTGGCCCACGCCGCGGGCGTGAAGGTCCACTGCACGGTCAATATCATGCCCCGCAATGATGAGGCCGCCGCGCTCCCGGCCTATCTCGAGCAGCTGGATGCTGCGTGCGTCGACGCGCTCATCCTCGCGGATCTCGGCGCGTTTACGCTGGCAGGGAAGTACGCCCCGCGCTGCGAGCGGCACATCTCCACCCAGCAGTCGATCGCCAACTACGTCTGCGCGCAGAGCTGGTTCGACCTCGGCGCGCGCCGCGTGGTGCTCGCACGGGAGCTGAGCCTGCAGGAGATCCTGACGATCCGCGAGCGGGTCTCGCCCGAGCTCGAGCTCGAGACCTTCTGCCACGGCGCAATGTGCGTCTCCTATTCCGGCCGCTGCCTGCTCAGCAACTATATGACCGGCCGCGACTCTAACCGCGGCCAGTGCGCCCAGCCCTGCCGGTATCAGTACGCCCTGATGGAAGAAAAGCGCCCCGGCGAATACTTCCCGGTCTTCGAAGACGAAAAGGGCACGTACATCATGAATTCCCGCGATATGTGCATGATCGACCATCTGGACGAGCTCTGCGACGCCGGGATCGACTGCCTGAAGATCGAGGGCCGCGCCAAATCCGCCTATTATGCCGCCATCGTCACCGGCGCCTACCGCCACGTGCTCGACGACGTGTGGGCCGGCCGCGCGCCGGATCCCGTCTGGCGCGATGAGGTGGACCATGTCTCTCACCGCCACTACTCCACCGGCTTCTACTACGGCCAGCCCGGCCAGTTTACCGAGGATTCCCGCTATCTGCGCCAGTGGCAGATCTGCGCCGTCGTGGAAAGCTGCGACGCGCAGGGGAACGCGGTCCTGAGCCTGCGCAACAAGTTTGCCGCCGGCGATACCGTCGAGCTCGTCGGCCCGGACTTCCGCCCGCTTTCGTGGCAGGTCCCGCCCATGGAGGATATGGACGGCATCCCGCTGTCCGAGCCGCGCACCCCGCAGATGCGCTTCCGCGCCAAGCTCCCCGCCCAGGTCCCGCCCCTCTCCTTCGTCCGCCACGCGGTCGAACTCTCCGGCCGATAAAAAA
>ERZ1673696.1771-NODE-1771-length-16779-cov-4.823726_pt1 | contig 16779 bp, 14 predicted proteins | sample MGYA00580226_ERZ1673696 | MGnify/ENA primary metagenome ERZ1673696 (study PRJEB41218, sample SAMN15661743) | gut metagenome | host: Homo sapiens | place: Canada: London | collected 2015-08-20/2019-03-30 | study: EMG produced TPA metagenomics assembly of... | reverse complement strand
ATATTGCAGGGATATCAGTATAAAGATACGAAGCCATTTGGATGTAAAGAGAAAAAATGGTGAGTATATCGGTGCATTTGTTCCCTATGGGTATGAAAAATCGGATGATGATAAACATAAGCTGGTTATTGATATTTATGCAGCCGGTATTGTGAAGGAAATTTTTCGGCTAAAGCTTCACGGAATGAGTCAGGATGCAATAGCAACACAGTTGAATAATGAGGGTGTGCTTGCACCTATGGAATATAAGCAGAGTACAGGGAGCGGTTATCAGACCGGATTTTTACAGAATGATAAGTCGGTATGGAGTTCAGTCACAGTCCGCAGGATTCTTGAAAATGAGATTTACATTGGAAATCTTGTTCAAGGCAAAAGAACGACACCAAATCATAAAGTGAAGCAGGAGGTTGTTAAGCCGGAATCTGACTGGATAAGAATCGAAAAAAATCATGAGCCGATTATTAATGACAGGGATTTTGAGATTGTTCAAAGGTTGTTGGGAATGGATACGAGAATATCTCCGGATTCAGATATGGTCTATAATCTTTCAGGTATTGCAGTATGTGCAGACTGTGGTTCACCAATGACAAGAAAAATTACAACAGCAGGTGATAAGAAATACGCTTACTATATCTGCTCTAATCATAAATTGACAAAGCAGTGTTCACAGCACTCAATATCAGTATCGTTATTAGAGGATACGGTGCTTGAAATGTTAAAGCTTCATATCAAAAACGTAATGAATCTGGAAGAAATACTTGATTATATTGGAACAATTCCTTTCCAGCAGCTTGATGTAAAAAGTCTTGAAGCAAGAAAACAGAAAAAACTTGAGGAAGTTGAGAAGTGTAAAAGACTGAAAACTTCACTGTATGAAGATATGAAGGACGGAATTCTTACTAAAGAAGAATATCTTGAACTTCATGAGGCATATCTGAAAAAAGCAAAAGAGGGAGAAGAAATAATTCGCCAGATTGAGAGAGACATTGCTTTAATTTTTGAGGAGAAGGATGATAAGCATCTCTGGATGAATTATTTTACCGAATACAAGGATATTAAGGAACTGACCAGGGACGTGGTTGTAAAACTGATTTCTGAGGTAAGGGTTTCAGAGAATAAAGAGATTGAAATCGTATTTGACTTTGATGATTGTTATAAGAAGTTATTAGAATCAGTCGAAAAACTTGGTTATCAAGTAGATAAAGAACCGGGTGGACAATTAAATATCAGCAGAAGGGAGGCTGTGTAATATGGCAAGAAAAAGCAGAAAAAATATGATGCTACAGGAAAACACAGCCTTACCGGATAAAGAGAAGAAGGTACTTTTTAAGGCTGGATTATATGCAAGACTGTCCCATGAAAAGGAAGAGAACATTGAGAGAGGGACAATCGAAACACAGATGGAACTTATGAAGAATTATGTTAAAGATCACGAAGATATTGTAATTGAAGAGGAATATTATGATGCTTCCTTTACCGGTACTAATTTTGAAAGACCGGATTTTAAGCGAATGCTTGAGGATGCAAAAACAGGAAGAATTAACTGTATTATAGTTAAGGATTTATCGAGACTTGGCAGAAATTATGTGGAGATGGGGAACTACATTGAAAGAGTGTTTCCTTTTCTCAATGTAAGATTCATTGCTGTTACGGATGATTTTGACTCGTTCAGACCGGGCACAGACCTTATGATGCCTTTGAAAAACATCGTAAATGAGTTTTATGCTAAGGATATTTCAAAGAAAGTTTCAACTGCACATCGTAGAAAATGGACTACTGATGAATATATGTGCGGTTTTGCTCCATATGGATATCTGAAATCCAAGACGGAGAAGAACAGAATTGTTGTGGATGAAGCAACTGCTGGAAATGTCAGGTTTATTTATAAATTGTTTTTAGATGGCAAAGGTTACACACCAATTGCAAAATATCTGAATGAGCAGGGAATAATGTCACCATTGATGTATTTAAAATCTCTTGGTTATCAGCAGAATGTAAGAACCAATGGTGTATGGACCAAAACAACAGTCAAGTCAATACTGACAAATCAGGCTTATATTGGTTCGGCGGTGCATGGGAAAGTAGTAATTGAGAAATACAATAATATTCCACTCCATGCAACAGATCCAAGTGAATGGGTCGTTGTTGAAAATACGCATGAGCCGCTTATCGACAAAAAGACATTTGAAAAGGCACAGGAAAGAGTAAAGGAAATCTCGGATGCTTATTTTGCAAAAGAGTTTACAAAACACCCACCTAATGAAATGAATCTGCTAAAGGGAAAAATCGTATGCGGAGACTGTGGCAAGGGAATGAGACTTTCTCCAAGAACAACAAAATCGTATGTATATTTTTGTGGAACTTTTTCAGATGGTATTAATCCGGCATGTTCAAGACACAAAATTGATCAGGAGGAAGTCAACAAAGCTGTCTTTGCTCAGATTTCAAATCATATGCGTTGCTGTATTGACGCATTAAAAGTGATACGGGAATTAAATGCAAGAAGCAGCGGACTGAAAAAATACGATGTGTATGAAAAAGCCATTACCAGACAGCGCAGGGAACTGGAGAAAGTAAACCGCAAGTTCTCTGAGTTATATGGAGATTACTCAGAACATTTGATTAATGAGAGCGAATATTTGACATTAAAACAGCAGTATCTTCTAAAAAGCGAAGCTTTGAAGAAGGAGATTGATAATCTTTTAGTATCTCAGAACCTGTATTCAAAGAATTATAAGATTGATGAAGACTGGGAAAACCTTATCAATAAATATCTGAAATGCAGAAAGCTTAACAAAGAGCTGGCAGATGCATTTGTTGACAAGGTACAGGTGTTTGAAGATGGAAGAATTTCCGTAAATCTGGTGTATGATGATTGCCTGGAAGAACTGTTACAGGTAAAGAATAAGAGAGAAGGTGATTTGTATGAGTAAGATAACTGCTATGTATATTCGCCTTTCTATGGAAGATGAGGATGTATCATTAAATCAGAAGGAAGAGAGTAACAGTGTATCCAGTCAGAGAGAATTGTTAGAATCATTTATTGGCAATCATTCGGAGCTTAAGGATACGAAGGTACAGGAATACTGTGATGATGGATTTACCGGAACAAAATTTGAAAGACCAGGCTATATGAAGCTTATGGAGGATGTCCGAGCTGATAAAATATCCTGCATTGTTGTAAAGGATTTATCCAGACTCGGAAGGGATTATATTGAAGTCGGTAGTCTTCTGGAGCAGATACTTCCACTTTATCAGGTACGAGTTATTGCAGTTAATGACAATTATGACAGCGATAACTATGATGGTTCGACGGGCGGTATGAATGTTGCGTTTAAGAACTTAATCTATATGCTTTATAGCAGGGACTTGTCTAATAAAGTCAGTTCTGCAATGCACACAAGGATACTGAAAGGTGAGAACATCAGTGGTCAGTTAAGGTATGGATATGTCAAAGACCCAAATGATAAGCATAAGATTATTGTAGATCCGGAAGCAGCAGAAGTGGTTAAGCTGATATTTGAACTGACCGCACAGGGCAAAAGTAAAACGGAAGTGGCAAATTATCTGAATGCTCAGGGTATTGATACACCATCCGCATACAAAAAGAGAAAAGGAAGCAGAAACTTTTTCCATGCAGTTGAAGTAAAAAGTCTGTGGAGTACTTCTTCTATCCGGGATATATTAAACGATGAAGTTTATCTTGGAAAACTGATATGGAATAAAACAAAGAAGAGGGTAGGCAGCAATAACACTTCAAGCTATGTTCCTAAAGACGAATGGATGGTGATAGAAAATTGCCATGAACCCATTATTACTCAGGAATTATTTGATATGGCACACGCTAATTCAAAAAAATGTGTTCGTTCAAAGCGTGGTAAGAGAAACTATAATCCATTTTATTATTGTGGTGTGTGTGGCAGAGCTTTAGCACCCAGCAAAAGGGTAAAAGGTGACATTCTTCTTTGTTACTCGTCCAGAATTGAGGAAAATTCTCCATGCAAAAGCAACAGGGTGGAAATTGCCAAGGTTGAAGATGCAATCATGAAAACTGTAAATATGTATGCAACAGTTTATCTGGATGAGAAAGGAATAAAGAGAGCCGGTAAATCGAAAGAAGTATCTCCGGAAGAAAAGATTGCAACACTTGAAAAGAAGGTGAAGAGCCTCAGCAGTAAAAAGATGATGTTGTATTCTGATTATAAGGATGACAAGCTCACAAGAGAAGAGTATGTCAAGCGTTCAAAGGCGATGGTGGAGCAGATTGATGAATTGCATCAGGAAATCGAACAGCTTAAAACAGAAATACCGCCAGAAGATAATTCTTCTAGTAAGTTTGAGACACAGTTAGAAAGTATCATCAATATGGAATCTTTTGACAGAGAGAAAATCCAGAAGGTAATCAAAAAAGTGATTATCAATGGAGAGGACAATATAGAGATTGTATGGAATACAGATGATCCATTTTTCAAGTAAGATGGATGGTTACAGAGTTTGGAGTGCCGAGAAAATGTGGCACTCCTTTCTTCTGCAAGTATAAATATTGCTTTCAATATACTGCAATAGCAGGTATAATGGGAAGTGATATTTGAGGGTACAAAAAATCAATTTTTTTTTGGTCTGGAGTTGACACGAGCAGGTGAAACAATTCCTGATATTGAAAAATGCGGCAGGCTTGCAGAGTTTTATGGCGTGACGATGGATTCCTTAATAAAGGACGATGTGCAGCTTGAAGGGCAGAAGATGGCACCAGCACCGAAAGGCAAACACATGTGGGGTGTTGTTACAGTGAATGACCGCGGTCAGATAGTTATTCCTAAAGAGGCTAGAGAGACTTTTGGACTGGTGAATGGCAGCAGGCTGGTTGTGCTTGGCGATGACAATGAGGGCATAGCGCTTGTTAAAGCGGAGCAGTTTGAAGAAAAACTTAGCATGGCAATGTCGGTTCTTAGTAAAGATATTAAGGAATGAGGTGTTATGTATGATTTGTCCAAAATGTAATAAGGAAATGCGAAAAGGATACCTTTTCAGCAGTAAAGACGGCGCATTCAGCTTTGCTGATGAAGTGCCTGGAGTATTCACAAATGCGAAAACAGCCAAAGGATTTGTTGAAATCACTCCGCTTAAAGCGAGCCACAGAACGAAAGTGGAAGCATGCATATGCGAGAATTGCAGGATAGTAGAATTTGAATATTAAAATAAGAAAGCAGTAACTAAAATAAGTTACTGCTCCTTATTATTTGCTGTTAATAATAGTTTCAATGTCATTAATAAAGAAAGATAGCATATCACCTTTTTTAAGTCTTTTTCGTTGACCAACATCTCTACGTATTTCGTATATGATATCTTCTAATAAGATGAGATTTTCTGTTGATGGCTGGGTTTGAGATGCTTTTCTGTATTTTAGCCATTTTTTAACTACACGATTAGATCCCCATAAAGTAAGTCCCTTGGAAAATTCTGATACCTGTTTTAACATTTCAGATTCGGACATTTTTAGAGAATTAGGCTTTTGGGTATCTTCCATTATTGTGTATATCATATTGATAAATTGTTCATATGGAAGTTCGCGTTTATCATACATATATTTTTTGACATTGTATCTATACTCAATGATTTTAGCAATAATAGATGAAATTACAACACCAATTATGGAAACAGAACCAGTAATCATTGCTACTATAATAACTTTATCTGTAGTACTGACAAAATGTTTTAAAAATATTGCCCCTTGATTTAATCCTTTTTCTATCAAAGAAAGAAACAAAAATAATAATGAACTAATAGCAATAAGCAAAGAAAATAATATAAAACAGCCTAATACAAAATTAGCAACAGGATGTTTTTCTGAGAATGAATTATTATTTGTTGAAGTTTTTTTCATAAATTATCTCCCAATTTAAATGTTTATGTAGTTGAGAAAATCTTCTTTTAGTTGTTCCTTTATAACGAAATAATCATCAGGACATAAATGTAATGTTTCGATTATTTCTAGATCAGATTCTTTATGGTACATTAATTTTAATATTTTGTATTTTAAGTTACCCAAGCGCTCTGCGTAATCCCATAGTGAAACTGAGTTTTCAAAGCGACCGTTATTGCCAGGCAAGAAATTAATAAGTTCTTCGCCATTTTCGTTGAATGTTGAATAAAGAGAGCACTTACTTGTGATTCGTATTCTGTTACTTCTATCTTTTCTTAAATTTGAAAAAGAAGCCGATATTTTTTCAGAAACATATTGTATGAAGTCGTCTGAAAATAGACTATACGGATATAAATTTCTACATTCTAAATATGAAATCCATCCGATAGTTAAACAGGATGATTTATCAAGATTACAATCATAAGTTTCATAAATACTATTGATTAAATTCGAAATATTTGAAATTTCCCAAGTGCTTAATTGTATGAGCATATTCATGCGCCTCCAGTGTCGTGCTTTATAATGTTGCAAGAGAACCAGTGAAACAATTATTAGCATCATTCCAGTCAACAATATATTTAACTGGAGTAGAAAAACCATTTCTATCAAGTAGGTACAATAATTCATTACATTGAAGACGTCTGCTTTTAGGGAATTTAAAGTTTGCATTAGCAGAGGATTTTATAGCAAGAGTTTTCATATCAGATGTTAAATAAAAATCCGCTATAACTTTGTTATCAAATTTTCCATCTTGTTAAAAAGAGATGAACTTATAGTAAGCATACCTTTTTCTGAAATAGACACACTCAATTCAGAATATCTTGATGCAGGTGTTTTTAATTTGTACATTTTTTGAAAATCAATGATTTGAGTATTTTTATTCATTTTTTTAATCTCCTTTTATTTTTATATAATATAAACATAATGCAACTTATTGTATATATGTAAAACTAATAATATTGTAATAAAAATTATGTGCAAAATACGAATTGATTTAAAATAACAAAAATAATATGTTTAAAGTTTATGACCTTGACATTTTCTATAATATAGACCATAAATTAATATATCTATATGAAAAAGGAGTACACAAATGAACACCCAACCATTTACAATATCATCAATACCAGACGACATATTTGCCAAAATGCAGGGAAATCATTTAAGGACAACTGCACCGTTCCAAGAGAAGATTTGCGGTATCTTAAGGTTATGCATGTCGGATTTGATGGGAAAACGCACACTGGTGAGCTGGTTGTGAACAGGCTGATTGCTGATGATGTGCTTGATATATTTAAGCAGCTTTACGAGGCTGGTTATGAGATTGAAAAAATCAGACTTATTGATGAATATGATGCTGATGATGAAAAGTCAATGAGCGATAATAATTCTTCAGCGTTTAATTTCAGGTACATTTCCTATTCGACGAAGCTGTCAAAGCATGCGTTAGGGCTGGCGGTTGACATCAACACGCTTTATAATCCTTATGTGAAAAATGTTGATGGCAGAAGAAATGTAGAGCCTGCCAATGCTGAAAAGTATACGGACAGAAGCATTGAATTCCCACATAAGATTGACCATGACGATTTGTGCTACAAGGTGTTTATGCAGCATGGATTTGAGTGGGGCGGCGACTGGGAACATGCAAAAGATTACCAGCATTTTGAGATGAATTATTAACATAAAAGGTGAACTGTTTGATATGAAGATAGATTATATTTTATATGGAAATGATGATGGAATATGTGTGGAAACATATAATTATAAAAGAGAAGAGCGTTTGTCTCATATGACAAATTACATGTTTGGACTATTTATATTGCTAACTAACGATATATATGGAATTATTGAATTAATAGGAGATATTTCAAAGAAGCATATTAATAGTGATGGAACATTTAACAATAATCCGATTTTTAAATTGTATAAAAAATTGGCATTTAATAAGGTGTATAATTATTTTTCTGAAAATTATGATGATATATATGACATATCTGGGTTTGATTTTGAAATATTGATGTTAGAGGCATATAGAAGAAAAAAATATAATGTTGAGCATACCAAAATGACTAGGGATGGTGGAAAAGATATAATAATTAAACAGAATGATATCTGGGGCAAAACGATAAGCTATGTACAGTGTAAAAATAGGAGGGGGAAAATTGGAGTATCCTGTGTTAAAGAATTTCATAGTACGATTGTTAATGATAAAATAAATAGAGGAATTATTGTGTCTACATCAGGTTTTACACATGATGCAGAAAAATATATTGAAAAAATGGATTAGAAAATATTGTTATTTTACATAATGGGAAAGATGTAAGAGAATTATTTAAGATGGTTAGTAATCTAACTTAGGTAGGTGACAACATGAATTGCGAAGATATGACAAGAATTCCACAACTAAATAATGTTCTGAATATGAAGGCGGGAGCTGCGGGCATGAAGAACACGATAAGGTGGATATATTTTGCGGACTGCCTGCAGTGTGTTAAGAATGAGTATCATGTTGAGGATTATATTCATGGCGGCGAGTTTGTGGTGCTGACGAATCCTGATGTGACGGAGGATAAGAATAAGCTGATGGTGCTGATTACAAGCATGGTCGATTATGGGATTGCGGCGCTTGGAATCAATGAGGGACAGATTCTGCCTGAGCTTATTGAGTATTGTAATAAAGAAAGACTTCCGCTTTTTGAACTGCCGGAGAAATTCCCGCTTGTAGATTTGTCGCAGATATTGTGTAAAAGACTGGTACTTGAAGAGAACAACAGAAATCTTGAGGAGCAGGTGTTTGCGTCAATTCTTGATGCAGAGCATCTTAACCGTGACAGTGTGCTTGAGCAGGCGCAGTTTCTGGGAATTGACCTGACAGGAAGCTTCTGCGTTGTTGAATTTGTATTTAGGAAGAACCGCCGTGGAAGCAAAGATTTATTATCAACCGGTCAGGAGATAAGAAGTATTATCAATATGGAGTTCTCATTTTATTCAGGAAGCGTGCTTGTAATGCCACAGACTGGAAGCGTTCTTGCACTTGTTTCAACAGACAGGATAAGTGATGAAGACCTGAAGACAGTATTAAATCGTATTATTGAGAATGCTGACAGGAAACACCACATTTGTCTTAAGGCTGGAATTGGAAGCAGCGTGGAATATCTTGAAGATGTAAAGAGCAGTCGAAGAGAAGCTGCAGAGGCAGTTAAGGTTGCTTCGGTTTCTGATACGGAGGAGCGAATCTTTTTCTATAAAGAGCAGGGGATATATACATTTATATCGAAGGTTACGGACAGCAGGTTTCTGGACGATTATGTTGTGAAGAATATCGGCAAGCTGATAGACGCTGACGAGATTAATAATGGCAGTCTGTGCGAGACACTAGAGAGCTTTCTTAACCACAACTGCAATGTAAAAGAGACTGCACAAAGCCTGATTATTCACAGAAACACGCTTAATTACAGGCTTAACAAGATAAGGGAACTGCTTGGGGTTGATTTCGAGAATCTGGATACATGCCTTGAGTTAAAGCTTGCATTTATGATAAGAAGCTACCGCGGTAGGAAATAAATACAAAGTTGGCTGCAAATTATGCTTTTGTGCACGGTGCACAATTAATATAGTTAATCGGAAACATTGATAAACGAAGAAAAAATAGTATAATTCAGACCATAAACAAAATAAATTAAAGTTTTTAAAAGACAAAGGCGTCGAGAATGAATAATTCTCGGCGCCTTTGTCTTTTAAGACTTTCATCAATAAGGAGGATTTTATTATGACAACTACAGAATTATCAAAGGCACTTCCAGAAATTATTACAGAGCAGGTTCCAGGACCTAAGTCAAAGGCACTTCTCGACAGAAGAGATGCAGCAATTCCAAAGGCACTCTGCGGAAAGGCTTATCCAATATGTATCAAGCAGGGCGGCGGAGCAATGTTTGAAGATCTTGATGGCAATAAGTTCCTTGACTGGGTTGGCGGCGTTGGCGTTCTTAATATCGGTTATTCTAATCCGGAAGTAATTGAAGCAGTTAAGGCACAGACAGAAAAATATTTCCACACGATTTTCAATGTATATGTTCATGACGGATATGTAAGCCTTGCTGAAAAGCTTAACGAAATAATGCCATGCAAGGGTGATGTAAAGAAAACATATTTTGCTAACTCAGGTGCTGAGTGTGATGAAAATGCAATTAAGATTGCCAAAGCATTTACAAAGAGAAACGGAGTTATCTGTTTTACAGGTGCTTTCCATGGAAGAACTAATCTTACAATGGCACTTACAGCCAAGAAGGTATATGCAGTAGGCATGGGACCTTTCCCAGCAGGTATCTACAGAGCACCTTATCCATATCTTTACAGAGCACCTAAGGGATACACAGAAGTAGAGGCAATTCAGTATTACATAGATGAACTTAACAGAATATTTGATGAGGGCGCACCAGCAAGTGAAATCGCCTGCATGATCGTTGAACCATTCCAGGGTGAAGGCGGATTTATCCCTGCACCAATCGAGTGGGTGAAGGCAGTAAGAAAGATATGTGATGACAACGGAATCTTAATGATAGCTGATGAGGTTCAGTGTGGTAACTGCAGAACAGGAAAGTATTACGCATCTGAGTACTGGGCTGAGGCAGGTGCAGCACCTGATATTATAACAACAGCCAAGTCACTTGGTGCAGGACTTCCAATCTCAGCAATCACAGCAAGAGCAGAGGTTATGGACGCAGCTCCAGCAGGAACTATCGGTGGTACATTCTGTGGTAACCCTGTTGCAGCAGCCGCAGCACTTGCAGTAATGGATGTTATGAAGCGTGATGATTATGCAGCTAAGGCAAGACATATTGGAGAGACAGTTATGAAGCGTTACAAGGAGCTTCAGGACAAATATGATGTCATCGGTGATGTAAGAGGACTTGGCGCAATGGTTGGTATAGAGTTCGTTAAGGACAGAGAGACTAAAGAGCCAGCAACTAAGCTTGTTGCAGACCTTATCCAGAATGCTATCCAGAAGGGACTTCTTCTTGAAAGCTGTGGTACAGCAAGCAACACAGTAAGATTCTTAGCACCTCTTACAATGACAGATGAGCAGATGGAGAGAGGTCTTGAAATCTTCGAGGAAGCTTTAAAGGAAGCTTTGGAAGCGTAGTGCAAATGTGGTTTTAACCACAACTTAATTGTGGGAGGATATATTATGGAGCAGAAATCAAAATTTGATAAGGTAATGGGTGCCTGGGACATACTTGTTATCGCATTTGGTGCGATGATAGGCTGGGGTTGGGTAATTAACTCTGGTGACTGGATTACAACGGCTGGCTTTGCCGGTTCAATCATAGCAATGCTTATCGGTGGCGTTATGGTATTCTTCGTAGGACTTACCTACGCAGAGCTTACATCAGCAATGCCGCAGTGTGGTGGTGAACATGTATTCAGTTACAGGGCAATGGGACCTACAGGTTCTTTTGTGTGTACATGGATGATTATATTGGGATATGTGGCTACCTCAGCATTTGAGGCAACCGCACTTCCAACAGTTATCACATACCTTTTCCCTGAATTTAATCAGGTTTACCTGTATTCAATAGCTGGAAAAGACATTTACCTGACAACAATTCTGTTGGGTGTCGGCGTTGCAGTGTTAATCACATTTATCAATATAAGAGGTGCGAAGACAGCCGCTATATTACAGACTGTCCTCACAGCAATTATCGCTATCGCAGGAATTCTTCTTGTAGTCGGTTCATCAGTTAACGGTGATGGTGCTAATATTACAGGACAAATGTTTGAATCATGCACAGGTACTACTCTTGGCAGCGTGTTCAAGGTAGCCTGCATGACACCATTCCTCTTTATAGGATTTGATGTAATTCCACAGGCAGCAGAGGAGATTAATGTGCCATACAAGAAAATTGGTAAGATAATGCTTCTGTCTATATTCTTAGCTGTTGCATGGTATCTCCTTATCATATTTGCAGTCTGCTACATAATGCCACAGAGTGCAATCGCACAGGAAATGTCTTCACAGAACGGACTTGTATCTGCCAAGGCAATTGAGATAGCGTTCAGGTCACCGCTTATGGGCAAAGTGCTTATTATAGGTGGTCTTTGTGGAATCATCACATCATGGAACTCATTCCTGATGGGTGGCAGCCGTGCACTTTACTCAATGGGTGAGTCTCTTATGATTCCTAAAATGTTTGGTAAATTAGGAAAGCATAAGACTCCTGAAGCAGCCATTATCCTTTGTGGTATTGCCTGCGTTGTAGCACCTTTCTTTGGAAGAGGCGTGCTTGTATGGTTAGTTGATGCAGCTTCATTTGGTTGTGTTATTGCTTATATGTTTGTTTCAATTTCATTCTGTATCCTTCGTAAGAAGAAGCCTGAGATGGCAAGACCTTACAAGGTTAAGGCAGGCAGATTTGTTGGAGTTATGGCAGTACTTATGGCAGGCTTCATGACATTACTCTACATTGTTCCAGCTTCATTTTCAGCCGCACTTGTATGGCAGGAATGGATTGTAGTTGGTATCTGGCTTGCACTTGGTGCGTTCTTCTACTTCTATTCTAAGAAGAAATACGGTGCAGAGTTCGGACGTGATATATTCATTGTCGAGGATGGTGGAAAGACAGAAGAACAGGAAGAGACAGTACTTCCAAATGCAAAATATCCGGACAGACATTTTGTTATTACTGTCGGATGTGAGTATGGAAGTGGCGGTCCACAGATTGCCAAGATGATTGCCGACAGGTTAGGAATCGAGTATTACAACAGAGATCTTGTTGATAAGGTAGTTGCACAGATTGGTGTAGATAAGGGACTTGTTGAGGAGGCTGATACAAAGATTGGCGTAAGATACGCATTTGACACATCATATGGTGTGAGATATGCAAACCTTTCTAACAGGGTTATTGATGCACAGTTCCAGGCAATCAATGATTTTGCCAACAGGTCATCATGCGTCATTGTTGGACGAAGCAGCGACTACATTTTAAGAAACAGGGATGATGTTCTTAATGTGTTCATATATGCACCGCAGGAAGATGAGATTGCAGCGGTCATGAAGGAAAAAGGTATCAAGAATATGCGTAAGGCTAAGGAAGAATGGGAGTCTGTTGATAAGGCACAGCATGCAAGACATGAGTATATTACAGGAAAGAAGCGTGGCGACAGGCATACAAGAGATATGCTTATCAACAGCAGCATCTTAGGCTGGGACGAGACAGCGGATATGATTATTGACATGATTGACCGCAAGTTCGAGCAGGACGATGCAAAGCAGTTAAAGAAGGAGGCTTAAGCTGATGAAGGGCTTTTCTATAAAGACAGAAATACAGGAATTTGATACATTTGAACAGTTTGCTAAAGAAGCTGGAATCGGTGCTGATGACCTTGTGTTATGCGGTGAGCATACATTTGATAAATATATTGCTCCGCTTAACATAGGAGTCCAGACACTTTTCCGTGAGAAATACGGCAAGGGTGAGCCGACAGACGGCATGGTTGATGCAATTCTTAATAAACTTCGTGATAAGACTTATGACCGTATAATTGCAGTTGGCGGCGGTACAGTTATTGATATTGCAAAGGTTGTTGCGGTTGCAGGAAAGGATGATACTGTAGATGACCTCTATGATAAAGTAGGAAGTCTTAGCAAAGTTCATCCGCTTATCATTGTTCCTACAACATGCGGAACAGGCAGCGAGGTTACTAATATTTCAGTAATTAACCGTGTTAGCAAGGGTGTTAAGATGGGACTCGCAGCCCCGGCAATGGTTGCAGACAGTGCAGTCATGATAACTAATATGTTAGACTCACTTCCATATAAGATATTTGCAACTTCATCAATAGATGCGATGGTTCATAGTGTTGAATCCTTCTTAAGTCCTAACGGCTGCAGTATTTCAAGAATTTTCTCAACAGAGGCACTTAAGACTATTCTTACATGCTGGAAAAAGTCCGTGGAAGCCGGAGGTGAAGACGCATGGAAGACTTACGCAGCAGATTTCTTAAAGGCTTCTAACTGGGCAGGATTTGGATTCGGCTATGCAGGCTGCGCAGCAGTTCATGCCTGTGCTTATCCATTAGGCTCTGTATATCATATACCTCATGGACAGTCTAACCAGCTTATGTTCAAAGATGTCATGAAGATGTATAAAAAGATTAAGCCAACAGGCAGAATCAATGACCTTGAAGCTGTTATCGCAGAAAGTCTTTCAGTAGCACCTGAAAATGCGCTTGAAGAACTTTATGCTCTTATGGATAAAGTGTTAAAGAGCGCACCACTTGAAGAATTCGGAGTGAAGAAATCGGACCTTGCAATATTTGCAGGTGATGTAATAAAGACTCAGCAGAGACTCCTCAGGAACAACTATGTGCAGCTTAGTGAGGAGCAGATACTTGAAATATATGAAGCTGCATATTAATAAATGCTTATATCTGTATTCATAATAAAACTATCCCCAAAATGCGGCGTGTCAGGAAACTGGCGCGTCGTATTTTATGTGAAATCCCCTTGTTAATTACTATTACAAGTGCTATTATCACAATATGGTTAGTATAAGCTAACAGAAGCTAGTTGCTACTATGAAAATGATAGGAGGGAATATATGTTTATAGATATTAAGAATGCAAGAAAACATTATGGTGATGGCGAAACACTTGTCAACGCACTTGACGGCGTGAGCCTGTCTTTGGGAGAAGGAAAGATATATGTAATTCTCGGACCTTCAGGTTCAGGAAAGAGTACGCTTCTTAATATGATTGGAGGTCTTGATTCACTTGATTCAGGCGAAATTACAATTTCAGGCAGGAACATAAGCAGAAGTGACAAGAAGAAAATGACAGACTACAGAAGGGAAGATGTTGGATTTGTATTCCAGTTTTACAATCTGATTCCAGACCTTACTGTGCAGGAGAATATTCAGGTTGTCGCTGATATTGCAAAGCAGCCAATGGATATAGAAGAGGTAATGAAAGCACTTGATATTGACAAATACAAGAATCGTTTTCCTAAGGAACTTTCAGGTGGACAGCAGCAGAGAGTTGCGATAGCAAGAGCATTAATCAAGAATCCTAAGATTCTTCTGTGCGATGAGCTTACAGGTGCGCTTGATTCCAGGTCATCAAGAAGTGTCCTGAAATTCATAGAGAAAGTCAACGAACAGTTTAAGACTACTATTATAATCATAACACATAATGAAGCGATAGCTGATATGGCTGACACGGTCATAAGAATTAAAGATGGTCAGGTTGCTTCCTGCATAGATAACAACAGTAAGCACAGCGCAGAGGAACTTGAATTGTAAAAGAACAAGTATCTGAATTATAAAAAATGTGATTATGAGGAGGCTGGTTATGACTCTTAACAAGAGATATTTAAGAAATGTTAAAGAGAATCTGTCATTTTATGTAGCTGCGGCAGTTCTTACGGTAGTTGCCCTGCTGCTGTTCTATCTTTTTTACATAGCAGGAACAGGAATTAAATCATATGGTGACCAATTCTTTATAGATAATAAGCTGGAAGATGCCACATTTACAACATATGTGGAGATACCTGATAACGAGATTACTAATATAGAGAAGAAATATAATGTTACATTTGAGAAAGAGCATTATGTAAATATTAATGAGGACGGATATAAAGTAAGGGTTTTCAAACGCAATAAGAAAATCGACCTTTATGAGGTGATTGATGGAAATGACATATCTAACGATGATGAGATAGTTATATCAAAGGGATATGCTGAAAGTGAGCATGTAAGTATTGGCGACAGGCTCACAATTAAGGGGAAAGAATACAAGGTTACAGGTTATTTCTTAAGGCCTGATTACCTGTATATGCTTGAAAATGCTGATGATTCATACAAGAATATCACATCATTTTTCCTTGCATACATGACAGATAGTGCATACGATGCGCTTGAGACCAATTCATGCCAGTACAAGGTCGTATACAGTGACGACAGTGATGTTACACAGTTCAGAAAAGACATGAACGAGCAGTACAAGATAGACAGCTATCTTGCTAAAGACAACAACCAGAGAATTACAATGGTTGATGATCAGGCGATGATGTTTCTTATTATGGCATTTGTATTTCTGTTCACACTGCCGCTTATTACAGTTGCACTTATAGCTATTATAATAGGCAGAAAGATAAAGCAGGAACAGAAAATGATTGGTACACTGTCAGCACTTGGCTACACAAAAAGACAGCTTATGTGGCATTACAGTGTGCTTGCAATGATTCCGGGACTTGCCGGCGGCATTATTGTTACAATTATTACCAAGATAATACAGCAGCCATATGGCGAAATGAGCCTCGCAGATTATGAGCCAATGCCTGTTAAATTCACACTTCCAATCCCGATAGCACTTATAGGAATAATAATTCCGACAGCTATCTATATGCTTGAGGCAGCACATAAAGTATCTAAGCTGTTAAAGAAGGATACAGTAGAAATGCTTAATGGCAATGCAGACGGTGACAGCAGAACAAGACATGTATTAGCCGGTAAGAAGGGCAAGGTAAGAAATAAGTTCGCATTAAGAAGCATACTTGCCAATCCGGGAAGAACCTTTGTTGTATTTTTAGGTGCATTTTTAGGGGCACTGATGATAACAGTTGCGTTTATGTTTATAGACTCTATCAATAATGTAATTGACAGAGGTGCTGACAGCATGGGAAGTTTTAAGTATGAATATGTGCTTAACCGCCTAAAGACAGATGAAGTGGCAGGAGCAGATGAGCTTGTTATAGGAAAATACGAGCATGACGGCTCTTCATTTTCACTGATAGGCGCGGATACAGATGTGAAGTATCTGAATATTGATACTGAGGATGGTAGCAGGGTAGACCTTTC